>Ga0099848_1000608_pt1 | contig 16817 bp, 30 predicted proteins | sample CB_VirMetaG_3_FD_78179 | JGI IMG/M metagenome (GOLD analysis project Ga0099848, IMG submission 78179) | Freshwater to marine saline gradient viral communities from Chesapeake Bay - CB_1508_1S Viral MetaG | ecosystem: Environmental > Aquatic > Marine > Coastal | place: USA: Chesapeake Bay...
GCCACATGGGGATTGGATTCTGCTTTCAGTCTAGGATCACCAATGGATTCAGACTACGCACTGACCTAAAGTGTTACACTGGAGGAAATATGACGAAACAAGCATTTACTTCTGGGCAGGTTCTTACTGCAGCACAGATGAATACTTTGCAGACCAATGATTACAACTGGTCTGTGAGTGGGAAAACTGCGAGTTACACATTGGTCGCTGCTGATGTTGGAACTGTGATCCAAATGAACTCGGCATCAGCGACAACAATTACTGTGAACAACAGCCTGTTCGCTGCTGGCGATGTGATTCGCATTACTAACATTGGTGCTGGTGCTTGCACGGTAACTGCTGGAACTGCAACTGTTTCTACAACTGGTTCTCTTTCTTTGGCGCAATATGGAGGTGGCACGCTTTATTTTGTGTCAGCGTCATCCTCTATCTTTTTTCCCTTTGGCGGTGGTGTAAGTTACGGCGCTGCTACTGGTGGTAGTGCTATTTCCCCAGACCCAACAATTTCTGGGCAACTGTATCGGGTTTTATTTTTTACATCTGATGGCACTTTGACTGTTACTACTGGTGGTTTGTTCGATGTGTTGGTGTTCGGTGGTGGTGGTGGTGGTGGTCAAGGGTTTCAAGGTTCATTCGGTGGAACGACTACCTATCACGATGGTGGTGGTGGTGGCGCAGGTGGCAAAGTTCAGACGACCATTTATTTAGCGGCTGGTTCGTATGCTGTGACCGTTGGTGCTGGTGGAACAAACTCAACTAAAGGATTTGAGTCACTTGTTGATACTGTTGCTATTGCTGCTGGTGGTGGATACGGTGGCGCAAATAATGACCCGTTGTATGGCTGGTCTGTTGGTGGTGCTGGTGGTTCTGGTGGTGGAAATAATGGTTATGTCGCCACTGCACCTGTTCGCAATTTTGTGAGTGGTCAAGGTTTTTCTGGTGGTATCGGCAACGGCAATCAAGGTTTTGCTGCTGGCAGCAACGGTGCTGGTGGTGGAGGTGGTGCTGGTGCTGTTGGGTCAAACGGCACTGGTTCTGTTGGTGGTGATGGCGGCGCAGGGTTTGATGTGAGTGCATTCATTGGTGGCTCTGCCCTGTTCAAAGGTGGTGGCGGTGGCGGTGGTCGTTACAGCGGCAATGCTGGCGTTGGTGGATCATCGATCGGTGGTAATGGCGCATCGACTGGTACTGGTTCTGCAGCATCAGCAAACACTGCATCTGGTGGTGGTGGAGGCTATACGGGTGGTGGTGGTGCTGGTGGTTCAGGGATTGTTTATGTAAGGTTCGAACTATGACGGCTCAATATTTCGCACAATTGGATGAGAACAACATTGTGACTCATGTTTCTGTTGTGACAGCAGAGTTCATGGCAGAGAATCCTGATCGTTATCAGGGTCGATGGGTTGAGACTTTTTTTGACACTGAAGGCAAGACCTACGCTGGCATTGGGTACATCTACGATGAGGACATTGAGGATTTTGTTGCACCTGTAGCACCAGAACCAGAACCAGAACCAGTTGCTGATCCTGAGTGATCTGATGTGCGCAGGTCTGCTCGTTGGCTGATATTTGTTCCTGTTGCTGTTTTTGCTTTTGTTTCACCAGCCAACGCATCAACCATTAGTGATGGTTTCGACAATCTAAATGATTGGGTGATAATTCGTAACGGTGGAAACGGTGTTATCGCTAATGGTGTTCTCAGATTCTCGTATCAGTGGGGTGAGGTTCGCAGAAGCATCCTTGTATCTGAACCATCGATGATCACTGTTGTTAGCGTTGTCGATAACAGTCAAGCAAATAGTGTTGGGTGGGGTGCAGCAATCGCTGACACATACGAGATTCATGTTGGCACTAACTCCTTCGTATCTAATGAGATACATGGTTGGCGAACGGTAACGGTGTCATTTGAGACAACTGTTGAGGATGAGATTGTAGATATTTCTTTGGCTGGTATTGATCATGGTTTCTGGGCTGGATGGTATGGGCCTTCATTTGATTCGATTGAGATTCAGATTGCGCCAGTTGAAACGAACGAGACAACTACCATCGTTGAAGAATCAACAACGGTATTAGAACAAACAACATCAACAATCCAAGAAACAACCTCATCTACAGTACCGATCTCCACCACCACATTAGAAGCCATAGAGCAAACCACGACCACAGAGACCACCCTGCAAACGACCACAACAGAAGCGATAGCAGTAGTATCAATCCCATCACCTCAGACTACTGAGCAGGTGTGGATTCCACCAGCGACAACCACCAGCACAACCACGACCACTTCCACAATTCCCGAAACCACAACCAGTGTGGACAGCACAACTACGACCACTGCGACCACTACGATCCCCACAACCACAACAAGCAGTGTGGCTAAGACCACTACAACCACTGCGAATCCACCTGCCACAATCTCACCAGAAGCCCCTGTGAGCCTCCCTGTTGCGTCAGAAAACCTGATCCCAGTGGAAACCACCCAACCAATTTTCTTTTCTCCTGAGACCTCTATTGAGCCGTTGGACGATGCACCCGATGAGGTCAAGAAACAGTTTGAGAATGAAACCAACATTTTTGATGGATCACATGACGACTATGTGCCAGTTGGTAGCACCGTCAGCGTGGCAGAACGGCGCACGATTATCGCTGCAACTACAATCCTGATGACATTGCCAGCACCTGTGAGGCGTAAGACATGAAACGGCTACATGATTATTTGATCGAGAATGCTTGGGTGTGGGCTGGAACTGGATTGGTTTTGCTTACTTTGTCTGGAACTACTTTGCGTCAAGCGTTGTGGATTACTTGTCTCACGGTGCTGATACATTTTCTAGCAACCATGTTGAGGAAAGGTGATGATCAATGAAAAAGGCACAGGACATTCTTGGGCGAATCTTGGCACTGTTTCTTACTAATGCGCTCGGTGTTGTCACTGGTGCTGCCGTGATTGCGCCTGAGTTGGAGATTTGGAAGAGCGCACTGCTGGCTGGTGCTGTTTCGGTGTTCAAGGTGGTTGAATCGTTGGCTCGTGCATCGGTGGATGGCACACTCACCCGTGATGAAATCGATGCTGCGTTCGGTGCATCACCTGCGAAGATCGCAAAAAAGAAGGCTGCACGATGAGCAAGCGACCATACACAGGGAACAAAGACGGTGCTGCAGCATCAGAGAATCCTCATCTCACTGCATTGTGGAAAGAAATCGTTAGGTGTTTCCCTGCGCTTTGGTACAACGGTGGCTACGGTGTGCGCAATATGCGTGGAAAAGAATCTTTGAGTGTTCACGCTACAGGTCGTGCTGCAGATATTTCGTGGCGCAACATGGGTGATGGCAAACGAGGCAAGCCTCAGGGTGGTCGAAAGCAAGCAATGGCTGCAATGAATTACTTGGTGAAGAACGCTGATGCGCTCGGCATTGAGATGATCATCGATTATTTTCCTGCACCACACGGCAGGGCGTACAGATGTGACCGTGACGCTTGGCAGAAATACACAAAGTCAACTGTTCATGGCGCACCCTCAGGAGATTGGTTTCATGTTGAGGTAGATGGCAAGAAATCACTGCCACAAATCAAACAATTCTTTTTGGCAAATCCACCTGCACCTGTTGAGGCGTGAAATGGATCAGGGTTGGGCTGCCGTTGTCGTTGCTGTAATCACGACCATCGGTGGTCTGCTCGGTGTCTTGTTGCAAACGATGCGCAAAGAAGCAAAAGAGATGAGAATGGAGAATTCTGAGGATCATGCCATTGTGCAGGGACAATTGCAGCGCATCTATCGCACAATCAACAAGGTTGATGATAAATTAGAGAAGCATTTAGATCAGCATCGAGAAGGGATATCTGATGAGCAGCAAACTGTTACACGAAATCAAAAGCGAGCCAACAGGTAAGGCTGGGCGCAAACCAATTGTGTTGCAGATGCTCAAATCATTGAGCGAACAAGATCGCAAAGACCTTGTTGAAGCGATAAACGATCCACTGATTAGTGGTCGATCCATCGCAAAGGTTTTGCAGAAGCGTGGTATCGAAATATCTGAGGCAACTGTTTACAGATACCGAAGCACTGGTGTTCTCAATGACATTGCGTGATGAATTGACAACACCACCTGATGATGAACTTGTGCGTTTGCGTAAGCAAGCAACAATGCTCACATCACACAACGCACGGCTAAATGATCGCATCGATGAACTAGAACGCACACTGTCGATTGTCGAACAGGTCGAAGCGCAACACATCCAACCTCCATCGTGGATGATCCCAACAAAACCAAAACCATCTGCAGCAACACTTGTTGTGATGTTGTCAGATACCCATTTCGATGAGGTGGTGAACCCCGATGAGATGGAAGGGTTGAACGCATACAATCGTGAGATTGCTGTGATGCGTTTGGAACGCTGGACACAGAATGTCATCAAACTGTCTCGACATTATCTATCGGGTGTGAAATATGACGGTGTAGTGGTTGTGCTTGGTGGTGACATTTTCACTGGTGACATTCACGAAGAACTGCAAATCACGAACGAGGACACGATGATCGGGTCGCTGTTGTTTTGGTCTGAACAGATCGCTGCAGCGATTGGTTTGCTTACTGCAGAGTTCAAGAAATGCCATGTGGTGAGTGTGGTTGGTAATCATGGTCGCACAACACGCAAGCCACGAATGAAACAGCGTGTGCGCACAAACTTTGACTGGCTGTTAGCGAAAATGGTTGAGCGTCATTTCGGTAAGGATCGCAATGTCACTTTTACGATTCCTGAATCTGCTGATGCGCTTATCCAAATCTATGAGCATGGGCATTTGGTGACTCACGGTGATCAGGTTTCTGGTGGTGGTGGCATCGGTGGCATCTATCCACCCATCATGCGTATGCGAGCAAGAAAGCATCAGCGATACATGGTCACGGGGAAATCATTTCAGACGCTATGGCTTGGTCATTGGCATCAATACATTTCGACACCATCGATGGTGGTGAATGGATCACTCAAAGGTTTCGATGAGTATGCGTTGCTGATGGGTTTTGGTTTTGAGCAACCACAACAAGCATTGGCGTTGGTGACACCTGAGAAGAACATCACATTTCAAGCACCTGTGTTTTGTGCTGATCGAAAGAAAGAGGGTTGGTGATGTATCCAGTGGTCATGGTGCGTTGGGCTGATGCGCACACCAGTGAGGGTGGTTGGTTGTCGTTGGATGACTACAAGGATGATGGTGAGACCATTGTTGAAACAGTCGGCTTTTTGATTCCTGTTGGTGATGCTGGCAGTAAAGAAAATCATGTTTCTTTGTGGCAGACCATTTGTGAGGGTGAAGCGATCCATGCGATGCATATTCCAGTTGGAATGGTGCGTGAAATGATTGCGTTATCTAAGAATGGTTTAGATAAATAATTCCATCTAGTCTGAGATTGCTGTAGGTATGTCCTCCTTCTCCGTACCTATGGCGCAGGGTTGAGCAGCCCGATCTTGGGTCAGGTCGGGCTGCTCCCCATTTTCAGTAAAACTATTTAGTGTCGTGTCTCCGTGACCGTGTGCCTATTGGTCAAAATGATGTTTGCAATCGTTCTCACAATGTGATAAGATAGTTCTGTTGGTGAAAACACCAACACCCAAAGGGAGGGAAAAAATGAATGCACATGAAATCGTGAGTGATGCGATCACTCAATATGGGCGACCACTGTGGGTTGCACATATTCCAGCACGAATCAGAAAGCAGGTCGATGCACAGTGGTTGTCTGAACAACTACACACAGCACATCGATCACCCGACAGCATCACCCGTAATGATCAGTACCAAGACATTCTCAATTGGTGCAAATCAAATCTGTTTGCTGAGGTGACATTGCAACAACTGCAAGAAATATCTGGATTGTCAGCACCAACAGTTCGCAAGTTCATCGAGTCACGCATGGATGTGTTTCGCAAACTGCGTCGAGGTGTTTGGGAAGTGCGTGACCCGAAAGCAGATCGTGAGGCTGATCAGCGATGACAACCAAACAGGTTCGCTGGCGTTGCCCACATTGCGAGCATGGTTTGCTTGCACCATCACGCCCACGCAAAAACGATGTGCGCAGATATTGTTTGCCATGTTCAGCACAACATGGTCGATTGGTTGAACGGATCGCACCATCACTTGAAAAACAGCGAACGCAACGGGCTGCATTGGTACAACAGAAACAAACCAAGAAACGCCAACGCATTGCTAAACAATTGCAACCAGTCAAAGACGAGCAACGAATCCAAACCAAACGACTCGCAGTGATCACCAAAGAAGCCGAACGCATTTGGCGATTGATGGATCAACCAGCACACAGATTGCCCACAATCAAATTAGTGAACTCACGCAATCGTGGTGCATCAGGATTTGCTGAGTATTACCGAAACACAATCACATTGCGTTTGCCCAGATGGTCGATTGGTGGCGAATGGGAATGGGTAGTGCTTGCACATGAACTCTGCCATTTGGCAATTGGCATGAAACACAGCGATGAAGGTTCACATGGTCGAGCGTTTTATCAAATGCTTCGCAGTGCAACTGAGAAACGGTGGAAGATTCAACTCGACTATTCGTTCGTGAACGGCTACACCAATTCATCTAAATCATGGGGCTACCAAGTCGATCATGGCATCAGCAACCAATTACGCAAATCAGGCAAAGTCGTATTCGGGTTTCCATCCCATAACTAATGATCCCGAAACCGTGTTACACCCATCACACAAAATAGATACCAAGAAGGAGACAACAAATGAAAGTCAGTGAACTGCAGCAAGTGTTGAAAACATACTTGAAGCCCGATGATGAGATCGCAATCGTGTGGTTTCAGAAAAGCGACTTTGAGTATGTCGAGGACATATCCGATGAAACATGGAGTAAAGCAATTGCTCGATTCCATGAATCAAAGGAAGTTGATTCGATTGATTCCAATATGCACGATCTGATTTGTGAATTGATCGAGGATGCACAGTGATGACACACCCGAATATCTACGAGGTGAAGATCACCGTCATCATGCCATTTTGGGCAGACCAAGAATCACCAATCGATTTGGTTCACGATGCATTGGCAACAAGTGAACTGGAGTTGATTCACTATGAAGATCAACGCATGGCACTTGTGCCAGTGGTCGATCTGATCTGTGATGAATGCGCAGAACAAACCACACCAACGGAGGACAACAAGCAATGATGATCATCGACAAACCAAAACACGGAAGCAAAGAATGGCTGTTGTCACGCTGGCGTGACGAACACAATCGATGTGTGTTTGGTGCATCAGACATACCAGCACTCATGGGTGCGTCACCGTACAAAACCCGTGCCGAATTGTTTGCTGACAAACGCAACGAACCACAAGTTCAACCTGAAACTGCAGCGTTTCGGCGTGGCAATCTTCTTGAACCTGTCTTGTTGGAAGAAGCAGGAAATATTTTGGGTGTGAACATCACAACGCCAAATGTGATCTATCGAAAGAACAGGTTGAGCATCAGTCTTGATGGTGTCGATGACATACAGAAACCATCATTGATTGTTGAAGCCAAAACAAGCACACGGTACAGCGTCTATGACTCCAACGATCTGCCTGAAGAATGGTTGTGGCAGGGTTGGGCGCAACAGGCAGTTGTTGGTGTGCCAGTGTGGTTCGCAGTGTTGGATCGAGATCAACGCATTTCAGTTGTCGAATTGCCAAACAACTCAACAGCGATTTCATCACTGCAACAAGAAACAGAAATCTTTGGTTCATGGGTGGATGGCGACACACTAGTGGATGAGCCAATCGATCAATTTACAGCATCGGACATTGCTCGCATTTGGATGCCAACACCAACCAGCATCGATTTGCCAACAGAAGCAGCAGAATGGTTGCTGCAACTGGAGGAAGGTCGTGCATTGCAAAAGCAAGGTGAGGATTTGGAGGCTACAGCCAAAGACAATCTTGCACGAATGATGCTCAACAATGAGATTGGTTTGTTGAATGGTGTTCAGGTGATCACTTGGAAACAGCAAGCAGGTCGCAAATCATTCGACAGCAAACAATTCAAGCAGGACAATCCCGATCTTTATGCTCAGTATGAGCGTGAGGGTTCACCATTCAGAGTTATGAAAACCACAAAAATCATTAGATCAAAGAAGGAGAAAAACTAATGGCATTCAACATGGATGGCTATGTAGATGTTGCTGAACGCATCAGGCAGTTGCGTGAGAAACATCCAGAGGCAGTGTTGCGACCATACGATCCAGCAAATCCATTCAAGGTGATGGAGATCGGTGGGCGTGAGTTCATCATTTACACTGCAGCGTGTTACCGAACACCAGACGATCCCATGCCAGCAATCGCTGTTGCTGCAGAACCTGCAGTTGGGAAAACCAACTACACCCGTGACAGTGAGGTGATGAATGCAGAGACCTCAGCATGGGGTAGGGCAATTGTTGCTGCGTTGGCTGCAGATACACAGAAGATCGCATCGTTGGATGAGGTTCGGAATCGGAAAGCAGATGAGGCTGCACCATCGGTGCGCAATCATCCTGCAAATGCACCTGAGGTTCGTGCAGTCGATTTGATTGAAGAACAGTTGGGTGGCAGGTTGGTTGAATCGAAACCAGCAAATGTGCGCAACATCGCTGAACCAATCACAGCAGCGCAGTTGAACTTGGTTTCCAAGTTGGCTAAAGAAAAGTGTGATGGTGACGCATCATCGTTGATCAAAGAAATGTGTGGGAAAGAAAACCCCAAACAACTCACCAAAAAAGAAGCGTCAGATGTGATCAAGCGTCTGATGGAAATGAAGTGAAGCGTGATCATTGGCGTGAGGATGCAGCGTGCGTTGGTTTGGATGGAGACATATTTTTTCCATATCGAAACAATCCTGAGACTCGTTGGGATGAAGCCAAAGCAATTTGCAAACGATGCCGTGTCAAAAAGCAATGCCTCGATCTGGTGATCAATCTTGAAGAACACGATGACCGTTGGGGAGTTTTTGGTGGGTTGAATCCACTTGAACGCAAAGAATTACGAATCAAACTAAGGAGGAAAGTGTGAAAGAAAAAATACATTTGGAACGGACAGAGGCTGGTGGGCAAACCACTTGGATTCCCAAAGGTCGAATATTTGTCACGGTGCAAGAGTTCGATGAGTTGCAAAAAGAATACTTGGAGTTAGTTGAAATCAATAACAATCTTGCTGATGCGTTAGAGAAACTAAAAGAATTGGGATTGAAATCGATCAACAGTCTGATTCAGGATGTTTCACATTGGAAGAATGTTGCTGGCATCATGCACGAGTTCATTCAGGAAGGTGATGCGAATGGCGCACGGCAACACTATGAAGAACAGTGTGCTGAGTGGTTGAAGTAATGGCTAAACAATTTGTTTTTTCCACACGGGCGTTGTTGGCAAAGTTTCCATCTCATGCCACTGCAGAAATCATCGGTGAAGCATTAGGGGTAAAAACATCAACGATTGAGCGTTGGCGTTGGTCGATCTGTAACTTGGATTATCAAAGAGCAGATGAAATGGCAGTGCGCATTGGTTTGCATCCATGCGAGATTTGGCAGAACTGGTTTGAGGAGGCATTGAATGGATGATCGCAAAGGGGAATGTGAGGGGAATCGTGACAAATGCACACTGGAAGATTGTCCGAAATATGGACTACTTGGCAAACAAGGTCGTGATGGGAAACGGCGTGTGCGTGGTTGCAATGATCCAGCAGCACGAGGGAAACGGAACAGAACTAAGGGTGACAACAAGGCGAGGGTGGCACGGCGCAAATTGGGGCTTAGTGCTACTGGTAGTGCAGGTTCACGGCATGAAGAACACTGGTCTGGTGCTTTACGGGTTGAAGCAAAAGCAGGTGCGCAGGTTCAACCCATTGCGACAAGGTTCTATGCAGCGAAAGCACAAAGCGATGCAGCAAAAGCGTTTGGTGATATTCGACCATTTGCGATGATCGCTATGCCTGATGGTCGCACTGACGGAATTGTTTTGATGACACTAAACGAATTCAGTGAGTTGTTGGCATTGTTGGATTTATGACACCTAAAGAATTTAGTCAGTCGTTGTATGACGAAAACGATGATGCAAAGCATCAGATCATTGAATGGTTAGAACAGAGGGGTTTTATGGCATGGGTGAATGAGGATCAGTACGGCATCGATGTGCAGGGGTTGAAGATGGGTAAGCAGTATGTGTTTGAGGTTGAGGTCAAACACAATTGGACTGGTTCGGGTTTCCCGTTCGATTCTGTGCATTTTCCGTTGCGTAAACGCAAGTTCGCTGGTGAGAAGGGTGCGTGGTTTGTGATGTTGAATGCGCATCGAACGCAAGCCTTGTTTGTGTCTGGTGAGGTTTTTCTTGATTCAAGGGTGATCACCAAGAACACCAAGTATTCGTTTGCTGAAGAATTTGTGGAAATCCCACTCTCACGGTGTATTTTTAGGGACTTGATTGGGGAGAATGCACGATGACACCTGCACAAATTGAGGGGATGATTGATCGCATTTGTGGAATGTACGCAGCCCACAATGTCAGTAGAAACAGCATGAAGGGTGCATGGACACAAGACGATTTGTTGCTTGATTGCCCAGTTGAAAAAGGTCGTGAGGTGTTGGCATTGGTGGAACAGCACGGCAAGATTCCATCGTTGCCAGAAATCAAGTCGATGATTCATCGCACCATGCGTGATGGTTCTGAGGGTGGTGCTGTGCGCAAAGACTGCACGATGTGTGGTGGGTCTGGTTGGTGGGATGGCATCACCGATGAAAATCCTGAGGGTTTTGGTCGTGTCGAGAATGGGATTTTTTATCGATTCTCAAGGATGTGTCCCTGCAGGAATTGATCGTTAGCACAATTGAATAAGTTTCACGACCTACTCAGAGTCGCATTTGAGGTGGTAACACTCGGAAACGAGGGTAGATCGCTGCGCATCGAATTATGCAAGACGAAATGATTTGATCAATGCAGTGAGGCGAATTAGTTAGGTGAGAGGGTATCGGAGTGATGGCATCCCGATGGGGGAGCATTCAGGGGTCTGGTTTGGTTGGACAGATGGTAGTGTGTGTGTAACACGCCGAGTTGAGGCGAACGACTGTGCGCAAATGTTGCGCTGCGATTGGTGAACACACACAGATATTGAGATATCTACAAACACATATTTGGACTGGAAGGAGACCAAATGTTAGGAGTAAGTATGAAAAAGGTAGTGGTGGTTGCATTGGGTTTGACACTGGTTTGTGCTGGTGCTGTCAATGCGTTACGGATCGAGTCATCGATTCCAAATGTTGAGCCATCGATTGTGAGTTATGACAACAATCGTGGCGTGTTTGATTATGTTGAAAAGCGACCTGTTCCTAAATCTGCGTTGTGTCCTCAGTGGTGGCAAATGCTCAGAGATTTGGGTTGGTCTGAGGCTGATGTTGTCAAGGCTGATGCAATCATTCATCGTGAGAGTCGATGCATTCCATCGAGTCACAATCCTGCTGATCCAAATCGAATTGGGAACATCAAAGGAAGTCTGGGTTTGTTCCAAATCAATTTGTTTTGGCTGAAAAAAACCACTGCGTACCCTGCAGGGTTTTTGCAGACGATGGGTGTTGCACAAGTTCCATCTGACTTGTTCGATCCTGTGACTAATGCTCGTGCTGCACAGGCGATCATCACTTACAATCGGTCAATTGGTGGCTGTGGTTGGGTGGCATGGAGAGGCTGCTAGGAAGCCTCAGGATCGAAAGAAAAGGGGTTTTTGTGTGGTCTTGGGGTGATTTTTTTCTTTATTTCCTAAAACGCCGTATCTATGCGGTTCTAGGGTGGATATTTTCTAAATAGTTTTTGCAATTGTTCTCAAAATCAAGTAAGGTAGTTCTTGTTGGGAATACCCCCAACACGAAAAGGGAGAACATCAAATGACAACCACCACCAAGACACACCCAGTTGCTCAGGCACTGGTCAATTTCATCAACGATGAAGCCACACTGTGGAGCATCCACTCACAGGTTGGTGAAACCAACAACAACATGGCTACCAACATCTACCGACTGATCATGGGCTGGCAGGATGCACGCCGTGAAATGGCAAAGTGCGCTGATCGAATCACCCGACACGCAGACGAAGTAAAGCGTGCATTGATTGATGGCAATCGCACCGATGCATCATGGTTGAAGAATCCAGTCGCTGATCTTGAACTGGAAGCAACAAAGTCGGAAATCTACGCAAACCAGTTGCTGTGGCACTTTGGATGCATCGACATGGATTCTGACACCATCGATGCTTTGTTTGCCAAGTTGAACAAGGATGCAGTGGAACGGGAACTGACCGTCTGATCCAAGCGGGGTGACTGGCAGACATTCGGGTTCAAGTCCCGAACACCCACAAGGTAGAAATACCGAAACCAAAACAAACCACAAACAAACGGAGGAAATGAAATGAGCAGGGAATCAAGCCAGTGGCTAAACCAAAATATTTTGGTTGGTCATGTCGCCAAGCGAGGTCATGCTTGGCATTACAAGGCATCTGAACAGGGTGCAGAATCCAATCACTACGATGGTGCAATCCCGATTGAGGATGTTCGCCGTAGGCTGTTCCATTGGGAAGCAGTGCCACAGCAGATGTTCATCCAAGTTGGTGATGAACTGAAGCCAGTGCCAAACAAGGTTGCCATCGTGCGCAACGACACCAACGAAATTCTTGGTGTGCCATCCACATCGTATGTGCCACCAGTACAACGATGCGCTGTTATCGAACCTTGAAAACATCCTCGATGATGAACTCACCATTGGATCAGCAGGATTGCTGAAGGGTGGTGCGATTGCATGGGTGCAGGTTGAGATGCCTGAAAGCATGAAGGTTGCCGATGTGGAGTTTCGCCCACATTTGCTGGCTACCACTTCATTCAATGGAAGCATTGCCACCACTTACAAGCGCACTGTTACTGTCGTGGTGTGTGACAACACTCGTGCGATGGCATTGGGTGAAAACAGCGAGGAATATCGCATTCGTCACACTGCACATTCAGCATTGCGTTTGGCTGATGCCCGTGAAGCATTGAGCATTGTCTATCAGTTGGGTGACGATTTCAGCCGTGAGGTTGAGCAATTGCTGTCGATCAAGGTGTCAGATCAGGTGTTCGACAAGTTCATCTCATCGATGTTCCATGTCGAAAACCCAGACAACAAGATGGCGATCACACGCTCACAGAACAACATCGATCAGTTCAAGACCATCTACACCACTGACAATCGTGTAGCACCTTGGAAGGGTACGGCGTATGGTGTTCTGCAATTGGTGAACACCCACCGTCACCACTACCGTGCAACCAAGACGAACACGGTGCGTGTTGAACGCAACATGATGGATGCTCTCAATGGCATCACGGAACAGCAGGACAAGCAAGCCATGCGCAAGTTGCTGGCACTGGTCTGATTGAAATCGTGGGTGGTCTCCAGAAATGGGGATCACCCACACAATCACCACGAAGGAGGTGAATGAAATGAGTGAAGGAATCAAAGCAGCAGCAATTTTCCTGATGGTATTTGTGTCGTGTTATCTGTGCTATCGGATTGGTGTTGTCGATGGTCGAGAAGAAGAACGCAGGGTGCAGAAGCGCATCAAAGCAATTCAGTTCGATCTACAGCACAAACGGCAAGCAACCCGATAGGATGGGTTCTCCCTCTGGCAAGCAGCGCACCGTATTTTCTTCCCCCTTTTGGTACGGTTGCCCACCTGCAATGGTGGCAGAGGACTAGAAAGAAGGAACAATGACCGTCAATGACCTGATCAGGGCTGTTCGATTTTTGCGCAGACTGAGTGTTGGACAAATGGAAGCAGACGAATTGATCACCACAGTGGAAGCATTAGAAAAAGAGATTGAACGGCGCAGAAAAAAGAAGCCATGAGTTTGCTCACTCAAAACAGTGAATTGAGACCACATCTCATTTGGAACTGGACTATTCCTGCATTGAGTGTCAAGTTGGATGATGGCAGGAGAATAAACACTTGTCCGTCTGCTGGTGTTTGTGCGCAATACTGTTACGCACGAAATGGCACATATCGTTTCTCAAATGTGTTGGCTGCACATAAACGCAATCTCATGCTGGTGTTGGATCACACAGATCAATGGAGACAGCAACTCAATGCTGAACTGTCATCTGCACGATTCACTAAACAGCGACCATCACGACAGTTGCCAATCGATAGGGGTCAATTAGCAGACGATTGGTTGCGTCAATGGGCTGACAGTGGTTTCCCTGCAATTCGTATTCACGACAGTGGGGATTTCTTTGCTGATTGGTATTTGCAGGAATGGTTGCGCATTGCTGAAATGAATCCATCGCTACTGTTTTACGCATACACCAAAGAAATAGCGATGTTGAGTTCTGCAGTATTGCCAGCCAATTTCCGTTGGTTGGCAAGCACTGGTGGCACACAAGACCATCTGATACATAACGGGATGCGTCATGCTGATGTGTTTCCAAACAATGATGCGATGGTCGCAGCAGGTTATGAGAGCCAAGAAGCCACTGATTTGCTATGTGTTTTGTTGCCCACGAATCGAATTGGCATCGAAGCAAATAAGATAAAGCACTTCAATAAGAAGATGGCTGGTCGTAGATTTAGTGAGATGCAAAATCAACTACATTCACAACAGGAGAAGAAACAATGAGCGAATTAGGCAACCATGAACTGCAGCACTGGATGGCTCGCTGTGACGATATGCAGGTCGCTAATGAGCGTTTGCGTGAGGAACGAGATGAACTAAAGGAACGGCTGGAACAATCCATCGTGCGTACCGAAATGCTGTTGGAAGAATTGACACAAGCCAAGAGTGTGATCACCCGTATTCAGGTTGCAATGTCACAAGGGCAAGAACTGTAGATGTGGTCATGGTTTCTGGCTGTTGTGGGCATCATCGGTGTGGTCATCATCGGACAGAAAAAGTATTGGGGATTCATTTGGATGACTGGTGTCGAGTGTCTATGGGTGGTTTTTAGTCTGCAAACCAATCAACACGGTTTCATTCTCGCAAGCGTGTTCTATGTTCTGGTGTACGCTAGAAACGCATATCGATGGAGGAAACATGATCAGAGAAGAACTGCAACCATTAGCAATTGACATTGACACGGTGCATACGCATCCTCGCAATGTGCGACAGGGTGACATTGGTGCGATCAGTGAATCACTAAAGGTGCATGGGCAATATCGCCCAATCGTCTATCAGCAATCCACTGGAAGAATCCTTGCTGGCAACCACACTTGGAAGGCTGCGAAGGCTTTGGGTTGGAAAGAAATCGCTGCAACACCTGTTGTGTGCAACGATGAGCAAGCCCTACGAATCCTGCTGATGGATAATCGGGCGAATGATCTCGCAACCTATGATGATTCAGAACTGGCTGAATTGCTAAAGGAATTGGAAGCCACAGACGAATCCCTGTTAGGTACTGGTTTCGATGGTGATGAATTAGATCAGATCGTTGCAGACCTAGAACGCAGTATCGCTGAACATGATCAGACCAGCAAATACTCACAAGCAGTCAAAGTGCCACAGTATGAGATCGTGGGTGAAGAACCAGTCGTTGGTCAGTTGTTCGATGCAACAAAAGCAAACCAATTGAAGCGCAACATCGAAAAGACCGATATGCCAGAAGATGTGAAGGAGTTTCTGCGTGTGGCAGCGACTCGTCATATCGTGTTCAATTACGCCAAGATCGCTGAGTTCTATCCACATCAAAGCAAAGAGATTCAGGAACTGATGGAACAATCGGTGCTGATTATCATCGATGCTGAGGATGCCATCGCAAATGGGTTCGCCACATTTGACACTGCCATCGCTCAAATCAGGGATGAGGACAACGAAAGTGCTTGATCCAAAGAAGTTCGCCATGTTTATCCTCACACATGGCAGACCACACGATGTAGTGACCTACAAATCATTGCGTGAGCATGGATACACAGGAAAGATCTACATCATCATCGACAATGAGGACAGCACTGCAGATGAATATCGCAGGGTGTTTGGCGAGAAGAATGTTGTGCAATTCGATAAGGCTGCTGCTGGTGAGACATTTGACATTGCCGATACCAGAACAGATCGCCGTGCCACCGTGTACGCACGAAACGCCTCATTTCAGATTGCTAAAGACTTGGGGCTTGATTACTTCATGCAGATGGATGATGACTACAGTTCATTTGACTATCGATTCGTGGAAGGCCCTGTATTACGAGCAACCCACATCAAATCATTAGATCGAATCGTTGATGCGATGATCCGATTCTTGGAGGACAGCAACGCCGTCACAGTGGCAATGGCACAGGGTGGAGACTTCCTCGGTGGTGTGAATGGCACTGGAGGCAAGACACCACTGATGCGCAAAGCAATGAACTCATGGCTATTCAGATCTGATCGCCCACTCACATTCGTTGGCAGAATGAATGACGATGTGAATACTTATGTGCTGAATGGAATCAGGGGAGAAATCATCTTCACACCAACCAGCATCTCGCTCATCCCACTGCCCACACAAACTGTCTCTGGTGGAATGACTGAAATGTATTTGGAAACAGGAACCTACATGAAGTCTATGTATTCGGTGATGATGGCTCCCAGTTGTGTAAAGGTCAGGGGCATGGGGCAAAGCAATCGCCGACTGCACCACTCAGTCTCTTGGAATCACACAGTCCCAAAGATCATCAGCGACAGGCACAAAAAGAAATAAAACAATGCCATTGAGCCAACCATGTCTATCGTGTGGAACACTCACCACCAGCCAACGATGCCCACGATGCCAACAAGCATGGAATCGATCACACCCAAAACCAAAACGAAAACACTATGA
>Ga0099848_1000610_pt1 | contig 16785 bp, 28 predicted proteins | sample CB_VirMetaG_3_FD_78179 | JGI IMG/M metagenome (GOLD analysis project Ga0099848, IMG submission 78179) | Freshwater to marine saline gradient viral communities from Chesapeake Bay - CB_1508_1S Viral MetaG | ecosystem: Environmental > Aquatic > Marine > Coastal | place: USA: Chesapeake Bay...
CAGTAGACCTGAAATATCGGTAGCTGTAGACTGAGCATCCGCTAAATTAATATCCATTTGTTTAGAGTTAATTTCATTTTCAAGTTCTTGTAGTTTAATTCTAATTTGACCTTTTTCTTCTTCTGAAGTGTGGACACTGTCAATAACTTTACCGACAGTGTCTACTAAAGAACCACCTAAAATTTTAGATAACATTAATTAGATGTATTGAGCGATGATCCAGCCAATAGCAATACCTACTACAAGCCACTTCTTTTTTGGATGATCATTCCATAGCTTTTTTATCATATCCATGCTTTTACTCTCCTATCTGTTTTTGGTTTTTTTAATGCCTTTTACAGCACACCCGTATCCGCGAGCATTACCCGCACGACCTCCATTAGACATTTCGAGTACAGGTTTATTCCCATACCTCATTGCTTCCGCATCTAGTTGATCAAAAAGTAATTTTCTGGCTTTTGAATCAGGCATGTTTTCTTTTTTACGATACTTAGCTAAGCCTGATCGAGTGCCTTTTGTATCTTTAAAATTTCCTAGTTCTTTTGGTTGATCACTATGTTTAAAATCTTGTTTATAATCATCAGAAGCTTTTGTTCTTCCTTTTGTATTAGCCATTGTTTTTTCCTTTCAAGGTTTTTACCACAAAACTAGTTACTTTAAAAGGTACTTTTATTCCTGTGGATTAGGACCTCGTTTAGGAGGAGCACCTGTTGTTAATTTTTTTCCCATTTAATGTAGGGTAACACTCTCTTTGAAATTTTCAATCATGTTTTTTGCCATTTGATACATGAGGTCAGCGTCTTCTTTGTACAAATATAAGCCATATAACTTACGAACGACCGCTAAATAAGCAGAAGCTACGACAATCGGATCATACCCGTCATGAATCATGTCGGTTGCAATATTTGTTGACTCTTCAACAATAGTATCAACTTGTTTTTGTAAGTCTCCTGACTTAGATAACCTTAAAATACGGTCGTGGTGGTCTTCAATCACCTCTGCTTTGGGGTTTTCAAAGACATCTTTCTCTTTTACGAGAAAATCTTTTTCATTCTTGTCGCCATTTGCTGTGCTACTAGGTTTTTTTGCACGCTGGGAGCGTCCTTGATCGCCTGCAGAGGAGACTTTTTGGTCTTCTTTAGCTTTTTCGTGGTCTTCTTTTTTACTTTTTTCATCTTTTTTTGTCATTGCGATCCATCTTCTCGTATTGAACGTTAGCACGTAGCTGTGCGATGTCTTGTTGACTATCAATACGCTCTTTATCAGTCTGTATTTTGGACGCTAATTTCATTTTGTCAAGTTCTGTTCTTTCTTGATCGGTCATTGCTTTATTTACTACCTGTTGTTCCTTAAAATCTAGCTCTCTAGACTTTAAATCAACAAGAGGATCTTCATTACTTGCGACTGCTTCTTGCTCTTCTGCGAGTAATTCGTTAGTAATTTGTGCAATACGAACTGCAGTAGCTTTTTCTATCTCCATCATTAGTTGTTGTTGTGCCATTTGAATCTGTTGTGGACCAACCATCGCTGCCTGTTGTTGTAATTGTTGTATCTGTTGTTGATATTCCATTTGAACTTGTTGTTGAGCTAACATGGAGATGTGTTCAGAAATGTGTCCCTGTAACATAGCCATGGCTTGAGGAATACTCTTGACTAAAACAGTGGACATAAAAGCTCGGTGAGCATCAATGTGTGCTTCATGATCTTGTTGAGGGTATGCTTGAAAAGGACTTCCTTTGATTGCCATACTATTTTCCACAGCAGGATCCAACGGCATGGGTTGCATCGGGGGAGGTAGTATCTGATCAATGTTCTGTACTCCTAACGCTTCATACATTCTCCTGTAGGCTTCATACTGATTATGAATTTGTGGATTACTCTGAGCTAACTGTAATTGAGTTTGTGCCAGAGTAACCCGTTGTGCCATAGAGAAAATGTTAGGATCAGAAACTGGTAAAATGTCCACACGATCATCAAAGTCTAATTGCTTGATCATGCGATTACCACCCACAATGTTGTAAGGGTATTCGGGTGGTAAATAAGATTTAAAGACGTCCGCTAATAAATTAAATTCAATCTTCTGAGCATAGTGTAGTCGTTTGTGAATAGCACTCATGATCTTAGCACCTCGCTCTAAAAGAGCGACCGTTGTTCCTACGGGATTTGCTTGAGATCCTTCTCCAATCTTTTGATCAGCGACGGCAGCAAAACGACTTCCTGCTTCCACAATAAATCCTAACAGAGAATACAAAGTAGCACTTGGTTCTTTGTAAGGTAAAGGCATTAAGGCTCCTCGTAAGTCACCGCCGGGTGCATCCACATCTCTAAACTCACCGGGTGTCAACGCCTTCTTATCATCACGAATACGAAGTCCTCGTTGCTTAAATCCTGCGGGTAGATTGGATAAGGTACCTGCATCGAGTAGCTGACGTAAAGCGACACTCGCGGCACGAGACAATCCACCGATCATGTGAATCATTCCAAAGCCATAGAAACCTAGGCCGGGTAAAAACTTGTAGTGAACAAAATAATCTTTGCGACGACGAAGAGGATCTAACTCTTTGTAGTTACGATAAATAGATAAAACATTTCCGGTGCCTTCATCAATGGTTACCACATAAGGTAACTTTAGTCCGGTGCTCTCTCCTGCTACATCCACATCTTCAAAACCCGGTAAGTCTAATTCTACATGACACTCGAGTAAGACTACTTGATCGGAAAGAACTTTTTCTGATCCTTCTAATTGATCATACTTCGATTGAATGTCGTTGTTGTCATCCGCATCGGAAGCTCGAATGGCAACATCACGATAGAATCCTGTGACCTGTTGTTTCTTTACTTGATTCTCAGACATCTTCACAATGTGAATTACTCGCTCACAAGTCTCCAGTGAGGAGGCTCCGTAAGGAACAACTAAATCTTCGGCAGGAACAAATTTTGCAACCGCACGCTCTAACATGTCGTCATAGTAAATCTTTTTAAAAGCAGAACCGGCTAGGGGTAAATAAAATAATAACTGATCTAACTCGGGATCATAATCTTTCATCACATAGGTCACTTGATAATTCATAAAATCTTGCACTCGTTGTGCTTGTTCTTCTGTTTCATTGGTCACGTTTCCTACAATCTGAGTCTTGACGGGACCTCCGGCGGGTAATAATTCTTTATATGCTTGGGCTTGAAACTGTACCGCACTCTCGGCTAACATGGGATGAACCACGCCACTCGCACCACGGAACGGTTCTGTTTTTGCTTCTTCTTTGAATCCTAGTAAATCTAATCCCTTGATATAGGCTTGCTCCCAATCTTCACGAGAAGCTTTATCGTTATAATAACTATCCATGATCTCCGCACTGACTGTTTGTAAATCTTGATCGTCAATATACTCTGCTAAGTTCGCACTGAAAGGAGCCTCGGTTCGCGGCTCGTCGTCCATGGTCTCGGCGGAACCATCCGCGAGTTCGATGAAATCAGATTCTTCAATGCCGTCGGCATCGACGTTTACTTCTTGGGTAACTTGTTCAATGGGATTATCTTCTTCATAATCCACTGCTTTATCAATATTAGGATTCTCTTCGGCCATTGCTAAAATATACACTCACAATCTTCAATATGCAAATCACAAATCGGACAGAGGGTGTCATCTTCTTCCATTAGTAAAAGGTTCGGGGTCCGTCGTCCACGGGTTCATCTTCATAATCCGTGTCTAAGGTCACCCAGTTTCCTGCTCTGAATCTTATCAAAGCTTGGGTTGTTGAGTCAACTAAATCATCATGCTCACCAAAAGGAAACTTGGCACATTGCTCAATAACCTCTTCGGCAAATTCACGGTTCGCGGGTGCCCAAATCTTGCCCGCTTCAAACAGAGGAGCCACTGAGTTAGCACGCACATGTTTGTCATTTCCTCGGGTGGGTGTGTAGGGTAAAATATTAATTCCGAGTTGTCGAAGTTCATGCGTCAACGGTGTTCCACTGGCTTTGGATTCAATCAATACAACTTCGGGTTCCCAAAAATTGTATAACTCAATCGCTAACTTTTTTAATTCAGGAAAGTCCAGTCGCTCTTGAATCGCGTCTAACAAAATTAAATTGGGTGGTCCTCCTTCATTAGGATAAAAAACTCCCCATGTGGTAATGGCACTAAAGTCTGCTGTTTCTTTTTTACTGAAGGCGGTGTCATAACTTTGAATTACACTTTGCAAAGGAGGGACATCTTTTTCCCAGCGTCTCCACCATTCTCGTTTAATGATACTCGCCTCGTCGCTCGTGGGATCTTGCATGTACTGAGCATTCCAACGGTTCGCGGGTAACGATGCCTTAACCTTTTCTAATTCTTCCAGCTTCCAATATTCTGGCCACAAAGGTTTTCCACTATCTAAGATGGCTGGCAGTTCTAACACATCCCATTGATCCGCTTTGGGTTCCACTTGAGCTTTAATTAATTTTCCTGTTAAATCTTTTTCGGACCAACGAGTCATCACAATCACAATGGTTGCGTTCGGCTGACAACGTTGTCGAGGTCCGGACAAATACCAGTCCCATGCATTTTCCATCGCCGTGGGTGACATCGCATCTTGTTCGGAATGAACATCATCTAAAATAATTAAGTCACCACCTCGACCGGTCATCGCACCGCCAACACCACAAAAGAAGGCTTCCCCTCCGTGATTCGTTTCCCATCGTCCTGCGGATTTCGAATCAGGTCTCAAGCTGACGTCATCAAAAATTTGTTTGTATTCTTCGCTATCAATCAAGTTACGAATCTTACGACCAAAGCGTTGAGATAATTCAGCCGTGTGGGTTCCTTGGATAAGCTTGAGCCGTGGATTCAGGCCCATCATAAAGGCTGGAAAAAGAAAGCTGGCAAATTCAGACTTCGTGTGCCGTGGTGCCATATTAATGATGAGGCGCTTACATTTACCCTCGGCTACCTCCTGTAACTTCTTGGCGTACTTTCTATGGTGTGCCCCCTCTATAAAATCCGGCCAGAGAAATTTGACAAAGTCTAAAAAATTCTTTTTTGCTTTCTTTGTTTCGTTTAGTTCATCTAATCTAAGCGTTAATTCAGTTAGTTCCTTCGCTGCCTCAGGATACTTCTCCTGAAGAAGCTTGAATTTGTTCATGTCAAAACTCATATCAAAATTTCTGTATGTGTATGTTTATATTATATATATACACGGTCAGTTATGACAAGCAACCCTCAAATTTAGGGGGGAGGGGGGTGCAAAAAGTTCGTCGGTGGTTTGGGTTTGGCACAGGTACCCTAAGGGCCTCGAGGCATGGGCCGTGAATCGTGGCTAGGGTAGAGGGAAAAGGGTATGCATTTCTTGCATACACATTATGCAAACATATCATATCTAATTTATTATATATGTGGTAGTCTACAATCAGAAAGGAGAAAAGAGGTATTATGCATCCTTCGAAGAACGAAGATTACCAAGAGCTCCGCTCTGCAATCTTCAGCTTCATGCAAGAGCTCCGCTCTGCACAAGGGGAAGAAGGTGGATGGCAAAAAGTAAATAGCTTCGGCATTTGGTTTGCTCTCTACCAAATCCTCGAAAGGCACTAAGCCTTTACCTAATTCGAACGGAGGGGGATATCCCCCTCCGGTTATAGAAAGGAATAAAATGCCGATACTAAACAAGAAAGAAAGAGAACGAATCGAAGATAAATGGAGCAGGGGCCAAGAACTAACTTCAGAGGAAACCTCTGACCTTGCGGAGACACTAGACTTCGAGGAGGAGAAAGATAAGCCTCACTACATGGAGGTTATAGATGACGATAATAATGTCACTTGGCAACCAATAACGCCGGTAGTGGATAAAGATGGCGAGGTCACTTGGCACCCAATAGATAACTAATAGACTCATACTTAAGGGCCTTCCGGCCCTTAGGTCTGAGCCTAGAACTCAGAGGAAAGGACGACAATGCAACAATTAGACTTGATTGACTATGGTCACAACTTCGGCCACTTGGAGAAACCTAAGAAGGTTTCAAATCTCATAAAGCAAATTTATGACGATATCCAAACGGACAACGACATTGAACTCATAGAAAAGGAGATCAATTACCACAGTCGATACCTTGAGGTAAAATTCAAAGATAACGAAGGTTATCTCCTCAAGATGAGAATCGAACACGAATAGACTTATACATAAGGGGCTTCGGCCCCTTGTGTCTAAGCCTAAAAGCTTAGAGGAAAGGATGGATATGGAGAATCCGATAGAGCTTGGCTTTAAGAAAGATAACAAGTGGTACAAACTTGTTATTGGTAAAGCCAGGTATGAGCAAAAAGGTGAGTATATAGAGCCTGTTTACTATGTACAAATCTATGCTTATGAATGGGACAAAGAAAACAAAGACTTTGAAAGTCGTAAAATGGTTTTCAATGGCCGGATGGATAGCGTTGATATTCTTTGGGAAACTAAAGAAAGAGTCAATGTAGTCTAAATAAACTCGAGAAGGGGGGTTGCATTCCCCCCTTTTCTCTATATAATAATTTATAGAAAGGACGAATCATGGAAGATTGGTTAGAAGAATACAAACAACGCTTGATCGAGCTTGGCTTTGAAGGCAAAGATTTAGCTTTAGAATTAGAAAGATATAAAAGCGAAATCGAAGCACAGCAGGAGCTAAACAATGATTGAAGTAGTACATTGCTTGGTATGTTCCAAAGAATACGAGGAACATGAAACATTTATCGAAGTCTGTCCCCATTGTAGTAATGAGGACTGTAATCAAACGCACTATATAGTGCTAAACAAAGAAGAAAGAGGAGAAGATGAAAACCACTAAGAAAACAATCGAGGCCCGGCTCGCCCATATCAACAAATACACCGGGTTGGATTACGAGTTGCAACATGCAACGGCCTACACCTACCCTTATAAAATAGTTTCTCGTAAAGGCTCCCACGACGAAAGCCAGAGGATGACGGCCTCTGAATGCGTCGAGTGGTGCAACGGATTCATTAATGCGTACTTTGCTTTATATCCGCGTTTAAAGCATACGCAACAATGATTCTTCTGCAACTTCTTATCGTTGTAATATTAATAACACTCCTCCTTTCTCGGTAGCACATTTTAACAACGAGGGTGTGCTACCCTCTTTTTTTTATTTTTTTATTTTTTTTACTAGTGACAGGCTGAACCACTAAGTGACACCATTAATCACGGCTCGAGAACCGGGCATCCCGGGAACACGCTCAGCCAGGCATCCTCATTTTATTAGTGACAATATCAAGTTTAAATTTTTGGGGAGAGATGCAGGCGGGAAGAGCTCCCGCCTACGAGATAAGATTAGCAGGGCTGGATTTGTTCGACCTTCCAGCCGTACATCTTGTAAAGATTTCTGATCAGCTTAGACCAAGTTGAACCATGAATACTAGCATCATAATCTAGCCATAAAAAATCATCGCCCATTGAGTAGTCCCCGCCGTCAATTACTATGTGATAGTTCTCGCCTTCTTCTAGCCAGCCATAGCAATGACAGGTTCCGCCGTCGGGACGTTTAATTATTTTTCCGTCAAAGTAATCACTTACCATGTTATGTACCTTCCTTTCTTTCTGATTATTAATCTACTACAAGATGTCTTAAAAGTAAACTAGTCCTAGCTCGTGGACCATGGACCATTATTTACGGCCCAATATATTAGTGGCAAGCTTAATCATTTTTTATTTTTTGTTTATTAGTGACAATATCAGCCACCATGAAGCGTGAACCATGAACCAGCTCTATTAGTGGCAATATCAAGCTAGGATAATCTAGTTTATTAGTGACAATCTCAGCCATATCATAGTCAATTTTTTTTGTTGCTAGGTTCATGGCTCGTGAACCATGAAAAATACTGTAGATTTTTGGTTCGCTCTTCAAGAGGGGGGTTTGCCTAATAATGATAAAACTAGGATTATTGATAGCCTTAGCGTGAAATACTAGCTGGAATTTATTTAACTTTACTTGATTAGTTTTTGGTGACAATTCTTTAAATTCTAGCGTGAAAAATACACCAGATTTTGTTGTTGCAAGTACATCTGGAACACCAGATATAGCCCTATTTTCAATCCTAAATAGTGTTAGATAGTCATGGCTAACTTTCTTGAAATGCTGGTAAAATTGGCTTTCCATTATTCTGGTAAAATTAGTTATATAGATTTAACTAACTATTGCATTATGTAAGTAATTATATATATTTAAACTAATCCTAAGTAGGATATTCGTAAGTTGAATATTTCTACTTATTCGCTCTTTAAAATTGCAAATATGAAATCTGTTTTTTGACTAGCATTATGCTAGTAGAAAGACGAGGAAAACTCAAATGAATGAACTTAAAATCTTAACTAGTACATCCGACTATAATCCAAAAACAGATAGAGATGTAAGGATAACCCATACTGATCTATCTGATTTAACTGTTTTTGATACACCAGCCATTAAATCAAAATGTTATTATTCTGGCTGGAATAATGAAACATTAAGAGCTAGAGATTATAGTGTAATTTACAATCCAGATAACAATCTTGTTTATGGTGTTGTGGGTTCAGATTATAAGCTGGTTGAACATAAAGAAGTGTTTGAACCTATCACTAATAAAATTATTAGTGAATTTGGAACTAACATTGAAGTAGTTGATACCAGCTACGATCATGGAAAGTTTGCTAGTCGTAAGTTTATATTCAATGACATCAATGCTAATCTTAATGCAAAAAGATCAGCTCAAGTAGATGATATTATAAAAGCTTCTTATACTTTATTTAATGGTATTGGGGGCAATAAATCACTCGGGGGCTTACATGATGCATACAGATTAAATTGTTTAAATGGTCAAATGAGTGTTGAAAAGATATCTAGGATGTTTTTCAGACATACTAAAAATCTTGATCTAGATTATTTTGTTAATCTTAGTCATGAAGTTAATGAAAAATTTAACCAGCTTTTTATTCAGCAACAGATCATGTCAACAAAAGATGTATCTTACCTAGAAGCTAGAAATATTCTAGAAACTACGATCGCTAAGAGTAGAACCAATAAGAAAAATGAAGTAGTAGATCATCCAAAAATGGATGTAATATTAAATCAATTCTTAAAGGAAACTAACAATTTAGGCTATTCTCTTTATGCGTTTTATAATGCCTTAACATATTGGTATACGCATATCGATAGCTCTAAAGGTTCGATCTACTCAACCAGCAATTCAAGACTAAATGACTTGTATCTGGTTTTTAATAGCCCTAGTTTTAAGAATATCTACGCTCAATAATTCTAGTCAAAAAACTATAACTTCAACCCCAGCTATTTCTATGGCTGGGGTTTTTTTATTTGTACATACTTTAAATTTAATGTATAAATAATTATATAACTATTTAAGAAAGTAGGAAAAGGACAATGACAATCACAACCAAAAAACAAGCACAAGCGATTATTCATAGTTTATCAAAAACTTCTAAAATGAATTGTTTTAGCTATGGATTTTCAGCTAGTAATTGTATTACAGGGGCTAAGCTTATGAAAAAAAATAATTCAGTTTGTAGTTCTTGTTATGCATGTAAAGGAAGCTATAAATTCTCATCTTATGAAATAGCCAGCCAAAAAAGATTGAAAGCTTTCAGTCATGAATTTTTTGTTGAAGCTATGGTCTTTTTACTTAAGACTAAAAAGAAAAAATATTTTAGGTGGTTTGATAGTGGTGATTTATTAAGCTTAGATATGCTATACAAGATTATTGAAATAGCTGAACGCCTACCAGAATTTAAATTCTGGCTACCGACTAAAGAAGTTCAGTTTGTTAAAACTTGTGAGAAAAAAATACCAGCTAATCTTATCATAAGAGTATCTAGTTATTTTATAGATCAAGAACCATTACCGAATTTTAGTCATACATCTACAGTTAAAAGGCAAGGTGAAGTTCATGGCTTCGAGTGTCGCTCAAAATATCAAGAGAATAAATGTCAAGATTGTAGAGCATGCTGGGATAAATCAGTAGCTAACGTTAGCTATAACTTTCATTAAACATGGCTTGTCATATACCAGTTAATCATTTCAGCCTAGAGCCTTGGTATGATGAATTAATATCAAAGTGTCAATATTGGGTAGATAAGCTTAGATATTCACCAAAAAGCTATAACCGAGTACACGAGCTAAACCGATCTATGAAACTATTACCGAGGGGCTTCAGTGATAAACCAGAAGTAAAAAAAATATTTCAATACCGATCTACCATTAACAAGCGATTAGCTAAGGATGAGGAATTGAAAGTCAAACACTGCATGATTGAAATTCATGTTTTAGAAAATAATAGAATAGATGAAATTTTTATTGTTGTATGATAGAAATTAATCTATACTATTTATTATATAAAGAAATAAAGAAAGGACAATCACATGGACATTAACAAGGACTGGGAAAGAGAAATAACTACTTACCAGAACTTTTTTAAAGAAGGAAAAAAACAAGCGAGAAATGATATAGCCAATGAAATTGGTTTATATGCCGATCATTTAGACAAGAACAAGGACGCGTTGAACAAAGAAGAAATTGTCAAATGCGTTTACGATTTACTAAACTCAGTTAGAAAGGGGTTTTAAATGGGAAGAGTAAAACAATGGATGCAAGACGAGTTAGAAAAAGAAGAGTTAAATGTGCCAGAGCATCATTTCGATCCAAACTGGATTGATATAATTACACCAGCTTTATATGACATTTCAGAAGAGCTAAGTTTAGAAACACAATTAGCCATGAATAATAAAGCTAGTGATAAGTATGTTTTTGCCTTAGCTTGTGAAAAAGATTACGATATTGTACATGAGTTGATGCAAGAACATATTCAAGAAAACATACCATTTTAGAAAGGAAGAAATAATGGATGAATGGACTAAAGAATATTTAGAGTATGAAAAAGAAACTATCTTAGATCAAATCTCAGACGAGTTAGAAGCAATGTCAATGAATGATTTCTCTAATTTAGTAGAAAAGTACGATCTAGGAATAGAAGAAATAGATCAAATCTTTTGGTCTTTACGAGAAAAACTTTATGAAGAAAGGAAGAATAAATGACTGAGATAGATACAGATTTTGTTAAACCAGATCAGAATTGTTCAAACTGTGATACAGAATACACCTGTTTTGACTGTGAAAGAGAGCAAGTTAAAACTAAATATCCAAATGCTCACTATGAAGGTCTTGGAGTTTGGAAAGAAAACATACAAGAAAGCAAGGAGGAATAATGACAGAAACAGAAAAGCAATCAGAATTAATAAATTATATTATTCATTGGTTGCAAGAAGAAGTTGAACGTAATCAAGACATTGTTGACGCATATGAAAACAATGAAGATGCGATCATGACTGATGGAACAGATGATATTTACCTAGGTAGATATGAATGTGCTGAAGGTCTACTAGATCAAATAAGTAAATGGAGAAAGGAACTGCAAGATGCCTAACTGGTGCAACAACGACATAAGCTTAGTACATGACGATAAAGAAAAACTAAAAGAAGTAGAAAAAATACTGAAAACAAATGTTGAAGGTGAGTGTAAATTTTTTAACTACTGTAAGGAAGAACCAGACTATGAAAAAACTATAGTCAAAGAAACTTATCCAGAAATATCTGGTCAAGAATTCTGTACTGACAATAAGCAAAAGTGGTGGCACTGGCGAGTTCAAAACTGGGGTACTAAATGGAATATTGATGCAGTACCAGAGGATAGAATAACAAGAGATGATGATTACCTTGGCTTTATGTGTGAAACTGCATGGTCACCACCACTAAACGCTTTGATAGCCTTAGAAGAAAAAGGTTTCAAAGTGACTTGTGAATACTATGAAATGGGATGTGCCTTTGTAGGTAAGTATGAAACAGGGTTTGGTGATATGAGCTGGACTTTACCTAATACCTTGGCTGAGTTAAGAGATATGATGAGTAAAGATCAAACTTTTAATGAGGTAGTTTACAACTGGGGTATTGATGTCGATTACGAAGAAATGGAAAATGATCGACTACCAGAAGAACCACAAGAACCAACGAGGATTAAATAACAGGGTAAGAAAGGATTATCTTATGGGCAAGGCAAAACCAGAAACAAAAAGAATCTGGAAATTAAACAATAAACATAAAACTGCTATTTATGACAAAAAATACAGAGAAGCAAATAAAGAAAAAATTAAAGAAAGAATAAAAAAATGGAGGGAAGAAAATAAAGAAAAAATAGCCGAACAAAGAAGGGGTTATTATCAAAGAAATAAAAATAATATATTAGAATTGTGCAAACAATATAGAGAAAAAAATAAAGAAAAAATAAATATTACAAAAAAATTATACAGAAAAAAAAGATATTCAGATGATTTAAATTATCAGATGAAAGATAAATTAAGAAGTAGGATTAGACTAGCACTAAAAAATAAAATTAAAAAAACAGGTTCCACAGTAGATTTACTGGGATGTAGTTTAGAATATTTTAGAAAATATTTTGAAAAAAAGTTTACGAAAGGAATGAACTGGAGTGTCATTGATAAAATTCACATAGATCATATCATTCCTTGTGCAAGTTTTGATTTAATGAATGAGTCAGAACAAAAGAAATGTTTCCACTACACCAACCTACAACCACTATGGGCAATGGAAAATTTACAGAAAGGAGCAAGAATTAACTAATGTATATACTTAACAGTCAAGACCAGACAATCAAAGAGTTTGTAAGTGAGAATGAATTAAGTGATTTCTTTAATTCAATATCAAAGAAAGACTACAAGCATTTTTACTTTGCAAAAACAAAAGAAGAAGCAATTAAGCTTATCAAATCATTAATCATTATAAAGGAGCATGAAGATGAAATATAAGTACGATCATTTAATTAAACTACTAATGACAAAATGGGGCTGGACACAAGTTCCACTACTTAAAGCAAAGGAGAAATAAATAATGTCAGAAAGAAAACACTGGGTAGCTTGGGACTTCGACCAGCCAGCTAGATATGTAGCTGAGGATATAGTCTTAGAAATAAACGACATGCTCAAGGACAAAGGAATAACCATAGGTTCTTGGATAGACACTGATGATGATGAGTGGGCATATAAATTTGAGTTATGGTTAAATGAGAAAGGAGATAGAAATGAAAAAATATAAAGTGATGTTAGAGTACACAGTACAAAGACATCATGTTGTTGAAGCTGAAACACCAGAAGAAGCAGAGGACTTAGCTTTATATGGTGAAGGATACATAGATCATGATGAAGATTGGTCTTACAATAATTACTCAGACATTGAGGAGGTTGAGAATGAAGAAATATAGTGTTTGGATTTTATGGGGTGAAGATCCACAGGAAGATCAAGAGCCTTTACAATATGAGTTCAATACTCAAGCAGAGCTAGACGCTTTTTTAATGGGTATTGAAGAAGGTGATGGCTGGTTTGGTTATGACTACATCATAGGACAAGAAGAGCCAAAGCTTTCTGAGTTTGATAATTATCAATGAATAATAATGATCTACTCCTGCTCGTCAGCATCTGCGTAGTCGTCGTGCTCTTCTTCAATCAAATCGTCCACTGGTTCTGAAACTTTCTTCATATCCAGTTCAAACTCTTGAGTGTTGTCAGAGTTATGTTCAATAGCTTTGACATCCTCAAGCGTGACACTATCAAGCAAAGGAGAGTATTCTTCAATGATTTTCTTTAGTCGACCTTCAACTTCGTCTTTAGTCATGCTGTCAATTTTACCATGTAGTATTTCTTTTTTATCCACATATAACCCCGCCGCCTTGCCTCGTGCTATCTCAGCGTTAACCGCCGCCGACCAAGCGTTGTTGCGTACAGCTAAATCTCTTATCTCAGCGAGCTTTCTGACATGCCTGCCATAATCCACAGCATATTTTGCATTGTATTGCTCTCTCAACTCTTTGATGCGTTGAACTACACGAGGGTAGTATTTGGCATTTAAAAGCCTAGAGGAGGCACTATGTGCCGTTTGTTTAGAGTATCCAGCCTCAATGGCACACTTTTGGTTAGTCCACCTACCCTCTTTAGTCACGATCAACTGGGCGAATTTCTCTTGTTCTGGAGTCAAAATTTTTTCTTTCGCACCTGTTTTCTTAACTTTACCAGTCATAACAGTATCAAGCATTAAAAATCCTTATATAGTAATATTTATTATAATATATATAAAAGAAAAAAAAGTAAAATACCCCCCTTCACCGAAGGTCTTTAGGTGTACTAGGTGTACCTATGGTGTACTAAAACTACCTTCTAGAACCATTGATATACAATAATTCTAGAACTTTAGTACACTTAGTACACTTAGGACGGGGGGTAAGAACGAAAAAAAAATTTTTTACTTAAGGGGGGTAGATATGTCTATATAGGAGTTTTTGCTAGATCGTTTCTGTCGACTTCGTGGTGCAAAAAGCGTTCATATAGATCCGCGGATCACGGTTCATGTTCCGTACACCTTGACTAAAGATCAAGCATTCCTCAACCGTGTCAAACTGTTCCTCCATAGGCACCGTGATACAACTATCCTTCAAAGGGATAAAAGGATCTTGCAAGCACACAATCATTAAAAGAAAAATTTTCATGCGATATTGTATCAGAAAAAAAAGGGAAAAGATAACCCCGCCAATGATACTTTATAGAAAGGAGGAAAGGACGGCGGGGCTACCTTGATGGATCATCTTCTTATAACCAAAAAAATTATATCAAAAATAAAAAAATTTGCAACTTGACAACTATATAACATTTTACTAAGATACTATATAAAAGAAAGGCTAAACAATGAAACAAGCAACGGACACTAACGAGTACAATCAAAAAGATCCGTGGAAGACAGTTGCGATTCGAAACAGTGTGCATGGCAAGCTCAAGGCTATTGCCAAAGCAGATCGAAGAGCAATCAACTCACAACTCGACTTCTTAGTCGACACCATCTACAATCGTTATAAACGAGAAGGAAGGTTATAAAAGGAAGGATAGGTTATGACCACACTCGAAATACCAGAAGAAATGAAGAAACAATTTGAAGAAGAAAGAAGACATCACAAACGAACAGGCTATGAAGACTTTGAAGATGTAGGAGGCACGATTAAAATTTTGTCGGAGACAGCCAATCAAATGCAAGATGTTCTCAATCGCTCCGAACAACTCAAAGGAACAACCCAACTCGCCGAGATATTTAAGAAGCCCAAGCAAGGAAAGATTTATATCTATCATCAAGGGTTCTTGACAAAAGACATTACGAGAAAAGATAGTGTCGGAAAAAAAATCAGAAGTATTGCAGGCGACATTCGATACAAAGCAACACGAGGGGAGTGTATGATCTTTCAAAAAAAGATGCATGAAGATTTCTACATTTACTTTTTTGTGAGGTAAGAATGAACTATCGTTTTAAAACCAAACCCTACGATCACCAACTCAAGGCTCTTCGTGATTCGTGGGCCAAGGATCATTATGCCTATTTCATGGAAATGGGAACAGGCAAATCAAAAGTCTTGATCGATAATATTGCCCTGTTGTATGACAATGGGGCAATCAACGGAGCCTTAATCATTGCACCCAAAGGGGTGTATCGCAACTGGTACAAGAATGAAATCCCTACCCACTTACCCGATCATGTTTATCGAGATGTGGCGTGCTGGAGTTCAACACCCAACAAACAAGATCGCCTCGACAAAGAAGCCCTCGACGAGCCGAATGGTAATTTGAAAATATTCTTAATGAATATCGAAGCGTTTGCCACGGATCGCGGGCGGGCCGAAGCGGCCGTCTTTCTCAATAGTCACCGCGCGTTAATGGCGATTGATGAAAGCACCACCATTAAAAATCCCAAAGCGAAAAGAACCAAAGCCGTCATTCGACTACGACCTCTGGCTAAGTTTCGACGGATCTTAACAGGATCCCCTGTGACGAAGGCACCCGAAGATTTGTATGCTCAGTGTGAGTTCTTAACGGACGAGCCGTTAGGGTTTAGTTCCTACTATTCTTTTCAAGCACGATACTGCATCATGAAAAGAATTAATTTAACAGGAGCCCATAGCTTTAACAAAGTGATCGGCTATCATCACTTAGAAGAATTAAAAACAAAGATGGATGACTTTGCCTATCGTGTGACAAAAGATGAGTGCTTAGATTTGCCTGACAAAGTTTATGTGCGTAGAGAAGTGGAAATGACCAAAGAGCAAGCCAAAGCCTACAACACCATGAAAGAATTTGCGTTAGCCGAGATTAACAATCAACTAATTACGGCGGCCGGAGTGTTAGCACAGATTGTCAAACTACATCAAGTGTGTTGTGGACATGTCTTAGATGAGAACGGTAATGTTCAAGAAGTCAAGAACAATCGTCTACAAAGTTTACTTGACACCCTAGAGGAGTGTCATGGTAAGATCATCATCTGGGCCGTGTACCGTCATGATATACAAACGATCACGACTGCGATTGAAAAAATATTTGGACAAGAGAGCGTTGCTAGTTTCTATGGCGACACCCCAGATCAGAAAAGGCAAGAAATTGTTTCACGGTTCATGGAACCTGATTCTCCCTTACGTTTTTTTGTAGCCAACCCGGCGACGGGTGGCTATGGATTAACGTTGACAGTCGCCAATACCGTCATCTATTATTCAAACTCGTATGATCTTGAGAAAAGATTACAGAGTGAAGACAGAGCACACCGTATTGGTCAAAAGAAAAATGTAACTTATATTGATATTATTGCGGAAGATACTATTGATGAAAAAATTGTTGAAGCTTTAAGAAGTAAAATTGATATTGCTAGCCAAGTTATGGGTGAAGAATTAAAGGATTGG
>Ga0099848_1000613_pt1 | contig 16745 bp, 31 predicted proteins | sample CB_VirMetaG_3_FD_78179 | JGI IMG/M metagenome (GOLD analysis project Ga0099848, IMG submission 78179) | Freshwater to marine saline gradient viral communities from Chesapeake Bay - CB_1508_1S Viral MetaG | ecosystem: Environmental > Aquatic > Marine > Coastal | place: USA: Chesapeake Bay...
CTCGATGATTTCCTCGAAGACACCAATCGGCTCGTCCATGTTGTGCTGCCAGAGCAGCTTGATACCCTTGGCTCCGCGCTTGCTGATCGACTTTGAGAACGCGCCTTCCTCGATCACATCGTTGCCGAGGTCCACGTTGTTGAAGATCGACCCGTAGCCGGTAAAGGTTCCGGTCGCCTCGTCGTCTGCCTTGATCTCGGCAGCGACGTTAAGCATTGCCTTTTCGAGCATCGTATCCTCCGACTTGCCGAACTGGGCATAGCAGACGGCAGCGCGTTGAGCTTGGTCGGGGAAGTCCGCGACCATCGTGTCGTTGCCCATGCAACGCGAGATAAACGAATCCTCTGACTCGTCGGAGCGTGGTTTAGGTAAGGGCATGATCGGAATATACCGCATCCGATAGTTGTGCACAATTGGCAGAGCACATAGATTAGCTTTGACCTATCGGCTTTCGTGTCAATAAGCGACCGATCCACCAGGGGGCGGAACGTCCTCATAGAGTGCCCTCAGATCAGACTCGGTGACCCTTCGATTGTTCTTGATCGCCCGATTGATGATGGCCTCAAAAGTCGAAGCAGTTTCGCTGTCGATAGCGAGACCATAGATTACGAGGTCGTCCAGTTTTCTGAAGTGCTCCTCGTATCGGGTTAGCGCCGCGTCCATTTTCTTGTTTCCGTAGATGACCATTTCCGGCATCATGCTTCGCTCCTTTGCTTCCCATCTCTTCCAGTATTTGATCGAATTTAGCCACCGTCTTGGGCGCGAATTTGGTCAGAATTTTGCGCCATATGTCGCCGTTGTCCCCGCCAGTCAGCGCGACAAAGTTTGCAAATGCCTCGGTGGTATTGCCCTGCGTTATTTCCGTGATCGCTAGATCAGCCCGAGGGAATTTTGCATAGTAAGGCTTTCCGTGCCCGAACCCAGCCTCTTCGTTTGTCACTGCTCCGATAAAGTCAGAAAAGCAGATCCCTTCTCCACTCTTAAAAGCGCCGCTCGTAAATAGCCTGGCAAGGCCATACCTGCCATCAATCGAGCTATCGCCCACAAAGCGCGTCTTGATCGCTGAGACCAAATACTTACGATAAGCGACAAACTCCTCGCCTGTAAGCCCAAGCTGGTCCTTGTCAAATAGACGCCTCAAATCTTCGGCGGTTACGAACTCCTTGCGAAGGTCGCGTTCCATTTGTTGTGGCGTGTATTCATATTGCTCGCCGAGACCGTTATAAACCTCATCGCGTTTTTTCTTCGCTCGTTTTTCATTGCGAATGATCTTTTTGCTATCAGCTACAAGCTGCGCCGCCGCAGTTGATGACGCCCATGTCTGCCAGAGCTGTTGATCTTTAAGTTCGTTCTTCTGGTCCATCCAATGACCGTATTCGTGCCGCCAGACGGTTTTATCATCCTCACCAATCGTTGCAGATTTCTTAGTCTGCATGGCGATTTTTTGAGAATTGCAGAACGCCCTATCAACACCATATTCGACTTCAAGAACCGCAGGAGTCGTTGCTATCGCATCACGGATCGATTTATTAGCCGACCAGTTGTTTTCGTGGAATAACACCTCGTCCTTTGACGCATCGCCCCACCTTTGCTCAACTGGCGCCGGCTGATCGAAATCCTCCGGCACTACATAAGAAGTAACGCATCTACAGTTACAAAGATTGCCAGGGCCACCTCTAGGGTCGCCAGTATACTTCATCCTATAAGTAATGCCGTCATATGGCACCTCGAAGTCTTCCTCCAGCCCGACCTCGATGCCGTTCATCTCAACGTGGTGCGGTCGAGTTCGCGCATCGTTTGCGGAGACCCACCGCTTTCGCATCTCCGGGATGTCGGCCTCTAGCGCGATCTTATGATTCGCGTAGCTTGCAGCGGTGTGCGTTTCCGTCCGGGCGATGAGCCTAGAGCGATAACGCCCGATTGACCCGCCGACCGATTCGCGGATCATCTTCGCAATATCATCTGTCGCAAGCTCTAGCGCGAATGCCTCTAGGATCGCAGCCCGTATCCGCTTAATTGTGGTTTCGCTGACCTGCTGGACATTCTCCGCTCCGACCTCTTCCATGAATGTACGGAACATCCGATCAAAGCGGGTCTCCTCTTTAGGTAAGTTAAGCACCTGAGCTTGCCGCCGGGAGAACTCCTCCAGCACCGTGCGATAGTGCGCCTGAAATATCGGGCTTAAAGTCGGCTCGATTGAATCTAGCAGGATGCGGAGCTGCGCCTCGCTCTCGTAGACTTCCGACGCCTGCTTACCGATCCGTTCAAACTCACGCAGGAGCCGCTTCTCGAATCGCAGCTCCATGCGCTGCCGCATTCGATTCTGCTCGATTAACTCCTGCCGTGCGTTCATCAATCTTCATCATGGTTATCGTCAGAATCGTCGTCCGACTCATCCCGGCGTACGATTTCGTCCCGCTTAGCCTTCGCCCAGCGCTGGCCGGGATCGCCACCCCATAGCCCCCAGGCTACGCGACCGGGCGAGGGATAGCCGTCTTCCCCTGGCCTGAAGCCCTCGGCCTCTTTGTCGATCTCATGCCGCGAGAAATAAGAGTGCATCCGCATGACCGTCCGCTCGGACAAGGCCTGCCGGTTTACAAGCTGGTTCGCTCTAGCAACACCTACAAGCGTACCGCCACGATTACCCTCATCCCTCCAGGCCAGCGCCTTTGCCGCTTCTTCGGCCATCGCTTCAGTGGGCTTCAGGTCTAGTTCCTCGGCCTTGCCTGCTTCGTCGGTCTCGCTTGTCCAAGCGTTGCACACATAATCGAGGCGGATCGGGGCGTCGAACAGTTCGCACCATTCGTCGTCCATATAGGCGCAGTTGGAGCACTTCCGGTAAGACGAGTGCAGCCGGTATGCCTCGGGCAGGTTCTGCGGCACCGGCTCGCCGTTCGGGTAAGTCTCGATGATGCGCTTCCCGTAGGCTACAGCGTGGGCTTTGGTCGGTTCGTCGTTCAGCCCCTCGTCCGATACTTGCCCGAGCGGGAAAAGGTTCGCAGGGATATAGACATCATCGCCGCCATCAATCGGACTAAGCCCCAGCCGGTCGCGTGCTTCGTTCCGCGAGATTATCCCAGCGTTCACCCCGGCAACCACGTTATCAAAGATGCGGCGACGGCGCTCAGAGATCGCAGGGATGCTGTCGATGTCGTAGGCGATGGTCAGGCCTTCCCCGTAGAGCGGAGCGAGCCACTCCGTAAGGTCCGACTCAATCCGGCGCATCAGCGGGATGATTGTCTCTTCGTACAGGGCGAGTCTAGCTTCTGCCACGTTTGCGTAAGTCTGCGAATCCGGCACGCCGACAAGCTGCCCAGGCACGCCAAAGCAAAGCGCGATGTCCCGAGCGGCCATGTTCTTCAGGCTCAGGAAGTCCATGTCCTTCGGGCTTATGCCCATTTCCCGCCAGTCGAAATCACCTTCTAGCAGCAGGGGCCGACCGGCATTCTTTTGCCCGGTGAAGCGAAGTTCGAGGTCGGACAGAAGTTGCTGTCGCTGGCCTTCGCTGAGCTGAATCTGCGCCCCGGTATCGTCCTTCGGTTTGAAGATCAGCGCACCCGACGGTCGCGCACCGTTCGCCAGCAGGCCGACATTGTGCTCTGCGGCCATATTGTGCTGGTCGATGTCGAGCGATGCCGCAGCGATAGGCGACATGCCGTAGAGATCATCTAGCGGGTTGAATAGTGCGAAATGCTTTACCACCGAGGAGCCGTCCATCTCGACCGGGTAACGCTGCTCCGTTCTGCCGTTCAGCTTGTAGTCGTAGGCTTTGGGCACTTCAGTCGTGCTCGGCACGATAGTCACCCGATCCGGGCGGAGCAAGTAAAGCTCGCGAGGTGGTTGCCCATCCGGGCCGACCTGAAGCCCGTAGGAATTCCCCGAGAGCAGCAGATAGGCATACAGGGCTTGGAAGTATTCGACGCCTGCCTTGCGCGGATTCGGCCTCTCAAGCAGGTCAAGCAACGGGTGCGCCTCGATCTGCTGATCGCCTTGGAATAGCTGGAATGGAACCGCTGCCGCGCCGTTAGCGATCTCGTTGATGCACCGGTAGACGATGGCGTTCTGCTGGTAGCCCTCGCGTGCGAACTCAGCATATGAAGTTCGCCGGTTGCCCGATTTCGAGACACCAGAGTAAACGACAACGGGCGCCTGCTTGGTTTTTAGTTTGAAGCGGTCGAAAAAGCCCATCAGGAGATCCTCCAGCCAACCGCCCCGGTGGACGACGATAGATCGGTAAGCGCCCAGACGAGCGCATCAAGCCGGTCGGGGGAATCACCCCCGCCAATATAAGTGCACATTTGATCCTCTAGCGTAGCGAATGCGCCGACGTGCGAGACCTTGGACTGCTCATAGAGCGAGGCAATAGGTTCAGCGCGAGTTAGTTTGCCGCGAGATGCTCGCACGGCACGGTAGGACACGGCCTTGTCTACAATGCGAAGCATACGCTCGACGAGATCGCCGCCGTTGTTGACTTCGGCCACAATACGGTCGGCCTGCTTTTCGCGGTAAAGCCGAACGGCGATATTCGCCCACTCATCGGGCTTGTATCTGCCGCTTTCGTCCTCCAAGACATAATATCGATTGTCCTCACCAAGGCCAGCAACGATGATGCCGGTCTCGTCTGAATCGCCGCCAGAGGTCACGGCAGGGTCAAGCGCAATTACGATGCGCCGCATATCGGGCAGATTTTCGGCTTTTCGCCGTTCGCGGTCAATCAGGCCGTGCGTCCAGAGCGCGCCCTCGACATCCTCCAGAATCTCCGCATATAGCTCCTGACGCCCTAGGCGGGTGCCTTCGTACTTCTCGCGCCACTTATCGAGCACGGTCTGGTCGAGCGCCGTGTTCTCGAAAGTCGAGCCGCCGACGACATAACAGCGCGGGTCTTTTACCAGCGAACGAATGAGCTTCGTCGGCCTCGGGGTCGAGGTCAGGCACAGGCGCGGCTGCTTGCCGAGCCGCAGGCCAAGGTTGAGCTGATCGTATGCGTCTTCGTATCGCCAAGCGGCGACCTCATCACCCCAGGCATAGTGATATTGCGGTCCGCGCATTCGATCGGGTTCGTGCGCGGAAAACCCCATGATCTTGGAGCCGTTCCAGAGCAGAAGTTCTGAAGTCTGTCGGTTGTAGGCTTTGTCGATGCGGCCTTTCCAGAGGCAGACCTGCGGGATCGCTTGGAGGATACCGGACGGCCCCTCAAAGCAAACCCGCCGGAGATCGGCAGCGGTCGGCGCGATGATGCCTCCGATAGTCTCGGGTCGAGTCATAGCCTGGGATGCGATCCAGTTCGCGCCCGCGAGCGTCTTCCCGAAGGATCGGCCAGCATTGATGAACCAGATGCCCCAGTCGCCTTCGCGTGTTCCTTTGCGACCGTTCGGGGCGAGCTGGTTAGGCCGCGCCTTTTCGATCCACTTCAACGACGCTGAGATTGCCGCCGCCTCGCTTTTGCTCGGCGAGTCGAGCAACAATTGCTCTAGCCTCATCAAGCTCTGCTCGGAAATCTCCGACATTACTCCCATTCTCTGTCGACTCCCCGAGCGCCAAGCGCCCGACTTTCTGCGCCGTTGCGAGCGCCATTGCCAACGATGATAACGACGATGACGTAAATATCTTTTTTTCGGACTCCAGCCCTGCGGCCATTTTCTGCCGCTGATGCTGCGCTCCGACCAATAACTGACCGATCTCAGCCTGAATCGCTTTTGCGAGCTTTAGGGAAGATGAATCGAACTCAAGCGAAGCCTTCAGCAATTCCTTCCGCTTTTTCGTATCGATGTCTTCCTTGAGCTTGCGCTCAAAGATCGCCCGTTCCTCATGCCAGCCGTCGGAGGTCGCCTTAGCCGAGATGGTCGAGAACTGCGGGCCGAACCGTTCTTGCAACTCGAAATATGTCGGCCACTTCCGAAAGCCGTTCTCGTCCTCGACGCCCTGAACGTAAGCTGTACGGATCTGTAGCCACAGATCGTCCGGGAAGCGCTTACCCCTTGGCATGTTCTTCCAATATGAGGGAAAAAGTTATCGCAACTGCATTATTCTGACTGCTGCTGATAGCGCGGGCCTCGATGTCGGACTTCTCCGGGATCGCTAATGCCACCCCGAAGTCGAAGGGGATGAACTCGTTCGACAGCGTGACCAAGGCTTTCGTCTGAAACACTTCCCCGAAAGGCCGGACTTTCAGCCGAGCGGTGATGTACTGATTGGCCTGCTCGGTGCCGGTCGAGAGTGTGCCCTGCTGGATGTATGCGGTATAGCCAGCCGGGACGGTATAGATCGCCATCAGCGTCTGGCCTTCAGCAGCAGAGATCCGAGCGTAAGTCGTATCCGGTACGCCGAGGGTTAGCGCCCCCGTACCGATATAGATGTTCCCGGCGTTCGTCCCGCCGCTGCCCGCAGTCGTTACCCGCGCTCGAAATACGCGAATGTATTGTCTGGTCGTGCTGACCGCCGTCTGCCCATTGAGCGTGATCGTTTCGCTGATCTCGCGGTACTCGGCATCTAGCCCAGCGATAGCAACCGTCCGCGCTCCCGTACCCGCCGCAGCATCGTCCGTAGACGACGAGCTGACCGTCATCGTGATCGCAGCAGTCGGGTAGACGTATAGCCCACCCTGGTCCCAGATGCTTTCCTCGGTCGTTCCTACATCCGGGTTAAACCCGAACTTGAACTCCGGCTTGTACCCATAGAGTAACCCCTTAGAGAGCTGGATTCCGGTGAAGCTGTCAATTGGCATGATTCTTTCCCAAGGGTTTCAAACGATTTCAAAAGCATTTCCAGCGATTTCCAGAAGTTTCAAGCCCTTAGTTTAACGCTATAAGCCCCCTTCAATCGATAGCAATATTTTACTTTATCGCTTGACTGAAGTTCTTTACATTACCGTTTTAGTAGTCATTGCGGTTTTGGATGCTCGGTGCATAGGCTGGAGTGGTGAATTTCCGGGTGCTTGTGGGTTTTTTGCAACACCTGTGGATAACTACAGTGGTTTGGTTAGTCAAAGCGACGAGTGTCTTGTGAGTGTTTTTCCTTTCATCTTTGGAGGTGCTTTTTGAAATATCAGGGCTTGGAGCTGTTGAAGTTGATGCGGCAGGGGATGTCTGTTGCGGATGCTTCCTACCAGTTGGATATAGCCAGCAATACGGCTTACGTTCACCTTGCGCGGATTCTTAAAAAGTGTCGCGCGGGATCAATCAAGGCGTTATTAGTTATGACACAAGAGGAGGTTGAGATGCAGGTCTGTGCAGACGCGATCAGGTTGCGGTTAATGCCGTGGCGAGATCATCCGAAGCTGGATCAGATCATTGCGATGGCGAGGCGGCGATGAGGGGCGTTTTGTTTATGGGCTGGCTGCTCGCGGCGTGGCTGACGCATATCGTAGTCTGCTTGCAGGATGCGTCCTGGGGCTTCCTGATCGCCGGAGCGCTGTTCTTTCCTATCGCCTGGATACACGGCACGGGCGTCTGGCTAGGGGCGTGGTGATGGAAGCCAAGGAAAGCGCAGTCGTTGACCCGGATTATTACTGGCGCCCGATTAGCAGTTGCCCCTCCGGAATCAAGGTACAGCTATTGAACCGGGCCGGGATTGGGACGTCCGGGAAGTTGGAGGGCAATAAGGACGAGTGGTTCATCGCCTGGGCACCGATGCCGAAGATCCCGCCCGAGATCAAAGCACTGATTGATAACAGGCATCACACAAATATCGGAAATTTGATTGGAGATTGATATGCAGATCGAAACTCGGATCGCTGGAATTCCTTGCCTCGTAGAGGCGAATGTTTACGTGCAGAGCGGATCGTACTCACGGTGCGCTGCGAGCGATTGGGACTACTACGGCTGGGTCGAGGTCGAGGATATGGTCGTCCTCGACCGGCGTGGTAGGCCTGCGCCGTGGCTGGAGCGCAAGATGACTAATGAAGATATTGTCAGGATCGAGCGCGAACTAATCGAGGAAGCGCAATGACACGCGAAGACATTCTTAGAATGGCGCGACAGGCTTGCCATCCGCATGAAAAAGCAATCTTCGCATCGCCTTGGGGCGACGAGTGGGTGCTTAGGTTTGCTGAGATGTTGCAGCAGTACTCGTCCTACGACGGCATCCACACGTGCCACGACCAATGCCAGCGACCGGCTTGCGTGGCGATCAGGGAGGCGGTGGCAAGGGAGCGAGAGGCGTGTGCTCAGTTGGCAGAGCAGGCTGGAATTGACGGTTACGGCACTCTTGCTGCGGCGGCAATGATCAGAAAACGGGGCCAGTCATGACACGAGATGACATTATCCGAATGGCACACGAAGCGGGTTACAGCCACAAGCTACCGAAGGGCGAGCATGGCCTAGCGCTTAAACGCTTCGCCGCCCTTGTCGCCGCCGCAGAGCGCGAGGCGTGTGCGAAGGTGTGTGATGAGCACTGGCGTTTCAACGGCAGCGCGAGTGAGTGTGCCGACGCAATTAGAGCAAGGGGTGAGAAATGAGCTACACACCGGGTCCGTGGAAGCACAGACCGTCTGTGCATTGCAAGCAATATCGATATGTGCAGATCGGCAAGGACGAGAACTACACGACTTTAGAGCTACTGCCAGACGATGCCCGTCTGATCTCAGCCGCACCTGACTTGTATGAGGCACTGCAAGAGATCGTAGACGCCGCTGATGGTACGGGCTGGGATCAACTCGATGCGACGTTTACACGCGCAAGGGCAGCACTCAAGCAAGCAAGAGGTGAGAGATGACCGACAACATCAAACCATTCATCAAAGCCACTACGCCCGACAACAGCGGCGCCATCGCCATGCTTGAGCAGTGGCTTGAGGATGCCAAGGCCGGTGAGATCGTCACCGTGGGTTTAGTCGGCAAGCGGGTCGGTGGCGAATGGCAGACTGGGTTCAGCAGTTCAAATAACGGACTTGAGGACGCAGCCATGCTGATCGAACTCGGTATCCGGCGTCTGGGCTTTAAGCAGAGGTGAGAGATGAAACCCAAGCACACACGCATCATCGACGGCATTCCGTGCATGACGGTGGCGGAGCATGAAGCAATTGTTGCAAGCCTGAAACGCCAATGGGTCGGGCTGACGGATGAGGAAAGGCGTCAGATTGCGCTTGACGATCCGATTGATTGGGTTGCGGCAATTGAAGCAAAGCTAAAGGAAAAAAATGAGAAGACTTGACTCACCAGATTGTGAATGCGCTAAAGGAACAGGCAGCGAAGTCAAAGAAACGAGGATGGATACACGATACGGATTCGGATGGCGGCGGCGACTATGCCTCGGCTGCGGGCATAGCTTTGGAACATACGAGATTCCTGAAAGCTGTATCGACATCGATCAATTTATACCTATCAACCCAGACGGAAAATTGGAGCGCAAATGACCCACTACTTCACCGTCGTCTATGCGTCACTCCTACGGCAAAACCTAGAGTTCGCCCGCAAGTTGATCTTCGTACCGACAGAGGACGCAAATGCCGACAAAAATCCCGCCTAAGCCCCGCAGGGTGCGAGTCAATACCTCCAACCTACCGATCGTTCTAAAGGCGCTTCTGGAGCGCCCTAGCACGCTCTATGAGCTTATGGATGCCACCGATACTGGACTAGACGGAATGCGGAGCTTTTTGAAGGCGATGCACGAGCACGGTCTAATCTATATCGCTGACTGGAAGTGGGAAGGGCACAACAGCAGCCCGGTCTACGCCTTTGGCCCCGGTGAGGACGTAGAACGGCAGTGGTCGCCGACTGACCGCAAGTTGCTCGCGCTTTTCGCAGGGGACTTGCTGAGCCGAACAGCGGAGGAAGCTGCTAAGGTCTTGGGCATATCTCGGCAGACGGTCACGCGGTCGCTCGCTCGGTTGCACGCTAAGGGCTTCTTGATCATGAACAAGCGGGAGCATTGCAACATCCCCGCATCCTATAGGCGTAACCCGTGCCGCGAATTCCCAGCAGTTGGACCCCACCCGCTGCACTTCGCACTTAAGGAAAGGCCGAAGGTCGCGCCGCAAAGCTGGTTCTCCGCTATCGCTTAACGACAAGGAAACAGAATGAACTTTGAGACCCTGCAAGCCAATGTCCTGCAATGGAGCAAGCACCGGCAGATCATCCCGAACTCAACCGCTCAAGCTCAGTTTATGAAGGCGGTATCCGAGATGGGCGAACTCTCGGATGCGATCATGAAAGGCAGGAAAGGCGAAGCATCGGACGCGCTAGGCGACGTGCTTGTCTGCTTGATCAATACCGCAGCACTGCTAGAGATCGACCTTGTGCAGGCTTTAGCAGGCGCATGGGACGAGATCAAGGACAGGAAGGGGACAATGCTTCCCGGCGGAATCTTTGTGAAAGAAGGCGATGCGCCAAAAGCCTGACAAGGGTTTCGTCGCTGAGCAGGCAAAGCGTATGCGCGAACTGCTACACGAACGCGCTACGCTGTCGCGGGAAGACTTGGAGTATGTCGTCGAGCGTATCGACAAGCTCAAGGACGAACGGCTGAAAGCCTGCATCGCAGAGCTTATAGGTTGGTCGGATGACGATCGCGCCGAGCTAGAGACGTTCGTAGCGATAGCGATCGAGGTGATGAAAGGAACTTCAGTGAGCAAGTTGCGCGAAGCTGCTATGAAGGTAGAGCTTCGGTACTACGCGAAAGCTCATCAAACGATTGACCAGTAGCCTCTAGCGTTGCCTGCTTGCCTGTGAAGTCTTGCCATCGCTTTACGATTACATCGCAATATTTTGGGTCTAGTTCCATAATTCTCCCCAGCCTATTGTGTTTTTCGCAAGCAATTATTGTTGTGCCGCTGCCGCCAAACAGGTCTAACACAACATCGTTTAGCGCACTTCCATCAAGCACAGCCTTTTCCACCAATTCAACAGGCTTCATGGTTGGATGAAGATCGTTTTTTGCTGTTCGCTTGATTCTCCATATATCCATGCCATTTTTGCCGCCATAAAACTTATGATTGTTTACCCATCCATAAAACATTGGTTCATACATACTCATATAATCGCTGTTGCTTAAAGTATGATTTCCTTTATCCCATATAACTAAAGACCGGCACTTAAGGCCAGTTCTTTCCATGCTGGCAAAATATTTATCTATGCCAAGTCGATAAAAAGTAATGTAAAACGCACCATCAACTTTAGCCGTAATTACACTGTTAATGGCATCCAAAAAATTGTTGCCATCTTGCTCTGACATTTTGTCGTTTTTAATACTGCCGTGTTTTGCGTTGAACGATTTGCTGCCGTCCGCATGAATCCCTCCAGTAAAATCCATTAAATAAGGAGGGTCAGTAAATATCATGTTAGCCGTCTCAGGCATCAGTTTGTCCACCGCATCGATGCTGGTGCTATCCCCGCACATCACCCGATGCTTACCCAGCAGCCAGACATCCCCTAGCTTAGTAACCGGCTCCTCTGGCGGTTCTGGCACTTCATCTTCATCGCCTTTGAATTCCGGGATTTCCTCCGGCTCGAATGCTTGCAACTCCTCCTCGGTAAACCCCAGCAGGTCAATATCAAAATCCTCGGCCCGCAGTTGCTCGATCTCCAGTTGCAGAATCTCCTCATCCCACCCGGCATTCAGCGCGAGCTTGTTGTCGGCGATAACGAGAGCGCGGCGCTCCGTCTCCGATAGGTGGTCAAGCACAATCACCGGAACCTGCTTTAGCCCGAGCTGGCGAGCAGCGGACAGGCGACCGTGTCCGGCGACGATGACGCCATCACCGCCGACAAGGATCGGGTTTGTAAACCCGAACGCCTTTATCGACCCGGCGATCTGCGCGATCTGCACGTCCGAGTGGGTGCGTGAGTTACGGGCATACGGGATGAGTTTGTCGAGCGGCCATTGCTCGATGCGGTCTACTATTTTCATGTGACTAGATAGTCCTTTAGTACGATGCCGTTATCGGGATCGCCAACGCGACAGGGGTTGACCCATATCTTACGCCCGGTCGGTAGTGATCGCCAATGCCCGCGTCGGTCGTGCGCCCGTGGGCTGGCGTGCGTGCCGCCCGGGGGTTCTGCGTCTACTAATTGCGCGGCCAATCTCGGCTCGACCTTTAGGACTTTCCACTCGTAGGTCGGTTTTGCTTTCCGCGCTGCCAGCCCGGTGGTTTTCTTGACCCGCGTCAAGCATGATTGCGAGCGATCCTCTAGCCTGGACAGCAGCATATCCAAGATCGCTAAGGACTGGAGGACATCCTTCCGGGGCGGCAAAGATCCGCCTTTAGGCGGGATGATTCGCAAGCCCTCGTCCGTGTTGACGTAAGCGAACGGCAGTAAGGGAACGAGCTTACCAATAACCACCAGCCCGGCTATCGCTACAGTCTCGCCGGTGAACCATGCCCGCACGCAGAACCAGTTGCCCTCGGCATCCGCGCCGGTGATGTTTGTTTGCTCATAAGGGAGGTGACAAAGCCGCTCGGGGTCGACCTCTAGCTCGAAGTCGCGCTCAACATCGCCTAAGTCGAACCAATGCCCGCTCGGGTGGAGGTTGCTGAAAAAACGGATTCTAGGTAACAAAATTGATCTCCTAGTGGTATGCCATTACCCATCACAAAATAATCACGCCTAGCCAGTTTTGGCGCGTTCTGCCCATGCTTTACGGGTGTCGGCCAGCAGCTTATCCGCAGCGGCGTCGCCGCGATGCTTACGCACGAGTGCGATGTATTCGTCCGCTGCGAGCTTTTTGTCCTTCGCGTGATCGATCTTACGCACGAGCCAGTTGACCTCGCAGGTGTGCCGGTACTCCTCGGATTGCCTTTCGTGCTCCGTCATTCTTACAGTCTCGTCCATCGGTCTCTAGGTGGTGGTTTAGGATGTCCGCGAGTCTACGGTCTTCCCGTGCGCCGCGCACCAGTAGCTCCACGGCCTTCTCCGATCCGGGGGACTTCGCCCAGGCCAAGTAATCGAACCCTGTCTTGCTGATCGAGCTGGCAATCTCGGCCTGGATCTGCCGCCCGACTTCCGTGGGTTCGTGCGGCGGCATAGGCAAGGCCGGTCTATGCTCGGGCCGAGAGAACTGCTTGCAGAGCTGAATCCACTGGGCGAGGGACGGCGGCCAATCCGGTGGATCGCGCTGGAGGTGCTCTAGCGCTGCGCGGATCGTGTCCGTATGCTGGGAGCGAAGCTGCGCTTCCCATGCAGCTTTCGCGGCCTCTATGTCGTCCGGCGTTGTGCCGAAGTTAGACAGAACCTTCTGCTTACCCCACAGGACCGAAAAGCGGTCTATCAAGCGCTCGCAATAGCTCATCATCTTCATGCTCCACGTTGACGGTCTTCCGACCGATTGCGTAATCCCACAGATCGTCCTTGCTGTATTCCGTCTTCACCCAATCGGCCTTGAAGCCCTGCCAGCCACGGGCGACACATTCCCGCATCGCCGCGTCCAGCGACCAGCCCGCTTTCTGCGCCTCCCGCCTGATCGTATCCAACACTGTGTCGGTGACCGTCGCCCGCTTGAGCTTTCGGTGCGCGATAAAGTCCGCCCAAGTCTGCTCAGTGACGTCTAGCGGGCGGTCGATTACAGGCGCGCTTGCGCGCTTAGTCTTTTCCTTATTGGTTAATGGTTCATGGTTAGTGGTTAATGGTTTATGGTTGGCATTGGGGGGTGTTAAGGGTGGCGATGGGGGGGCTATAGGGGGGCTATCACTACCCTTTGACCACCTCTTAGCCGCCCCACGTTTTCCGCCATCAGCCATAGCTTGATAGCGTTCGATCTCGGCATCGCATCGCTTGTTGCGCCACCTTGTGACCGATGTTCCATCGACAAGATCGGTTTCCGCAATAAAGAACTCGGAAAGCACCTGAGCGACTTCGGCGGCGTGATCACGAAGCCTGATAGCTCGCGCAATCTGGTCAGGTTGGCCTTCGGGTGGCTTCTGGTGAAGGTAGTAAACATCGATCAGCCTACGATAGGCTAGATCTTCCATCGGCGTTAGGTGCGCGGTATGGGCGTACCAATCGCCTAAATGAAACATGAAGCTATGCACTGCAATCCCCATCGGTGGACAGCCCCAGGGTGAGAATTCCGAGGACGGCCACACTGACGTGTGATGAAACGGGCCTGAGACCGTCCCCGATGGAGACTGCTTACGGCCACCCTTATGCGCTTCTCACGGCGCACGACCACTCTAAAGCGAACCAAGAAGGATGTAAAGCGGTCTTCGCAACAAGCCTGCAAGCGAACAGAAGTTACGGGGGGCGATAAATTTTTACTATCAATAATTTTCTTCGATTAAAAAATTTGTGAGGTTTTTTTGAGTTTTTTTTCGGCTGATCGCAAAAATCGCTTTACAAGCCAAGTAAAGACACTTAAGATGCCTACATCGACAACGCAATTCACTAGGAGCTAATCATGAGCAAGTTCGCAAACCAAATCGGCTACAGCGACGTTACCCCCTTTGAAGTCATCCGCGCTGTTAGCGACAAGACGATCGAGATCCGAGAGATGGACGCCGAGCGCGATCAGTCGGTTGAGTTGAAGTGGGCGGTAGGCGGATTTGCCGGTCACTGCGTCAACCAGCGCGATCAGAAGTGGCACATCACGAGCAACACCGAAAACTGCATCGTTCGTATCCGCCTCGGTAAGAAAGGGTGGAAAGATGCTCACGGCAACCGCTACGAGCTGGCCGATGCGCCGCGCCGCTTTTACGATTACAACTTCTAAGCCAGGACGAAACCCCTTCGGGGGTCCAGGCGTAACGCGCCTGCTGATGAGTCCCAAATCAACTAGGAGAGCAAAATGTACGCAATCAAGACACTCAAGCAAGCCGATAAAATCGCTCGCACCCTTGGTCTGGTCAGAGGAAAGGGGACATACAACGGAGCAGTATTTTGGGTTAAGCCCGGCAGCTCTGAGATCATTACCCGGCATCGCCTCGCCGAACTCGCGGGTATTTGAAATTTACTAATAGCGAGTTATCAATCAACTAGGAGAGCAGCATGTACGAATACAGCACCATGACCAACGACGAGCGAATCCGGTTCGCCATCATCCAGTCCATTCACCGCAACGAAACGATCAAGCTCTACGACATAGACGACATCTCGACCGAGGCGCTTTGCGAGTGCGAAGATTACTGCACCGAGCCTGACGGGTCCGTGCTCTATTGGGGCACGACCGAGGAAGGTTATCAGTGGTCACTGCAACTCTACCCTGGGGACGCAGCATGATCGCCCAGAGCACCGACCGCCCGGTATACGCATCCGACAACGACGCTATCGTGAAGCAAGCGCTCGACATCCTGCGAGCACGAGTAGCCAAGGGACCGCTGATGAACGCCCCGAAAGTCGTCAGCGAGTATTGCATCCTGCGGGCCGGGGCAAGGCCCGATCAAGCGCGGGAAGTGTTCTCGGTCCTCTGGCTCGATAGTCAGAACCGGCTTATCCTCGCCGAGGATATGTTCACCGGCACGCTTACCCAGACCAGCGTCTATCCGCGCGAGATCGTACGTCGTGCGCTAGCGGTAGATGCCGCCGCAGTGATCCTTACGCACAATCATCCATCCGGCACGACCGAACCATCGCAGGCGGACATAAAGCTAACGGAGCACCTAAAGACCGCGCTTGCGATAGTAGACGTCAAAGTGCTTGACCATATCGTAACCGCAGGCGGCGACGCCTTATCAATGGCCGAACGCGGCCTAATCTGAGGAGTAAACCATGATCAAGCTGATGAAACATTATGCGACCAACGGGAAAATTAAAGCGCGGTGCTGGTATCACCGCTCGCCGATCAAAGATCGAGATTGCGTCACTATTTATGCCAAGGACTACACACGAGAGTTCGATGAAATCTTCCAAAACACCGAGAACGACAGTGACAGCATGACGGATTACTTTGAGAAATCACGCTTTCGCATCTACCCGGATAGCCCATTGTGGGAGCAAGCCGTCGCAAGGAGCGAACGATGAAACCCTGGATCAACGCAAAAGACATCGCAACGGCTATGCAAGCGCTAGACTGGGTGATGCACCACTGGCACGAGCACGACGAGCTGACCAAGATCAAGATCGGAGACTTGGTGGACGCTCGCATAAATTTCCGCGTCGCATTACAGTGGTCGCGCATAGCGGTGGAGGAAGCGAGCAATGAGCCAAAATGAGCAAATCCTAGACTGGCTCGCCAAGCGGCCTATCGACCAGCAGACAGCGATCGCGCAGTTCCGATGCTATCGTTTAGCCGCTCGTATCCGCGACCTACGCGATGCAGGCCACCAGATTCACACGGTTATGGTGCGCGATGGCCGCACGGCTCATGCCCGCTACTATTTGCTCAGGAGGAAAGCATGACAAAAGAAGCAATGATCCGCGCGACAGTTGCACGGCTGCGGCACGACTTGAGCGACCTATTGCGGTTCGTCAAAGAGGATGAATTGCCGGAGGAAGTCTTGCAGATTCGTGATCTGATCAAACAATGGCAAGCCAAGGATAAATTATGCTGAGGAAATGGAAGCCTGGAGCTGATGTCATGGCGACCTGGAAAGCGCAGCGAATCAACTATGAAACAGGAGAAGTAGGTGAAAACGTCCAAGGCGAAAACTGGCGACCCCCAAGTGAATACCGCACCGATTACCATTTCGGGCAGGCTCATGATCGGGGAACGGGTGCGGATGCCGACCGGCAGGATCGGAATCTATAAAGGCGGCGAGCACATTGGAACCCAGGACGAACAGCATGAGTTCGCTCTAGTGGACGGTTCCGGGCTTTGCCTATCGCGCCGGAACCTCGGTCTTGCGGTCAGGGAGTAAGCGCTGCGAGACCCTTCTCGTACCAC
>Ga0099848_1000619_pt1 | contig 16679 bp, 30 predicted proteins | sample CB_VirMetaG_3_FD_78179 | JGI IMG/M metagenome (GOLD analysis project Ga0099848, IMG submission 78179) | Freshwater to marine saline gradient viral communities from Chesapeake Bay - CB_1508_1S Viral MetaG | ecosystem: Environmental > Aquatic > Marine > Coastal | place: USA: Chesapeake Bay...
CTTCTTAGCCATCTCAGCGGCTTTATCAACATCACTGACCGCCCCCATGAAGCGACCAATGTCTGATGCCATGCTTTCTATATCACGGCCTATTTCAAAGCCTTTCTTCAAAACATTGAAACAAGTGGTCGCTGTCGCAAGAGCGGTAACGGGGTCAATCACGGTCAAACCTCGTTGCATCAAAAATGACAGCAAGCATAAATGCTCCGAAGCCAGTTAAGATGGCCTCAGTCATATCGCCCCCGAAATGTGTTGAGTGCATCAGCCTGTCAGCGAATGTCGTGACAATGCCAGTAGCCCATGCAATGAACCACTTGCCTGCATCTGGCCTCAAGTGAAGTGCTAATAAAACGCCAAGGGCCGCATATAGACCCGTGCTTGCGGCTGTAGTGGCATGATGCCAAGTGAATACGGACAGGTTCCCATGCACCATCATAAGAGCGCAAGCAGTCCATGCTTGGCTGAATGTTTTTGCCGCCTGTATAAGTCGCGGCCTTATGTTGGTCGCCCACATAACGAACCCCCTTTCTGGATACCCAGATGGGTTCGCATTAGTGCCTATTGGCTATTAAAGAATATCAGATAATTTCCGAAATGACTACTGGCGGATTATATGTCGCTAATATTTTCTTCTTAAGATTATACACGGGAGTTTTCGTTGCGGGGGATTTAACATCTTCAATGACGACTTTGCCATCGGATGTTTCATACATGAAGTCTGCTACATAGGTTCCGACCTTAGTGCCGTTGACCCATAAAGGGAAGCGTGGCTGTAATTGAAGTTTCCATACTTCACCCGCCGCTTGCAGAAGTTTCAATTCTTCGTAACGCTTGGCTTCTTTCTTGCTATCGAACAGGTGGCCGTCAACCTTCGTTTTTTTGTTGTTGAATTTGTTGCGCCGCAAAATCATTAGCCGTTACTTGCCCATCTGTTACCTTTTCAATCTTCACTAGGGCATTTGGTCGCGGGAACCTTTCCCCCGTAATCCATTTCAAAACGCCGCCATGCGAAGCCCCCAAGGACTTAGCAAAATCCTCGGACTTTATATCGTTGGTTTTCAGATAGTCCTTTAACTTCATGAGGGCATCATAGCATCAGACTATTTTTTTGTCTACCCCGTTTTGGGGTTGCATTATTATCGAACAGTGGTAAACTATACAGCACAACAACAACCCATGAGGTAACTACAATGAAAAATGCTTTTGAGCATCACGGGGTTATGTATTTAAGCCCCTCCACTATAAACCAGTGGATAACACAACCCGCTCTGTGCCTGTTAAAGATTGCAGGAATTACAGACGGTGAAGCAGGTCCCGCCGCATGGCGTGGGCAAGCGGCTGATAGGGCGGCTACCAAAGCGGCCTTTGACCACAGTATAAACCAAGACAGTTTGGTGGAACTCGCAGAGAAGGTTTTTGACGAGTGCCATACCCAAGCCCTTGATGAACACTCTGAGGAGAAGGTTCTTAAGGAACGCAAGTCTATAGCCAAATATGTCAAACAAGCGGCTGAGTTTTATCGCAGTCTTGGGGAAACCCCAGAAAGCGAACAGGGCAAAGTCATGATTCAACTTGACGGGATTAAAGTGCCGTGGATTGGATACTATGACCTGCTCTATAAGGATAAGGTGCGCGACACCAAAACAGTGGGGCGGATGGTTTCTACCGTTACCGCAGGACACTGTAGGCAAGCGTCCTTATACGCCCACGCGACCCAACGGGAACCGTGGCTTGACTATGTGGGAGTAAACGAGGTTAGGGCCTTTCGCGTTGACAATGTGAACGCTTGGCTAGGCCAACTTTATCATGCCGCAAAGTCTCTTGAGACCGTCCTATCTCACAGTGAGGACATCTTTGAATGTTGCCGTGTCGTTTACCCTGACACGGACCACTGGATGTGGGGCGAAACCACGAAGGAAGCCGCCAAAGATATTTGGCATATGGAGGTAATGTAATGACCATGCAATGTCCTAAAGTCATAGCAGAGGCAATGTTCTCTGTGCAGAAACAGGTGCGGAAGTTAGCCCATGACGCTAAAAACGATTTCCAATCCTACAACTATGTGAGCATTGATGCTTACTACGAAGCAGTCCGCCCTTGGCTGAACAAAGCGGGGTTGATGATTATTCCAAACGAGGAAGAAGCCGCAATCTCACCTGATGGCAAAACCTACAAGGTAAGGTTCGCGTTTATCGTAATGCACGAAAGCGGCGAGGTTTGGGAAGTGCCTATCAAGCGCACAGTCTACCTTGGTTACGGCGGAGCGCAGTCCTGTGGGTCTGCCCTGTCATACGCTGAGAAGTTTGTGATGCGGACGCTGTTTAAGATACCGACAGGTGAGTATGACCCAGAGATGGACAACCCTGTCCGTGAGGTTGAGACAACCGCAAAGACCATAGTTAATGATGCAGATGCAACATCCAAGCCTAAGAGCGGGCAGGATGATAAAATTGACTATGCCTACTCCGCCGCCCCCTACCGAATGTTTGACAAGAAGATGTCTGTTATACAGTCCTTCTCTGACATTAAGCCGTGGGGCATGATGCTGAAAAATCGCATTAGCAAAGACCCAAGCCTGTATGAGCCTAACCAAGAGGAAATTGCACGGGTTGTTCGTGATGTAAACGATGACCAGTCAATTACTGAGAAGCAACGGCTTAACCTACTTGGCTCCCTTGAAAGCCTAAAGCCAAAGGAGGAAGCCAATGAAGAAGCCTAGTCAGAAAGACCAAGTGCTTGACCACCTTAAAAGTGGTCGAGCCATAACCCCTCTTGAGGCATTGCAATGGTTCGGGGCGTTTAGGTTGAGCGCAATCATCTACGACTTAAAGAAGGATGGTTGGGATATTTCCACGGAAATGGTCAACGACACACGCACTGGCAAGAGTTATGCGAAATATCAACTAATAGCAAAAGCGTCCATTTGGGCGTGAAAGGAGTAAATCATGAGTGATTACGACAATACGAATAGCGGGGCGTTATACCCCGCTGACAACATGAAGCCAGTCGGCAGGAAAGATTGGGATGACCTAAAGATTATTCGCCAAGGCAAGGTGGATGTTGAAGGGTCTGAAAGCCGCATGGTTATCACCCAATCAACTAGCCGTGAAGGAAAGACCTATTTTGAGGTCTACCAATCAGTGAAAGATAGAACGCTAGTCGTTGAGAACACTGACCGCAACGGGAATACCTATTACGAGTTCTTTGAGAAGATTGGCCCAATCTACACCAATGACCGAAAGCGCACAGATAAAGACGCAGACATGAGCGGCACTATCACCCCTAATGGTGGTGAATTGGGCGAATACATGATTTGGGGTCGCAAGCGCACAACCAAGTCGGGTAACCCAATGACAAGCGTCAGTTTTGCGCCGAAGGAAAAGAAGTCTGACAGCAAGGCGTATGAAGAAGCCTACCGAAACAAGGAGGCATCTGGGGTTCCTGACCATGTAAATGATGACCCTAGCCCGCCTGTCAGCAATCAGGGTGGCGGCAACGACTTTGATGACGATATTCCGTTTTAATGTCGTCTGCCATGACAAAACAAATGAAAGTGCCGAAGCACCTAGACTATATCCGACATATGCCATGTTGCATTTGCGGGAAGGTAGGTGTGGAAGCACATCATCTAATGAGGCCGTGGAGTGGCTCTAGGGGTATGGGCATGAAGGCGGGAGACCAAAACTGTGTCCCGCTTTGCCCTGACCATCACAGAGCGTTGCATCATACGGGGAATGAAGAAACCTTCTTCGCGAATACAATGGGCGATGGATACTTTGGCAAGTCCCTTGCGATGCGGCTTTGGTATTCAAGCCCTCATTACAGGGAGACAGAGCATTGAGAGAAAAGATAATTCAAGGAACATACGCCGACTTCAAAATCGTTAAGACGAGAAGCGTGGCTCAATTCGTGGTTGAAATACCACTAGAACAGGCAGACGCCGCCATACAATTGTTTGGACTACCGAAGGCTTCTGTGGAACAATGGGTAGCCATAGCCGCCCTTAGAGAGCAAGCAGTAGTCAAGAACCAAGAAGGTGCGGAAGCAATCAAATTGGCGGCGATGTTATGCAACAACCCAGAGTTCGGTTTGTTTATGCGAGAGGTCATTGGAATGCCAGAAGTGGACATCAATGATGGTGAATCAGTAGCCACCGCCCTCAGAGCCGCATTAGGCATCAAGAGTAGAACCGAGTTTCACGCAGACGATGATGCCCGTCTTGCATTCAATAGACTAAAAGGAGAATACGACAAATGGCTGATGACAAGGTAGAAGCCACAAGGATGCCATCTGGCATAACAGTTAGATGTCTTTCAAAGGTTCAAGCGGCGGCTTATATCGGAGTAAGCCCAAACACATTCGCTAGGATGGTCTCAAACAATGAGGCTCCGAAGCCTATACAAATTTCTCAAAGACGGTTAGTCTGGGATGTGAAGCAATTGGATGCCCTCATCGATTCATTCAATGGCTTCTAATTTCATTTTTACTCCCTAGAGAAGTCCAGACGGACAACTTGAAGCCCCTGCTAGAAATAGTGGGGGTTTTTTTTAAAAAAGGTGTTGACATATGCAAACAGGTGTGGTATATTATAGATAATGAAACAAACCACAAAGGCAAAACAAATGACCAATTACAAATACAACGATGGCGGACGCAGTAACTACTTTAAGGGCAAGGCGGGTGACTGCGCGACCCGTGCAATGGCGATAGCCCTAGAGTTGGACTACAAGCAAGTTTACAACGAACTCGCCCAAGCAAATGCAAAAGGCCGTGGCGGAGTTAAAAGCGCACGGAACGGCATTTACAAAGAGGACTTAAACCGAGTGCTTGAGGCCCACGGTTGGACATGGGTTCCTGCCCCCAAGTTTGATGGACGCAAAGCGTATGTGGGGATATGCCGATGGGCAGAGTAATAGCAAGAATGGCTAGACACTTTGTAGCGGTGATAGACGGGGTGGCCCATGACACATGGAACAGCACAGAGAAAATGATTTATGGGTATTGGGTGAAAGCCTAATACCTAAACCACGAAGGAGAAAGCAAATGACCACACAAACATTCGACACACGGCACGGCGGACCTTGGGACAGGGGTTCGGCAGACAGTTACTACCACCGTCCACGAGACCCGCATTACTTTGAGGGCGCGACCTACTCAAGCATCAAGATTACCGCCACTGGTATGACACCAGAAGAAATTGAAGCCTATCACGCAGGTTACGATGACAATGAGGCATCTGGCGATAAGAAGGATTGGGGTTAATCATGAGCGAAGGAAACGGAAAAGATAATTCGCCATTGATGGTTTATGACAAGCATACGCCATCATATGACGAGGTTAAGCAATTCATCGGAGGTTGGCTAGAAGCAGTCAGCCTTCCTAACGGTGACAAGATGATTATGGATGAAGAAGGCAAACTGAAGGGTCTAGCACCCAACTTCTTCGCTACAGTCATTTGGCATGAATATTTCGGGCCAACTGACACCATTGTCGGACCCGTTGCAATTATCCGAAAAAAAGTGCGCGGAGAGGACTGGTAGGTGTTGACAAACGCAAACAAATAAGGTATTCTATAGATACTAACAACCACGAAGGAGTAAATGACCATGGAACCAACCAAAGAGCAAATACTGGAAGAACAGCGAATGGTAGCCAAAACCATCGTTGACCAAATTAAGGCATTTGATGTGACAGCATTGATGGCCTACGGCGCGAAGGATTTCGTAGCCTTGACCCAAGACAGCAACCGCAGAGGTGGCTTGGCGTTTAAGGTCAACGGCCTCCGCCACAAGGGATGGGTTGAGATTAACCTTACTTGGGCAGACCTTTACCAAGTTAAGACAGCCCGTGTTCGCAAGGGTGAGCGGATTTACAAGGACGAGCGCAACGAGGTTTACTTTGATGAACTCGTGACGGTGCTTGACGCATTTGTGGAGGGTCGTGGCTATGACAACTCGACCACTCATTAAGCGCATTGATATGGCCCTGCATATCCAAGAGTTATGCGCCTTTTATAACATCAAGGTTCAATACCAGAGCCTTCATGCTGAAACGCCTAACTATTTCGCCAACCGCCAAAAGCGGCTCATCCAGATTAGGCCCACAAAGAACACTGGATACTATGTCAGCACATTGCATGAGATAGGGCATATCGTGGGCGAGAACCAAAGCAACTGTCCTACGATTACTCAAGAGTTATACGCTTGGGTTTGGGCTAGGAATAACGCCCTCGTTTGGACTGATACGGCAGAACGCATCATGCGCCAAGCGATGGATTCATACGGATGGAAGGACTACCACAAGCGCGATTGGGAACGCCTAGTTCCTTGTGAGAGGCTTTCCCCCATAACACACGAAGGAGCAACAATATGACCAACAAATATATCACCCACGGGATTAGGCAGGACGTGGAGAACGACCAAAACATCACCCTAACCCTAAGAGCCAAGATTGTGGATGCAATCGATGAAGCAGAGAAACTCAAACAAGCGGGGGCCTTGGCCTTTTACGATGAAACACTCACCGCCTACATTGATGCGCTAGATAAGGTCATAACTGACATTGTGACCCCACTAGAGCAAAAACTAACTGAAGGAGAAGAATATCATGCAAACGAAGGAAATGTCGCCCAAAAGGTTTCGTGAGATACGGGCATCTATGGGGCTATCACAACAAAAGATGGCGACCTTGCTAGGTTACGAAAACAGGGCTTCCGTTTGCCTATTTGAAAACGGGAACAGACCAATCACGCCACGCATCGCATTACTGATGGAATTACTGGCAGATAAACACGACATGGCAGAATCATGGACCACGAAAGGAACCAAACAATGAACACAGAAGTAATCTCTTGGGATACCTCCCCAGAATATAGATTCAAGGGCTTCACATATATGCCTCACATTGAGGAAGTGAAGAATGAAAAGGATGAAGTCGTAGGAAAGCGGGTGTGGCACGACATTTATCGTAACTATGAAGTGGAACACGCAGAGTCTCGTGGAGGCTACTGCCGACCTGCAATGTCAACCAATCAAACACCAGAGCGGTTTATGACAGAAGCAGAGTTTCACAAGTTCGTGAATTACATGGAGAGAGTAACTGAATAAATGTGTAATCTTGCGAAATGGTGTTGACATATGCAAACAGTTTGTGTATATTGACACCATGATTACCACGAAAGGAGAAAAATCATGACCACATTTGAAACACACCGTGAAAAAACATTCACAAAGAAAGCCCTAGAGTATTTGCTAGGCGGAACAGTGATGGTTGGCTTCGTGCTAATGATGCTGTTTACAATCCTTAACTTCATGCTTGGCTGCGAATCTTGGGACCAAGCCTACTGGACTGAATACAACTCTTGCATCTACCCATCTGAGTTCTTGGAGATGTTCCTGCCCCCGTATGGAGGTTGATATGGTGTTTGAGACCATCGTATGTCTAGCGACTGCCATCTACTTTGAGGCACGGGGAGAACCCCTAGCAGGTCAGATAGCAGTTGCACACACAATAATGAACCGAGTTGAGGACAGGAGATTCCCTGATACTGTTTGTGAGGTTGTCACCCAAGGCCCCACATACTCATGGGCAGAGGGATTTCCTGTTCGGAATAGATGCCAGTTTTCATTCTACTGTGATGGAAAATCTGATGACCCTACAGACCAAGATGCGTATACTCGTTCTTATGAGGTCGCGTTGGGTGTTATTGAAGGAAGGTTCGTAGACCTATCAATGGGTGCAACTCACTACCATGCTACCAGTGTTCTGCCAGAATGGGCAGAATCTAAAGACCACACGATAACAATTAACAATCACAGATTTTATAGGTGGCTTCGATGAACGATGGACTTAGGAAGTGTTCTTGGTGTCAAATGATGGTTGACCCTGAGTTATGTTTTGCTGACCCGATTCCTGAGTGTGGGTGGGTTTGTAGTCTTTGCGGGAAGCAGGTTCTGGTGACCGATGTTTCCGAGGCAGGGGAGCCGCGTAATCCTTCTCCACCATCAGACCCGCAAGAGTAGCGAGCCTATCCTTTTCTCTCATACCCTTTTCCGTAAGCGTATAAGCCCCGTCAGTGGCCTTTACGAACCCGTCTGATAGTAGACCGCCCAAAATATGCTCGTAAGGCTCTCTGCCGCTTAAAACAGCGATTAAGCCGCCTAAACGAGTGTTCTGTGTGTTGCTTAATTTACCCATCCGTTATTTGAAACCTCAAATTGGGATGGTCTGGATAGTTGACCACTACAGGCCCCTCTGGACAAGCATAGTCAATATGAGCAAGTAATGTTGCTTCGCCTAGAGCCACCCGCTCTTGGTGATGCGGTTCAATAGTTACCTTGAACCCAAATTTATCAATTGTGTCACTAGCAGGTCCAGAAAACACGGCAATGCTAGGTGAAGCAGGGTGAACAATATATTCACTATCCCTTACCTCAAGCGTGAAGCCTTCTACTGAGCAATCATCACGAAACTTCTCTCGCGCCACTATGACTGCAAACTCCCCATCTACGGGGCCATTTGATATTGAGAAATGCTCTGGCGACCATGCGAGTATGTCCTTGCTTTCTAACTTGCCCAACAAGGTATATCCGCCGCCAATCAATGCGAATGTGGCGGTTACTACTCCGATGCCTTTTGTTATGTTCTCAACATCAAAACTAATCATTAGCCTACAAGTTCAAAGTGAGGCGCATCAATGAATGGCCTACGACCCTGACTTCTCCGTTCGTCAAAATAATGGTTCATCGCTTCTTCCATAGTCCCAGACCAATCACGAATATCTGAGATGTTCCATGCCGCACCCCATCTGATGCCAACATTGTTAGCGATTGCCGCCGCTTTCATTGCATCGGCTACCTCGTCATAAATCGATAATTCCCATGAACCCTTCCCGCCCAAATAGGCCATAAGGTCCACGGCATCACCTGTCAGATGCTTAGACTTCATTGTCTGGCTTGCACCCTTGGCGACCAATTGCGCTTGTTCTTCTTGGGTTCTTAGCCCTTGAATCACGCCAAAGTCCACGGTGGTAAGGGTAATAGCATCTTGGACAACCTTAATCAGTTCTGGCTTTACGCCTTCCAGTTTGTCCATTGAACGCTGTGATAATTTGAAACTCATTTTGGTGCGCCTTTCGTATCTGTATTTTGCTTCTTGTCATACGAGCGCATTCCTGCGATGCCGAGCATACCGAATAAAAGGGGCATCATTACAGACATATCAGCCTGCGGGATGACGATGCCAAACCCTGCGGCTATGGGAGAAACCATGTAATTTATGCCCAAACTGAGGCCGCAAATCCAACCAATTAGCGGTCTCCAACTCGATTGGAACCAGTTGCCCTTGGCATCTGCCTTGAGAACCTCAATTTGCGCTAATGCGATTTCATGACCGTGCCTTTCAGCCATAGTCGCAATTTCGTGAGCCAAAGCCGCTTTCTGGTCTTTGTCCTCAATAAACTTGTCGAGTAGACCAGTAACGGGCGCGACTAAACTTCCTAGTAGTTGCATCATGTTACTTTCCTTTGCTTTCTATTAAGCGGTCCACCTTATCTTCTAGCCGCCTAAGATGCTCAAGAACACGGTCTGTTTCTTCTGAGTGTTCAGAGCGTTTCATGTAATCTTCCCGCGTCATATTGAGAAGAATTTGAATCCTTTGACATTCTTTCGCAAGACTAGCGATATACCAACCCGCAGGGACGATAATCAGCGTCAGGACTACATTCCACAGTAGGATTGGTTCAATTTCCATTATGCTATGCTCCCGCAATCGATGTTAATTGAATCAGATGCCTGTATTTGGACCTTTAGAGTTCCGCCGCTTGATGTGACACCTTCGCCAGTATCCAACTCTACGATATTTCCTAGAGCCGCTTTTAACGAGTTAAACTTGTCTATTAGAGCAACCAATTCCAACCTAGCCTGTTTTGGGTCATCGGTTGATGCGTCTAAATGGACCTTGGTCGCATCACTTGGTAATGCCATTGTCGCCTCCTATTCTATGACGGAGCCTGCGGGCCACGCAGACTTATATCCACTGTAGCATCCGTAAGCGTTTCGCTAGAGTTAAATATCTTAAACTCTGCGGCGGGATTGCCATTGACAGTTTCCGTCTTACTGACAACATTATAAAACAATGCGCCCCCACTGTTAATCACTAAACTTGCTCTTGTCAGATTACTCACATTTTGAGTTGTGGCAATCTTGAAGTGACCTGCGGCAATTCGCTGAAAATTTGCATTGCTATAGGTCGCTGTGTTGATGTTTGTGTAATCCTGCTCCAAGAATGAGGCCGTGCATACGGTAGACATACTTGTGATATACGGATTACTGCCAGTCATGGTTACCTTAATTTGGATATACCTGACACCATCAACCGCCGCCAATGAGGTGTATGAGCCAGTGACGCTACCATCAATCGAATCACCAGTTTTCATCTCAATGGTTTGCGTTCCACTACCGTTCACCGTTACGGATGGCGTGAACACATAATCTTGACCTAAATCTATCACAGGAGTTTCATAGGTCAATGGGCTATTAGAAGCAACAATGCCTGCCCATAAGTTATCTAAAGCATCCCAAGTATTAGGCAGGTCTGCCCATGTTTCTGTTGCTGTCGCTGATAAAGTATTTTCAGGAGTTATCCATCCGTTTGTGTATGTGCCTTCCCAATTAAGGTCTTGCTCAATACGATTAAGCACTGCATCACTTGTGGGACGCTGTGCCAAGGTAGCCGTGATATACAGAGGGTTATTAGACTGTATCCCAGAGGAGTTCTCCATACGGATAGCAAATCTATAAGAACCTGCGGGTATGTCAGAAGTCTCGTAAGGGCTTGATGTAATTAAACCGTTCAAGGCTGTCATGTTGCCCCAAACGGCATCAATGTCATTTGAGTAACGGATACGCACACCGCCACCTACCAATACATCAGCAGGGAAGTTTGAGTTATCAAATGTGAAGCGTCTTGTGCCATCGCCCAACACAGAAACCGCAAATGTTTGAACATCAGGAGGCGGCTCTGTCTTGCCTACTACAGTGTGCGCTGTCTCTGTGACATAGGCAGATTTAACCCCCATAGAGTTAACCGCCCTCACGCGCACATCATAATTCACGCCTTCGGTTACCCCAGATATGAAGTATTGAGTAGCCGCACTAGAGACCACGACTGATTGGTATTCTGTTTGGTTGCTTTCTTTGTATTCCAATTCATAAAAAAGCGTGAAACTGTTAATAGGCGCATCCCACATAGCCTTGATACGAACATCAACCGTTCCCGTGGTTGATACACGCAATGCTTCATTACCTGATTCCAGTTGCAGGTTTGATGGCGGCTTGTTCTGAGTGAATGGGCTTGGCAGATTTGTATTGGGAGCAGGGTCAAGTAGCGTCTCTTCTGAAGTGTCAAAATCATAAACGCTATCATCACATTCTTTGAGCGTTAGGTCGCAACCCATATAAATTGCATCCCCTTCTTTGGATGGGGAAAACTGAAACTCAATAACACGGAACGCCTTGGCGGGTTTGTGTATCGTAATAGTTCCTGAACCTGCATCTGTAAGGTTAATCGCAACGTCATTGATTGCGTTGTTGAATGTTGTGGCAAGTTTGATTGTTGTGCTTGTAAGGTATATGATGCGATACCTAGTCCCTTCTGCCAACGGTGCGGGCAAGTCATTACCGACTAAGGTTATAGCCTCTCCATCTTTCAAGCTCGTTTCGGCAGAAAGCGTGAGCGTGTCAGTGGACGCATTAACGCTTGATACCGTTTCATCAAACTCTGCAAAACCAAAACGCTTATTTGAGAGCCTGACAACATCTCCAATTTGCGCCTGAAGCCCCGTGAGTTTCATTGATGCGTTGACTAGCATCTCCTGCCTTGAATCCAATAGAACAATTTTGGCAAGGCGTTGAGCCATCGTGGGACTAATGCAATACTCAAACGCTACATCTTGGAAGATTGTTTCTCCATCTTGGGCGGCAAACTGTGCGCTTTCAAATGGAGCGTAATCTGTCGGTTGCCAATCATTAGTTGGGTCTGCAATAACGCCCTTGACGGCATTGAAGCGGTCACGCCGTCCAGTTTTGGGTGATACTTGCAATCCAGAGCGAAGGTCGTCCTCATCAAATACAAGTGTTGGCTCTGTGTATTGAGCGGGGATAAGAACAAACTTACCGCCAGAATATGCCATTGACGCGCCCTGCGCTGTAAGCATCTTTGCGATAACTGACTTAGGCTTTTCTTCGGAATCCATTGTTCCGTTCACGGTGTAACGAGGCTCACCATCCCTTGTGATAGTGACGGTGTTCCCTGTATCACTTAAAGAAATGAAAACTCCTTCCCGTGCGTTCGCTAGGGTCGTGGCGAAACCCAACCGTTCTGTTCCATATGCAATTGCATAGTAGTCTGTAGATGAAGAAAGACCTGTCGGCAAAGTGGTTCCTGATACCCGAACCCTATCGCCATTCCTAAAAACAATGCCGCCTGATGTGGTGGTGAGGTAGTCCCCGCTTCTGCCAGTAACGCTTGTGCTTGTTGATGTTATGTCTTGTATTTCATCGGCTAGATTTGCCCCTGCGGTAATAGCAGTCAGGTCTATCTCTGCATCAGAACACGCCAAGCCATATTTTGTCTCTTTGAGGTAATCCAAAAAGCACAAGGCAGGATTGTCTGAAAAAATTGTTGAATCAATACGGGGGTCATAAACCTTTTTGCCTCTGACAATACACTTGATTTGAGGTATGCCTTGAGGGAAGTCTGTAGTGTTGTGGTCAAGCCTTGCATAGAAATACGCTGTGCCACGGAGCCTGTGGTCGCTAGTCCATTTGTCAGATGCCTCAGAAATTAGATTGGACACTGCGGTTTGGTCATCTGTTCCTGTGAACGCCTGTATCTTAATGTCATTGGCGTAGTCCCCACTTGTCACTGTTCTCAATCCAGTTGTAGGGTCGCCGTCCAAGAAAACTTCTTCATCATTTATGTAGAATGTTTCAAACCCATCAATCTCATGGCCTGCAATAGCGACAATAAGATGCAATATGTCATCAGAAGCAGTTGTGTGGATAAAAATCAAAGGGCCAGAAACCTTAGACTGACCATAAATCACCCGCCTGTTCGTAATGGCTTGTTTAACCATCTGCGCTCTGTTGGCGGCTGTAGTCCCGAATGACGATGATGAAAAGTCTGGTATGTCTGCGGCCTGAGATGCCGAATAGTATGTAAGGGCGGCTGAACCCGCCGCATAAACAAGAGCGGCTGTCAGCGTAGCACCCGCGATATAGTAAGCAGAAGCACCCGCCGCCGCACCCGCTACAACCGCAATAGTTACAGGGTCAGCGAATGCCGTAATGGGCCACAAGGCCCCCGCAATCATTGAGATTGCAAATAATGTGATTTTTTCTTTTATACCGACCATGCCACTGTTCCCATTTTGATTGGCAATCTAACCAATCCATCCTTTTCTGTCATGGCTACCAGACGGATGCCTGAATCGTCCACAATGGATGTAATTTGTGCGCCTTCATGCTGTATAAGAACCACATCACCCCTTTGTGCTGTTAGAACAGGCTTTTCCTGCCCCATAAACAACCCTATATAGCCCGCAATGCCTTCTGCCTTATACACCCTGCCATCAGACCCTTTAATGCCCTTCAGCAGGCTTTTATAGGCCTCTTTCTGGCTTTCGTAGGAGCCAATGAACCCCTCCATAGGGTTGAGGCCAGTTTGTGCTTCAACACAAGCCGCCGCGAAGCAGAAACAATCTGTTTGGCCCCAAACGAATTCCCTTTGTTGCCACTGCGCGAAAACCCCCGTGAGGTTCTGTCGCCAGTTTTGAAGTTTTCTTGTTTTTTGGAACCACGGGGCAGTCATTACGCCCCCCACTTAATTTCAACTTCTTGAAGGCTCGTTACATAATCAAAGCCTTTATCGCCAGTAAAGTCGATTGCTTGGTCTTGTGGTGTGTAGCGTCTGACCCTTGGCTTTTCTAGGTCAATCATTCGGCTTTCTACCGACACAGATATGGTAGCACTCTCTGATTGCTCTTGAACCTGCATGGTGTCAATGCGACCTGAAAAAATCTTGTAAGGCGATGCAACAACGATGTGTTCTTCAGTCAATACACCGAAATAAACATTGCAGGCGTTTCCTTGGTATTGCTCATTCAGAGCGGACGCTATCAGTTCAAATGGAACACCTGATAACTGTAACTGCAAACCTGTTGCTTGGTTTTGAGTAGATTCTGCAATGCTACCAATAGACCCAAGCGTTCCCACTCCGAGGTATTCATTACCATCAATTTCAATAGCACCATACCCACCCCATGCGCGAGTAAAACCATCTTCAAACTCAATCTCCACTGCAATGAAAGGACGCAATGAAGAAGCGGTTATATGAGATACAACGCCTGAAGATAGGTCACGGGCCATTAGATAGCCTCCGTGCATGAGAAAGAAAAACCATATCGAGACACATAGTCTGCATCCCAACCTAGTGCGCTGTTGTCCATTCTGAATAGGCCGCGAGGGTTCTCGTAAATTACAGATGTTCCTGATGGCATTGCAACTTTGGCATAAGGCTCAATACTAACCACTAAGCGACCATTACCATCCGTGTCCCCATTAGAGTCAATTTCTACAATCATATGCAGTTTTGCAGAGCCGCCTTCATCCAGTTGTATGTAGTCGCCAACCTTGAAAACGGCGGTTCCAGAAAGCACTGATGTTTGTAGTTCTATTTCATGTTGGCCTACCGCAACATCACCACGGACACTGACATTACCTGTGATGCTACCCTGCGGAAGTTTGGCATCAGGGTCACCCAAAAGAAAGGTCCCCGCCCTGCCGTGTAATTTAAGCATGAAAGCGGTCCATTCAGCCGCCCCTGCCCGCCTCTGTGGCGGTAATGTAATCACTGCCTGCCAAAGAGCCAAATCATATTCATGAACCTGTTGTGCGCCCGTAAACGGGGATTCTGATACCGCGATAGCCCGCTTCAGTTTCCAGTTTGAATCTGTGAAAGAGTAACTAGGCAGTAAGAGGGGATAACTATGCGCCATGATTAACCTCCAAACGCCTGTGCGAATGAACCACCCCTACGCCTTGCCTCTGCAACCGCCTTGACTGTATCCGCCTTAATTGTTGGTAGAAGGGTAGCAATCTCAGCCCTAACGGTCTGCGCTACGCCTGTTTCAATATTGATTGTCTGTTGGACAACGACTTTACCGCCGCCTGAACCGCCAAGGCTACCCATAGCCCCATTGGGAACAATCTTGCCCGCACCTGCGGGAACAAATACCTCTGGACCCTGTTCACCGACCAAGTAAGGCTGTCTTGGGTTGACTGTGCCTCCACCCGCTCGTTTGCCAAGGCTGATTGTCGGTAGACCGGCTCCAGGAAATATTGAGTTTAGTATCTGATTTACAACGGCTAATCTAATGAACTCGCTAATCATTTGCTTAACGAATTGCTTACCAATGTCTAGGAGGCTATCTAGGCTAAACTTGCCAGACATAACAGCATCAGCCAAATTGTCAGAAATGCTACGACCAACAGACTCCATGCTTTGCTTCATGAAGTTATTGAGATGCTCCTGCATTTCATAGGTTGCTTGCAGTTTGTCGTATTCTTCTCTTAACTGCGCTAGTTTTTCTCTTTGACCATCAGTCAAATGACCAAGTTCATACTCTATTCGTGCGAGTGCTATTTCTGATTCTGTTCTTCCCTCTACCGCCATACGCAACATATCATTTTCGTGCGTTAGGTCTCTCAGCCTGTCTGCGATACTTGTTTGACGTTCTGCTTCTTCATCTGCGGCGGCGGCAAGCCTATCTTCTCGGTCTTTGCGTTCCTCTAGGGCTGTCTTAAGTCGCTCCTCAAGGTTTATGAGGGTTGCCATCTCAGAGAGTTGTTCTTCAGTAACGCCATTGCCTGCCGTTCTACGGATAGCGGCTATACGCATTTCTGCGATACTCAAGCCGTCTAACTCATCAGATAATCTATGGACCGCTTCTGCTTGGGCGTTTATTGTGTCCTCAAACTCATCTGACTCTGCGGCTCTATCAATCTGTGCTTGGTAACCTTCAAGTTGGCTTATTAGGTCAGTGAGCTTGTCAGCCAAATCAGACGCGCCATCTCCCGCATCATATAGGCCCGTTCCCAATTCAGAGTTAAAGTCTAATCTGCTCCAAAGTTCTGCGGCTTTGAAAGCGGCTATCTGTTCTGCGGAATAGCCTGCCAAAATCGCTTTGGCTTCTTTGATTTGGTCTGCTAAATCTGCTTCAGCCGCCGCGAACTTTTCTTGTGCCTCTGTAACCGTCTCCGATGTTTGGATGTTACGGTTCATTGTGGCTTCTAATTCAGTAAGGCTAGTCTCAAATGCCTTCAACCCTTCTCTGGCGGTTTCCCACCCTTCAGGCATTTTGTCTCCAAGCCAAGACAGGAAGGATGCAATAGTCCGCCCTAAGAACAGCAACGATTCTGTAACTGCACGAATAGGCAACATCACTGCATATAAAGCCCCTGCAAGGGCCGCACCCAATAGATTAACCACGGGCTTCAGAATGACCGCAACCTGCGTGAGCGTGTCTGATAAGAAGGTGAACGCCCCTGTTAGGCCAAACCCACCTACACCATCGCCTAAAGCACGGATAAGTTCTGTGCCTGCGATGCCCAAGTTGGACA
>Ga0099848_1000620_pt1 | contig 16672 bp, 25 predicted proteins | sample CB_VirMetaG_3_FD_78179 | JGI IMG/M metagenome (GOLD analysis project Ga0099848, IMG submission 78179) | Freshwater to marine saline gradient viral communities from Chesapeake Bay - CB_1508_1S Viral MetaG | ecosystem: Environmental > Aquatic > Marine > Coastal | place: USA: Chesapeake Bay...
AGGCAGAATCCAGAGATATGGTTCGTGCAAGAGCAAAAGCAACTACAAGTAATATGCAAGATTTAGCAATACAAGGTAGATTAGGTTTAGTTATTGATGGCACAGGTAGAGATTATGATAAGATTTCTTATCAAGCAAGAATGTTAAAAGAATTAGGTTATGATTGTTATATGATATTTGTAAATACAAGTTTAGAAGTTGCATTGGAAAGAAATGCAAAAAGAGAAAGAAGTGTACCAGAATATATTACTAAAACATCTTGGGAAGCTGTACAATCAAATATAGGTAAATTTCAAAATTTATTTGGTGTAGGCAATATGATTATTATTGATAACAATAAATCAGACCAAGAATTAGTAACTAATGTAATGAACAAAGTAAGTAAAGCCGTTAGAGGTTTATTAACATTACCAATTAAGTCATACACAGCAAAAAGATGGATGGCTACAGAAAGAAAAGCAAAGAGAAGATAATGAAACAGTTTAAGGATTACATTAAAGAAAGCATTATTGATATACCTAGAAGGACTTATGCGCCTAAGGTATTTGATAGTGCTGATACTAATAATCCTAAAATTAAAGATAGTGTTAAACAATTAATTGATACACAGTTAAAAGAATTTGAATCAGAATATCCTATATTAAAGACTTCTTTAATTGGTTCAATTTTAACAAAGAGGTACAGAAATGACGCTGATTTGGACATTAATGTACTATTTGATGTACCGGCTGAAAAGGCTGAGGAAGAAAGAGTAAGACTTTCTAAAAAATATTTGTCTGCTTCAAATCCAGATAACATACAAGGCAAGTTAATTCCAGGTTCTCAACACCCAATTAACTACTATTTTATTACTGATAAGGAAACATATGATAATCAGAATAAAAAGGCAGACGCAGTTTTCGACATTGAAAGTAATAAATTTATCAAAAGACCAGACGACTTTGTATTTGATGTTAATTTGTATATCAAAGATTTCGATAAAAAAGTACAAGAGTTGGACATTGTTAAAGGTGAATTAAAAAGAGATATTATAGATTATGATGAATTAACTGAATTATCTCCTGAAGATGTTTTAGATTTACAAGATAAAATTAATGATAAGTTAGAAGAAATAGAAGATAGTATTAGTGACATTATAAAAATAGGTGATGGTGTTGATGCAGATAGAAGAGCTGCATTTGATACTGATATGTCACCAGATGAAATTAGAAAATACGGTGTAAAGAATAGATTACCTAAAAATGTTATCTATAAAATGTTAGAAAAATATCACTATTTAAAATTCTATAAAAAATGTAAAAAGATTTTAGACGATGGCAAAGTTACAGATGCTGAAATAGATAGTTTGAAAAAAGAAGAAACAATTATGGAAGCTAAGAGTATTGCATTTACCTTTGGTAGATTTAATCCTCCAACTATTGGCCACGAAAAACTTATTAGTAAAGTTAAGTCATTACCTACTAACGACTATAAAATATATTTAAGTCGAAGTAATGACCCTAAAAAGAATCCATTAACACCACAACAAAAACTTGGTTATATGAAAAATATGTTTCCAAGTCACGCAAGAAATATTGAAATCAATACAACAAATATGATTTTAGATATTGCAACTAATCTCTATAACAAAGGTTATAAAGAAATTAGTATGGTTGTTGGTAGTGATAGAGTAAGAGAATTTGACACAATACTAAAAAAATACAATGATGTAAAATCTCGTCACGGTTATTATAACTTTGATAAGATTAATATTGTTTCTGCTGGCGAAAGGGATCCTGACGCTGAAGGTGCAGTAGGTATGAGTGCAAGTAAGATGAGAGCGGCAGCGGCTAAAGGTGATTTAAATAGTTTTAAAAAAGGATTACCAAGTGGTGTTGACGCTGAAAAACTAATGAAAGATGTTCGAAAAGGAATGAACTTGGCAGCTGAGTATGGCTCATCTGGTAGTGTTGGTGCGTTTTTAGGTTATAGAGAAAAACCAATTGCAAGTTTAGAAGAATTTGAACAAAATCAAATAAGAGACCTTTACATAAGAGAAATGATATTCAATATTGGTGATAAGGTCAATTATGTAAAAGAAGATATGGAAGGCAAAGTAGTTAGACGAGGTACTAATTATGTTGTCTTAGAAGATAACAATAACAATTTACACAAGTGCTGGATTTGGGATTGTATTCCTGTAGCAGCTGATAGAGAAGTTGAAATTAGAGAATTTAATTTAGATATAGATTATGGGTTTGAGGCCGTTTCAGAAAAGAAATCTGAATATGGCCACACAGATAGTTTACCACAAGATAAAGATGTGGCAAAACAAAAAGGTACACAACCTAAAAAGTATTACAAAACTTTATCTAAAGATACTAAAGATAAAAGAGCTGCTCATTTTAGAAATACAGATACTACAAAGAACGATAACGAACCAGCGCCTGGTGACAAGAAAGCTAAAACTAAACCAAGTGTTCATACATCAAAATATAAGAAAATGTTTGATGAATTGAAACAAGATTTAGCTGATGCTTGTTGGAAAGGTTTTAAACAAGTTGGTATGAAAAATAAAAATGGAAAACAGGTGCCTAATTGCGTACCTGAAGCTACAGATATGGGGCAGGATTATGCTAAACACACTTCTACTGTTACTCCTGGTGAGCCTAATTTCGCTGGGTATGAGAATCCTACTTACACTCCTGCTAAGGAAGGTTCTGGAGAACAGATAATTAAGAAGAAAATTAAAGGTTTCCTTGAAAGAGAAAGAGATGAACAACCAAGTGAAAAAGATATTAAAGAATGGGCTCTTTCAGATGAGGTAATAGATAAATATAAGCAAAGATATAGTGATGAATGGAAAGCGAAACTAGATGAAGTGGTATCTAAGATGATGGAGAAAATCTAATGTTAAGTTTTTCAGACTATAAAGATAGAATTAGTAAGTCGGTTCATTATCATATAGAGAATAATATACCGTTTGCTGAGAATATCTATAGGTTACATAGTGAAGAATTTTATAGGTTGTTTAGAGAGGCTAGAGAATTATTTAAAGAAGGCCTACTAACTGAAATTACAGATTGGGATAAACAACTTTTAGAAACTGATATTGGTGAATTTGGTGAGTACGAAGGAGAAAAAGTACCACTTGATATACCAATACAAGAAGAAGATGAAAAGAATCCGCCTTTAAATAAACCAAAAAGAGGTGGACCAAAAAAGTTTTATGTATTTGTCCGTGATGGTGACAAGATTAAGAAAGTCACTTGGGGAGATACAACTGGATTGAGTGTGAAACTTAATAATCCAGAGGCCAGAAAATCTTTTGCGGCTAGACACAAATGTGACCAGCAAAAAGATAAAACAAAGGCCGCATATTGGGCTTGTAATTTGCCACGATATGCAAAGAGTTTAGGTATGTCAGGAGGAGGTAACTTTTATTGGTAACTCCTTATGCAGACCAATTAAATTTATTCAGTAAAAGAATTACTAGAATATTTGATGAAGAAACTATAAATGATGAACTTGTTTGGCATAGAGATAAAAAAGATAGAACAATATTTGTAATATCTGGTGTCAACTGGAAATTTCAAAGAGATAATGAACTACCATTTGTTATTAAAGTTGGTGACAAGTTTAAAATTGAAAAAGAAAAATATCACCGAATCCATAAAGGACAAGGTAAACTAATTATAGAGATAGAGGAAAATGAGTAGATATAGAAAAACATTCAAAGAAGCTTTAGATGAAGTGTATTTGTCTGAAAAAGAAATCACAAAGTTGAAAAACGGTGTGAAAGTTTTAGGCAATGCTTTACCTAATAAAGCACTAGCACAAAAAATGGCCGATAAGGCAAATAAAGAAATGGGATATGATGCAGATGTGTACCAATCTCCTTTCAATAACAGATTTTATGTTCGTATCAAAGAAGATATAAAAGAACAAGATGACAAAGACCACGAAATTTCTATGGCTCGTGGTGAATTAGAAGCTATTGCTGATAAAGCCTTAAAACTATCCTCTATCTTACAAGGCAAATCAGATGAAGGCAATCCATTAGAAGCTTGGGTACAATCTAAAATCACAAAAGCAAAAGACTATGTAAATTCAGTTGCTGATTATATGATGTATAATCCTGAAATGGCAAATGAAGAATTAGAAGAAGCATTTAGTGATGCTCAAGTAGCACAATTAAAGAAAGCTTATGAACCTATGAAAGGTCAAAGAATTTCTTTAGACAATGCAAATAAATTAATGGCAATCTTTAATAAGTTTGATAATGATAAAGGTGCTTTAGAAAAATTAGTTAAAGCAAAAATACCTTTTGTATCAGATTTAGCAGTCAGTAGATTGATTTCAAAACACAGTTATACAGCAGATAAGATTAGACCTTTAAAAGCAGGTTATATGTCTGAGGGTACAATGATTGGTGGTATTATCAAGCATCCAGGTCAACCATCGGCTGAGTATAACAAAGCAAGATTACAATACAAAACATTTATGTCAAAGGCACAACCAGCTAAGGGTGCTGAAGACAAAGTATTAAAATTTGTATTTGATGATGAACTATTAGACGATTTGTATGATATGTCTAAGAAAAACCCAACAAAAGATGTTAGAGATATGGTTAAAAACAGATTAACAAAATTAGGTGTTAAAGAAGAATTAGAAGAAGCTACAGATGCTGATAAAGACGGTGAAGTTGATGGTGTAGAAATTGCAAAAATCAGAGCTGATAGAGATAAAGAAGATAAAAAAGAAGTTGCAAGTAAAGACAAAGAAATTGAAAAAAAAGATAATGAAATTGCAATGTTAAAAACTAAATTAGAAAATGAGAAAAACAAAGCTGTTAAACCAGAACCTAATCCTGAAACTGGAGAAATACCTTTAAAGGTTGGTGTTGCATATAAGATTCTAAGAGATAAAATGAAAAAAGAAAAAGAAGAAGTGAAAGAAGAATCTATTGATGAGTTTAATAAAAAAGATTACAGAAAAAATGAAGACGAAAACGAACATTCATTGAACGCATTAGAGTTAGTAAAGAAGTTTGGTACTTCGTCTGAGATTAAAGATATGCAAGGTATCTATGATAGACATATGAAAAGAGGTCATATCACAGAACCAGATTATTCAAAAAGAAACGCATATGATAAGAAATATTATCCTAAATTAAAAGAAGATGTTGAAGAAGGTCGTATGTCTGATATTGATGCAATGAGAAAACAAGGTGCATCAGCAGCTAAGATTGCTAAAGAATTAGGTTTAAATGTGAAAATAGTAAAGGATATTTTAGGTGAAGATACAGAACATCCAGCGAAAGCTGTTTATGAAAGTATTGAAGCTGTAAAAAATAAGGCACAAGAAACAGGTATGCCTTATTCAGTTTTGAAACAAGTATATGATAGAGGCATGGCAGCTTGGAGAGGTGGACACCGACCAGGCGCTACACAGGTACAATGGGCATTAGCTCGTGTAAATTCATTCGTAACAAAATCCTCAGGAACCTGGGGTGGCGCTGACAAAGATTTAGCTGCCAAAGTAAAAGGGAGTAAATAAATGACAAAATATTTAAATACTAAACCTGGTAGCATTGAAGAAGCAGTAAAAGGTATGCAAAAAGACCTAAACGACAGCGCTTATCAGGATATGTTTAAAAAGGAATTAGAAAAAAGTGGTAAAGGCATTGCTTCAATGTCACCAAAAGAGAAAAAAGATTTCTTTAATATGATTGACAAAAAGTATAAGGCGAAAAATGAGGAGTTATCAGCTGCTCAAAAGAAACTTCCGCCAGCATTACAAAAAGCAATTAAAGATAAAGAAGACAAGAAAGAAAATGTGGAAGAAAAAGTAGATAATCCGTATGCAGTAGGTATGGCTGCGGCTATGAAACAGACTGGTGATAACCCACCTTTGAAAAAATCTACAATTACTAAAGCACACGATATTGCTAAGTCAATTGAAAAAGATGATAAAAAAGAAGAAGTAAGTGAAGGTGGTCCAGGTTCAGGACCTCAAAAAGGTGGTGCTAAAAAAAGTAATTTTACAAGCGCTCAAATTAAACAAGCGTATGGTATTTTAAATGACCCTCGTTACAAAGCAGGCAATTATGATGGTGCAGTTAAAACAATTAACAAAGTATCACCAGGTTTAGCTGACCATCCAGATGTGAAGAACGCATTAAAAAGAGCTAATGAAGATGTTGAAGTTGAAAAACTAAAAGAAGATGTATCTAAATTATTAGAAACACATTCTTTTATGACAAACAAAATGAATAAAAAACAAAAAGAATCTGAGGGAGAAAAAAAAGTTATTAATCCCGTAAAAGATGAAACAGGCAATGTAAAAGAAAACAAAGCAAAGATGTCTGAACAGACAGCTAAGAACTTTGACCTTTACAGAGCTATTCATAGTGTATGGTCAAACGCAGCTGAAAAAATAGATGAGATTAAAAAAGAAGCAAAATATCTTAAACCAGAAGAAGTCGAAGAAGCAAAAGACCAATCTACTTTAGCGAAACCAGGTGATACCGAATCAGTTAAAGAAAAAAAAGGTAAAACTATGGTGGATTCTAAGAAAACACAAGTAGATATGGAGCCGGAAGTCGATTACCAAAAATAAGTCTTCATAAATCATTGATTTTCAATGCTAAAATAATCAAAAAAAGCGCTTGCCAAGGCGCTTTTTATATGGTATTATATAAGTATAAATGATAAGAAAAGGACTAAAACACTATGAATAAACTACCTAGAATATACTTAGACATGGACGGTGTTCTAGTTGACTTTGAAAAACAATTAGTCGATACTGTCAAAATGCCAATTAGCAAATGGATGCAACTAGATAGAAAAGCTAGGTGGGATCCTGTGATTGCTAGAAAAGATTTCTGGTCTACAGCACCTTGGAATGAAGAAGGTAAGAAACTTTTACAGTTTGTTAAGAAGTATGAACCTCATATTTTAAGTGCTTATGTAGAACACGCACACGACCCAAATTGCATTCCAGGTAAAGCAAAATGGGCTATGACTAAAGCTGGAATTGATAGAAGTAGAATCAATCTAGTTATGAGAAGTCAAAAGAAAGACTACGCTAAAGTAGCTGGTCAACCAGCCATTCTAATAGATGATTACGATAAAAACACCAAAGAGTTTACACAAAGAGGTGGTATCGGTATCACATTCAAAACAGCTAATCAAGTAATCGCCGAGTTGAAAAAACTAGGCTTCTAATCACTTTCCCTTATAAATATAGATACTATAGTAAAACTGTGAGTACCTATTTTTTTAACTAAAGGGAGAGAATAATATGTCAAGTTGGTCAAATGCGGATAATGCCGCTTCTGCTCCATTATGGGCAGGCAATCAGTTAGGCTTAGCGCCTTCAGATGCAAATAGAACAAATTTGTTCGAAGATGCAACAGCAGATAATTTCATTACAGGTATGACAATTGGTTTATTCAATTACAATGCTTCAGATTTATCTAGCGACACAGCTTCACACCAAGGTTGGAACTTGAAGTTTATCAATGGCTCAAGAACTTACTACGAGTGTTTAGTAGCATTAGCTAATCCTGCATAAGGTTAGCAAAATTAAGGGGCGGTCATTTGGCCGCCCTTTATAAATATATTAATAAAGTGGTCCGTGTAGATGCACGGAGTAGCATTCCCTCAAAAGGGGGTTAACAGGAGAAAAAAATGGCAGACAAAAAAATAACAGCCTTAACAGACTTAGGCGATAATTTAGCAAGTGCAGACTTATTCCATGTTGTGGATGACCCAGCAGGAACACCAGTAAATAAAAAAGTTTCAGCTGAAGATGTTTTTAATAACATTCCTAGTTGGTTAGGTTTAGCACAAACTTCACAATCAATTACAGCAGACGGTTCTACTACAACAGCAGTTAATATTACAACAGCTGTTACAGAAATCAATGCTACATCAGCAACACATTCTTGTGCTTTGGCTGATGGTAATGACGGTCAGATTAAGATTATTTTAGATACATCTACATCTGGTACAAACGCAATCACAATTACACCTACAAACTTATCAGGTTTTTCAACTATCACATTGAACGCACCTGGCGAAAGTGCAGTTTGTATTTTTAAAAATTCAAAATGGTATGTAATTGGTGGTAACGGTTATACATTAGCCTAATATATAATAACGAGGAGAATAATTTATGTCTATAGAAACAAGTGATTTGACGACAGAACGACAAGTCTTAGTAAAAGACTTTGAAGCTTTGTCACAAAGAATTAAACAAGTTGATGCAGAATTAATCCAAATGAAAAGTAATTTAAATGCTGTTCATGGAGCAATTCAACAAGTTGATAAATTAATTAAACTTTCTGAATCTAACGGTAAAGATAAAATGCCGAAAGAAAAAGAAGAGGCGCTAAAAATAGCGACAAGTTAATGAAAAAATTTAAGACTTACATTAGTGAATTAAACTTAAATGATTTCGAAGAAGATGTGTTAAAAGAAACACCACCTGATACTGCTGACGCTATGAAGCGATACAAAGCAGGTAAGGCTGGGTTTACTGATAAGGCACATCTAAAAGCAAAAGGTTTGATTGCTCGTAGTGATGGAACAAAGCGAAAATCAGACAAATACAAATAAAGGGGAAACAATGAAAACTTTTAAACATTACATAAAAGAAGCTGCTTCTGGTGATGCTACGATTGGTGTTGGTAGTGCTGACACTCATCAAGAGCCAGTAGAAGATAGCTCTATCGGTGTACATAACATTGAAAACGCAGATGTTCTTAAAAGAGTAAATGCTTTCGTTGGTTCTATTGCTGAGAGAGAATATATGGCTCCACAAGCTGCAATTGAACAACTGAAAGAAAAACTAGCAAGAATAGGCCTACAAATTGGCGAAGTTGATTTAAATGGCGACAGCGGTAAAGTAACTGCTGAAGTTACTCAATTTGGCGGAAGATTTGGTAAAGATGTTGACGGTGCCGATATTAATGATGATGGTATATCTCACAGAAAAGAAGGTGGATTAAAGTTAGAAATAACTTACGAAACCTTGAAAACAGGTTCATCAAAAGTTTACGCTAAATTGGTTTAATTTAGCATAATTAACTTAGGGTGAATTGATGTTTAAAGAGATTACAAGAGATAATTGGTTATTATTTGCACAGCAAAATTATGATAATCCTACCTTAGAAAAGGAACAGGAGTTTTATGACGATATTAAAAGATTTAAATATCTAAAAAGACTGTTTCGTAAGTATAAGATAACAGGTAGTTTAAAACTTAGATTAGTTTTAAATCATATCATAGTTTTAAATAATGTGTTTGGTGTTGAAGCGGCTTGTACTTTATTATTATTTAAAGTAGATAAACCATACTGGCCAGCTTTGAAATCATTTTTGAATTATCTTGGATATCTCTATCCACACGAACTGAATGAGATAAATGAGGATAATAAAATCACCGAAAGGTTGAAGGAACTATAATGGCAAGCAGAGCAATAGACTTTTTAATTACTTACCGAATTGTTAAATTATTGGTAACACCATTTGACAAACAGGAAGCGTTTGCAACCGGTATTATTGATGATAAAGGTAATATATTAAAAAAATATAGAGATTTAAGAACTGAGAAAGAAAGAAAGTCATATACTCTACTACACCGTTTTGTATTTAATTTAAAAAGAATTTTACAAAGAGTAGGTTTAGGAAGTAAACTTGGTTCCCTAGGAGTTGCATTGGCTTTAATGATTAAAGAAGACAGGTCATATGCACAACATAAAACATTAATCGAACAAACAGTTATTAAATATTTAAAAGATAACAATTTGTACGAGGATATTTTAAACGAAAGTAGAGAAATACCAGATATTGAAGAAGAACCTTACATGGTTTGTTTCGGTGTAAGTGTTTATGAAAAAGATGGACAACTGGTATCGGAGTACGATTATGCCAAAACACTATAAAGAAATGATGGATGAAATCATCAATAAGATGGACGAAGACGCTCCAGCTAATGCAGTTGGTACAGGTGCTAATGTTGCATTACCACCATCACACGAACCAGGTGTGAAGAAAAAGAAAAAGGACGCCATTGTTATGGACTTTAAAAAAAGAATGACAGAAAGTGACGATAACAATAATGTAGTTTTAAAAGGTATCTTAGATAAATTAGATAAGATTGATGAGTCTATTGACAGATTAAATGGTGTTGTAAAAAACGAAATTGAATTTGTTGAGGAAGAAAACGAATACAAGTCTTTTAGAGATAAGTATAATGCCAAAAACATTTAAAGAATATTTGGGTGGATTTAGATTAGGTTATTACGATAATATAGAACCTATGGCTTCATTAGGCGATACACCACCAAAAGGTCAAGCCGGTAAAGATAGTAGAGGTGTAGGTTTACACGCTAATTATACATCACAAGCTCCTGGTACAATCAGACCATTTCTTACAGCAACAGATAAAAATCCAGCAGATAAAGATTCAAAAAGATTACAAAAGAAAAATAAACAAGTTAAAGAAGACGAAGATAAAGAATTAGACGACTTTCTAAAAGACTTAGCTAATAATACACCAAACTCACAACAATTTGACGAAGACATTAGTTTACAAGATGTTAAAAATGCAGCTAAAAGATTTGCAAAAAGTATTTACGATAAATTAAAACTTATGGCAACAACATCTAAAAGATATGAATATGCAGCTAAAGTTTTACAAGATGTTATTGATAGAAAGAAAAAAGAAAGAGCAAAAGAAGGCCTGCCTCTTAGACACGATATAGGTTATTATTCAGCTGCCGTTGCAGATACATTTAAAGATATTGACCCTAAGAAATTAGTAAAAATGGTACACGAAAATTTAAATGAAATGTGGACCTTAGAAGATTTATATTCAGACGATAATCCAAAAGATACTGTAAGAGGTACTGGTTACGGTGATGCCTCATCAGCAAGAAAAACTTTAAAGATTATTACAAGTGTTGATAAAGAAAGACAAATGCAGATTGTTAATACTCTATATAATAGAGCTAAACACCATGCCAATCAAACAGCTGGTATGAGAGATGCAATGAAAATATTTAAAAAATGGATAGACGATAATAAAATAAAAGAAACTCCTCTATATAATTACTTGCTTGATAAGGGAGTAATTAAACAGGAGAAATAAATGGAGTTTATATTAGCATTAGCAATGAAATTCTGGCAATGGACAGTTTTAATTGCTTTAATTATAATCGGTTTCATTATAAATTTATTTGACAAGAAAAAAGTAAATAGAGTAAATTTTAAATATAAAAATTATCCACATATGATACCTTTAAGAATTCCTACAAAAGATAAGGGATTTTGGGGTGCAATTATAATGTGGCTATTTGGTGTAAGACATTGGGAAATAGCAAGAGATTTTGAATATGAATTAAATGGTGTTTCATATGTCATACCAAAAGGATTTCAGTTTGATGGTGCAAGTGTGCCTAAGTTTTTGGCAACATTTCTTTCACCAGTAGGTGTCTTATTAATTGGTGGTTTAATACACGATTATGCTTATAAGTATGCGTGTCTAAAACCAACAAATAAAAAAGAACCTCTTTTATTATTAAATCAAAAGAAAGCAGACCAAATCTTTAGAGATATAAACATAGAGATTAATGGTTTTTACTTTTTGAATTACTTGGCTTATTGGGCATTAAGACTAGGTGGTTTTGTTGCTTGGAACGGCCATAGAAAAGTAAATGCACAAATAGGAGAATAACAATGAAACAATGGATTATGAATCGTATTAAAGAAAGAACTACTTGGGACGGTGCAGCTCTGGTTGCATTGGGAGTAGTTGTGTTAATCGCAAAACCAATCGCAGGTTTATTAGCGTATGCAGCTATAGCCTACGGCGCTTGGACTATTTGGAAAAAGGAAAAGTAATATGTTCGGTACCGCTAAATTAATTATGGTTGGTGTTATGCTTCTTGGTTTGACAGGCGGTGCTGCCTATGTCTATAAACTAAAAGCAGATAATGAAGTATTAAAGGCCAATCAAATCAAATTAGAAGAAAGTATTAATACACAAAAAGAAGTTATTGAAAATCAAAAGAAAGACTTTGCTCAAATAATTGAAACTAATAAACAAATGAATGCTCTTATTAATAATCTTAAAAAAGATTTAGATGATTTAGATAAGAGATTTGGTAAAGCTGATAGAGATATTGGTAAATTGGCCATTGAAAAGAGTAAAGTAATAGAAAGAATTATAAACAAAGCTAGTGACAAGGCTGCTAGATGTATGGAAATTGCAAGTGGGTCACCGTTAACTAAGGAGGAGATGAATGCTACTAAGAAGTCAGAAATCAATACTGAATGTCCTAGTCTTGCTAACCCTAACTATATTCCTTACTAGCTGTTCGTCTGTAAAAGAACTGTCTATTTTTAAAGAAGAAGTTAAAAGACAACCATTAGCATTAGAGAAACCTACTCCATTACAAATGGAGAAGATACAATGGATTATTGTTACATCTGAAAATGCTGAAGAAGTATTTAAAAAGATGGAAGAACAAGGTTTAGACCCCGTATTATTTGGGCTGACTGATAATGACTATCAGTTAATAGCAAAGAATTTTGCTAGAATTAGAAATCAATTGAAAATACAGAATGATATAATTGATAAGTACAAAGAATATTATGAGAGCGAAGAAAATGAGGTAAAGTAATTGTTCTTTGATATTTTAGCAACATTTGGTTTACCCGTAGCCGCAGCTGTGACTATGGGTTTTTTTATATACCTTATTATTAAATACATTTTAGAATCTGTAGTAGGTCAAGTTAAGGGTATGCACGGTATAATTATGGGTTTAGAAAACAGAATTAAGAATATGAACAATGATATGATTAAACTTGACATACAAATATCAGACGCATTAAACCTAAGGCAAGACGAAGAAAGAATAAGTCGTGCTGATGGTAAAGAGGATGCAAGGAGAGATTAATGGATGTTATAGTTATATTAGAGAAATATGGATTTGCAACCTTAGCCGCTATTGGTATGGGTTGGTTTATATTTTTTATATACACATACATTACAACTCAAATAAAAGTAAAATTAGGAGAGATGAATGGTGTTCTTATTTCTCTTATTGACCGTATTAGAATGTTAGATAATGATTTAATTAGATTAAGGTCTAAATTGAACACTATATTGACTATTAGAGAACAACAATCTCAAAAACAAGATAAACCCAAAGACTAATTTAGATAAATAGTAGTATGGAAAAATCACTAAAAATAGTGGTTTTCTTGGCTTATACTTTAATTACTTCTACATCATACGCTTCCGAATTGACCCATGGTTTTAAAAATCCATCCTTTAGTGGTAATGGATACTCGAACCATGTGTTGTCAATCGAACAGTTGCAATTTCAGCGAGCTGAACAAATCAAAAAAGACAAGGAAGCCAAAGAAAGACAGGCTGAACGGGACGAGGAAAATAAAACTATTAATCGTTTTATTGCCAATGTCGAGTCTAGGATATACGCTAATCTCTCAAAACAATTAGTTGACAATATGTTTGCTGCTGACGGTGCGACAACCGGTACAGCAGAAATAGAAGGCGCAACAATTTATTGGGAAAAAGATACTGACTTAGGAACAATTTCCATTCGAATAACTGAGGAGGACGGTACTATTACTACACTTACAGTACCGATTGGGGACTTTGGATTTTAATGAAAGTATTATTAACTCTAATTCTTACAGCTGTTTTATTGACAGGCTGTGTAACAGCACCTAAAGATTTAGTTAAAGAAGACCCTACTTTATCTTTACCGCCGTTACAAAAAAAGTTTAATGAAATGCCACAATTAGATGGTAAAAAAATTACCATTGCTGTGTATTCATTTACTGATAAAACTGGCCAAAGAAAACCTAGCGAAAAATTTAGTCAACTTAGTTCTGCTGTAACACAAGGTGCAGAAAGTTGGGTTATACAATCTTTAAAAGAAATAGGTGATGGTACTTGGTTTGAAGTTGTTGAAAGAACCGGTTTAGAAAATATTATTAAAGAACGACAATTAATTAGGTCGACAAGAGAACAATATGAAGGCAAGAAACAAACAGCTTTAAAGCCTTTAAAATTTGCAGGTTTGATAATCGAAGGTGGTATAGTAGGTTATGATTCAAATATTACGACAGGTGGGTCAGGTGCAAGATACTTTGGTATAGGTGCATCTACTCAATATAGGGTTGACAATGTAACAGTTTCAATGCGTATAGTAAGCGTATCAACTGGTGAAGTTTTATTATCTGTGGCTACAGAAAAAACAATTGCTTCTGTAGGCTCAGGGGCTGATGTATTTCGTTTCTTAGATATGGGCACAAGAGCCTTAGAAATAGAAATGGGGTATACCACAAACGAACCAGTTAATTATGCGGTGAGAGCTGCAATTAACCAGGCGGTTGTAGAAATTATATTAAAAGGAGAAAAAGAAGGGCTATGGGAATTTAAAGATTCTCAAAACTCTAATTTAGAACAACAACACAAAGGACAAAAACAATGAACAAAACTATAATAACATCTATATTATTGTTTTTGTTATGGGGTGGTGTTGCTTTGTCGAATGACATTTATATAGAACAAGTCGGCGACGGCTTAGATTTGGACATTACACAAGACGGACAAAACAACGAAGTAGGTGACTCTACTGCTGATATGGTGTTAAATGGCGATACAATGACTTTTGCCATAACACAAACAGGAGATAGTAACCAAATAGACGCAACCATCAAAGGTGTTACTTACACAGGTACTTGGTCATTTACAGGTAACTCAAACACCGTTGATTTATTATGTTCATCAACAAGTACAGGTAATTGTGATACTGTAACATTGAATATCACAACAACAGGCGATGATAACACTTTTGATTTTGATATAGGTGAAGTTGCAGACGCATCAAGTTCAACAGTTAGTTTTACAATCACAGGTGATAACAATGTGATTGATACAGACATTGACGGACAAAGTGCGAGTGTATCTGTAACAATAGATAACTCAGCATCACTATCAACCAACTCAGCAAATGCTGACGAGGGAGTTGCAGCTACTATTAATGTAGATGGCAACGGAGATGTTAACGGTCACACAATCGTAGTAGATATTACAGGCGGCGGTGGAACACTTGACATAACTCAATCAGGTGTTTATGACAATACAGTTAACTTAGACATAACAGGTGATGACTTTGATATTGACATTACTCAAAGTGACTAATATGAGATTACTCTTTGTTATCTTAATTTTGGGTTTTAGTTTAATAGGTCCGTCATATGCAAAGATAGGCGAAGTATCTGAGCACGATGGTAACGGAACTATTCAACGGGAATCCGGAGATGAGGTTGAAACAAAAAAACAATTAGAAGTTTTTTCTTATGATGAGGTAAAAACAGGCAAAGGTACTACAGCAATTAATTTTGTTGATAATACTAGAGTAGAAGTTACCGCACATTCAAAACTTTTGATTGATGAATTTGTTTATGACCCAGCAAATAACAAGGGTGAATTAAGTATGACAGCGGCCTTAGGCACAGTAAGATATGCCTCAGGCCAGATTGCAAAAAATTATAAAGAAAATGTAAAGATAAAAACTCCAACGGCTACGATTGCAGTTAGAGGTACTGACTTTGCTATGATTGTTGATGAAATTGGTGGTTCAACAATTATACTTCTACCAAGTTGCGATACAGATGGCAATTGTTTGGTGGGTGAAATTTCTGTTGAATCAGATGCAGGTCAGGTCATAATGAATCAGGCATTTCAAGCTACAAGAGTAGAGGCGCCTGAAAGTAGACCTGTTAAACCTATTATTGCTCTTATTGATGAGAGTATGATAAGTAACTTGTTAATCTTAGCGCCACCAAAATATGATGATGAAAATAAAAATCAATCAGAAGCAGAAAAAACTGCTGATATTTTAGGTATTGATTTTTTACAAATTGATGTATTGAATATAGACTTATTAGCTCAAAGTGAAGACCAATGGTTTACTGAATTAGATATTGATTACTTAGCACAAGATTTTTTAGCAGATGTATTAGACCAAATCAATAAAGTTTTATCTGAAAGTTTTTTAAGTGAATTGACAAATGTATTTGTACAGAAAAAACAAAAAACAGGCCAAGATACCGATACAGGTATTATCATTACAGATGAAGGTTCGTATTGGATATTTCAAAGAGAAAGTTCTCAAAACTTTGTTAGATTAAGGTTGAATAAAGGTACCGAATATAAAATTAACTTAGAACAAGATGATTTTATTACACAAGATTATATTATTGGAGATGGAGGAGTGTCTAACATAGACATATTTCAAAGATGATGTATAAATTTTTAAAAAGATTTACAATACTATTATTCATATGGATGGTATTATTTTCTATTGTAAACAAAGTAAAAGCAGATGTTAATTACGAAACTTGGTATTGTCCAAGTTGGCCTTGTCCACAATCTTCAAACACCCTGCTTTCATCAGGCACTTGGGCAGGCGGCACAATGAACTACAATTGGGGTAGTGGAGAGGTATTGGACTCAGGTAGAAGTGACTATGTGGTTGTTCACCTCGATGGTTACATCACCGTGCCAATTCCGTTTAACGGGTCAGCAGGTGACAGCGTCACAGTAACTTTTTACAACCAAGATGATGATGGTTCACTATTGAA
>Ga0099848_1000621_pt1 | contig 16656 bp, 29 predicted proteins | sample CB_VirMetaG_3_FD_78179 | JGI IMG/M metagenome (GOLD analysis project Ga0099848, IMG submission 78179) | Freshwater to marine saline gradient viral communities from Chesapeake Bay - CB_1508_1S Viral MetaG | ecosystem: Environmental > Aquatic > Marine > Coastal | place: USA: Chesapeake Bay...
CGGTAAAGATTGAATTGGTGTTTCACTTAAATCCAACTCTTCATTAACAATAACTCTATCATATTTGTTATTAAGATGTTTAACAAATCTTTCACCTGATGATGATGTTATAAGAGATTCAAACGATCCCGGAGAAAATGTAATACTTCTCTTTTCTTCCTCCTGTTCAAGAAGAACTTGTTTAATTATTCTATATAAATCCGATTCTGTTAATTTTATCTTTTTCATAACCATAAATATCATAAAATTGACATTGTACTGAGATTATCGTATCTTTACCAAAAAAAATCATGAAAATTTACTTGGACGATATTCGTACACCATTAGATGGTGGTTGGGAAGTTGTTAGAACTTGCGACGAATTTAAGAATTTAATTAAAAAAATTGAACTTAAAGATGTTGAGTTAATTTCTTTGGATCACGATCTTGGTCCCGAATCAATGAAAGAATATTTTAAAAATGTTGCAACCAATTACACATTAGATTATAATAATATTAATGAATGCACTGGTTATGATTTAATTAAATGGTTAATTCATCATGTTGAAGATACAAACCAAGAACTCCCATTGGTATATTCACATAGCGCAAATCCGATTGGTGCGAGTAACATAATTGGTGTGGTTAATAATTATTTGAAAAATAAACGTAGACCACAAACTTCAATAAGACATAATCCACCTCATACGACATGAAGAAAAATAAAAGATATGCTGGAATTTTGGTCAAATGTGATGACAAAGTTCTTTTATGCAAACGCTCCTTAAAAAAAATAAGAGGTGGTGAATGGAGCATACCATCTGGAGGAATTGAAGAAGATGAAGCACCAATCGATGCAGCATACAGAGAATTTTTTGAAGAAACTGATATTGAAATAAACGAAGATATTGAATTAATTTCATTAATTGCAAAAATGACAAGGAATGGCGAAAAAATGAAAGGTCTTTTATATGTTTATTTTTGTGAGGTTTATAATGAATTTGATGTTAATTTGGAAACAGCACAAGATGGTCATGAACATTCGCAGTGTGGTTGGTTCGGAATAGATAATCTACCAGAACCAATTGGTGAACAGTTAAGAAAAATTATTATGAGAAAATTATCGTGAATCACAACAAAATAAAGCAATATGTTATTGATGGTTGGGTAGAAGAAACAAAACATCCAACCAAAAACCTTTTTATTTATAATTACTCAAGAAAAACTCAGTTTGATAATAAGTGGGATGATATTACGCTTAATTGTCGTGGTCTCATTCTTGATGAAAACGGTAATTTAATTGCTAGAGGATTTTCAAAATTCTTTAATTATGAAGAATTACCACAAAATCATTCCGCATTTAATATTATTGCAAAAGAAAATCCGATTGTACAAAATAAATGTGACGGGTCACTTGGAATTATTTATTATTATGATAATAAGTGGAATGTAGCAACCAGAGGTTCTTTTATGTCTGAGCAAGCGCAAAAAGCTGAGAAAATGCTACATAATTTGTATCGTGTTGATTTGTTAAATCCGGAATACACATATCTAGTTGAAATAATTTATGTTGAAAACACGATTGTTGTGGTCTATAATGAAGAAAAACTATTTTTCTTATCCATCTATCATAAAGATAAGGAACTTTCTTGGTCTCAATGCAAAGAAGAATTTAATCGTTGTCAAATACCGCGTTCACATATTGTTAAAGAATATGGAAATGTATTTGATTATAAATCATTAAAGAATTCTTTTGAAGAAAATAGAGAGGGTTATATTGTTAAATTTGAACCCTCAAACTATCGAATTAAAATTAAATTTGATGAATATGTTCGTTTGCATAAATTAATAACCAATTTTTCAAATGTTGATATTTGGGAATGTTTGAAGAATGAAGATAATATTTATGCATTTTTGGATAAAGTTCCAGATGAATTTGATAAGTGGGTTAGAGGTAAAATATTTGACTTGAACAAGTCTTTTGATTACATTTTATCAGTCTGCAATGCAAAAAAAGATGAACTCAATAATCAACAACTTGAAAATAGAAAAGACAAAGCATTATGGATACAATCGAATGTGATTCCAAGATATCAAAAAATACTATATTCGATGTTGGATAATAGAAATTATAAACCTCTAATTTGGGATTTGATACGACCTAAGTATCAGAAACCATTTTGGAACAAGGAAGATTAAAAATGGAAACAAAATATAACTTTTTAATATTAAATAATACTATCTAAAAATATATTTGCAACCTCGCTATAAAATAACTTAGCAATTTCATCATCTTCCATATTCTTATCTTTGATTTCATCATAACCCAAAGCATACATTAAGTGCTCAATATCATAATAAGAATATGGTAAGCTAATCCAGCTTGGTAAACCTTGCAAATATTCAATAAAAGCTCGTTTCATACCGCGTCTTTTGATTTCAAAATCATATTCATTCATGAATATTTCCAAACCGGTTTTTAATGGGTTTTTTGTTGGTCTAACATCATGCCCATCAAAATCTATATTATCTATAATAAAATCTTTTAAGTTATTTTGTCTATCCGATTCCTTTAAAAGTTTTTTAATTTTTGTTCTTATATCCATTTTATTTTTATTATATAAATATTTATGGTTATGAAAAAGATAAAATTAACAGAATCGGATTTATATAGAATTGTTAGAAAGGTTCTTCTTGAACAGGAGGAAGAAAAGAGAAGTTTTACATTTTCTCCGGGATCATTTGAATCTCTTATAACATCATCGTCAGGTGAAAGATTTGTTAAACATCTTAATAACAAACATGATGAGATTATTGTTAATGGGGATTTGGATTTAGAAGGAACACCAATTCAATCTTTACCAAATAATCTTCATGTTAAGGGGAATTTGTATTTAAATGGATGCGAAAATCTTAAATCCTTACCGGATAATCTTCATGTTGGGGGAAGTTTGAGGTCAATTGATACACCAATTCAATCCTTACCGGATAATCTTCGTGTTGAGGGATATTTGGATTTAGAAGGAACACCAATTCAATCCTTACCGGATAATCTTTATGTTGGGGGGTATTTGGATTTAAGTTTTACACAAATTCAATCCTTACCGAATAATCTTTATGTTGTGGGCGGCTTGGTTCTAAAATATACACCAATTCAATCCCTACCGGATAATCTTCGTGTTGGGGGATTAATTACTTTGCGTAATACCAATTTATTAAGAAATAAAGAATTAATTAAAAAATATAAAAACAAATATCGTTTAATTATAAATGAGATAAATAGTTACTCCCCATATGTTAGCGATAAAGTTTTTAAAAAAATAATTGATGAAATTGATTCACCAGAAAACGTTGTTGTTGACGTTGATTTACTTCAAATATCAATTAAACAAAGTGGATATGGAACTTGGACATTGATTGGTGAATTTAGAATCGACGGAAATAAAAAGTTTTTATACAGTAAAACACATGATGAAGAATTGGTTTTAGCGAGTAGAGGTGAAAATTATAGAGAATTTGATTATACCCAAGAAGAGGCTGATGAACATATTGTTTATCAAATAGTTAATGATAATGTTGATGAGTTTTTGATTGAACCCAAAGAAGATGTTGATGATGAATAATAAATTAAAATATATTTTTGTAATAATATTTGGTATAATTTTTAATATTAAAATTTTATCACAAATTAATTTAGTATTTTATGATTTTAATGTATGTAACAATAATCCAGACTATGTTTTTTCATATTTTAATGCGACACCGGTAACATCAACAATGCCGTTATCTTTTGGTTGTAGCGATGGTTGTGCCACAGGGTGCGGTTCAAATTCTGATTGCATAAACAACACATCGTTTATTACGAAATCTTGGGCTAGCCCAGCAATAAATCTCGCTCATTATTATGAGTTTACAATATCAACATATCCAAATGTTTCGTTTTATTTAAATCAACTAAGTTTTAGTTTCAGAAGATCATCCACTGGACCCACCAACCTTGCTGTATACATGAATGGTGTTTCTCAATCAATATTTAATTCATCATCAACAAGTTGCGTTTCATTTGGTGCGGGAATTAATCAATTGGTGACTGGTTCAGCAAATTTTAAAATTTATTTTTGGGGTGGCTCGGTCGATGGGACAGTAAGAATTGATAATGTGAAACTCACACATTCATTTACAACTTTACCAATTGAGTTGGTTTATTTTAATGCGAGGTCAATTGAAAATAAAATTAATTTAGAGTGGTTGACATCATCAGAAGTGGATAATTCGCATTTTGAAATTGAAAAGTCATTTGATGCGTTTAATTTCTATAAAATAGCCAATATAATTTCAATTGGTTATTCACAACAAAATATATTGTATAATTATACAGATTTTAATGTAAATAATGATAAAATAATATATTATCGCTTAAAACAAGTTGATTATGATAGTAATTATACATATTCACCAATAGTTTCAGTTAATAATAATTTTGATGCAATTCTAATACAAAATGGGTTGGTTTCATTAACCAATCAACATGAATACAATGTTGCTAATATTTGTGATATCTCTGGAAGATTTATTCACGATTTGAATAATGGATCAGTTCAGCTAAATGCCGGAATATATTTATTAAGATTAAACGATGAAACCAAAAAAATTGTGTTAAACAATTAACTTGTTTTTTTAAAAGTTTTCACGTACATTTGTATATCACAAATAAAAAAATGCGAATTACATTCATATCTGATACCCATACAAAACATTATCACATTCCGAAAGAACATCTTCCGGGTGGAGACATGATTATTCATTGCGGCGATATCTCTTCGCGTGGTTATAGAGAAGAGGTTAGATTGTTCCTTGAATGGTTTACCGATTTAGATTCCTATACACACAAAGTATTCATTGCCGGTAATCACGATTTTTTCTTTGAAGAAAACCCGCTACAATCAACGGAATTGGTTCAAGAATATCCAAATATAATTTATCTTCAGGATAATATGGTTGAAATTGAGGGGATCAAAATTTATGGTTCACCTTGGCAACCAGAATTTTATAATTGGGCGTTTAATCTTCCAAGAAACGGTGATAAACTTAAAGAAAAATGGAAAGCAATACCGGAGAATATTGATATATTAATTACACATGGTCCACCGTTTGGTTGTTTGGACAAAACAATTCAGGGACAGTCCGTTGGATGCGAAATTTTGACTGAAGAAATTAAAAGAATTAATCCAATAATTCATTGCTTTGGTCATATTCATTATTCTTATGGCTATATGCAAAGAGACAATATTAATTTTATTAATGCGTGTTCTCTTGGTGAAAATTATGTTTATCAAAACAAACCTTTGAACATTGATTTGGATATGTCAAATAGAATGATTACCTTTGTATAAATAAAAAACAAAATAATGACAAAAAAAAGTTTAATCGAAGCTGTATTTTTAGCAATGCTTCTTTTTGGGTTTCCTTCTTGTAAGAAAGAAACTAAAGAATCTCTCACCCCAATTATAGAAACACCAAATCCAGATTGCAACTGCGGATCTGTACTTGAATTAGGTACTAATTACACCGTTGATTCTGTTAGTGGGGTGGTTTTAATCAATGACTATTGGATGCAAGTAAAAAATCACTGTACTCAAAACACCAGTAGATTTAGCATTTCTCAAGACCAAGTAATTTCTACTTTTTTAGATGATACAATGTGTTTTTATCAAAGGTGGTAATAAAAAATAAAAAAAAATGAAAAATTTAGCTCTTACTTTAACACTATTATTTGTTGCTTTTAATACTTATGCTCAAACAGATTCTCTTAAAGTTTCTTATGACAAATATGAAAAAGTAACAATAAATTTAGCAATAGCGTCTGCTTATCACGATGAATCATTAGCAAATCTTCGCTATGGCTTGCTTAAACATTATCAACAACATCGTAAAGGAACTAATCTTATTGTTACTGGCGCTATAGTAAATGGTATGAGTTTTATGTTTAATGATCCAACATTTTCTTTACCAATTGTTGTTATTGGGTCAACGGCTATGTTGGCTGGGTTAGTTGTTCAGATAGACTCACATAAACATATTGGCTTTGCTGCTGATGGAATTAAACTCAGTATTGATCTTAGATAAAAGGTAACTAAAAATGAAAAAATTAATTTTTGTATTTATTATTGCTATTTTTGCATCTTCCTGTGCATCACAAAGTGGAAACACAACACATGCACTTAAAGCAAAAAAGCAACAACAACAAAGAACATTTTCACAATTTCCTTTCTAATGTTTAAACATAGTTTTTCATATTATTTTAGAAATACTTGGGAATTTATCCGATGGGATATTCCAAGATTTTTCAAGAACATTTGGAGGTTCAGGAGAGAACTTAAATCCTTCGGTGGGTGGGATTGGTATTATACCATCTCAATGCTAAGAAGGTCTTTGATTACACAGAAAGAATCAATGGAAAAGTTCAGCAATGAATATGAACCAACACTTAGATTGAAACTTTATTATATGAAGAGAGCGATTTATTTAACGGATTGCATTCTTGAAGATAAGTTTCATGATATGGCGGAAGCTAGACTTGGTTATAAAACAGTTTTTAGAGATTTTAAATTTGAACCAATCGAAGGTTCAACAAGTAAAAGATTGGTTTTTGATGAAGAAAGCGAAGAAGAAAGACAAGCGAACCGGAAAATTTTTGAGGAATTATCAAAAATTGAAAAAGAAGTTTGGAACGAGCTTTTTGATATTTTAAAAGGCGATATCTATAATGCTGATATGTATACCGAACATAAAGGTAAAGCATATGAAGATGTTCACAATGGTAAGGGGTTAATTAATTGGTGGCACTAAAAAAAATAAAAACATGTCAGGAGGTTATTTTGATTATAAACAATATCAACTTAATGATATCATTGATGATATTGAAAGAGTTTTAAATAGACAAGGTAAAGAAAAACCAAAAGAAGAACTTTGGTATAGCGACGAATATCTTGAAAAATATCCAGAAGAAAAATATTATCCAACATATTCAAAAGAAATTCAAGAAAAATTGCAAGAAGCAATTAAATCATTAACAATTTCAAGAATTTATGCACAAAGGGTTGACTGGTTTTTATCTGGTGATGATGGTGATGAATCATTCTTGAGAAGACTATCCGATGAATTAAATGAATTATAACGGTTGAGTGTATGAAACGTAGCCATGCAGAATACTTGATATAAACCATAAACCTTAATTGGCTATGTTTTATACACGTTGTTATATGCAGTGCGGATTTAACAGATAAACTACCTACGAAGAACTGAACCTTTTTGTTTTATTTTTTGTGGGCAGGAATTTTAAATTTGAATATTTATAAATAGATTAAAACTATTTATTAATATGGAATTAAGAAAATTTATAAAGACAACTATACGTGAGTATTTGAATGAGAATATATCATCAATTAATAATATTGATTTTAATACATTTCCTAATGATATTTTAAAAACATTAGAAGATGAATATGGTCATTATTATTTAAACAATTTTGATTGGAATAGTAAACAAGACGAATTTTTGGATAATCCAAAAGGGTTCAGAGAATGGTTAAATTTTAACAAAAAAGAAGAGTTTATTAAAAATTTAGATAAACTTATACAAAAAACAAGACAAGACTTAATATTATTAATTAAAAGAAGAAATGCCGATAAGACATTAAAAGAATTTGAAGAATTGATAATACCTGCGTTAGATAATTCTATATTAGTTGAACCATTAAGTAAATTTATGGAGTTTGCTTTATTAAATTTACATAATACAAAAGAAATCGAACAAGCATATATTGAGGCGAAGAATATTATTGATAAAGATGGTTCTTTAAATTATGGAAAAATAACACCATCTACTATTTTTACTGGTGATGATATAAGTTTACCTAATTTTGAACGTTTTGTTAGTAAAAATCCTGAATACAAAGGGGTTTTTAATGATTGGAAAAAATTATTTGATAAATCAATTGAATTGTCTGTGATTGAATTAAATGCTTTTAGAGAATCCACACCGTATGAAAAAATACGAAATTTATATAATTTTTTAATACAATTCAGAAGTAAAAAAAAAATAAAACAAAAAGATTATAACCAAGAAACTTAATACGAAGAGATAACGTAGCATTGCATATAACGTCTGATGATAAACAATCGTTTTAATTTTGTTTATCATTTGTTATGTGTAGGTGTGATTAATTAAAGTAGAAACTTCATTCGGAGAACTGAACAAAAATTTTAAAAGAAAAAGAAGGGTAGTAGATTTTTTAATATTTATATATAAAAGAAAAGAATGAAAGATTTGAGACAATTTATTAAAACCAAGATACGAGAGTTTCTGAATGAATCTTATTCACCAACAGAAAGGATTGAATATGATGGTTATTATGTTGGTGATATTATAGTTAGTGATGGTAATGAACCATACACGGGTGGTAATGTTTTTCCTATAAAAGGTGAAAAATATCAATTAGTTCAAAAAGATTTATCGGATTTTAACTATACACGACAAGATTTATATGACAATGATAAAGGATATGAGAAAGAACAAGATATATGGATAGAAAAAATGAAACAAAATTTTTTAGAAACACCACCAATACCAGAAGAAGATGATGGGTTACATAGAATTATATCAGCGAAAGAATTGGGGTATAAAACAATATTAATGTGGAAAAAAATTTAATGTGGGTGGGATTTTTCTTTAAAAATTTTCAACCGAAATGTTGATTAGAACGATGAATGAAACACTTACACATAACGGCTGCGTGTATGAAACGTAGCCATGCACAACATTTTATATAAACCACAGACCTTAATTGGCTATGTTTTATACACGTTGTTATACACAGTGAGGTTAGTTAAGTAGAAGTTTGATACGAAGCACTAAAAAACTTTTTAAAAATATGTGGTGGAAATTTTAATTCTGAATATTTATATATAAAGTAAAAATATAAAACTATGAGTGAAGATATTAGAAAAATGATTGATAAAGTGAAATACTTTAAGCAATCTCTAAATGAAAGTGAAAATTATAACAAAATAATAGAAGAATTTCCAATTAAAATTGATGTAAAAAAGAGTTGGACAGGTCGTTATTATACAATAGATGTTCCACCTATGAAAATGAAATATGAAACTTTTCTTAAATTAGGTGATAATTTATCTGATAAACAAATTAAATATGGAAAAGAAATAGATAATAGAACATATTCAAAAGATATTGAAACATATAGCAATGATGTTTCATGTTCACATTACGACTATAAAAATGGAGAAGCGAGTTTTAGTGCTTCAACAGAAAAAGATGTTAGAAATTGGCTTGAACTTTATAATGAATATGTATATTCTGATAATTTTTAAAAAGTTTTTTACACAGAACTTAATTTGAAACACGAATGTAGTATTGTGTATAACGGTTGCAAGTAAACCATCGTTTTAATGTGGTTTACTTGCTGTTATGCTCTCGTGCCGACTTATTAACCACAAAACTTAATTTGAAACACAAAAGAAAAACAAAAAGAATTTTAGGGTGGATTTTTAAAATTTGAATATTTATATATAAAGAAAATATTATGTCGAAAGAAATACGAGAACAAATAGATAAAGTTTTGAAATGGAAAGAATTTCTTAATGAGAACACTAATAACCAAACTCTACCAATCAGAAAAATTAATAAATTATTTCATGTTGGAAATATGAATATTAATGATAAATCAAATTTTTCATTGGAGGGTAGTGGATTATCGGTATCTGTAAATCCAAAAGAATGGCGTAAAATAGCACAGCTTGGCGATAAAGATTTATATATTTTAACCAATCCAAATGGTGTTTTTGTTGATGGTAATAAACTTAATAAACAACAAAAAAACAATGTTATAGGTTGGGGTATTGAAAATGGTTATATCATTCAAGAAGAAACATATCGTGTTTATTACTATGATGATGAACTTGAACAAGAAGTGTATATGGAATTTTCTACATATGAAGAAGCTGAAAGAGAATCTGATGATGTTAATGATATAAAAATATATAAAGGCGGTATTAAACCAACTGAAAAGTTGAAAATAGACACTAAACAAAATAAAATTGATACATCGCAATCATTTGATTTATTATTAACATTATATGTTGAAAATGAAACTAATTATGATGGTATATGGTGGAATGATAAGTTAGATATATCAAAATATTCAGCACCAAGAGGTGTAATTTTTAATTCAAAATTAAATAATTGGGCAATTTCAAAATAATAAGTGCGTTGGGAAAATTCTTTTTGTTTTTCATCACGAAACTCAAATTGAAACACTGAACTAAGGCATGGAGCATAACGGATGCAAATATAAAACGTTTTAACACAGAACTTAAATAGAATGAATAACTTGACAACTAAGTATAAACTTTATTTTGAAATGCGAATAAAATGTTTTATATTTGTTGTTATGGTTAGTTAATTTAGCACAAACTTAAAAAACATAAAAACATGAAAGAAATTTATTTTAAAATCAAACAAAATTGTGAATTACCTGTAGCGGTATTAAGTTATACCTATAAAGATTTTGATGGTGTAATACATCCTTTTAACAATATTTTTGTTGATTTTAAAGAGGATGAAAAGAACATAAAGCAAATGGAAGCAATAAAAGAGAAATATGCACAGTTTTTTATGTTTTTTAATAATAGTGATGAAGGTGTTGAATTTTGGAAGAATAATCCAATAAGAATAGTGCCTAAAGATTAATTAACCATAACGGTTTGGTATATACGAAGTACCCTAACACAAAACTTTAATAATTAACACAAAACTTAATAGGGTATTTCGTATATACCTTGTTATACAACGTTTATTTAATATGGAAAAAGAAATTAAGATTACAGGATGCTACCACAGTTGTTCATTTTTTGGAAATTCAATGGATGGTATGCAATGCAACCACCCTTATTGGAAAGATAAAGGTGCTTATGAAAATATGATTATTACACAAGACAATAGTAGAGATGGTAACATACCAGAGAAATGTCCTTTGAAAAATGAACAACTAACGATTGTTTATAAATTGGATGTTTCTTAAATGTTGTATAACGGCTGCAAATATAACCAGTGATTACACCAAAGTTTGATTGAAACACTAATGTAATAATTTTTATTTTTTTGGGTGGGAATTTAATTCTTTAATATTTATATATAAAACAAAAATTGAATATTATGATTACGAGGCAAGATGATTTTATACGTAAATTGATTAGAGAAGAATTGAATAAATTTGATAAGTATCCATCCAAAAAAGATATTATTAAAATGTTAAGATATAATTTAACATCAAGAGTTAAATTTACATTATTAGGTGGTTACATAATTGGTTCAGAAGCAAAAGGAACGGCAAATGAAAATTCTGATTTAGATATAGGAATTATAATTCCAAAATCAGATTATATCTCAGCACTAAAAAGAACAGAAATTTATCATTCTAAATTTATGTCGGATGAACAAAAACCAAAATGGAATGGTAGAATTGTAGATTTTCAATTTTTCTATGAAGATGACCCAGAATTAAAAACATATAGCAAGATACAAATATTTTAACAGTTTTGAAAAAAACTGAAATGCGTGGAAAAAAATAAAAATTATGGTCAAATTTGCACAAACATCACTACGAAGTACTGATAGCATTGGTTGTATTTGCTGTTATACACAGTATTTTGTGGGTGGATTTTTAATTTTTAGATATTTATATATAAATAAAAAATCATGAGTAAAGAAATGAGAAAATATATTGATTCGTTTAGAAATTTTCTAATAAAGGAAAATTCAAGTCCTGAGTACGATGAAATACTTGATTTATATAGTCAACTTGGTTTAGAAGGGATGTCAAAAGATGAAATAGATTTTCTTAAAAGCGGGGGTCAAACCAAATTACCCAATAGATTTAAAACAAGAGAACTTTTGGATAAACATAAAGAAACAACCAAATCACACGAGGACTGGCAAAAAAGTATCGCAGGTCAAGCTAGTTCTCTTTCGGGAGGTGAAGTTAAACCAATTATACCCACTAAAAATAAAAAATCTAAAACCGTAATACAAAAATTAAAAAAGTTCCTACAAGACAACCCAGAATGGAAGATAGATTATCCATTTGAAGGTGTTGGTTGGGGATTAGGTACACTTTTTCAGATACTATTTAAAGATGATAAATTATTTGATGAACTTGTTAAGATTATGTATGAACATAAACAAGAAACTAATACAGAAGAAGAATTAATTAATCCAGTATATATTAGGGGAGAAAAAGATTGGTCAAAAAAATACAATAGCCATAGAAAATCTGAAGAAATCCCAGGAAGTGAATATAAAATAGCCTTAACTATTCCTAAAAATTGGTTTGAAGATTTATTTAGTGAACATTTTTAAAAATATTGTGTATAACGGTTGCAAGTAAACCATCGTTTTAAATTTGCCAGTTTGAAAAGTTTTAATTATCTTTGTCTAAAATAACAAAAATGAAGAAAGAAGTTTTTGAAATTACAATTTGGAATGACACCTTTGGAAAAATGGTTGATGAAAGATTTGTTGATGAGACACAATTTTCAATTTTTTTGAAAGCGATTAAGGGTTGCTTGGATACAACACAAGATTTTAGTTATTTTAATGGAAAAAACTTTTTAATCCATATTCCCTTTGCGGTTTTGAAAAAAAGTGTTATCTTTACCAAAGAAAATGAAATTGGTGTAAGTGAAATCATTAAATCAAAAGCTGAAGCTCTAACAACTAAAACAAAATAATAAAATGGGAAAACTTTTCAAAATCATTCTTGGTGTTATTTTGGTATACATTGGTGGAAAAATGGTTTACAACAATGTAAAAGGTAAAAAAGATGAAGAATTTAATTTTAATGATTTTAAAGACTTAAAAGCAATTAAAGATATTGAATTTTAAAAAAATGATAGAAAAAATTTTAGAAACATATGATGATGCTAGCTTTATGAAAGCTGATGGATTTGATAATGCAATAATTGGTGTTGATGAGGTTGATATGCGATTAATATATTCGGTATCAAAATGTATTGACATTCTGAAAAAAGATGGTATGAATTATGAAGAAGCAAGAGAGTTTTTTGATTTTAATGTGAGCGGTTCTTATGTTGGTGAAAAAACACCAATATGGTGTTATGATGATTTTTAATTTCTTGGTTTTTTAAACCAAGTGGTGGAGCGACCTGCAAGCGTTTGGTCCCAAATATAAATGGTGATAGAAATATCACCATTTTATTTTTTTGTTATATTTATATATAAAACACTTCAAAAATGGCAAAATTTATTATTACCGAAAAACAAATGGCGGAAGTTCTTCAGCATATTGAGAAAACAAAAAAACAAGTTAATGAAGATAAGGACGGTTCTTATATGGCAAAACAACAATTATTTACAATTGCAACATTAGCATATAAAATGTGGGAGCAATTGGGTGACGATGAACAACTTGATGATTGGATGGAATCAAAGATAGCGCAAGCTGAACAATCCGTTGTTGCTGTTGTTAAAGCATATATGTATGATGAGGTTGAAGATAAAATGAAAGGTATGGATAAGTTGGACCATAATGATTTAATTATTGGGAATTAATGAAAGTTTTAATTACTGAAAAGCAGTACAACAAATTAATTTGGTTAATAAATGAAATAACCTCTGAGGAAGGTTATAAGGAATACTATTCCGGTTTATTCGATAAACAAGATAAAGAGTCTGATAAAGAATTTTATTATAAAGTCATAAAATTAGATCCAACCTTTAAATCACAAATTAATAAATTGGGTGAATATACAAAATGGCTTTTTAGAAAAGATAACGTAGATATATTAAAAAATACAAAAGAGGAAGATTTATATAAGATAAAAAATGATTTGGAATTTTTTAATAAATTAAAAACCAGAGGCGTTTTACCTCTTGAAAAGAGAGATATAAATAAATTTGATATTGATAAATTAGCAACGTATATATTTGATATTCAAAAAAAAGAACATGATTTTAAATCAAATGCTGAAAAAGAAAGAGAAATTAAAAAAGATATCACTAAGTTTGAATTAGATGATTGGTTAATTATTATTCCAAAAACAGAAGAGGCTTCTTGTTATTATGGTGCCGGAACAAGATGGTGTACAGCATCTAGAGAAGATAATCAATTTGATCGGCATAATAGGCAAGGACCGTTATATATTTTAATAAATAAAGAAGATCCGTCGGAAAAATATCAATTTCATTTTGAAAGTGAGCAGTTTATGGATTCTGCGGATGATCCAATTGATTTAGGTGAGTTTATGAATAATAATCAAGTTGATATTTATGATTTTTTTAAAAATAAAATTGGTGATGAATTAGATATTAAAATTTTATTACATTCAATTCAAAATTATAGCTATGATTATTATTTTAGTGATTATTATTCAAATAAATTTAGTGATTCACAAAAATCTAGGTTACTAAAAGCGGCTTTTAATGCTGACTCAGATTATTATAGCACAGTGTCATTTGTATTAGCTTATGTTGATTATCCGGACATGTCGCTTGAGTTTAGAGATTATTTTTTAAACGGAATAAGGTTTTCACTCAATGGTAATGAAGACTATGATGATGATGTTAAAATGTTTATAGAAGCAATTGGTGGATTTAATAAAGAGAATATTGAATCCATTATTAAACAAGTGAATTTAGATGATTATGAAGAATTAGAACAACTATATCGTGTTTCATACGAATTAAATGTCGAAAATTTATTAGTAGATTATTTAAAAAATAAGTTTAATATTAATATTCAAATAATAAAATTTATGGATGATTTAAAAAGTAGTGATTATTATGTTCGTACTTCTGATTATGGAGACATTATTTTTGAATCTGATTTAGTTAAAATTATAATTCATAAAATTAACATGGGCGATGGTAAATTAGATATTACTTTATACCCTAAAGATAATGATGGTAATCTATTAAAAGATAAAGAAGAGAGTGGCTTTATATACTATAAAAATTTAATTAATTATTTAACAAATCCCCAGTTATTCTAATTTGACTTTTAAAATTTTTGTTGGTATATTATATGTATGTTAAAGGAAAAACTAAAAATAGAATTAAACGAATACTGTTATAATTGTGCTGATGGTTGCTGTACACATTATGGTACAATAACCAAAGTTAATGGTCAAGAATTGGAATTACATAATGATTATACAGCAACAATACTTAAACAAGTATTGGAACATTTTGGTTATGAAGTCGAAATAACAACTAATGTACCGGATGATTATGGGAATGTTTGATGATTTATATATTGATAAAAAACATCTACCTGACGAGTTAAAAGATTATGAATTTGGTTGGCAAACCAAAAATCATTATAGACTTCTTAATTTATTGAAAATCGATGAAGATGGTAATCTATTATTGGTTGATGTCGATGAATATGGTAATCATGGAGAAACTGAAAAACTAAATTATACTGGTGAAATTAGATTTTACCAAAATATTAACTCAATATGGTATGAATTTGTTGCTTTTTTTGTGAAAGGCAAAATGCTAAAAATAATTAAATCTGAAGAAAATGAGTAAAGAACTAAAACCGATTGAATATAAGGTCACAACAAAAGCTGATGTTGTGTTGTATGAAGGTTTTGATATTAAGTTAGCGGTTAGAGCATATTCAGATCTTAGTGCGGATAAACGGTTTGAGCGGAGAGGTGATGATGAGTGGAAAATAAAATTCTACAAACCAGAAAACAATGAGTTCTTTAAACCAAAAGTTTTTAGGTAGAATTTGAAACTTTTTTCTTAGATTTGCATAATAAAATAAGCAAAATATGAAAGACGCAACAATTGAAATTATTTCTGAGGTTAAAGCGCACCCCAACGCGGATAGACTTGATCTTGTTAAGATCCTTGGTTTTCAATGCGTTACACAAAAAGGACTTTATAAGGGTGGTGAGAAAATTGTTTATATTCGACCTGATGCGGTTCTTCCTCTTGAACATTGGACGGAAAATTATCGTAAATATTCACCAAAACGAATCAAAGCTGTAAAGCTTAGAGAATTTTGGTCGGAAGGTATTATTGTGCGACTTGATCAACTTCCAATTGATATTTCGGATAAAGAGGTTGGTGAAGATGTCAGCGAATTGATTGGTGTTGTTCATTACGAAGCACCACAACCCCAAGACTTACAAGTAAAGGGTTATCTTCCGCACGGGATTGGATCGACTGACGAAATTCGATTTGAGAATATCATTGATGAACTCCCATTCGGTTCAATTGTTGATGTTACATTGAAGTACGATGGACAAAGTTGTTCTTTTTATTACAACATTGATACCGATGAATTTGGTGTTCTTGGTCGAAATCTTGAAATGAAACTTGAAGCTGTTAATAATTACACAGCACATGTTGACCGCTATAATATCAAAAATAAGTTGATTGCTTACTGTAAAGAACATGGAAAATCGCTTTGCATTCGTGGTGAATCATACGGTCAAGGAATTCAAAGTTCAGAAAATAACCCGCATTCTCAAAAACCAAAAGGGTGGGTAATGTTTTCTGTATATAACATTAAAGAACGTAAATATCATAGAAAGAACGATAGATTCTATTTTAGAAATGTTGCACAA
>Ga0099848_1000622_pt1 | contig 16650 bp, 29 predicted proteins | sample CB_VirMetaG_3_FD_78179 | JGI IMG/M metagenome (GOLD analysis project Ga0099848, IMG submission 78179) | Freshwater to marine saline gradient viral communities from Chesapeake Bay - CB_1508_1S Viral MetaG | ecosystem: Environmental > Aquatic > Marine > Coastal | place: USA: Chesapeake Bay...
GTTACCTGATCCTTGTTGTACGGTACAGCCACGTCGTGCAGTGCATCGATGCCGGCAGGACAGTGGCCCTCGTGGAAACTGTACACCGTGCAGTGCCCAGGCGCAGCTTCCCAGTAAGGGAACCACAGCTCGAGCGGTCCATCGTATTTACTGGTTGCAAGAATTGCTTTCTCTTTCATCGTCGTCTCCTGTTATCCTGGGTAATTGAAAATGTCGATCTTCTTGAACGTCTCAATCTGATCCCTACCGATCTCGAACTTGAACCCTTCGATGTGGCCTTCGATCAAACCGTACGGGAACTTGCCAGTAAACTCTGTAGTCTTGACCTGCTCTGTATCCCACAAGTACTCCTCGTAATGCACAGTGCCTACCCACCCTGTTTCCTGTAGCTCCTTGGCCTGCACCCATATCTCCGTAGCCCACTTGCTCTCCGTGATCTGTTTGATGTACGAGAAATCACTGAAGTGATACAGCTTATCGTACAGCAGCGAATCAATTGAGGCCTGAACGTCTTCGCCGTACTTCGCAACCCATGCACGGCAATCTTCATCGCACCAGTGCGGCTTCAACATCGCAACCATTTTTTCTACCGTAATCATCGTCGTCTCCTGTGTTTGTTAGTTGATTGTAGTCGATTGACTGTTATCCTATTTGACTAATAAAGGTGCCATCTTCCGTGTATAGCTGCTGTACACCAGTATCATGTTGTTCTCCATACAGTATCTCTCCTCCACCAAAATCTTCGACTGACTCATCCAGATAGCCAATCTCGTTGAAACCACCACTCTTGAATGCTTCCTTCACAAGCGCAGTAGCTTCTTCTTCCGAGGAAGCTTCGATTGCATAGTGGTACCTCCACCACGTTGATGTCTCCACGTCAACGTAGAACTCAAATGTTTCCTTTTCCATCGTCGTCTCCTTTAGTTATTGTTTACAGAACGTGATATAATCTCGCAGTCAGCTACTTGGTTCTTCCTCAGTCCGTACCACTTGCCAGTCTCACGGCTCTGAATGATATAGCCGTCCCTTCCTTCCGGCGTGGAAATCACTACGGCTTCCTTGTCGTAGACCTTGATGACGTCGCCAACATGCAGCACACGCTTGGCACGCTCTTGGTGTGCCACCAATTCGTCACGCCACTTCCGTGACCATACGTATTTGCTAGGGCATTCTTCTCCGGCGATCTCCAGGAACTTCACCGGGCAGTCGTAGTGATACGGACCCATCATCTCTTCCATAGGCTTGTATCCCCATTCCTTTTCGCTCCTACTGAACAGCAGCAAACCGATGTACCGCATCGGCTTCTCGGTCTCGGGGTCCGTAGTCTCAGCAACAAACCAGTACTTGTTGCCTACGTACTTGCCCTTGACAATCTTCCTGTCACGCTTCAACTCTTCGACGATCTGTTTTTTCGTCGTAAATCCATAGAACGTACCCATGTCAGTGTCCTTGTTAGTCTAGTAGATCAAAAATGTAGTCACTCTCGAGGCCGAACTCATTCAACAACACTTCTTCGGGATTCCGTCCGTACTCCAGTACCATTTCCTTAGCTTCCGCAATCATCTCCATTGCTTCGTCACGACTGTACCCGTCGCGCTTCATCAATACAGCAAGCAGTGAACGCATAGCGTTGTCCTTTGATAGTAGGTAAAAAAAATAGGCCGCACACAACTAGCGTACGGCCTTGCGTCTTAGACCTTGATGACGTCACCGAGAAAGAAGCGTCGCAAGTAATCAGACAGCGGACATATCCTTCATGAAGTATTCCACGTCATCTGTGATAATCGACGGTTCATCATCGGGGGCTGCGACAAAGCCAGTAAAATCGGTTAGAACCGAGAATACTTTGTTGTCATAGATAAGGATGTTCTCAACACCACCATTCGTTTCTTTGTCACCTGTAAAAGGATCCACATCGATTGGGTAATCTAAAACTAACTCACCCATCTCATAAACTTCTTTGTTTGTCATTGGTCACCACCTTTTGAATTTTGTGAATTACCGACACCACTGCTCTAGATCGTCGAACATCGTCACGTTGTCACGGAATGGATACCGTCCAATGTAGACGGCATGATCGGCCATGAACACGTCGCACTTCTCGCCTAGCTTCTTGCTATCGCGATGCTCGCCGTCCACTACGTGTAGTTCTGTGCCAGCTGGGATAGTCTCGCCGTACAGGCTTACCGTATCCCGTGCAAGCTTTGCGTTGTAGATCATTCGTCATCCTCCAGGTAAAAGTGTCGGGAAACAGAATTGCCGTAGTATTCGCCACCTACGTACACGTGGTATGTGTCGTACACTTTTCCGTCTAGCCACTTCCTAGTCTTGCCAGTAGGCTCGATGTCCACCCAAGTGCAGCCACGAACAAAAAAGGCTCGACCGTCTTCAGCCGAACCATAATAGATATCATGTTTTGTTAGCGCCTTTTCCATAGCGTTGTCCCTGATTTGGTTAGTCAATGTTGTACGTACCGTCTACGGCCGGATGGTTGTCTGTCACTACGTACACGTGAGCATGTGCGCAGTTTGGGCGCCATTTGCCAGTCACGATAGCAACGCGCTTCATCTCAGGACGTGACTTCACCCAGCGGTAGATCTTTTCTACGTTGTGCGGTTCGCAAGCCCAAGCACAGCGCGACGTACCGCTTTCGGCACGTCCCCAACCAGATAGGAACTTGTCGGTAGCGACTACTAGGAGCTTGTGCGTTTTCTTCTGTTCGTCCGTGCGATCATCCACAAACTGCATTTTGACCTCAGATTCAGAAGACAAAATTTTGACCTCAGATTCAGAAGACAAAAACGCGATCACGTCAAGTACTCTTTGGTCTTGCACGATTTTTTCGTCGTATATCATAGTACACCTCTACAAATAAAAATGCCCCTACGCTCACGCAAAGGGGCTAAAAAATGGTTGTTCGTTGTTACGTCGTCAGTCTACACGGAATATGTACACGGTTTGGTCGTCGTGCGTTACGACGTCCGGAAAAGTTGCCAGCAATGCAATGCCAGCAAGTACGCCAGCAACAAATAGGATGATGTACGCAATGGCACGCATCCACGATGCAAAAGAATCGGGAACCATAGGGAACCTCCAGGAAAATAGTAAACGAAAATACCGAACCGCCCCAAATAGGACGGCTCGGTATGTTATCTGTACTTTGTGCGAAGCTATACCGCGAAGCTATACCGCGAAGCTATACCGCGAACCGTACGGATACAATACCGCACAAGGTACAGAGAGTGTACAGTTTTACGTATATACGTTGTCTGTACTTTGCCTCTTGCACGGTGGCAAGTTTGGCGCAAGTTGTGTAGCGTTTTCGCTCTATTCGGTCAGGGTCGCAAGTCTTGCAACGTCACGAACTACGGGGACTGTAACGCGTCCGTTCGCGTCCATGGCATAGCCGAACAGAAACCAAAGCCCCGAACGTTTCAGCGCTTGACGCTGTTGGGATTTGGCGTGTAGCTGTTCGACTGTGTCCGTTACTTTGTCCGATAGTTCGTAGATAGTACGTCTACGTATTTCCGTCCGTATGTAATCTGTAGCACGTGCCGAGCGTTCGCCGAAATACAGCACCGTAGCACGATCGAAACCCGCGGAAACTACGCCAGCATTTAGCGAATCCGCAAAGTTTGTAGCGTGGTCATAGCTCGAAAATAATTTTACTTTTTGGCGTTTCGGGTTCCACACACCGATGTGTGAACCGTTACACGTGTACACCGCGTACACCTTGTGTCCGCCCGATAGCGGTACGTGATACCGTCGTACTTCGTAGTATTGCATATTATTACCTTTGTGGAATCTTTGGGGGCTACCGTGTTAGACAGCCCCGAACATTCCACACGGCTACCGCGTCGCAGCGTCCGCAAGGTTTCCACACTGTCCGCGCAGCTTGGCTACCTTTTGTTCTACGTCGGTTTCGGTTATACCGATGTAATCCGCTCCGACTTCGACCGACCAACAGCCCCGACCGTATTCGCGGTTCAACTTTTGCGCGATAGCTCGGAGCATTAGAGCTTTTTCCGCGAAGTTCCTATTTTCCGTGACGGGAGCAATATCAATACCTTGACCCTCGTGTACGGTCATAAGTTCCGCGTATTCGCGTGCATCCTTGCGGACACTCTTTGTATGGGACTTGACCAATTCGGACAAGTTTGCGCGGTTTACGTTGATGGACTTTTTCATATCTTTACCCCTTAGGATATTTTTTGTTTGTAGGTGCTGGCCTTGTGGTGGAGGCCTCAGCCCTACACTATACCGGCTCCCGTGCCGTTTTTTTGTATTTTGGCAAAAGGTATGCACACAGGTAGATGCACCATTTTCGAGTAAAGGAGGGGGGGGGTGTACATCACACCGCCAGGGGCGGGGTTGTTAAGCATGTCACCACGTAAAACAACCGCCATTTCTGAAATCGCCTCTGATGCCCCTCTACCCTCCTACCCTACCCTGACCCACCCTCAAGCTATTCAAACGCCTCCTGCGCAACGCTAGGCACCTATTTCGCACATCCTAGGGTCGCCCTCTGAGTTGCTCATCGTCCTGAGCAGATCTACTCACGGGGAGCGCGGCGACAGCCAAGCGCGACCTGACCTGAGTCGCAAGGTTGCTCTCTCGCGCGCGCATACACGCGCGTTACTACGCGTTACTAAAAGTTACCTTACTTACTCTTACTTGTGCATACTCTTCGTTACACTACGAGTATGCACTGTAAGTTAGTACTACTATAGTTATTACTTATAGTAATTACTTAAGAATACTCTTACGCGCGCGCACGCGCGAGCACACGCATACGCGCACGCGCGCGAGGGGGTTGCCAATGTTCCAGAAACTTTCTAGCTTGCGACATGCCGCACATGAACTCCTCGATCCCCCAGCACATCTACGGTTTCGTCGACCGTCAGATCCTCTACGGGCTGGACGAAACGACCACTGGTTTCGAGCCATGCGTGATCTTCGGCGTGACGTCAATCCCATCCCGTGCCCTGCACTTTTCGATTCTGTGCGAGAGCGGCGCTCAGTGGGCTCGAATCCCCCTACACATGCTACGACATACCTCGGGCCTAGAAAACGCCTCAGACGCGACGGAAGGGGGCAAAAACGGGTATCCTATCACTCACGATCTATCCGACTTGCAGATCTGGGATGCCCATGGCTGGGATTTCTCGGTCGTGCAGTACGAGTACCTCCGCGAAATGGGGTGCCGTTTCCGGAACAGGGCAGGGGAGTGGATCCCGGCATCGTACTGGTTCACCCTCGATCACACCGACAACGGGTACTCGCAGTATCCACCGGAACATAAGTGCTATCATTTGCTGCTACTTGAGGATGGTAGCGGACAAATCGCTGCAATGCCGAACAATCGGATCTTGTGGCACGACGATTCTTGGGTAAAGCCGGGCCACCCGCTCGACTACCGTGTGATGGCCTCAGAGACCTGGCATGCCGAGCAGGGGCGTAATGGCGACCTGACGTCGATGTTGCGGGATTAGAGCTTCTGGGTCTTCAGAAAATCTCTAACATTCTTGGCGATGGCGAGCGTAGGCAGGTTGTAGGCATACGTCAGGCGGGTCTTGAAGTTGCGTACCTGCCAGCGATCTTTGGTGCCGTAGACCTCGAGGCCTGACTCTTCGTCGACCGTGAAGTAGTTGCAGTAGAAATCGGGCTCTACGGAGATCAGTAGCTTGCCGCAGATATGGCGCTCTTCGCCTCGGAGGTCGTAGGTCTTGCCACCGTAAATGCAGTTGTAGCACTTCTCGGTGTAGTCCTTCTCGGGGTAGTAGGGTTTTTCTCCGCTCATCGCTCTAAGTCCTTGTTTAGTTCGTACTTGCGTGTGATGTCGTTACGGACGATCATCTTGGTTTTGAACAATTTTCCAATTTCTGTCTCTGCCTGCTTGCGTGTCATGCGCAGACCCGTCTCCATGCGAATGCGGATCTCGTCGTAGGTCAGCTGATTGTTGCCGATGGTGTTCCAAGCGATGGACATCAGACGGTCTTTCTCGATGATCTCCTCAACAGGGCGGTAGGTCATGTTCAGCGATGTGAACATCTCCTCGCGGAAGTTCCATTCGAAGCGTGCTCCGAGGTTATCAGTGGCATTGCGAACCTTGCCGTGCTTGTAGTCGGTGGTGAGCTTACGTACGCCACGCTGATCGTCTTCGCGCTGGAGGAGGAACACCGACTCAGCGCGTCTGATTAGCTCGGATCCTAGGTGGCCACGGGCTTTCTCGTCGTTGGGGTTGGCGTGGATCGTGCCGAAGATGGCCACCCGGTGCTTGATGATGAGGCTTCTGAGCCCTGAGGCAAACTTGTCTACCTCTTCAGCGTCGTTGACGTCCCTGACAAAGTCGCCAAATCCGTCGATAATGATCAGGGCGTAGCCCTCCGACTCGATGAGGTTGAAGAGAAGATCCATCCGGGCTTGGTTGCTGGGCACGGTGGTCCAGAGCTGGAAGTCTACGATGCTCTGGGAGAAGGACGAGCCGTCGGGCATAGTGTCGTCTTCAGGGCTGCGGATGCCGGAGCGCAGGAGCATGCGTCTCCAAGAGCCGTGGTGGTCGTCGATGTCGCGCTCGGAGTCAATGTAGAGAACCTTCCGTTCGTAGTTGAGGTTCACCGACAAGCCGAAGGTATCGCTTCTGGGGTTGAGCGCTGACGAGCAGAGGGCCTCACAGACGGCTGATTTGCCGACGCCGGGCTGTGCTACGACCACGCAGATGTTACCTTCCGAGGCGATGCGGTAGCCCATGCCGCCGTTAGGGCTGATCGTTACGACGGGCTCCTTAGGCACTGGCTGGTTGTCCCAATTGGGGACATAGACCGCTGCCGAGGTCGCCTCGATGTCATAGTGCTTACGTGGCGCTTCCTTCGATTCGTAAAGATCAAGCATGCAAAACCTCACGTTTGACAAGTTCTAGGACGATATCACCGATATCTAGGCCATCTGTGACCTTGACTTTGTGGCTCTTTGCTAGGGCGGCGGTGTCGATGTAGTAGTGGTCGACCTCGTAGATCTCGCACATCTTGCCGATACGGCTGGCACCGCGCACTCCAGCGTCGTCGTTATCCATAACGATGGTTACTTTGTGGCCTTTAAGGTCGCGGAGCTTCTGTGCTGTGAGCGATGTGGCTCCTCCTGTGGCGACGAAGTGCTTCTCAGGCCAGTGCAGGGACGCTATGAGGGCTGACTTCTCCGACTCTACAATGTAGATAGAGGCGTCTTCGGGGACGGTGGAGAGGCCCCATAATCCTGGGCGGAAGCCGCGTGCCTTGGTAGTCCAGTTCCACAGCCGTGGGGAGGTGTCATCGTCCTGCGGTCCGCCCGTGAAATAGCCGTATACCGCCGGGAAATCTACCAGCCCACCGTCTAAGGCAATGGGGATGCCGGGCTTAACGCGCCTGCCAGTTTCAGGGTCATACCACATCGTCTTGGTGCCGGTGACTTCGCCGTCCTGATTTGTGTGGACGAAGATGGTGTTGCCCTTAGCGTCTCCACGGATGAGTGGCGCTAGGTGGCTGCTGGCGATAGAGCCCCAGATGGACTTCAGGTAGATGCCAAGGTAGTGCGGGCCGTCTGGCAGGGTGTCCCAAGGGATGGTGACCGAATCCTCGAGGTACTCCTCTTCGAAGTAGAGGCCGTACTGGTCGCCTAGGGAGGCCATGACCTGCTCTAGGGTAGCCCTATCTGGCAGGCTGGACTCGCCGCAGGAGTGGCAGTAGCCGTAGTGACGGCTGGAGGTCATACGTTCCCCCAGCTTTGCGATTGGCGCCCAGCCCCTGCGAGCCCCACAGAAGGGGCAGGTCTGACGCTTGTTGGAAAATCTAAGCTGCATAAACGTTTCCGTTGTTGATGCCGCAATATCGGGGTCTTCTGGCGTCTGCGCAAGGGCTTTGTTTCCAGAACTATATGCGACTGGGTTTGTGAGCTACGGCAAAGCAGTAGATAGCAACGGCTTACGTACCCCAGGTTCCTGTGGATAAAATGATTTCTTTTTCAGCCCAAGATGTATGTAGATTTGTGCGTGGTCAGCAGCGCACATATCTCAGACGTCATGCACGATGTCCTCTCTGGGGCCGGCGTCGCAGTGCCTGTTGATAAATTGGCGGCTAATACACACGACCCAGCAGAGAATTTTTGGATGTATGCAGAGCGCTACACGGGCATGATGCTGATGGTTTCTGCCGGGCAGGAGCTGGCGTTCTTGGACGTCCGGAAGAAGTGCTTCACGCTGGAGCGCAATGAGACGAGGGAGATGCGCATGGACGGTGGCGGCAAGGTACGCCTGCATTGCTACCTGAGATACCCCATGCCCGGCGAGATGCTGGATGCTGCGCTGATCTACACGCCAAAGGGCGAGTACGTCTACATCAACATCTCAATGAAGCCAGTCAGGATTCCTGAGTTGATTGCCAATGAGATCATGTTGGTAAACAGTATTGAGAAGGTGGTGCGATGAGACCACGCTGCGGAGTGCTTTATAACGACGGTACGGCACGTATGCCGGTGGGCAAGAGCCGCTTGGACATACCACGGCACCTTGTTCCGAAGCTGATCAGCTTGGGTGTGGAGTTCGCACCGACGTACATGTCAGCGCCGATCCCTACTGGGCGGCCGGTACAGGAGACGGTAGAGCTGATCTCGGTGGCGCTGATGCCGGAGAAGCGTCCGAAGCGGGTGCTGTCAAAGGACAAGAAGCCTACGAGGGTGTCGATACTGCAGATTGAGGACGAAGACGGCAACGTGTTCGAGATCCACAACCTAGCATCATGGGTGCGCGAGGAGTTCCCGACGGAGTACTCGAAGGCCTACTACGCCTTCCTGCGCCGCCGTGGGTACAGCACCTACAGGATCGTGACGAAGGAGACAGTAGTCATCAAGACCTAGCAAATTAGGAATCTGGTTCCTGATTTTCAGGGTAGTTAGTCCAATTTTCGTTTACTGAAGGGAGTTTTATGTCTCAAGATATGGCCGACGAGCGCAAAGAGATCGTCGCAGAACTGACAGAGTGGGGGTGGACGCCAGTAAAATTGAAGATCCTGAAGGGGATCTTGCCGCCGGACACGCAGATCGAGAACCTCTACGAGTTCCTCTACCGCTGCAGGCAGTACAATCTAGATCCCATTGACAAGGAGCAGATTATCCTGCAGGCTCGCAAGAACAAGAAGAGCGGAGAGGTATTGTTCCAACACGTGGTGGGCATCGCAGGCCGCCGGATTCTAGCCGAGCGGACTGGGCGCTACGCGCCAGGCTCACCTACAGAGTACAAAGTCAAAGAGATAGGCGGCAAGGAAGTGCTGCACTCGGCAAAGGCCTACGTCAAGATCTGGCACAAGGAGTCGGACACGTGGCATGAGGTCGCCGAGGAAGCGTTCTTCGAGGAGTACGTCCAGACGATGACGGACTACAACTCTGGCAAGAAGACGGCGATGGGTCTGTGGGCAGAGAAGCCACGGACGATGCTCTCAAAGGTAGCCGAAACACGCGCTCTACGCCGTGCGTTCCCGGACATCTTCAGCGGCGTCTACGACGAGGCGGAGTTCGACAAGATGGACTCGGAGGTTTCTGCCCCAGAGCAGCCAGCACCGAAGAAGCCGTCGGTAGACATGATCAAGGCAGCACAAGAAAGCTTGGCAAAGACCAAAGCACCAGAACCTACCACCCAAGAGACAGGAGAAGAGCAATGAATTTCCTCGCACTGATCGCCTTTGCGATGATCGCCGCAGCGTTCGCCTCAAGTGTGTACAGCCTGTACATTGTGCTAAAAGTCTCCAGTAGAGTCGCCGACTTAGAGGACGACATTAGGGAGGACATCCCTGATCTCCGCGAGCGCATTGAGCAGGCGCGCAGCTACATGTACTGGTTAAAGAGTACAGCAGATGAAAACGGCATACCTCGTGGTTACACGACGTTCCGTCCACGGTACAGCGAGCGTACGTCTATTTCCGATGGGCGCATCTACGACGGTCTGGAGCGGCAAGATGGCCACGCATAACGGCTACACCGCGATCCGGAGCTCTGGCAAGGAAGAGTGGCTACAGCAGCGCAGGGAGCTTGGCATCGGCGCTTCGGAGATCTCTGCTATCCTTGGTATGAATCCTTACTCGGCAAGCGGCAAGGTGTTCTACGACAAGATCGGCCTAGGTAAGCCATTCGAGGGGAACGTGCATACGTTTATGGGCAACTACTACGAAGCCTCTGTAGCCGAGCTGTGGCAGTACTGGGATCCTTCAGTGGGCATGCAGTCCGTCGTAGACAACTTCAACTCAGGCAAGCCAGTTCGTAAGATGCGGCGTATCAACGCCCTGCTCAAAAGCAACGACTACCCTTGCCTGCTGGCAACACTCGACCGTAGGTTCCAGCACAATGGGAAGTCTGCGGTGCTGGAGATCAAGACGATCTCTGGCTGGGAGCAGGACAAGTGGGAGCATGGCGTGCCGCTGCACTACCTCTACCAGATCCAGCAGCAGTTGCTGGTGACGGGATGGGAATACGCCGAGCTGTGCCTACAGCGCGATGGCAGGACATTGGAGGTGTACGATTTCGAACCCAGCCAGCCGATCTTCGATGCCATCATCGAGCGCGGTGCGGAGTTCTGGGGACGTGTGACGAAGGCTCGTGAGATCCTCGCCAACGGTGGCACGGAGAACGACATCCAGCACTTGGTGCCTGAGCCCGATGGAACGCCAGCATACACCGAGTTCATGAAGGAACGCTTTCGGGACAAGGAAGCATGCAACGCCTACATTGAAGCTGACATCAAAGACTACGATCTAGCTCTCGAGATGATCCGCTTGGAGCAGCAGAAAGAGGCTGCCGAGCACGCCTATGAGAAGGTTGTACAGGATATCAAAGCTAGGATTGGTAATTTGGACGGTATCAACTTTGGCGAGGATTTTGGACGTATTACCTGGCGCCCCAACGCCAAGAACGTGCGGGTCTTCAACAAGAGATCGTTCAATGCACATGCTATGGTGAAGTATAATGCCCCAGAAGTTCAAGAGGAAGGAACATGATGTCCAATCTGCGATCATCGATTTCTTGGTACGCGCATGCGGCATGGAGGCAGTTCGCTTCAATTCTGGAGCTACGCTATATGGTAGCGGTGCTAGCAAGAGATTTATATTCTTCTACACGTGGTTTGGCAAGATTGGCGCGAAGATGCATAAAGGCGTACCTGACGTGTTTGCGTTCTGCCCTACGACGGGTATTTCCTGCTGGATTGAGGTAAAGAGGGATGGCAAAAGCAAAGAGCGACCAGAGCAAGAGCGCTTCCGCAAAGCCGTCGAGGCGTCCGCAACGTTTGCCATCGTCGCAAGTAGCGTGGATGAAGTGGCGGAATCAGTCATCCCAGAATTACAAAGAAGAGGCAAGGACATTCGGTGGATGGGATATCACCATCTTCAGGACGAAGGGGATGGGGTACACGCCGATAGCAGTGACGGGGCCTCTGGAGAGCAGGGTGACAATGGCACCGAGGCAGGAGAACGGCCTGTCGAAGTGGTACGCAAAGGAGCTAGACGCAAAAAGAGCGATAGCTAAAATGATCATTTACGCCAACCGGATGGCGAAGATTCTCCGGCAGGAAGGAGGCAACGATGCTCAGTGACACGCAGATCCATGAGTACGCCATGAAGATCTACGACCACGGCAACCACGAGGCGCTGGATAACAGCATGGCGACGTTGAGGATGTTGGCGGAGAATGGCATGGCCAAAGACGCTCAGGCGTTGACGCAGCACTTCTGCCGCGTAGCAGGTCTCGACACGATCGACTATCAGGACTTCATCAAGTGCATTGAAAAGGCACTGAATTACAAATCACTTACTGAAAGGGAGGAAGACTCTTATGAGTACCGACTCGCACACTGGACAGACCCCTGGTACTACAACTCCAGAGGAAACGGTTAACGGCGACCGCATCTTCAAGCTGGCATTCATCGTAGCTGAGAGCGGCCAGATCGGCGTCCGCGCTGACAATGGCGGCCTGAGCACCCTCGAGCAGATCGCTTGCTTGCAGGTAGCTATTGACGCTATCGTCTCCTCAATGAAGCGTGCCTTGGACGGAGTGGAAGAAACGGAAGGCGAATGAGCTACGTAGACCATAAGGCAGAAGCTCTATCGTGGTGGGGCATAGGCAACTCGGCAGCGGCATCGCTAAGCCGAGGCGCCGCCCTGCGCGACCTAGCGCATCTGGCGAAGGTCTCGCTGCGGGAGTTGCAGGAAGCTGTCGAGGTAGCCAAGGTGTATAGCACCGAGCGCGACTTTGTGGCGGCCTACGACAGCCACGAGGTGGACACCCCGGGCATTGAAAAGAGCTGGCGTACGTTTGTTGCTACGCAGGGCTTTACATCAGTTACGGTGGGGGATCTGAACGAGACGGTGGATCGGGCAAAGAAAACTATCCGTGAGGCTGTGCATATCGCGCAGTCGATGGTCGATAGGACGGCGGCCATCAACGGGCTAGGTGCTCTGCGCTCGTTCGTTTTATCTCGGGTCCCCGCTGTGGCTGGGATGATTGACGATATCTCGTGGTTTTCCTTCGCCAAGTGCGTCTACTGCGGTGACGACACGGCTCCGGCGGAGGTTCGCGAGGTGGCCGGGTTCCACGCTCCGATCTGTCGGGGGTGTGTCGACGATGCTGTGGCGACGGAATCTATCAACTGGCGTGTGGTAGCTGAGAACTACAACGCCTACGCTTTGGAGTGTTTGCATGCGGTTGAGAGTATTAGATACCGCTGACGGTGGCAAGTCTCTGCTGAGTGTTCCACGTGAAACATTCGCGCTGGTAGAGGCAGCCAGGATCTTGGTGAGCAACGTGCTGATGAGCAGCCAGCCTCGGCACGTGGGGATAGGGATGGCGTGGCGCGCACACAAGGAGGTCGACAGCAAAGACACCCGTACAATGATGTCGCTGCTGCTGCCAGTGCCGGGCGAGAGGGGCGTAGTGGCGCTTCCGAAGCCTCTGGCGCAGGAGATGCGCAAGTATTGCAAGGCGTATGGGATCCGCATGGCGGTGCTTGTACACCACATCTGCAAGAACTTTGTGGTCTCCTTGGCGACGAAGGCGAGCTTGGCAAGTAGTAAGGACGCTGCGCTGCAGATGGCTGCAGAGCTGATAGAGGTTGGCGAGGATACGTTCTCCATCAAGAAGAACCGCAGTCGGACATTAGATGAGCGGAGGGTGGAGATGGAGTATCGCGTAGCCAGGACACAAGAGAAGTTGCGCAAGAAAGACAAAAAGCTGGAGAGAGAGGAGATGAAACACGAAGCCTACATGGGCAGGCTAGAGGCGGAGCTGGACAAGCTCGGCGGCGTAGAGAGCTTCTTGGATGGGAACAAGATCTTCCGCATCCACTCGATGCCGCTGGCTGACTACTCGGAGTCCGAGATGGCGATGCCTCGTGCTGATAACCCATGGGCAGACTACGCAGGGCGCCTTAGCAGGCGCGGGAGAGGCTACCAGCTGGTGCTCTACTGGCAAGCAGAGACATCCGGCAAGGTAGCAGAACACCCTATCGACGGCAGGGAGATCAGTTGGCCGGTGTTGCCTCCGGGAGCTTCCTTCAGGGTACGAGACATTTGGGAAAACATTGACTGGACGGCAACACGTCTGGCGAACAACTAACTTTGAGGAGTTTATGGCACAATCAATTTCTATCCAAGGGAAGATCACGGTGATCAACCCTGTACAGCAGCGAACCGAGAAGCTGTCGATCCAAGAGATTGAGATCGAAGAAACCGTAGGGAACTATCCGAACGTCTTCGTCGTTCAGTTCGTGAATAACAACGTCGACATCCTCACGGGTTCTGGCGTCAAGGTGGGCGACGTAGTCTCCGTAGAGTGCTACCTAAACGGCCGCCGCTGGGCGAAGCGCCCGGAGACAGTGTTTCTGTCGCTGTCGGGATTCAGCATCCAGAAGGCTGGGGCGAAGTCTAACCAGCAGTCGATGGGTCTGGCAGAGCCGGCCGAGATTGACGACATACCGTTCTAAATGACCAGATCTTTGCAAATCCCCACAGGTTGTCTAGCTTGTGGGGATTCTTATTGAGGGGAATACGTGGCCATTGTAGCTAATAACTTAGGCGCCCGGGTAGATCTACAGATCCGCGAGGGCTTCGGACTGCCTCTGGAGATCCAGTTCTTCAGCGACGAGGCGCAGACGACGCCGCAGGACATCACCACGTGGTCGCTCGCTGGTGGCGTTTATGATAGCACTGGTGCACTTGTATTCGCCTTAACGGTCACTGTGGTAAGCGCTGTGAACGGCGAGGTGGACTGCACGATCACCAATGTGCAGTCGGCGCTGCTGACACCTGGCAATAGCTACTTCTGGCGCCTGACGAACGGCACGAGCTACGGCCTGTTCTACGGTGGAGTATTTGTCACCGACCCGCTACAGATGTGATCGTCAACGAGCCCACCATACACCCCTCCATACGGCCTGTAGTGGTCACCGTCGTCAAGGACGGGGCGCTCCTGAAGGCCACGGTACGCAAGGTGCCGAACGCTACGACGGCGAACAACTTGGTCAAGTTCTCCGTGACGCAGTTGTAGCATAACCTATAGTTGCCTGTTGCTGCTCTTGTAGGTAGTTTGCCCAAAACTAACGGGCAAAGACATGAGCATTGCGATCAAAGAACAGTATCCTAAGCCAACGGAGTAACGATGTCAAACCCAATCCCACGGCAGGAGTACATCCGTAGTGGAACCGTACGCTCCCTCAATGTAGAAGAGGAGTTGACGTACCAAGGTGTTGCGTTCGTCCCCAGCGCAGCCACTGACGAGAAGGCTAAGGTTTCCTCGAATGACACTACGCCTGGTTATCTCGACGGGAAACTGGTAGCTGGCTCCGGCATTACGCTGACGCAAAATAACGACGGTGGTGATGAGACGTTGACGATCACCGCGAATGTCGCAGACACGAACGACAAGGCGCGGGTATCTGCTAATGACACCACACCTGGCTACCTCGACGGGAAACTGGTAGCTGGCTCCGGCATTACGCTGACGCAAAATAACGACGGTGGTGATGAGACGTTGACCATAGCGGCGGAATCCGAAGGTTTTGTAAAAACATTCCTAATGATGGGTGCATAAATGCCACAAAGTCACAAAGTGCTGGGGCAGGCCGCTCCAGTAGCTACAACAGAAACGACTCTCTACACGGTGCCTGCAAGCACGGAAGCAATAGTCTCTACGCTGGTCGTTTGTAATCGAGGTGCGGCAGGTACAGTTAACATCGCAGTGCGACCAGCAGGCGTAGCAGTAGAAAACAAGCATTATATTCTATATGCTGCTCCATTAGACGCAGGTGAGTCAGCGTTCCTAACGATTGGCCTCACTTTAACAGCCACTGACATCGTTTCGGTATATGGAAGCCATGGCGATTTCAGCGCGAGTCTGTTCGGCGTGGAGGTTTCGTAATGAGCATCAGAAGAACCGCAGACCTTAAGACTGAGAAAAAGGTTTTCGGGCCGATCTCACCGAGCGGTGGAGGTGGCGAAGCAACAGCATGGACACGCCCTGCCGACTGGCTAACGCTGACAGATCCAGCGCCGGGAGAACAGAAGTTCGTTGGCCTCCATGCGGTATGGCCTGGCGATGGGAACTTTGTTGCGATAAACTTCTCAGGAAACTACACGGTAGATTGGGGGGATGGCTCGGCCCCAGAGAACATAAATAGCGCCACGACTGCTTACCATGAGTACAGCTACTCGAGTATCAGCTCATCGACGGAATCCACGCGTGGATATCGTCAGGTTATCGTGACGGTCACACCGCAGAGCGGTGCAAATCTTACGTCGTTCAACTTATTTTTGAAGCATAACCAAAGTGGCCTTGGCATTGGGTACGCCACCGGTTGGCTTGATATATCCGCTCGGCTGCCCAATTTGACATCTTTACAGATTGGCGCAGCAAATACGACCGTAAGGCATAATCTAATAGAGCAGGTGAAGCTCTTGGACAACGGTAGCGTGACAAGTTTTGCCAACCTGTTCTATAATCTTCAGGCTTTGCAATCAGTGCAGCTAGACGATACTTCGGCAGTGACGAATATGTCCGGCATGTTCATCAATTGCTACTCCCTGCAGACCGTTCCGCTCTTCGACACGTCAGCGGCAACAAATATGAGCAGCATGTTCTATTCTTGTTCTTCCCTTCGAACGCTTCCTGTTTTTGACACGTCAGCGGCAACAAATATGACCAGCATGTTCTCAAACTGTTACTCGCTCGAAACTGTGCCGCTCTTCGACACTTCGGCAGTGACGAATATGTCCAACATGTTCTTCAATTGCTACTCCCTGAAGACCGTTCCGCTCTTCGACACGTCAGCGGCAACAAATATGACCAGCATGCTCTACAATTGCTCCTCCCTGAAGACCGTTCCGCTCTTCGACACTTCAGCGGTAACAAATATGTTCAACATGTTCAACCGTTGCTACTCCCTGCAGACTGTTCCGCTCTTCGACACATCAGCGGTGACAAACTTTGCAAGTATGTTTTCTGAATGTTACGCGTTGTCTTACATACCCGCCTCCAATGTTTCCAGCGCGTCTTCTTCCACATCTTACAGTGGTATGTTCGCATCAACACCTAGTCTCGCCTACATAGGCATGACAGGCCACAAGTACACGTTCTCAGTCCAAA
>Ga0099848_1000623_pt1 | contig 16637 bp, 24 predicted proteins | sample CB_VirMetaG_3_FD_78179 | JGI IMG/M metagenome (GOLD analysis project Ga0099848, IMG submission 78179) | Freshwater to marine saline gradient viral communities from Chesapeake Bay - CB_1508_1S Viral MetaG | ecosystem: Environmental > Aquatic > Marine > Coastal | place: USA: Chesapeake Bay...
TGATTATCGTCGCCTAGGAAAGCAACGAGTTGAAACATTTCAAGTACTTAATATATTGTTGGATCGAACTCCGACTAAAGGGTGGCGCAATCATCCTGTTACTTTAATGTGGACAGGCTATGAATCGGCACTAAAGCTATATCAAAATATAACTATATGCGAATGGATTAATAGGGGCTACAATAATAATATGAAACTAGAGCAAATTGAACCGGACAGCATCGTAATGCCGCCGTGGTTTGGCAATGAGCAGTTTCATAGATCCCATAGATCTAATTTATTGCGCAAAGACTACGAATATTACTCTCAATACTTTGATGAGCCAAGTGATTTAGAATATTTTTGGCCAGGAGCATCCTATGCCCCTTAAGGTATTTTTGTCTGGAGCAATTGAGGGCGTAGAAGACTATGGTCGCAGCTGGAGAAAATCTGCCACCCATGAGCTTCATTTACGTGGTTACGATGTACTGGATCCTATGAATATTGTTGATACAGAATACGAGACCCCAGAAGAAATTGTCGAAAAGAATTTGTTTTTACAGCGCCGTGCCGATATAATACTTGTCGAATATATGATTAAAGATCGTCCATATATAGGCACTGATTTTGAATTAGCCTGGGCTAAATTTAATAATCAGCCAGCAGTCGTGTTCGCCTGCGATTCAAATAAAGATAGAGTTTATTTGAAATATATGGCCACAAAGCTTGCATCATCGATGCAGGATGCGATAGAATATATCGCAGTTAATTATCCAACAAATTAATGAAAGGCTAGAAATGTCAGACAATAAGCTTAACTACTTTACCGTAACGACAACAGCAATTGTTAAGGCGAAGAATAAGTCAGACGCAGAGAAGATTGCAATGAGCAATCGTCGCCCGGCAGGAACCCCCGGTGAGGTAATCCTCAAGGATGTTGATGTTGAGCGAATCTCGGCTGTAGAAGCTCGTGAACAGCTCGTTGGCTGATCTATTCACGCAAAACTTCATAAATAGGTAAGTTCAGCTAAAGGGGGGGTAACTCCCCCCTTTAACTATTAGCGAATAAGGCATACATGATATACGCTCAAATGATTGGAAGAAATGAATCTTCCAGATTCCTTGAAGAAGTCCTAGAAAGACTATCTCATCAAGTTGATAAAATAATTTTCACAGATGATTGTTCAGAAGATAATACTGCAGAAATAGCAGCTAAGTATGCGGAAGTATTTAAAACTCCACAGCCCTTATTTACTCATCACGAAGGTCAGCTGAGAGCATTTGCCTGGGGAAACTTAGAGAAATTTGCCAAACTAGGTGATTGGGTTATAGCAATAGATTGCGATGAGAAACTTTTTCACACAGAAGGTGAAGATATTGCTTCAGTATTGGCGAAATCTCCATATGATGTAGTTAATGTAAGATTTTATCATATGTGGAATAATAGTCAGTATAGAGTAGATAAATTGTGGGCACCAAATAATAGTTCTAGAATTTTTAGATTTATAGATAATGGTGGTTTTTTGAATAGAAAACTAGCATGCGGCTCTGAGCCAACATATGTTAGGGACCTAATTGCCAAAAAAAATTATTGGCTAGATTCAAAATTGGTAATGCAACATTTAGGCTACATAGAAGATAGTGATAAGCTATTGAAGTATGAGCGTTATTCGAATCTTGATGGTGGAGAATTTCACGCTCTAAATCATATAAATTCTATTATAGATAAAGATCCAGTATTAATTAATTGGGGAAATTTTGGTATATAAGGTGGAGCTATGACAATATTTAATCCAGTAGAATCAGTTAAGCAAATTACTTTGGCAATGGAAAAGAAAGAAAGATTTGGTTACATTAATGTTCCAAAGTCTTCTATTGTTGCTCTAAGTAAAAATAGTGAAAATCCATTTCCCGCTTCATTCGCTAAAAATATTTTAGCAGCTCTTAAAAAGAATGAATCAAAACTCATGAAAGCAATATCACATAGTTTAGTTTCTGATATTGAAGCAGGTAAGCACTTTAAGGTTGGTCTTAATAAAAAGTCAGACTATTATTATTCAAATGTTTTTGAATACTATTTCTTAAATAATAAAGATGTATACGATACAATAATAAATTATTATATTAGAAATAGCTCAAAAGTTGTTGTATCCTTTCATGACAAGAAAATTATACAAAGACAGATTGGCTTTGACGCACACGTAATTACCGTACCATTTCAAAATTATCAGCAAAAAATAGATGATATTTACGCTCAAGTTTCTGAATTTGGAAATGATGTAGATTACTGTCTAATGGATTGTGGTATATTAGGACTTGGTCTTACGCCCAAGATATGGGATAATCTTAGTGCTTCAATCATAGACATGGGTAAGGTGATTAGTCTATCCAAGACTCTTTCTCAGCAGTAGTCATCATGAAAAATAGCAAAAGAAAATTTGAAGATGACGATATTGAGTTTTTAACAGACCTACTATTAGATACAAACCTGCCAATATCAGATATAGCAAATGAACTAGATCTATCTATATCTGATGTAAACAAAAAAATAAATAGCTTAGGTTTATCTTGGTTAAAAAACTCTAGAAAAAAAATGTCTAGGGGGCAGACAGCACTAACTCTAATTATGAAAAAACTCTTACCCGGTGAAGATATTGTAAATGAGTATCATATAGGGGATAAAATGAAGCTTGATGTTTACTGTCCATCCTATAAGATAGCGGCAGAGTATCATGGTCGACAGCACTTTTTCTACACTGGTAGATTCTTTGATTCAAAATATGAATTTATTGAAGCTCAGAAACGAGATAGACTAAAGGAGCAATGGTGCAACAATAACGGAGTTGCCCTTGTTGTTTTTAGATATAATGATTCACTTACAGAATCTAGTGTTTACTCCAGATTGCTAGAAGCCATAAGGGCCAATCCAATTGAAGAAAAAATAAAAACAAAAAAAAGCATATCGTCTTCTGAGTATTATCAAAAAATGAAAAAAAGAAATTCAGAATACAAAAAAAATATGTATAGAAAAATTAAGGGCAAAAAAATTGATGATGACTGATAATATAGAAGACTCCGAAATAGCTCCCATAGAGTACCAGATCTTCTCGCTGTGCTTCAAAGAAGACGACGCTCTAGGTTTTTTTGAAGAAAATCTTCCAGATGAAATAGTCGGTCAGATACATGGGGAAAACGGCATTCACGAGTTCTACTGCGCACTTTTATCATTCTATAAGTCAACAAATTTAAAGGTAGTTGATCCAGCAGCATTTAAATCATGGCTATCTACAGAAACTGACATTTACGAAGCATTGGGCGGGCTGGCTGGTGTTTCAATTATGATGGACTATATACTTAATATAGAGTCTGCAAGCAAGGAATCTTTAATTGAGTTAGTTAGATATAAAGCAAATAAAAGAAAGCAAATAAATTATTTACAAGAACTTCAGATTTTAATAAATAAAAAAGGTGCGAAGACAGAAGAAGACATTGAAAGAATTGATGTCCTTACAACACTAATAAAAGATATACAAAAATCAATAAAGTATAACCCTTTTGACAAAGTAACAACAGCGAGCGATATAATTTCTAGAGCAGAAAATCTCCTAGAAGTTCCAGATTTTATCCCCACTCAGTTTAAGGCATTAAATAGAGCCATGGGCTACACTGACGAGGGAGGATTTTTTAAGGGAGCCGTACATGCAGTAATTGCTCCTTCTGGCAAGGGCAAGAGTACCTTTGCAAAATGCCTAGCAAATCACTGGTTAGATACAGGATACAGGGTTCTATATGTAAACTTTGAAGAAGCTCTAGGTCACTGGGAGCGAGTTCTGATGACGCAGATTATCGGTAAGAATGTCTATGCAGAGGCAGACAATTGGAATAGCGCACAAAAAGCAGAGTATATAAAAATTTTTACTGAAAGATTGCAAAAATGGGGGGATCGCCTAATGGTTAGGCATGATCCGGAAACTCCATATTTTGAAGATCTAGAGTTTTGGTTAAGAGATTTAATTGGCAATAATGATAAAATCCCAGATGTAGTTATAATAGATACAATACAGTCTATGTTCACAAGAGGTAATGGCAAGGGCAAGCCGCGATGGGGTGAATTTGAAGAGATGATGGTTAAGCTAGAAAAGTTAGCTAGGGATATGAACTGCGTTCTAATAATAACCGCTCAGGAAAATGCAAATAGAATGAAAGAAAAAAGAGAAGTGGTTCAGCAGTCTGACACTGGTGGCTCACTAGCAATTCAGCAAAAATGTGCAGTAACTATATTCATTACGGAAAAGCGATTAGTTACTGGTGATGAAACTGAAGATGAGCATGTTATGCAACTGCAGATACCCAAGAATAGAATAACAGGTTCTGCGTTTATTTACGATCCACCACTGGTTAGATATAACGACGAAAAAAAGAGTTATGAAGACTATGAAATAGTTACTGATGATTCATATTTGGAGTCCTCAGACCTTCAGGATCTTCTGGATGGAGAAGGATTTTACTAATGGAAAGCCTATCTATAAATGGTATAAAAGATTTTCAGATATGTGAAAGATTATATGATTTTAGACATATACAAAGTCTTCCAGAAAAAATATATTCTAGAGATATATATACATTAAAATTTGAATCAACAATTAAAAATATCTTATACTACTTCTGGTTTAAGAAGCAAGCTGGAATAACACCATCCTACGCGTCTCTATTGAATAGATGGGAAAAGTTGTGGTTTCCAAAAAATACTGATCACTATGACATAATGACAGAGCAACATGAAAGCGCTTACGGAAATGTTTCAAGCCTAACTACACGAGCAGCAGCTATACTGCTAAATTATTACGATAGATATAGTGAGCTTAAGCACATACCAATTTCAATATCAGATACATATTTGGCTTTTATCAATAAATCGATTAAGATAGAAGATAAATTTGATTTAATATATAAAGATAATGATAATATTTTTGTAGTTAAGTTCCTATTTAATTACAAAACAAGCCATAGATATATCTATCAAATAGATTTTGCTACGGCGTATTTGGGGTATAAAGAAAAACATCCCGCCAGACTACATCAAACAAAGTTTGGATATGTTGATCTTTTATCTAATAATATGAATTTTATAGAATATCAAATAACTGAAGAAGATATAGATTCTCTTGAATATTGGTGTGATACAATAGTTGAGAAAGAAATATTTGTACCCAGAAGAGGTTTAACCTCATATTGTAAAAAGTGTCCTTTTGATACACCTTGTTTAAAGTGGGTTGGTTGGAAATGAATAAGAAAAGTATTTTAGATGATATTTTAGAAGATGAGACTGCAGCATCTCAGCAGCATGAAGACGAGATTCTTGGTCCCCTTCTGCAGGAAATAAATCTAATAACAGATGAATCAATTAAATCATTTGTTAGATCAATTTTATTAAAGGCTGATATATTCTGGAGTATACCCTCTAGTTTTTCTGGAAAATATCACCCGCCGGACGAGCATGGATTTGGTGGCAATGTCCTACACACAAAAAGAGTTGTAAGAATTGCCGAGGCCATGTCGGAATCATACTCTTTGTCAGAAGAAGAAAGAGATATAGTCTTGGCAGCATGTTTGCTACACGACCTAACTAAGGGAATTCCCTCTGAATCAGAAGAGCATTTTCACTACGATCCTATGCATCCCTATACTGTAAACAAATTTGTTACTCAGTGCGTAAAGCATGATAAAGAGTATTCAAATGATTCTCAGTCATCTACGCTTTTTACCTCCGAGGATGTTATGCAGTCGATACTCAGACTGGTCAGATGCCACCTAGGTCCATGGTCACCAGTTCCAGAAACTTATCCTATAACCTATTTGGATTACATAGTTCATTTATCAGATAATATAGCTAGTAAATTACATACTATTATTGAGGACAGTGATTTAATTAATGACCAGTGGCGAAAATAGTGACGTAGAAGATAGAATACTAAAAAGAATATTTATAGTTTCAAAATTAGAAAAAATAATTGAAGAGTCTGTTTATTATAGAACACATTCTGAAAATTTTTCTAAACAAAAAATAATTATAGGAACGATTAAAGATACATCTAACTCAATAAAAATATTATGAAAATTAATTATACTAATAATAAATATCTGTCAGAATGGAAATATTTAGAAGTAGCTAAATATATTAAAGATTTAGATAGGGTAATTAGATTAAAAAATAAGGATCTCCCATATATAATCACAGTTAATGATATTGAGGAATTTAGGTCTAGCAATAATAACGAAGGACTTTATACATCAGTATGGACTTATAATTCAACTGAAATAGAAAAAGCAACTAGATTAGGTCCACTTTATTTTGACTTAGACAGCTCTGACATTGAGTTAGCATTAGAGGATACGTTAAAACTAAAGAACTATTTATGTCAGTACATTGACAGAGATTCTATTATCATTTATTTTACTGGCAAAAAGGGTTTTCATATAGAATGTGAGCCGGTAGCCCTTGGGATCAATCCATCCAATAATCTTCCTAATATTTATAGACACATTGCCCAAAAAGTATCATCAAAGCTAGCAATTCAGTGTATAGATTTTAGCGTTTATGACCAAAGAAGAATGTGGAGACTTGAGGGCAGTAGGCATCAAGCTACAGGTCTTTATAAAAATATAATTAATGATGATATTCTAGACCTGGGAAAGAATGCAATTCAGGATTATTGTCAGGCAAGATCTGAAAATACTGTAGTAGAGCAACATTTTCAGGCAAAGGCTAATGAATGGTTTAGGGAATTTTCTTATGATCTAGAAATAGAAAAAGAAAAATCAAAAGATTTTATAGCTTATTTCAATAAGCACGGCTCTTCAGCTTTCAAGGATGTTAAGCAAATAGATAGAGAATTCACACCCGATAGACTAATGGAGTCATGTCCAGCAATTAGAAGACTATATGATCAAGCTAAAGATAATCATTTTTTAGAACACGAAGCAAGGCTCTTCCTGTGCTCAATACTAACCTATAGCGAAGACGCAGTTAAGTTTCTTCATGAAATATTAAGCCACTGCGATGATTATAATGTAGAAAAATCTACTAGTCACATAAATGATTGGATAAAAAGAAGAAATCTTGGCATAGGTGGTAGACCATATACTTGTGATAGGGCCAATTCTGTGGGGGTTGGATGTGGATCTTGTGCGTTAGAGGAAAGAAAGAAATGGATAAAGATAGGTACTAAATATGTTGAGAGTAATGAAAAATCTTCTCCTTCACCAATACGTTTCGCATATAAAGTAAAAAATAAAGGAGGTGAAAATGAGTAATATAGAGAATCCAAATGATGTTATAGGTGTATGTTCTGAGTGCAAATCAGATCAACCAAATTCATACATGGAGAACAGCCCCTTTGCGCAGGCTGGCCATAATGTTCCATGTAGATATTGTGGTGGTGTTGTCATAATAACTTATCGTGAGACTAGAGATAGATCACTTGATCAGTCTGATACCAATAGGGGTATCTAATGAAAAACTGGACAAATCTTCACAATCACACTGTGTTTTCAATGTTAGATGGGCATGGTGATATAGAAAAATACCTAGAAAGAGCAAAGAGTCTCGGCATGCGGGGGCTAGCTACTACCGATCATGGCAACATACACTCATGGCTGGATTTCTACGACGCAGGTAAGGCTGTTGGCGTTAAGCCAATACTCGGTTCAGAATTTTATCAAGCAAGAAAAACTAGATTTGACCGAGATGAGGAAGAGAGATCTGGTCCAGCAAAAAATGAATGGGAGCAAAGAGGACCTTATCACATAACAATCCTTGCTAAAAACATAGAAGGTTATAGAAATATTATTAAGATTTCCTCCAAGTCATTCTTGCAGGGATATTATGTAAAACCTAGAGTCGACCATGATTTAATAGCAGAGCATTCTGAAGGGATAATTGTTTTATCAGGTTGTCTTAATGGTGAAGTTTCTCAAGCCCTACTTAGAGATGACTTTACTTTCGCCCTCAATGCTGCAAAAAAAATGCAGGACATTGTAGGTAGAGAAAACTACTTTATTGAAATTCAAGATCACGGTCTTTCCGAGCAGAAAAAAATAACAAATCAACTTATTGAAATAGCAAGCACCATCGGTGCAAAAATAGTCCCAACGGGAGATTGTCACTACGTACATCAGCACGACGCCAGAGCGCATGACGTGATGCTATGCGTGGCAACAAACGCTACTGTAGATACTCCAAATAGATTCTCCTTCAGCGGTGATGAATTCTATTTGCAGTCATATGATGATATGAATCGCAAGTTCAGTGACGAGTGGCTTACAAATACCATGCAAATATGTGATATGGTGGACTTAGATCTAAGTTTTGGAAATATATATTTTCCAAATTTCCCTATACCGACTGAAGAATCATCTATTGAATATTTTGAGCGTTTGGCTTGGGAAGGGCTAAAGAAAAGATACGGTGACCCACTTCCTGGCGAAATTATATCTAGGGCTGAACACGAAATTCGCGTTGTCAAAGAAATGGGTTTTCCAGAATACTTCCTAGTTGTTTCGGATTTAGTTAATTGGGCTAAGAATAATGATATTAGAGTTGGATGGGGAAGAGGCTCCGCAGCAGGTAGCGTTCTATCCTATGCTTTTAATATTACAAATTTAGATCCAATTAAATTTGGATTGATGTTTGAAAGATTCCTCGTAGAAGGAAGAAAGTCAATGCCAGACATCGATCTAGATTTTGACGATAGATATAGAGATGAAGTTATTAATTACGCCAGAGAAAAATATGGCCACGACCATGTCGCACACATATGCACCTTCAATAGAACTGGCGCCAGACAGTCCATTAGAGACGCAGCAAGAGCGCTTGGTTACGACTTCGCCACAGGTGATTCTGTAGCAAAGTTAGTTCCTCCGCCAGTTTTAGGTATATCCAAAAATCTAAAAGAGTGTATGGAAGTGGAAGAATTTAATCTTCTTTATAATAAAAATGAAGATTCAAGAAAAATAGTAGATACAGCATTTGGCCTAGAGGGTCTAGTTAGGCAGACTGGAATTCACGCAGCTGGAGTAGTTATATCTAGAGATGCACTTACAGAGTACCTACCAGTTATGCAAAAAGGTGTGGACAATCCAGTTGTAACTCAGTGGGACATGGGCAGAGTTGAGCAGTGTGGTCTGCTGAAAATAGATTTTCTTGGATTAAGAAACCTCGGGATTATCGACCAATGCATTAAGTTAATAGACAGACATCATGATATACAAGTGGATGTAGAAACTATCCCGCTAAATGATGAAAAAACATTTGATGAGCTCTGCAAAGGGAATAGTATGGGTGTATTTCAGCTTGAGTCATCTTCGATGAAGGAAATGATGATAGCACTGCAGCCCAGAACTATCGAAGAAATCATGGCCCTTATATCTCTTCATCGGCCAGGTCCAATGGGTTCAGGTATGGACAAGCAATATATTGACAGAAAGCACGGTAGAAGCTCTGTAAAATATGATCATCCAAGACTGGAAAAAGTCCTATCATCTTCGCTCGGCATTATGCTGTATCAAGAGGATGTTCTTGCTGTTTCGCGAGAGTTGGCAGGTTTTAGTTCAGCCGAAGCTGATGACCTTCGTAAGGTTATTGGTAAAAAGCTGATGGACAAAATTGCAAACATGAGACAAAAGTTTGTAGATGGATGTAGATCACACTCTGAGATAGATGAAAAATTATCTAATAAAATATTTTCTGACATAGAATATTTCGGAGGGTATGGATTCAACAGGGCGCACGCAGCAAGCTACGCAATGATCAGTTATATAACGGCGTACCTGAAGGCAAATTATACAACAGAATACATGGCTGCACTTATGTCCTCTGTAGTTGGGAATAAGGATAAGCAATCACTATATCTAGCAGACTGTAGAAAGCTAGGTATCAAAGTGTTACCCCCATCGATAAATAAATCTGGAATTGATTTTGAGGTAGTTGGTAGTAACGAAATTGTTTTTGGCCTATCTGCGATAAATGGAATAGGAAACTCAATTGCAGAAGCGATTGTCGGTTGCAGAGATACGTTAAAACCGTATAAAAATCTTAATGACTTTTTTAGAAGAAGTGACCCTATAATTTTTAAGAAATCAACACTAGAACATCTGGCATCTGCCGGAGCATTTGACGAGCTAGTTGAGGAGGTTTACTCAGAACCAAACAGACTCCTGGAGCTTCAAATTCTAGAAAAAGAAAAAGAAGAATTAGGAATATATGTTACGAGTCACCCTGTTATGGGCATGTGGGATATTCTATCTAAAAAGGTTACTTGTGAAATTATTGATTTAATAAATTATAATGTAGGTAATTCTATAAAAATAGGTGGAATTATTACTTCAGTTAAAAAAATAATAACTAAAAAAGGACAAAAAATGTTTAAAGTTATTATAGAAGATATATCTTCAGATATAGAAGTAATTATTTTCCCCAACGCCGCAAAGAATATAGATGATGACTACCTTAATAAGGGGGACATTATAGTGTTGACCGGAACCCTCCAAAAGGAAGGTGATGAGGAAAATCCTATACCAAAAATATATTATTCATCTTGTGAAAAAATAGACTCGCACCTTATTACATCTGGTAAGCCAATTATTATTCAAGTAAATACAGATATATCTAATCTAACATTAAGTAAAATATATGATATAATTAATTCATCAAAAGGTGATAGACCTGTACTGTTTGAGGTCTGCACAGAAAAACATAAATTTATTTACCAATATAATGTAAAAGCAAGTTCAAAAATAGAAAAAGCAATAAGAGATATAGTTGAATTGGAGACAGCAAATGTCAAGTAACGGACCAACAACAAATCCTACCAATAAGTGGTGCTGGACCTTCTGCCCCTCCTGCAATAGGTGTCAGGATAAAGGAAGATACACAAAGTGCAACCAGTGTTCAGGTAGATATGATCCAGATTTAAAAATTAGAACAGATAACGATGATTTTTGTGACTGCAAAAACGGAGTCCTAAGATGGAAAACGCAGCAGGGCAAGCTTATCGTAACCAGATTTAAATCAAATCCATTTAAGGGTGAAGTTAGATACGAAAAAAAGACAGAAGATGAAAGAGATTGGGACGCATATGTAAAAGATATGCGTGAGAAATTAAATGATCCAAATTGGAATCCAATAACTATTTACGAGGAGTAATCATGAACTTACCTGCAGTAGTAGAAAAAGGCAATATAAAGCTTACTGAGTATTCTCAATCAGACTATGGATATGAAGATAGATTTTTCATTCAGTGCACTTGTGTAGGCTTTTATATGACAAAAGATGAATTAAAAGATTTATATACAGTAGTTAGTTACTATCTAAATGCTGACGAGTATACGGATGTCAAAGTTTCTATAGGAGGCGAAGATGTGGCCATATGAAGAAGATGATCACATGGAACTTGGCGATAGTGGCTGGGTTCCAGTAAAAAATGGTGGATATAAAAATAAATATAATGGTCATTACATAGATGAAATGGGAAGAGAATATAATGATGATGGTGATCTTGTCTATGACCCAGATGAGCAGGAGTAAAGTTTTTGAGTTTAATTGAAATTAAATCTTATGATAATTTATCAGAGTTAGAAAAAATAGCAGTTGTAGATTTTTCCTATTCCAGGCTAGACACATATAAACAGTGCGCAGCTAAATATTTTTACAGTTACATAACAAAAGAGCCAAGGCTGTTTAATGCACCCGCCGCCCTAGGCAATGTGGTTCACTCTGTCTTTGAAAATACAATCGAACGTGGTAAGCAGATTGATATTCTGGAATTAAAAGAAGAATATGAAAAAAATATTTCCACGTGGGATCCGGATAAGTTAATTCCACCTGATCTCATATCAGTTGGTTCTCAGATAATAGAAGAATTTTATGACGAGAACTATGATAAAGACTTTAAGGTATACGCAAAAGAGCTTGCCTTTGAGTTTGTAATTGGATCATACAGGATTATAGGCTTTATAGACAGGGTAGATGTTGACGGCGATCACGTAACTATAGTTGACTATAAAACTGGTAAGTGGGAAGTCGCACAAAAAGATATAGCTACTAACTTGCAGCTAGGCATATATGCACTGGCTATGCATAATATTTTTCCAGAAAAACAAATCTACGCAGAACTATACTATCTAAGATCTGGAAGGAGAAAGGGTCATAGCTTCTCCAGGGAAGATATAGAAGATGTAAAAATCAATCTTATTGAATCTATTAATAAAATAATAAAAGATACCAATTTCCTACCCACATCTAATACTCGTGCGTGCTCCTACTGCGACCACGCTAAAAGTGGAGCATGTGGGACAGGAGTATTTAGAAATAAAAAGAATAATTACGGGCAATAAAAAAGGAGCCGGATAACCGGCCCCTTTTTTATTTTATTGGAGGGAAATCAGAAGTCAGAATTCTCTACGTAGGAGAAGTCAAACTCGTTGATTTCATTGACGACCTTGGTAGCAAGGTCATTGTCGATTCCATGGTTAGCAGTCAAATCGTTGACGATTTCCTGGTTCATGGATTCGAGGGAATTTTTGATGATTTCTGTTAATGTGTTCATGATGGATATTGTATCCTCTCTCTTTTCGGATTGCAACCTGTATTGCAATTTTTTTGTTTTTTTTTGTTTTTTAATGTATAATATTAACAACTTTTCACGACAATAAGGATAGCAGCATGGCAGCAGTGGTGACAACCCCAGAGCAGTTTTTTTTGGAAAAATCTTCTTTCAAGAAACATCCTAACTTTAACAACCTACGTAACAAGCAGATTGATCAGGCTATTATATCAGAAGATGTTCCACAAAGGCGGGGCTCCGGGAACGCCTATCAATATACTAAAACTGGTTATCGTAAAGATATAAATATGAATGTTAGATCTAGTTGGGAAGCAAACTTTGTTAGAGTTCTAAATATCTACAAGATCGCTTTCGAGTTTGAGCCAACTGTATTTTCTTTTCCGATTAAAAAAGGAACAAAGGCGTATACTCCTGATTTTCTTTTAAAGAAAAATGATGAGTGGATAGAGATAAAAGGCTACCTAGATGATAAGAGCAAAATAAAGCTTAGAAGATTTAAGAGATATTACCCTGAAGAATTTTCTAAACTGACTTGTGTCATAAGTAAATATTCTCGAAACGCAAAAGATTTTATGGAAGAAATTGGCGTAGAAAAAGTTATCTATTACGAAGATATAAGAGACTTTTATAGTAAATATATTATTAACTGGGAAGGTAAGTCATGAGTAGTTATAAGGAACAGTACTATTCGCTGGAAGAAAACGAGATGCAGGAGCTTATTGCAAAAGCAAAAACTGGTTCATCCAAACATCAGCAAGAAATACTTAAAGTATTTAGCAATTTTTTAACTAAGTATATATCTTTGTTATATTATTCAAAATATAACTTAAATGATTATGACATAAGAAGGTTTATTTCTTTATTTATTAAAGATCCTGGAACACGCTTTGCGCTGATGAAGAATAAGATGAATAATCAACATTTTAAAGTAATCAATGAGTGTATGCGTGGCATTAATTATATGACAAAAAGATATGGTGATGAAGAAGATATCAGGCAGACCGTCTACCTAACTTTCTTTCAGTGCATAGGAAGGTATGAAAGGAAAGACTCCGCTAAAGGGCCAATACCATTTAGTGGATTTTTGTATAGTTACTTTTTTTATCTTTTAAAGAAAAATGTAGACACATTTTTAATAGATCAACTTGGAAGGAAAACATTTCACTTACTAGATGATGACGCAACAAATGATGAGTCTGACGAAAATTATGTTACCGGATTTAAAGCAGACCCTGTAGAATATAGCATGGAGCAGATGCTATCTGTTGATAAAATTGATGAATTTTGGGTGTTAGGAGAAAGAACACAGCCGCCGTTTGATATACTGTCAGTACAGGAAAGGCAGCTATTAAAGTGGAGATATGTTGACGGCGAAAGATCAAGTCAAATATCTTTAAAGATAAATGAGCATCCAAACACAATAAGAGAGCATCTTTCTAGGATTAAAAATAAGATAGCAGAATTTATAATCGAAATGGACCTAGAAGAATATTCCATTTTACTAAGCATGGAGAAGAGTAAGTGACAATAGCATCAGCAGAAAAAATGAAAGATCTTTTAAAGGACTTTTTAGGAAATCAACTACAAGAAGTCATAGAAGCTTATATCTCAAACGAAAATGTTTATAAATATTTTGTTGAAATACCAGAAGTAGATGTTGTTGATCTGGGAATAGATAATATAGCTTCACTTGTTGCTAGAACATCTAATGTATATGGTAGGGCAGCTCGTTTTGCAGGCATGGCTAGAGCCCAGTTGAAAATATTAGAAGGTTCCTTTGAAAAAGTCTATAAACTAAATATGACAACGGGCAAAAATGAAGATGAGCGTAAAGCTTTTGCAATGAAGGCCGCTGAGGAGCAGCATTCAGAGTACATTGTTTGTCAAGCAATTGTTAGTTTAGCCGAATCCATAGAAAGCGCCGCAAGAATAGCGTCAGAGTCTGCCAGAAAACTAATGGATAAAATTCAGTCAATGCAAGTGGCGGCCTATAGAGAGGAAAAGGGATCCTATCTTGAATCAGATTTTAGCACATATTAAAGGATAAATTATGTTTATTGGTTACTATAAAAGTGTTAGTTCAGCAAAAGAGTTTTATTCTGAAAAAAGAAATGATTTGAACTTCCCGATGCAGATAGAATATCAGGGAGATAGATATCTTCTTTCTAAGACTATTCAAGTTACGCCCAAGAGTGAAAAAAATCTAATAGATACAGCCAAGAGATACGGAATAGACTATGACGTTGGAATTGACGACACCATCAATTGAAGCAAGACAGTATGTAGAAAAGCTCCTTAGCGCAGTGGGAACGCAAAAAAGAGAACTATATTCGCACGAAGAAGTCGAAAACATGCTTTTGGATATATATCTTTTACTTAAATCAAATTGATGGATTGGTTAATATATGAATATAGAAGTTTTTTGTGACGGAGCCTCAAGAGGTCAGGGGCAAAAAAAATTCGGTGAGGCAGCCTGCTCAGCAGTTGTCTATAAGAATAGAAAAAAAATAGCCCAGTTTGCCAGGGGACTAGGTCCAAGAACTAACAATGAAGCAGAATATGAGGCAGTAATAGCCGGTTTACTAATTTGCTCAATGGCAGACCTGATAGATCCTATTATCTATACAGATTCAGCCGTAGTGGCAAATCAAATTAATGGTAAGTGGAAGTGCAAAAATCAATCACTGATCCCACTTTTGATGACGGTTGAAGAAATAAAAGAAGAATTTAATTTTCGGGTAGTGCAAGTAAGTCGCTCTTTTGTGTGGGAGCCCGACGCTCTAGCTAACGCATTCTTAAATGAATTAGAAGTAAGAAAAGAGTACATCTCTAAATTCTAGCTGATATAATATAGAGTATGATTAGATCATTTTCTTACAATAAAGAACATCCAATTATTATTGGTTTGGCCGGAAAAGCTGCAACCGGTAAAACATCAGTTGCAGAAAAGATAGTTCCTAAAGGATCTATCAGTGTAGCGTCAGATAAGATGGCATGGGATCACATATTCTTTGCACTGCCCCTTTATGAGCTGGCCAACATAAGAAAAAATATAGAAGGAATTAACAAGAAGAATAGGCAGTTGTTCTCAATCCATCAAGCCATATTCGACATATATGGCGGTAATGCTACAGGAAGTATTCCGTCTTACGAAGAATTTGTTTCATTAGTAAGCCAGATATACTCCATGCCCATAGAGCCAGAGGGCATTAAGCCAAGAACATTCTTGCAGACTGCGGGAGATCTATGTAGGTCTTATGATGAAGACTGCTTTTCCAAGTGGGCCATAGACAAGGCTAAAAAACTTTTTAGATCATATGTAAATACAGATCTGTATGAAGAAACTGAAAGCCCAATGTGCGTAATTATTTCTGATGTTCGCTTTCTTAATGAAGCAGAAACTATCTTAAAGCAACCAAATGGAATAGTTATATGTTACGAAGCATCTGATCAAACTAGAAATGAAAGACTACTTAAAAGAGATGGTCGACTTATGACCGAAGAGCAAAGCTTACATAAATCTGAAAAACAAATTGACTTGATAAAAGAAATAGCAGATGTTATAATACATACCGACACACTGTCTATAGAAGAGCAAGTCAATAAAACAGTAGAATTTATAAATAATACAATAGGACAATATGCCTAAGATAACAAAAACAGCAATGGAGCAGTCAACCGATTCTCCTTTAGACCAGGTGGTAAATCTTTTGAGTAACGAAATATCATTAACAAGTTCTCCCATAGTAATATGTGGGGTAAATAGAAAAATAAACATAGGAAACTTTGAAAACATCGACGTTTACGCAGGAGTAACTATCCCTTTGCACGGCTTGTCATATGACGACAAGGAGCAGCTAACTTCTGCAATCGAAGAGGCTGTTTCCTATGGTTTTTCTCTGGCTTCAAAAGAAACTGGAGAAAGATATCAGCTAATAAAAGATTCACAACAAGGTAAGTAAAAGAGGTAATTATGAGTTTAATTAAGAAAATGGCAAGAAAAATTCTTTTTGGAAAAAAAGAATCAAAAAATAA
>Ga0099848_1000624_pt1 | contig 16587 bp, 28 predicted proteins | sample CB_VirMetaG_3_FD_78179 | JGI IMG/M metagenome (GOLD analysis project Ga0099848, IMG submission 78179) | Freshwater to marine saline gradient viral communities from Chesapeake Bay - CB_1508_1S Viral MetaG | ecosystem: Environmental > Aquatic > Marine > Coastal | place: USA: Chesapeake Bay...
AAGGAGCCCAACACCCCCTTCTTTCCTGTCTGCTAGCTGCTACACCCGACTAGCTTACTAACAGTAGTGAGACATAGAACCGCTCCGACAATTCTACATCAATATTTTGAATTCAACTCCCCGCTATCCTAAGCGGCCCCGACAATGGTTACTCAAGAACCTACGGGGGCTAAACCAACCTATTTTATCACCAGACTTTTCATATCAAGTATATGAACCCTCACCTGCTTGCGAGCCTCTCCGTTAATGCAATTTCAGCAGGTTATTGCAAGAAGGCTATCCTTGTCGGGGCACTTTTGGGCTTAAATCTTTTACTTCTATAAATATAAGAACTTTTTTTTTATTTTCCAACTACTAGTCGGGATGACAGGACTCGAACCTCCAACCCCCTGGTCCCAAACCAGGTGCGCTACCACTTGCGCCACATCCCGAGCTGGTTGTTAGAGGACAACCATAACCTGCCACTGTAGCTCCACTCTATTTTTAAGGAATAGAGAAACCTAAGCACCTGACTGCGTCCTTTTTCCCTTTAAATCTGTTAACTTACCTTACGCTTTAGCATATAGTAGTTAGCCGTCCACAATGTGGTCATCAAAGCCCACAAAGCAGCTTGTCGATTTTCCATCGCGTAGTTTGTTACTACTGCAACGCTGCACGTTACGATCAAGAAAATAAACAATACGTGTTCTAATTTACTCATAATATAACAATTTAAGGGTTAGTGATCCGAGAAGGATTCGAACCTTCGACCCACAGCTTAGAAGGCTGTTGCTCTATCCAGCTGAGCTACCGGACCATGTTGTATTAATCTTTTTTCAATAACCAGGATGACGATTGAATTTTTTCACCTAATCCATCAATCAACCCAATACCTAATTCGTTACATATTTCTCGTTCAGGAATTATGTCATTATTTTGATCACCGCCGTTTGCAAAATAAAGATTATCGTTAGGATACTGTTTGCGAATTATTCGTAATGTTTCTCGAACAGTTCTATCTGTATCAATAGACAAGAAAACATTCTCAACCATTTTCAAACTGCTGATGATTATCATTCGTTCATCTTCTTTTTGAAATGCTTTGCTTCCTTTCAGTTCTCTTTGAATGTCGTTGTTTACGATAACAACTAATGAATCCCCATGCTCACGTGACTTCTCAAAATATTCGATATGTCCTTTGTGGAGAGGATTAAAATACCCGCTAACAATTATAATATCCATTTTATTGTTTTTATAAGTTAGAGAGGCTTCACCCATTGTAGCGCGCTTTCAGCATCAGGGTCCGCACCGCAGGTTTTAAACGGCCCGTCGACCGTACCTTTGGATTTTACCTTTTCCTCCTCTCATTATGTGCGGATGAAGGGACTCGAACCCCCACGCGATTAAGCACCAGATCCTAAGTCTGGCGTGGCTACCAATTACACCACATCCGCATTCTATCCAACATGTCAAAGAACCTTATCTTTTTGTACCTCGGGCCGGGCTCGAACCGGCACGGACATCGCTGCCCAAGGGATTTTAAGTCCCTCATGTCTACCTATTTCATCACCGAGGCTCGTTTTGCACTAGTCGCGCATTTTGTTTCCGACATACACATCCCAGTCCGCAGCTGCAAGCTGCAGCGCGAGTACCGGATCGATATCGGGTTTTTCTTTGATTAATTCGAAGGCGTCTAAGACTATCTCGGCTTCTAATCCGTGATACATCGCCTGTGCTAGTAACTCACTTACGTAATTCAACTGCTCTTCTTTATTCATAACCTCTTTGATAAAGATACGAACGTTTTACTGTTCTTGCAACTCTTCGGGAATTTTTTTTATTCTTCCTCTACCTCTATTTGATGTGAGGATAGTGGTTGGTCGGGTGCCCAATTGTCGAACTCGTCAATCCAAGTTTTCATAGCGCTGCCAACCTTTATCACGTCTATAAATCGTCTTTTCCGATCCGTGATCCCTCTGCATCATCTTTCGGCGAATCTGTTGAGCCATCGCTCTTTCCTCCACTGTCTCCCTTAGGCGCTTCATAATCGTCCCAATATAAGAATCTAAAACCATCCATACCTAAATTTACGAACTTACCTCTTTGGATCCAACTACTTGCGAATATTTTTTATAAGCTTTTTCGTATGCATCCACTCTCTCCATCTTAGGATTTTCCTTCAAGTATAGCGAGGCCGTATCTTGCCATTTAGCAAAAAAACCTTCATTGTGGGCAGCAAAACCTAATTCTTCGATACGCTTCTCGCTCATATCAAAAATAATAAAAAATTAAACGCCAAGTAATCTTTTAATAAATAGTACTACTCTTAAAGACGTCGCCATTGTCCGCCTCGCTCCTGTACTTCTGTACCGCGATAAGACTGTCCGGTCTCAAGATCTACTAACATCCATTTCTCCGGACATCGGGTATATACCTCTAAGGTAAGGGCTTTATCCAACTCTTTTACTTGCTCGCCGGATTGTAAGGTACGAAACTTTTCCATAGTTTTTAGAATTCGCGCGTGGCACCTTCGGTGCGGGGAGAGAGACACGCCCCCTCGCCCGCCCCTTCGGTTTTACCCAAACAACATCTGCTTGTGACAGTCACTCTTGAATACGTTATAGATTTCTCCTTGTGCATCTTCTAGTAGCAGAAATTCCCCTTTATCTTCTAACACTTTTAAATTTCTACCTTTGCAACGTGGATCAATACTACGGACGGTATCTCCTGAGTTAAATTTCATCACTGTTATAGTTTTGAGGTTGTACTTTCTTTTTCTTCTTTAAGGAAGGGTATTTGGTTTGTGCCCAATTAAGCCATTCCTGAAAAGCGAAGTAACGCTGGCGTCCTGAAACTTTACTCATTACATAAATTGATTATAGTCCATCTCTTGTTTGTTTTCTTCCTTGACATTACTGATAATACATTCAGTGGTCAACATAGTACGTGCAATAGAAGAGGCATTCTCTAATGCTAGACGTGTTACTTTAGCAGGATCAATAATTCCTTCAGCAAACATATCTACATACTCTTCCGTTCGTACGTTATAACCTTGCCAGAAGTTATCTGACTCAGTTACTTCTTCTTGAATACCCTCGATCTTGTCTTTTGCAAGGCCTGCATTACCTAAGATAGTTTTAAAAGGCATTTCAATAGCACTTACCAAAATACTAAACCCTCTTTCTTCAGAAGAATTTAAACCGGCTGGTGTTGTGAGTGCTTGGGCAGCATTAAGAAGTGCAATACCTCCTCCTGGTAGGATACCTTCTTGCAAAGCTGCCTTAGTGGCGTGAAGAGCGTCTTCAACTCGGTCTTTCTTCTCTTTCATCTCGAGTTCAGATTGACCTCCTACGTGTACGATAGCTACGCCTCCAATCAATCGTCCCAAGCGGTCCTGTAGGGTCTCTTTTTCGAAAGGTGATTTACTATTATCAATAAGAGACTTAATCTCCTCTACTCGAGCTTCAATAGCTTCAGGAGTTCCTTTACCGTCCACAATAGTTGTGTCGTCTTTACCTACAGTAACCTTACGAGAAGAACCTAACCACTCTGGGTTAAACTTATCAAGGCGCATTCCTTTCTCGGTTGATACAACCTGACCACCGGTCAGTGTAGCGATGTCTTCAAGCATAGCTTTTTTACGATCTCCAAATTCTGGAGCTTTAACAGCTACTACTTGTAAGATACCTCGCATCTTATTAACGACCAAAGTGGAGAGAGCCTCGCCATCAATGTCATCAGCGATGATGAGCAATGGTTTGTTCTGTGAAGAGCAAGCCTCAAGGATTGGCAATAGCTCTTTTGCTGCAGTGACTTTCTTATCTGTAATCAAAACGAGAGGGTTGCTCAAAACGGCAGTCATTGAATTGTTATCTGTAACAAAGTACATTGACTTGTATCCTCGATTAAACTGCATACCCTCAACAACCTCGAGGTAAGTCTCACCTGTACGAGACTCCTCAATCGTCACTACGCCTTCTCGTCCCACCTTGTCCATCGATGAAGCGATAAGCTCTCCCACTTCTGGGTCATTGTTAGCTGAGATAGTTGCTACTTGGCGCAACTGATTCTCATCTGTAATTTCTCTAGCGTTCTTCTCTAAATATTCTACAACGGCTGTAGTAGCTTTAGCAATACCGCGGCTAACATCTGTAGCGTTAGACATTTCTAAAGATTCTAGTCCGTGTTTATAAATCTCAGCTGCTAAGAGAGTTGATGTAGTAGTACCATCACCGGCACCATCTGCTGTCTTAATAGATGCCTGCTTAACAAGCTGGGCACCCATATTTTCGACTGTATCTTGTAATTCTATAGCTTTAGCTACTGTAACACCATCTTTAGTAGAGATAGGGTTACCTTGCTGCTGCTCAATAATAACATTACGTCCGTTAGGTCCTAATGTAGCTGTAACTGCTTTTGAAAGTTTCTCTACACCAGCACGTAAGCCTCTACGTGCTTCGGCTGAAAATTCTATACGTTTACTCATACTAATTCGTGATCTGATTCTGGGTTATAGGTTTCTTCTACTTTGCAAAGTACTTCTCGGGATTGAGCAATATAATATTCTTGTCCGTCAAACTCTACTCGGATGGTTCCGATCTTAGGTAGCAATACGATATCACCTACATTAAAGTTTACTGGGATAAATTTGCCGTATTCGGACATACGTCCTGGACCTACAGCAATAACTTCGCCCATCTCAGGACGCTCTTTACCCATATCGGCAATAATGATATTGCCATACATTTGTTCTGTTTGCTCGATAGGTTTTACTACCAATCGGTCATTTGAAGGTACTAACTTCTTCATACAAGAATGCGATTATTTAATTGTGACAAAACATTATCGTATGCTTTCAGAAAATCTGTAAGATCTACTGTCTGCTGGTTAAGTTTCTCAACTGTAAGGTATCGAGCTGCTCGTTTAATTGCTCCCTCTAATCCACTATAATAGCCCAGCGGAAGAGTTGAACCTTCAATCATTAACGTGTATTGAGTCTCATCCATAGAGATCCAGTAAGGAGAGAGCATCTCATCCTTAATCGTAACTTGGGGCTTTACATGCCCAGCTTTTTTTCCTCTTGCCATAATGTTTTGATTATACTCTTAATATACGAAAAAGAGTACAGGGAGCCAACTCTATAACTTATTTAATTTTAATTTTCGTAGGTTTATTTTCCTCGGTGTGAGGGATGTTAATTGTCAAGAGACCATCCTGCATTTTAGCATCAATGCTCTCGACATCAAATCTACGAGCAATCTTATAACCTAAATTAAAGGAACGTTTGGCAATTCCTTTGTGGTATACTCTGAGGTTGTCAGGATCTTTTTTGAGTCTGTCCTCTGAGTTGTGCACAATACGAAGTACATCACCTTCCACATTAATCTCAACATCTGATTTGTTAAGACCTGTGCAGGCAATTTCAAAAAATAATCCGTCTTGTGTTTCGTAAATGTCGACCGGGTGTCCGATCTTGTTGTCTACCGGAGAATTAAAGGTAGAGTTTTGATTGAAGAAATCCTTGAAAAGGATATCGAATGTTGAGGATACGTTATTATCCCACAACTTGTAGTTGATTTGTGTCATAGTCCTTAGATCTATTTAGTTAATAATTTATGTAACCCGACTCCCATTTGGTGAGTCATTTTATGAGCGGCTCCCTGCTCTTTCATATAAATATATACGATTTACTTTTAGTGTCCATCACGCCAGTTATTCGAAATCTCAGGAGGTGCTTTAAGCGTTACTCCTTCTAACTTAGTAGTATTCTCCATAATCTCTCTTACGATAGGAGCTACAAACTCTGCCTGATCTTCTGGTACGTTGATAATCAACTGGTCATGTACTTGAGCCTGAACACGGCCGTCGATTCCAAGCTCTTTTAGCTTACGATTGATCTGCACTGCCGATCTGTTCACGACAGCCGCTGCAAGGCTCTGCAGTTGATAGTTCAAACAGTTGTTAAGTCCATTTCGGTAGTCACGGTAGACTTGCAGTACAGCATCCTTACCGAATTGATCTGATAAGTCTTTTCTAAATTTCCAATCCATAATCTGGTCACCGTATCGATCGTAGATAGCTTTAACTTTAGGTAGGTGACGAATACGGCCTACTTTATTCTTGATAAAGCCATGCTCTTTGACCTGCTTACGAGAATTGATACGCCACTGCTTGAGCTGAGGGAATCCATTCAGGTAACCTTCTACAAGCACTTCGGCTTCTTTCTGAGAGATACCTAGAGTCATTCCTAGAGCATAAGCCTCCATACCGTATGCAATACCGAGTGAGTAAGCCTTAGCTTGGTTACGCTTAACAGGGTCTAGCTTCTTAAGGTAGTTAGGAGCTTTTTTGTCTGGAGATACTCCGTCAGGATATTTATCTCGCTGCTCGTCTAGCTTTTCGGTTCGAATAGCAACAGTAGAATAGAAGTCCCATCCGTTGTTAAAGATCTCCTGAAGGTTAACGTCTCCTGATACAGAAGCAAAGCAGTGAGGTTCCAGTGACTCGTAGTCAGCATCGATAACTTTACGTCCAGGACCTGCAGTTAAGAAGGCGCGAACGATGTTGGTGTACTTAACGATGATAGGAGCATCTTCGCCTTCCTCTTTAGGCTTAGGTAGCTGCTGGGCATCTGAACCGTAACGGCCTGATACAGTACCGTTCTGCTTAAAGTAGAAATAATACTTACCATCTTCGGCACCGTCAACAAAGCGATCGATATACGTAGACTTAATCTTAAGCAGCTTGTTATAGATACGTAAGTTCTCTGCCCATTCGTAGTCTTTAGAGAGCTCTTCAATCATATCCATATCAAACTTATCGCGACCGGATTTAGTATTAGCTCCCGATACGAGAGGTTTAATACCCATGTAGTCAAATACAAGCTCACCTAAGTGCTTCTTAGATTGAATGTTGATATACTCACCGTCATTCTTCTCTTTCCACAGAGCCATAGAGATCTTAACAACCTCCATCTCATCTAAGATAGAAAGGTCTCCGGTAAGTAGGTACTCTTTGGCAGGTGAATCTTCTAGATCTGCTAGAGTCTTTTGAGTGATAGAGTACTTACCTGTCTTGTCAGATTTAGGCAGAGCTAAAGAGTACCGCATGGCTAAGTACTGTGCCCAGGTTCCTTTATTAGAAGGTGGGAACTCCTTTAGAGCAGTGTCTACGACCCACTCTTTACCAGCAGCTAATGCCAAGATAGAGTCAAGAACGATCTTTTTATTCTTCTGAAGATCTTCTACAATCTCTTCTTTGGTCTTTTCTAGAAGCTCTAAGTCTAAATCTACTCCCATCTCTTCCATAGGAATAGTTACTTCACGGTACAGAGGCATAACCTCGTCTTCAAAGAAGAACTGCTCAAGGCCTTCCTCTTTTAGCTTCTGCATGAAGTAGGTACATACTCGGAGAGTTAAGTCAGTATCGGCAGCAGCGTACTTCGATAGTACCTCCATGTCTGCTTTGTAGATCTCAAAGCTTTCCTTAGTTACTGAGCCTCCATTACGTTTGATAGACTCTTTTAGTTCAATCTGCTCTTCGTTAGCAGCCTTCTCTACATCTAGGCCGATGTGCTCTTGAATAGAGATTGCTAGAGGCTTAAGACCGAATACTCCCATACCTGCTCCTTCTTCCTGAACGGTATGTACTAGGAGTGCAGTATCAACCCAGAGACTATCTAGCAGGTTAACGCCGTAGAAGTTCTTAGTAAATCGGCAGTCAAACGATGCGTTGTGCATCACAAGCTTCTTACCAACTAACATACTTAAGATCTTCTTAGCTAAGGTATGACAACCAATACCTTCGATCTGAAGTTCATCTAGAGATTCATTCTCGTAACTCCAGGCCATAGTCGGCATATAGAATCCGATACCGATATCACCCGATACAGAGAAACCTACGATCTGTCCCTTACGCATGTTAAGAGAGTCGGTCTCAGTATCGTATGCGATAATACTAGACTCGTTGATGTGCTGTATAAGTAGGTTTACAGTCTCTTTATTAGTTACTGTGTAGTACTTCTTTTCAATTGACATATGATACGCGGTATTTCTCTATAATCTTAATTGCAGTTGCATAACGTTGGGCAGTATATTTTCTCATCTCAGTAATACCGGAGAAGTTAACATCGAAGTATGCATCTCGATCTCCTAATGCTTCTAAAAGCTCCTGTTCGATTTTAAGAGCTAATTCTTTTCCTTTTACTGTGATGCTTCTAATAGGGTATACAGAGTCAAAATAATCAACCCAAACTACTCTGTCAGGATGCTCTTGAGGTTCGTACAGACGATTAGCTTCTATTCGAGATAGAACATCCTTATAATCCGTAATACCGGGCTTAATAAAGCCTACTCCGTCTTTCTTAAAAGACATTAAATACACTTTTCGATGATCTGTACGATATCTTTCCATATCAGTTGCGTTGTCTGTTTAGTTCAGGAACCTCTCCGTATTGTTTGTAGTAGTCTTGAAGTATAGCTTCTTCTAAACCTTTCTGTAGGTTAGTTTTAAACTTATATCCTATGAGTTCTACTTCTGTATTAGGAATTAAATATACGAAAAAAAGTACGCGTTTAAAACGTTCTTTAATACTTTCCCGAATAAAATTATTAGTAGAATTACTAATACATTTATACTGTGTTAAGATACGGTGACGAACGTTTGCTGATTGTCCGAACTTTAAAACTGTGTCTGAATCCGGGTCGTATATAAAGTATACGCCTGCTTTTGCATTTTTGCGTAATTTTTTATCTAGTTCTTTATCGTGTACTTCTACGTCTACTCCTTGAACTAGTCGATCACTCACAAACATATTTGCATAGTAAGTGAATCCCTTTTCGTGCACCCAGTAGTTAAGATCTTTCATAACCGTTATTTTCTAATACTCTATAAAGATAAGAAAGGAGCCCGTAGGCTCCAACTTATTTTAGTAATTTTCTCCGTAAATGTCAAAAGTTTCTGGTTCCGGTGGAGCTACTTCTTGAGTACGAATCACATAGATCTTACTGTCCAAAGGTGCGAGTCTGAACTCTGCTTTCTCTTTTGTCTTTAAATACCAGGCATTTAATGCTTTGGTTAACGAGTCGTGAACTTCTTTATCACCAACTAGCTCCCACTTATCGCCGGGCGGAACTCTGGTAGCAATTAGCTCTAGGAATTCTTCCGTCATTGACGCAGGGTTTTCTTCATTCGCTTACTTGAATCAGACATCCAGCCTGGTACCATATCCGCATGAGTTGCTCGGATAGGATTAATGTCCAAGCCTCCACGGCGTGTATATAGACATGCTACCATTAACTTCTCTGGCTGATAAGCTTGCATGAGGTGGGTAAAGACCATCTCACAAATCTCCTCATGGAAGTGAGATACCTGACGATGTGATACAATGTACTGAGCGAGAGATGCTTCATCGGCTACGTTCTTACCTTCCATATGGATGTAAACATCACCCCAGTCTGGCTGGTTAGTTACACGGCAGTTACTACGGAGCAAGTCTGAGTGAAGCTTCTTAACTACATTCTCTTCTTTAGTCTCCCAGGTACGAAGCTGAGAAGCATCAGAATGGAAGGATGTAAAGGTTACTTCGTCTAGGTTTACTAGAGCGTTAAGTTCCTCGTATCCGTCAAAGCCATACTCAGGTGAGAAAGTATTCTTAAAGAACGTACAAGTTACATCTCCTCCTAGAAGTTCAGTTAGGTCTTTAGCAACTGTTGTTTCGATCTGCTCGATACATTCTGCTGCTGTCTCACCCATTGGAGTCATATTCAATGAGTTTAGATACAGTTTAATAGACTTTGACTCAACGTGGAACTCTGTATCAGCAGGACATACAATCTTAAGCATACCGGCTACAGGTTGTCCTTTTTTAGTGATTGCAGATACTTCATATGCATTCCATGCATCTACTCCTACAAACTCTTTACCTGTTAGTCCGTAACCTTCTCGGTTAAGGTAACGAGGTACTGCAACTAATAGTTCTGGAGCGTAGGTATCTTTGTAACCTTCGCCGCCTACCTTGCCAAGGTGTTTACCAGCAATCTCTACAACTGCATTGTAATTCTTTACTTCTTCCATTTTTATTTAATATAATTTAAAATTTGATCTACTCGCTGCAATGGTGAGCCAGTAACAGTTAAATAATGACGGTCAGTTAAATCGAGTTGATACTTAAACTCTTCATCGATAATCTTTCTCCAAGCTTCATCTACACTGCGCTGACCATCATCCACAGCATCGAATTCAATAGGGAAATAAATATAATGCGTATACTCATCCTGTACTCGTGCCCAAGTATCTTCAATAAAATCTAGACCTTGAGAAGATAAAGCAGGCATATGCTTAGAGTATACAACTAGATCTAGGTAGCATCGATCTAGAATCAAACTATGAGGTCTGAGTAAAGCTTCTAAGTGAAACGAAGAGATAGCTAACTGAGTCTCGGTAGTACCTGCTTCGTTGATAGGAAAGCCAAACTTAGCTACTGTACGAGTGCTTTCATTAATAAAGTCGTACTTAGGTAACTTAGCTTTCAATAACTCATACACAGTAGTCTTACCAGTACTACTAGCTCCTACTAATGCAACTCGTCTAATCATAACTTGTCTTGTAAAAATTCACACCACATCTCTACTGATGTGTCATGTAATATACGAAAAATATCATTCTTAGGCAACATCTTATGTATACTTTCTCGCTCCATTAGAACCTCACCTTCATCTACTCCGGCAGTTACTTTGTGAATAACACAGCCAGCAGTTCGGTAATTACCTTCCCAGGCTCTAAACTGAGGATCTTTTCCTTTTAGTTCAGGGTACTTAGTAATCAAACCTGGATGTCCGTTATATACTTCAAAACGATTGCAAATACTTTCCGGAACAACTCTAAGCCATCCGTGCAGAGTTACGATAGGATTATCATAGCCCATTAAGTGCCACTGGTATTCATGTTCCTCAGGTTTGTTTTCAGTCCAGTGAAGAAGGTAAGAAGGAATGTCTTGATTGATAGTACGCAGGTGAGAAGGTCTGTGATTGGTAATAATCTTATCAGGCCAGCGACCTAAGATCTTACTAACCTCAACAATCTCAGACCCCGTCTGACTAAAGAATGCTATCCACGGACGTGTTCTTACCATGAGCGAACCATCTAAAACGTTGAACATTACCTATTGCAGTTCTTACCTGCTCCTCAGTGGGAGTCATATTAATCATCTCAAATAACTTGATTGATGCTTTATCCCACAAACCTTGGTCTTTATACTCGATTCCTAGTAGACCGTGTACTACTGGATTAGAAGTATCTAGTGAGTAGATCCAATCGTAATCTTTATAGAAAGCAAACTCCTGAGGTAGTCCACATCCTAATAGGTGGTGAGGAATATCTGTATTAATAACTCCATCACGTAGCATCTTACCCAACAGAGTAACTCGACCTAGCATCCAGCTAACATACTTGTTAGGGTGCGGTACCATCTGTTCGTAGAGACTGTAATCGAAAGAGATTGCCACCATATCTACTTCAGCTATAGTAGTCATCCATTCGTAGCAAGTAACTATCTCAGAGTAAGTCTTTCCCTGTACTACGCCTATTTTCTTACTGTCAGTAGCGAGACGTCCTGCGTACTTAAAATTCCACTCGGACATGTTATGCATGGTACGCTTAGCATTCTCTAAAGAGTCAGGTACGATGTACCAGGTAGGTTTCAAATAATCAATCCAGAAAGCAAAGCTATCAGAGTTAAAAGCTTCTCCTAATTCAAAAATAGAATTATCTAAAATAATTTCCCTCCCTTTTAGTTTAGCTTCTTCAAACTTAGCTAAGTACTCTTCATTCTCTTCAAAGAGATGTACTAAAGCATAGTCGTAATCTGTATACTGTTGAATAGTATCAAAGCAAGCAATAGGGCTTTCGTGTGCTATCTTAACCATTTATATTATCTAAATTAGAAAGAGAAGAAAATAGAGTATCTAGTTGCTTAAGACTATCTTGTAGTTGAGTTATATCTTGTGTAAGAGTTTGAGTTTGATTCTCAGAAAAGTACTGCTCTACCTTACCAACCGGTATAACCCACTGCTCTAAAGTTTCTACATATACTTTGTTATCTTCTATAAATTGTACCAAGTCCATATCAGTTCATTATTACGACATACCAGTTCAATGAAGTGGCTATCATAAGCCACAGGAAGTAAGGTACGGAAAAAATTGCATATCTCCAACCATAGCCGTTACGAGTTATATCTGTAATCATAAAAATTACGAATCCTAATAACGCAATAACAATACCTGCTACAATAGTTGCATGAAGATAAAAGAACAGAGGGTTCCAAATCACATTCAAAACAACACTGAGGCCGTAAAGTAGACGCAATTCAGCTTCATAAACTCGCTTACTAAATACTAATCCTCCCCAGATTGAGAAGGTAAGACCGATTGTAGTCCAAGCTGCACCAAAGACCCAGCCTGGTGGTGTCCATGGAGCTTGATTTAGGTTTACATACCAGTCTGAGATAGTACCTGGATCGGTCCAGGCTGCTCCTAGAGCTAAGCCTCCGAAGTTAATCAAGAGGCAGGTAAAGAAGTACTTCCAGAACTTTTTCATTGCTTTGCGTTTTCGATTTCCTCTTCGGTAAAGAACTTACGCAAGTTAGGAGCAAAGTAGTTGATAGATTTCATAACCTTGTCGTCGGACTGGCGATATACTACCCAGCGATCACCTACTTGTTTGGTGTAGCAAGGACCGTTCTTACGGTAGCATGCATCGATAGTCTCCATAGCTTCATCATAAGTAGCACAGCTCTTAGACATATTAGAAGCTTGAACTTCTGCATATGCATCTACAAGCTTGTCTTTTAAGCCGAATACCATAGTAGCGTTACCTACTGCCACATATAACAAATCGCAGATAGCGTCTAGTACTTCTACGATATCTTTATTCTCGATAGCTTCTGCTAACTCGTCAGTCTCTTCTTTAATGAAGTTAACTACAAAGTCAGTAAGCTTTTTATCGTTAGGAACGATAGGGGTATAGTTGTTCGGCTTACCGAACGTATCGTTGAATACTTCTACTTCATCAACGAAAGGTACATTTTTTACTTGCATGCGTAACCTTTTACAAATTCATAAAATTCTGCTCGTGCTGAGTCTTCTTCTAGAAAGCTACCTGATAGCTTAGATGTCTTCATTGATGCACCAGCATGCTTAGTACCACGGCATGATACACAATTGTGACCTGCTTCAATCATAACAGCTACTCCTAAGTTACCTTCACATACAGTATCTACTGCATTATGAATAGCAACAGTAAGCTGCTCCTGAATAGCACCTCGACGACCGAAATGCTCTACAATACGGTTTAACTTAGATAAACCGATTACCTTTCCATCCTTAGAAGGAATATAGCCGATATGAACTCGACCTTGAATAGTCTGGTGGTGATGTGAACACATCGAAGTTAAAGGAATATTACCTTCAAATACGATACCATCGTAACCATCAGAAGGGAAGGCTGTGATCTCAGGCATAGGATTAAATCGTCCTGCCCATAGATCGTTTACATAAGCCTTAGCTACTCGACGAGGAGTATCAGAAGAGTTAGGGTCATTACGCCAGTCACATCCTAGAGCATCTAGGAATTCGCCAAATGCCTTAGCTGCATTCTCAATGATAGTAAACTTCTCCTGGTCTGTTAGGTGAACAGAGTTCATAGAATGAATCTTAAACTTCTCTGCTAACTGGCTTGAGATACCGTTAGCGAACCCGCTATCGGCGAGCTCTACATCATAACGTTTTTTCTGCGACATATAAATTATTTGTTTTTAAGGTGGTGCTACGACACCATTACATAATATACGAAAACTATTTCAGAGCGCAAACACACTTCTGTAATTTCTTGCGTAACCTTTATCGTTATCCATTCCAAAGCCTACTACCCATTCATCCTTAATAGTAAATGCATGATAGGAAGGTACTGGAGGAATACGAGAAGTTTCTCTGGTTAGTAGAGTAACAATGTTAATTGAGGCTGGATGTTTGACCTGAAGGTATTCAATCACAGCATCCATTGTATTACCCGTATCGTAAATGTCGTCAACAATATAGACGTGCTTTCCTTTTACAGGTGTCTCTAAGTCTTTGGTGATCTGTATATCACCCTGTTTCTTTTTACTGACGTAGGATCTTATTCTCATAAAATCACATTCTACGTCTATACTCATATTACGAACTAGGTCTGCATAGAACATAAATGCTCCATTTAATAAACCTACCATAACGATTGGAGTTTTATCTCCATTGTGCTCTGCTGAGATCTTCTTAGCGATGATCTTAGTCTGGATATCAATATCCTTTGCGTCAATTAACTGTTGCATACTTTAATCTTACTCTATCTGAAATTGGAATTGCTTCATTGTTTTCGTCTATACGTACAAACTTGATGTTGGTCGATAAAATAACCGACTGCGATCCTGAGTATACGTTATGTGCTCTAGCTTCAAGATAGAGAGTTAAGGACGTATTTCCAACTTCTGCTACCTTTCCGTAAATTTTTAATAACTGACCTTCTTTGGCTGGTTTCTTAAATAGACATTCGTCTATCTTGATAGTAACCATTCTAGGAGTATCAGCTACCTCCATTGCCATAGCTGCTCCAGCAGCATCCAACCAGGCTAACAGCTTACCTCCAAAGAGGTTAGCATGAAAGCCGAGGTCAGATTTCTTAATAGGATGTGTGCTGATTAGCTGCATTACTGAATAAGTACTTTTTCTGCTGTACCGTTTTCGTATCGGATCACATAGAGACCTTTTAGCCCTTCTAAGCTAGTACCTACAAGACGGCCGTACCAGTCGTAGACTTGGTATTGCATATTGCAATCAGCAATATTCTCTTTAATACCGATTGTAGATGTTACAACTAGAAACGTCCACTGTGCTCGCTGAATACCAATAACCTGCCCATTTCTCATATCTTTAATCTCAAAACCTGTAGCATATCGACCTACAGTAGCAGGTACCCAGCTTACACTGTCATTATCTACATGCATGGAAAGTTGGGTATAATTCTGAGGTACAAATACTCCATTAGCATAACCTGCAAATAAGTCCGTCTGTGTTAATTGCACTGCATCCCAGGTATCCGGGTTAACTAAGAAGGATAAAAATCCCCAGACCGGTGTCATTGTATTACGTGTACCTACTTGCTGGTTGATCAAGAAAGGCTCTCGAGCGTAAGGAGTTGAATTATAAGGGATGTGCCAGTAGTCGGCTGAGATAACAAACTCTGAATTGAATGAATTATTAGAGTTATTAATAATGCCCCAGCAGCAATTCTTATAAATAAATCGATACTTGTTAGAATCTAAATCTAAGTAAGAACTAGCATAGTTAGTCAATACCTGACCCTGAAATGTGGATGTGGTAGCCTGTGTTAAAGTGACTGTTCCGTTTTGAACGTACCAGCCTACAGAGTTCATCTCCCATTTCTCTACCGTGATAGAAGAAGGCATAGGAAGACCTTGCGCGTCAGATACTAACCATACTCCTACTGTTGTAGAGTCTTGATTGGTTTGAAATACTCCAACCATTCCACCTAAAAGGTGTGATGCACTTGCATTAAGCCCAAGTGCTAAGGCTAACATAACCAATACTTTTTTCATTGAATTGCGTTTCTACATGGACATTTATAATCTGAGAGCTCTGATGTTAGGGGTTTCTCATTCTTAAAATAGTAACATTCTCGACGATTTCCAACTTTTATTTCTTTGTAGTAGCCTTTTGGAATCGCAGCGTTAGTGGGCACACGCCTGGGAATATTATCAAATTCTACTCGGATAAAGATTTGAACGTCGCCAGCTTGGGCTAACTCTCTTTCTCGAGTCTCTAGCTTCTTCCATACACCTCTATTGAGAGACTGGTGCTGTAGGGAGGAGTTAACGTATGTAAATGTCTCTAATAGCATTTCACGGGTACAGTTAAAGTCTGCGGCAGGTGCCATATGACCTTTGTCCCATTCGTTAGCTACGTAATCATCATTGTCGGAAGTATGAATTCCTTTTTCTTTATAAAAATCCATTCCTGAACGTGAAGCTGTTCCGTTAGGACATGCTACACTATATCGAACTGACAAAGGGTTCTCTAGAGGTTCTGAGTACCAGATTCTAAAGTAAGGAGTGTTCCATTCAACGCTGTCTCTTAAAGAATTCTGTCCAGAGAGCGTAAGCGAGGAAGCCAATAAGGCCGCCGAAAAGAAAATAAGCGAGTACCATTTTTTCATTTTAGTAATTTAAAGATTTAGAGATAATTGGGAATTGTTCGATAAAGATTTTTTTAATTTCTTTTGCTATGTCTTGAATCTCTTTTTGAGCGTGAGCATCGTCACGGAGATCAAGGAAGTGAATCCATGAGCGGATAGAACCGGTCATATGGATTTTAGTTTTAGTTGCTAAAGGAAGTACCATACGAGCTACCTCTCTTGCTACACCTTCGTTAAGGAGTTGATTATAAAGATCTTGACATACTCGGAAGTGTTTGCCGATTTGTGCGGATGCTGAGGTACTGTATCCGGCATAGAATACATCTGGGTTGAATACTTCAGTAGAGCTTTGTCGATTCTCTTCA
>Ga0099848_1000625_pt1 | contig 16572 bp, 13 predicted proteins | sample CB_VirMetaG_3_FD_78179 | JGI IMG/M metagenome (GOLD analysis project Ga0099848, IMG submission 78179) | Freshwater to marine saline gradient viral communities from Chesapeake Bay - CB_1508_1S Viral MetaG | ecosystem: Environmental > Aquatic > Marine > Coastal | place: USA: Chesapeake Bay...
ATACTTCGGCTCTCGGATGACCTGGATTGGGCTGTAGGTGGGCATAACGGGGATACCGTTATAGTCGAACAGGCTGCCTCTTTTCGTCATGATACCGCTCTTTTTTAACAGCATCTTCATCGAAACATTTCCGAAACAGATGATGAACTTCGGATTCACAGCCTTGATTGTGTTTTCTAGGTGAGTGCGGCAAATCTTCATGTCATTTGTAGACATATCATCCGAAGCAACGTATGGACACTTGATGCAAGCAGAGTGAGTAATGTTTGTATACTCAGATTCTGGGATACCTGCTTCCTCATATGCCTGAAGAAGCAGTGATAGCTCCTTGCCCTCTACAGGTGTGATTCCATTATTCCACCGGAAGGAATCGTTCAGAACCAGAATCCCTCCAGTGTTTTGCAAACTTTCATCAAGTAAATAGTCCTGATACCCATGGATTGGCTTCTTTTTTCGGAGTTGGGAACAGCCATTGCAAATTTCAGGAGTAGACATAACTATAGACCTATAATAGGTTTATGTCGTATTTAAATAATGAAAGATTCGAGAAAGTGATCGCTGGGTATAAGGCTCATCCGTCGATATGGGAAGAGGAACTCATCGAGAACTTCGATCTTCTCATTAAGAATATATTCGACGGATTCAAGTTTAATGGAGTTGAGTATGATGACGTGCGTCAAGACTGTTTCTTATTAATATTTTCAAAAATATTAAACTTTAGTCCAGACAAAGGCACAGCTTTCAACTTCTTCACAACAGTTATACTCAACAATATTAGACTGTTGTATAGTAAAGAGAAGAAGCAAAAAGAAAAGGTCCAAGCCTACTTTCTCAAGCTTTTAGAGCAAAACATAGACTTGGACCTTATCCAAGGTCCTTCCCCCTCAGACCCTTAATTCTGAGTAGATACTTGGGAGGTAATCCTTGGTAACAAAGAACTTCAGATGAGATATAATCAGAGTCGGTGCAATCTTCACATTGAAGGTCCCAAATAGCTCTGGACTCTCAAACGAGTCAATAATATATAGTGGGTAAGTGTCTTGAGACATCTGATATCTGTGCTGTAATTTAGACATCAGATGTTGACTCGACCTATCTCTCAAATTCAGGAACAAGAGCCCATACTTGGTCTCGTCTTTCTTATGTTGAGACAAAGCATGGTTGATAGTGGCATTACTTAAATCATTGTTCTTGACGCACTCAAGAAGCTCTGAGTAAGTAACCCAGTTATCACTAGTAACCCAAATTAAATTATGGATATCACTCTGCATCTGAGTCATCAGATTCTTCCGTGCTAGTGTTTAATGCTTTTAGAGAATCAACATCAACGCCTTCTTCTCGAAGCTTGTCTTCATTCTCAACGACATACTTCTTCATTAAATCAAGAGCGTTCTTATGGAACTGCTCTAAACCCATAAAGAAGACGCTCTTTAGAAAGACTTCATCTTGTGCGTCATCAGGCACGAGCATTCTCTTCATATTTTTGAATGACTCAGCTTCTTCCTTACTGAGCTTGATTGTGATCTTCATTCGATCTTTACTCCTATTCTCTAACTTTACTTTGGTTTTGGAAAAGTCTAACGTAACTTTATCGTTTGACATGCGCTATTATAGCGGAGGAGACCTGAGATGTCAAAGAAACCATCAAAAAAAGAACAGACCGCAGTTGACTACCTAGAAGGTCTATCTGGTGGAAAAAAGCGGTCAGTGAACTCACGTCGCAAGGGTGTCAATTTTGAGAACAAAGTATGCAAAATGTTGAATGCTAGATTCAACACAACCGACTTCATGAGAAGTCCAGGCAGTGGTGCATTCGCGACATCTCACAAGCTTCCTGAACATTTGATGATTTACGGTGACCTGATCACTCCACAGAACTTCGCCTTCTGTGTAGAATGCAAGAAGGGCTACAACAAGGTCTTTATAGACGATCTCTTCAAGGATTCTTCAGATGTATGGAAATTTTGGAGGCAAGGAGAAAGAGACGCAAAAAAATCCGGGAAGCTGCCTTTAATAGTTTGGCAGCAGGATAACAAATCTATACTTGCTATTACTGAAGATGTATTCAAGATTACAGAAGTAGAACTTCAAGCTATAAAATATAAAAATATATTAATACACAAACTTGATGATTTACTACAGAATACAACAGATGCTTATTGGTTTACGCAGGTAGCTTACTAAGATTTCTTATATGAGAACTTAAAAATCTTAATGTTTCTAAAATTATGGGATGATTTCTTGTAATTGAAGAACTAACCATCTGTTGAGATCCAATTATACTAGACTCAGAGTTAGCTTTGTTACCTGACATACCTAGTATACCGTTTCTAAAACCAAAAGTAAGTATTCTATTAAGACCTGTAATTCTATCCTGATAAGTGACAGTCATTACAGAATTAATTTTATTTTTCTTAATGGACACCTCAGCTTCTCCTCTTAAGATGGCAGCTAAACAACCAGTAGATGCCTCTCCATGGTCCATTGAATAAGAACGAACTTTTCCTTTCTTTTCAGATAGTTTCACAACATTAGTGGACATAGCTAAGTGGGTCTGACCAGATCGGGACAAGATATCGGCTGCTGCTGCGGCTTTAGATCTATCTAATAGTGCTCCGTCTTCACCAGTCCTAAATGAATCCTCTAGGTAGCTTTCTAGCTGTTGCTTTTGCATAGCTCTAAGAAAATCAGTTTTAAGTTTTTCTACTAAGCTAGGTTTGGGTGATCTTGCTTCTAGAGCCTTAGCTAGAGCCCTACCAGCATCTACAGCAGGATTCTTAACAACATCGTCATAGTCCAAAGTTTTTACTAACTCGTCTACCATGTTAGTAACTATGACTGAACCACTTTCACTTTGAATTTTTCCGTCTATTTCTATATTATAAGTTTTTTGAATTTTTGCTATACTAGTCTCAAGTTTATTATAATTATTAGCAAAATTTAATTGATGATTTTCTATAGTATTAATATCGTAATCAACTGGATTGATGCCAAGGGCTTCTCTAGATCTATCTCTTAACCTAATTTGAGTTTCATTTAAGTTAGTTATATCTCTACTAAATCTATCTAAAGATAGAGATCCATAAGTTGTCTGAGCCCCTGATTCTACTTTGACACCTTCTATGATCGCATAAACCGATCTGTTTGTATTGCCAAGTAATTCTTTAGGCAGTTTATTTACATAACCAGAACTCTTATCTAGGAAATCTTTTAGGGGAGCTTTATGTATATATTTTTCAGGATCTAATCCCATAGCTATGGCTGCTTTTACTGCTTCTTCCTGTGAATTAAAAGTGTATACTAAATCTTCTCTAACCCCGTCTCCGATATCATCGCCTACCTGCATAACTAAATCAGGATTTATTGATTGTAATCTTTCTGTAGAATAAGAAAGAACAACTGTTAAAGTTTCTGCGACGTTTTCACAGTCTCTAGTGCTTCTTGTTTCATTCCTCATGAATGCAAAAGCCTCTAAAGATTCCGCAGTCAGCGCATATAATTTTTTCTCAAAGCCTGCTATATGCTTTCTCATAGCTTGAACATATAGACATAAGTTTTCTATTCTTCCTACATAATTATCTATTTTGTTACTTATATTTTTTGCTAAGTCTTCTAAGCCTTCTGACATCGCTTTATTGTATTGTCTAATAAAGTTAGCAATTACAGGTATGTGTTCATTTACTTTACCTCGAATTGATCCTAGCTTGCCTGGGTCCATGATACTATCTAAATCAAATGAAACTACACGCTTTCTAGTTAATGCTTGAAATTTATTAGATATAACATTATATAAACTTCTGTCTGAGTCATCAATCATAACCCAAGATTGTAAGCTTGTGCCTTTGATAAGAATTTGTCCTTGTTTAGTAAATTTAAAAGATTGTTTAAGTTTTTCTAATTCAGTTGGATCATTTATTTCTATATCTCCGGCTAAGAAGCTTAAAAACTTATTTATATTTTGTTTTGCTGATTCTAAGTCTTCATCACTACCATTAAAAGCAACTTTAGATATTTCAAAACATTCTTTACGATCGTCTCCTGGAGGGCACTTCTTCTTTAGTAATTTTTGAAGTTGATCGACCCCAATAGTTAATAACTTTGATAATTGTTTTGTAGCTACTTTTTCGTAATTACCTGTTGCTTTTCTTATCAAATCTTCTTCAGAGTTAATGATATACTTTAGAAATGTAGATTTCTTAGCTAACCTTAGACCTTCACATGCAGTATCTTTGTTTGCTGCTAAATCAGCTATCTCATCTGCAAGATCTCTTTGCATATCATTATACGTTTTTTTATTCTTTTGGGTGATACTTACCAAATACTCTAGGCGCATTTGACATCTTTTACCACCAGTAAAAGTTTCAAAAAGTCCGGTCGCTGCTTTTCTAACTAAATCAGCAAGTCTTTGTTTCTCCTGTTGGATTAGTTGTTCTGGTGTAACCATAGGGATTTGATCTCCTAAGGTTTGTTCTCCTGGTGATGTTTGCCCTTCTACGCCTCCTGCGCCTTGTTCTGCCGACTGGCCCTGCTGTGATTCACCTTCTAATGCCCCAAATAATGATGTTAGCACACCTCTATTAAATTTGTCACTGCCTCCTACAAACATTCCATTTGCATCTACTGTAAAATTTCGTGACAGTCTAGTATCATTTACTGTGAAAGAACCCTCATATTTCTTGCTCGGAAATACAGTGGCAGTTGGAGGTGGATTTGTCAGAAGTTGAGCCATCAGCGGTAGTCTAGGATCTTGCGCCACAGGAACTTCCTGCTCGTCTATACGGGTAATGCAGCAGTTATGATGCTTGTATAACTTTATTAATTCTAAGAAATAGTTCATAATACGAAAAAACCCGCCTATAGTATTTATAGGCGGGTTCTCCATTGTTTGCTAAAAAATTTATCAGCGAGCAGTCTTTAGATCCATGAAATCGTATCTGAATGATAATGAAATTGTGTGGAACTCGTTCGTGCTGTAGTTCATCTCTGATGGAGTCCAGCTCTTTGGATAAACACCATAGTATTCCAGAGATTCGTAAGGAACTTTTTTGTTATCCAGGTAAACTATTTCAAGCTTAGTAGCCTTGAAGTGTGGGCTGTTAGCACCACCTGGTCTTGAGTTTTCAGTAGAGTCACCCGTAATTGGATTGTGAACTGTCTTAAACCAATCCCAAAGAACAGGAGCTGTATTCTTCAGGTATAGGTGATCGAAAGTTATTGTCAGTTCACTTGGGACACCTTGACCTGGGTAGTAAAGCGTGTCATTAAGACGTTTGACAGTGATGTCTTCGACGCGGAAGCCAGCGTTGGAAACTTGCTTTGCGGCAAGTGTTAGATCAGTGCCCCCTGCGATTCTGTTCAGTGGAAGCCCATAGAAGTGGGCTTCGAACTGATACGTCCTTACTGAATCAAGCTCAGTTGAAATTACAGGTAAATTCTGACCTGCGTTGAACTCTCTACCATAAAGAGTCTTAAAGTATGATTGATATTGCGCCATTTATTTTCTCCTTATCCTACGATCTGAGCAGATTGTGAGGTTACGTTAATTTCAAAGACAACTGCCTCGGCAGCTTTCGTTGGCTTGAGTAGAATCTTACACCAAACTTCATTTCTATCCACTCTGACAGGAGTGTTAGTAGTTTCATCACAGACCACTGCGAACTCAGTGATACCTCTTCTTCTCTTGATATCGTCAAGGAGAGGCTCAACAACTTCCTTGATTTGAGACCAGAGAATGCTATCATTAGGCTCGAAGGCGAATCTTTGGGTAGAGAGGAGTAGAACTTTTCTGATGTAAATCAGAAGCATTCTAACGTTAACTCTATCAAGAGCTGTTGGTTCTCTTTGAGTCGTTCTTTGACCAAAGATGGTGATGCCTTGTTGTGGGAAGTTAACGATCGGGTTAACTACATTACCACCGCTATACATGGAGTCTCTATCTCCTTGATTGAGCTTAACTTGAGTTTCAATTGGCTTAGTTAAGCGACCTCTGATGAAACCAGCAGGAGCAAACCAAAGCTCTGCTGTTCCAGCAGTGAATGCAATTTGTCTTGCACCATAGACAGCAGGATCTAACCAAACATCCTTCTTGAGAAGAGGAACATAGGTCTTAACCCAAGGCCAGTATAGAGCAGCATAAGAAGAGTTTATTGCAGACTTTCTTTCTTCTGATAAACCATTCGACCACTCAATTGCTTCTTGCACTGCATCTTTACCATAAGGAGGAGATACACAGGCAATGAAGTTTTGGCTGGTTTCTGCTAGGGTTACTAAGGCATTCTGAATTGATGGCTCGTGAAGACCGGGGACAATACCCACGGTAATATTCAGTTGATCATCATCCAGAGCATAGATACCGGTTCTATTGTAAAGGCTTCCAATGATATCATCTTCATACTGTGAAGTGTTTCCGTTTGTTCCACCTAGAAGAGATACTGTATTATCCAGAAGCTTCACAAACTTGGGAGTGAAGTCTGGGTAAACCGTGGATGCTCCGCCTTGAACTCCTGAGAATCCGACAGTGGTTTGGAAGATTGCGCTAGCGGCAAGAGTGAAATCATCTAGCCCAACTAGATCTACAGTATTACCGCTGACTATAACATTTGCCTTGATATAATCAGATCTTGGATTTACATCTGTAGTGTTGATAAGATCTGTTAATAAGCTACCTTTTGTTGTTAAGGTTGTCTTAAAGCTTTCAGCAAGAGACCCACCTTCGTTTACAGTGATAACAAATCTATCGCCACCTAAACCATCAACTTCGACAGAGTTACCTACAACACTCCCATCATCTCTCGAACTTAGATTATACCCAGTGCCAGGGTATAGAGATTCTACTAAGTATTTAACAGAATCATTGAAGAGAGTTACGCCTTTGGTAGTTATCGAGCTAGCTGCTACTGCCGGATCTCCAGCGTTAGACCCTACATCTCCATAACCATTGACCCCAAAGAATACAGGCAAGGTGCCAGAAACTGTAAGAGAGGCCCCAGATCCTGCAAAAGATCCTACAATAAATCCTCTATAGGTTCCTGTTCCTCCGTTCTGTCCTACTGTATTATTTTTTGGCTGCTTCTTACCGTCACTATCAACAGTATATTCATAGTAACCACCAACTTTTAAATCATCAAGATATGCTCCAAGCGTAGCTGCAAAAGCTTCAGCTTGATCGGTGTAAGAACCAGCAGCAATTGTAAAAGTTTTTGCAGAGTTAAATTGGTTAACTCCATTAGTATTTGATACTTGAACGGTAAACGTTAATGACTTAGTGACGCCAATGCCTGCTGAACTAACAGCAACTGCCGGACATGAGCCGAAGGTCAGAGTTCCTGAGGCTGCTTTAGCTGTTTGATCAGCTACTCTAACAAAATACATACTATTAGTCGTTTCTAGTATTTCTAGAGCGCCTAGTATGCCTTGTCCTGGGAGAGATTCATTAGGTTCTCCGAAAGTTCTAACTAACGCTTCTTGGCTAGTAATTAGAGTAGCCTTGTTAGTAGGCCCTTTTGTTGAGAAACCGACTACACCAACTGTGGTTGAGTTGATTGTTGCAGGATAGTTTGATACATCCTTTTCAATTACATAAACACCTGGGCTAACTATATTTGCCATTTTATACTCTCTCTATTCTAAGTAAGTTTTTTCTTACCATATTTTTAATCTGTCCACCTATCGAAGCTTCTTCAATTAGGACAGACTCTTTTGGCGTTAGCCAAAATGACTTGGTTCCTGAGCTAGTTAATATAAAGATGTTAAAACCTTGCGCTGATTGATTTTTTAGCTTGACTAACATAGTTTACTTCTCCAGAATGGATAGGCCGTCAGCATTGATTCTAATCGTGTCGCCACCTCTGATGAGTCTTTGCTTGCTAGGAGTAGGCACAAATAACTCATAGCCTATGTAATCATCAGCATTTGTTCCTGTTGATCCTCTTACTAAGCAGTAACCAGAGATATTGAAGGTCGCAGTCGTAGGCCCAGGAGCGACGGGGAAATCTATGACAACGTTATTGATAGCTCTAATTGCACTTAAACCATCTACCTTGGCTACAGTAATATCTGCCGCACCTGGTAATGCAACTCGGTAAGCTCCAGCAGAAACTTCTACAGCAGAGATTGAGCTAGCTGGGTAAGGTTCAGTCACGCCTGCTGGGATTGCGCTAAGAAGACCGACATATAGAGCTTCTCTTGCCCCCATGTCGCTGTTATTAATATAATAGTTCATCAGCTCTATGCCGAATTCGCGAGTCTTTCCAATATAATTTGCCATAATCTAGCTCCTTATTAGTATTTATCCAACAACATTAATAGTTTAACTTATAAAATATAATTTTTATTAGGACAAAACAGTTTTTCTAGTAAACTCAATGAATCTAATTCTTGAGTCACTTGTGTTCGGAATCTTGAATGTCTGCCCAGAACTGACTGTTTGTGGTGTGATTAGTTCAGCGACCATGATTGGAGTAATCCTCAAGCCAGAAGTAATTCTAACTGCGTAAACAACAATTCCTTGAATTAAACCCCAATTTTCAGCAGCTTGTGGGAAAACAACTTCTTGATTAAGCTGAATACCCATTCCACTAGCACCTAAAGAAGCATTATACACTAAACCTGGAGCTGTTATATTTCCTTTATTTATAGCAACTGAGGTATATTTGTGGCTAGTGGTAGGTCCTATATTGTTATAATTAACGCCTTGTAAAGTTCTAGAGGACCCTGGGTAAGTGTATGTAGCATTAGAAAATATTTCTCTTGCTCCGTTCCAATTGTCTCCTGCCCCTGCCGCAAAATTAGTTGGCATGGCTGAAAGTAATCCTATTTGATAAGGTAGACCTAAAACATCCTGTAAGAATTCGTTCCCAGTGTTACCTTGAATCAATGCTAATTCTGCTTCTGCTAAATATCTTGTTTTCATGTTAACTACCTACTGGAGTGAACCCGTCATTGGCTGGAACACAATACTCTGGGACAATAGACACGATCTTTCCTGTGTTCGTGACTAAAAATTTTGGACTTGGAATATGAGATTCTACTGTGATATCAAAACTCTTTCTCAAGACTCGATTCTCTCCATCTCTTAGTTTCGTAGGAGGTTCATCACTTTCTTTTGATAGGAAAGCTTTCGTCGTTGAGTTATACTTAGTATATATGTCAATGTCAGGACTAAACATTCTATGAATTTGTTCAGCGATGTGATCCATGTCTTCTTGATACTTACTCCAGACGTTCAATCTATAAACTATGTTAACAGGCACTGAGGGTAAACTAGCTACCCTTTCCGCTCTGTTGGTCAGCTTGTTCCAGTATCTCTCAAAGTTAATGATTGTGCCATATTTTTTCCTGTTAGTGTTACCTTGAGATGATGATTTATATATGGACATTACTGGTAAAATTATGTTTGCTTCTTTTTTCTTTTTAGCAACTATTCGGTCCATCATACCGTGCCAACAAGGAATTTGTTTAAGATTATTCTCATCATCAATGTAAACTAGATCTGAGAACACGTTAATAATATACTCTAAAGTGTCTCTGAATATTTCAGTAACCTTTTCATCACCCTTAGTTCTTAGAGTTAACTCTTGCCAGAGTTTTGTTTCAAACTTATAAAGAGATCTATTTGATAGAATTTGATTTTCTTCATTAATTCTTCTTATAGTTTGTGTCAGACTATCAGAGGAAAGAATCTCATCGTCTCCTCCTACTAAGGACCCTCCAGGCGATAACCCCCAGCCAGAACCTTTTACATGAGTGAATATAGAATTAAATGAGGACTCTCCAGAAAAAGCTGGTTGGTAGTTAATTGCGTTTGTAATTACAGTAAACTCCGCAACTCCCATGAACGATGGTTGAGTTATTGTGATACTATTCAGTAGGAGTGATTGAGATAGGACTCCACTAAAGATAATTGGCAAACCTTTTATTTCTGAAAATTCTGCTGATGATAACTGTAAAGAAAAATCGTATAATGAATTACCTAATTTTATAAAAGAATTAAAATCTCCTGAACTAAGAGTTAAAGAATACTCGTGAGAAAAATTAGGTAAGCTATATTCACTTACAAAGTCTCTCAATAAAAACTCTGTAGAGAAGCTTAGTGTGGTAGAAGAGTCTACAATTTTTGGTAAAATTAAATCAAAAGAGCCTTCTCCATTAAAAGAAACTTCCGCTATTGAAGTTAGGGATAATTCACTTGAGATTAAATTTAGACCAACAAGGTTACTATTAAATAAATCTACCTCAAGATAAACGTAAGAAGTTTCATCTCTTATAGCATCAACCACTGTTAAACTGTCATTTCCATAATCTCTAACTGACGCATTTACAAATTTAGGAAACACTGAGAATGCTTGAGACGATAGACTTGTCTCTCCAACATAACGAAGATTCGACAAGCTAACTAATGAGAAATTAGACTCAACTGTAATTTGTGAATTTAGAGTAGTTTCTCCAATGACATTTAATCTGTTGAGATAAATATTAGTTATCTCTCGGTCTTTCCAGTGATCGTTAAGCACACCATCAATATTTGGAAAATATTCAGGATGTCCTAAAGCATTATTAAATCCGAATCTAGCAGAGTTGCCTGGAGATCCCCATCCGAGCACTCCCCAACTTCTTACATAGTGAGCAGCTATTGCCGTGCTGTTTGCTGCCTTCTCTGGGTCGTAAGCTTCGGGACCTAAGCTATCTTCGATAAATGTTTTGCCGTCAGCCAAAAGTTGTGTAATATAAGAATCGTTTTGGTTACCGTATCGAGATAATATTTCCCAAGCCCAAATAATTGCTATCAAAGCCCAAACATTTGTTCCATAAATACCTGAGATGATGTCCGGTGGTTTCGTGTCACCAGTGTTTGGGTAACAAGCATAGTCTCTACTTCGTGGTAATAATTCGCCATACACTACGCCTAAGTAGCTGACCAAACCTATACCAGTAAATAAAGTTCTCTTTTCTTGGAAGCCTTTGCAGGTGGTAGACGTAAGACCGATAGAAGGATTTTCAGGTAGCCAAGGCCAGCTTTCCCCAGAATTTAATCCGTTCTCTCCAATATAAGGGACATCTCCAACTAAATTACCGGAAACGTCTATCGTTACTACATTCTCAAGATCAGTAAAGTTCTCAAATGGTCTTTCAGCAGAGAAAGGTGAAGAGAAATATCTCATTAAGAATCTACCATCAAGACCAGGTATTGAGGGTGATTGCATTCTTACAAGAGAATTCTTAATCGTAGACTTAGCTGCTCTTACATAGTAGTCTTTAATTTCAAGATAAGTATCTTGATATTCATCACCCAAGACTCCATAATCATTAAATCTATTAACAAAAGATGGACTTAGCCCAGCAGCTTTTCTTGCAGTATAAATTTTTGAGTAAGCATTGATCATCTCCAGGGTAGGAGAGATGTATGGGAATAGCAAAGCTTGTTGATAAGCTTGAGCATAGTTCTTTTCAGCAATTCTAAAGACCTTAGAGTTAGTCCACGCATCTCTGCTTGTCCCTCGCCACTGTCTTTCTCTTGTAGTAGCTAGGTCAGGGGAACTGAACATTGAGGTTCCTGGTATTCCTTCAACGGACACGGCTCCAGTAGGTAAAGTAACTAAGAAAGGATCTCTTACATACTTGTCAGTGTCTAATGGGTCACCCTTAATACCAACTCGATAAGGCTGATAATTTACTAATTGAGTTTGTCTACTTCCGTCAGAATAAACAACGGTCCCAGGAGCTAAGAATGGGGTGGCAGTATCTAGTCTCATATAAGGATTGACATAGATCATTTGCTTATAATGAGAAAAACCACCTTGAACAGCGAAAGCATTCCAGGAAGAAATCTTAGTCTTATCTAATGTTGGAGCAACAGCAGATATCTCCAATCTTGATGGTAGATATCTTCTGTAGTAGAAATCTCCTCTAAAACTATCTAAGTAGTTTTTAACATACTTATCAATATTAGTGTTCCTACTTTGTGATATCTGAACTCCATAAATTTGATTAGTGTAGTAAGGGAATCCAGCAGCATCTAGCGTCCTATGCTGACCGGTAAACGCCCAAGCAGGATAAGTGATGGGTCTCCAAGGTTTGTTTGGAACACCATTCGGATAATCTTCCCAATCTGCTACATAAATACTATTCCAGAATCGCCTCGATAGAGAGTATAAAGCTCTTTCTCTAAGATTACTATCTCTAGTTATACCTATGCCTCCGATTAACCCTTGAAGTGGTCTTCCTTCCATTCGACCAACTTCTTTATATCCTTGGCCTTCTGCATAAGTATCCATCGCGAAGAATCCTCTAGCAGTCTCATTATCATCATGAGTGCATAGAATAATCTTCATGTAATAGTCTATTTGCTTAAGTGTTAGCTTGTCTCCTGAAGCAAGTGCGTAAGATATTTGTAGAGCGTAAGCACTGTGTGAGTTAGTAAAAGCTTGTCTCTTACCCTCGTTTATTTGACAGAAGTTACCACCTGGATAACCTTTTCCGTATTGCCTCTTTGGTCCTGGATGTCCAAATGGCTTATAATTTTCTGCGCTTACGTAATAAGGGAAGGTTTGTTTACCTGACTTAACTATGATCTCCCCTCTTGAGTTAGTGGAGCTTGTAAATCCTGTGAATGAAGAAGTTCCAATATCTCCGAGACCCTTAACGAAGCTCATAGAAGCATCAGATCGGTTATTTAAACCAGTGTAGGTTTTGTAATATGATTGTGGATAACCACGAGCAAACCCACGGCTAGAAGAGCCTCCAGGTGTTGGGTTAGTCCCGAAGTAACAAACTATAGAACCCTCGTCTATGAGTCTGTCAGCTCCAGAGAACTCCAAGCTATTGTTAAAACTTTTTCCTGTAAAAGAATAATTAGGATTGTTGGTAAGAATTCTACCAACATTCTCTAGGTTATTATTTGATATTGTAGAGTTAGAAACACTTCCTTTAAACCTCTTACGAGTCCAGTATTCATGTAAAGGATCGAACATGCTACCGTCTCTGTTTGCTTCTAAGAAAAGTCTATTCCATTCTAAATCTACACAGGCTTCCCAAGCCCTCATGTCAGGTAAACCAATTGTAGCATTAATACCAGCACCTCCAACATTAGAGAATCCTGGCTGACTGCCTTGAACTCCTGGTCGGGTATTCAAACCAAGTGGGTTAAATGCCCATGGCTCATGCAGTCCTTTTAAGAAACCAACGTCAGGCATATCCTCAAGAAGCCCGATCTCAAAGAAAGGATTTCTCCTATCGGATAGATCAATTGTTATTGGGGTAGCTCCTGGATTTGTTAGAGGATTTACTGTGTAATATGTTACATCTTTAACCTCCACAGAGCTTAGTGCTTCTGGAAAGTATGGGTGCTCTACTCTATTCTTTATGGGGCTCTCCCACATTGTATACATCATGTTACATGCGCTTTGATAAGCGTCGTCGTAACCGTTATCGAGAATCCATTGCTCAGGTGGTTTCGTAGAAGAGTTTTTGTATGATCCAAAAAGTTTTCTATCGTAGAAGTTTTGATCTATAGCCCAAGTTCTTTCTGATCTGATAGAGTTTTGCGCGTTTTGATCTTCTGTCGATAGAGATGTAGCAACATAAGAATTGTTTAAAAGCAGACAGCCTCTTAAGACCCAAGCGTTGTAGCAAGGTAAGTTGTTGATACCAAAAACTTGGAAATCATACCACGCAGCATTACCTTTATCAAACCAGTTTAATATAGTTCTGTTTAATGCTCCAACTGTATCGTAATAGACTGCACACACATTTACAGAAGAAGCATGGCAGACTGTTTCAGGACCAATGACAGAGAATGTTACGTCATCGTTTGAGTAGAATAAGTTTGGAGTTGCAAAAGTTCCATCTCCTATGAGAGTCCGGCCAGTCCTAGAATCAACTTTATTAATACCAGAAATTGTTAGCAGGTATTGAAGGTATTCAGGGCTTCTAAGTCGTGGCCCGTGATTACTAGATACTTTATTAATTCTTACATCCTTTGGATCAATATCTTTATTTCTTGGATCGTAAGTTCCGTCATCATAGTTTAATGTGTCAACACCCCACATAAATGTGAAGGGGATTATATTTTTATTATGTTGTAGTTCATAATAAAAGTTATACCAAATGGGTGGTGCGTCATTGCCTGATGAGTCCCATGTTTCTGTATCAAAGTAAGTTACTGCATCTAACTCAGGAACGATACGCCCATGAAGTTCATATTCTTTTGCTAAACACTCTTCTCCACCAGAATTAGTAGAAGTAGGAAGATCAGTCGTGTTGCCAATCTCTCTAAAGTATCTGTCGTAGATCTTATCTCTAAAGGCCGGGATAATTGAAGACCCATCTGGATACAGTGTTTGTTTATCTTGTCCGTAAAGCCCAGAAGAGAACTCAAAGGTGTTAATGAAGCCATGAGCTGATAATTGGAACCTAGCTCTGTTATTCCCTACGATACCTAGGGCTGTCTTAACTGGGGTGGTAAGATTGAAGCTAGGGATGTTTATGGGTTCTGAGTTAACAAAGTTATAGTAAACTTCAGAGTAATACTCATAAGGACCTGAGACACTTCCATCAATAGCATAGTTGTTGTCACGACGCCCAGCAGGAACTTTACAGTCCCACTTCACACGAAGAAGTTTATATGAACCTAAAGGACTAATACCTTCCGTAGGTTCATGTAAATCACCCATTGGTTCCCACTGAACATATTCATCAGTCCCGTAAATAGAGCTTACAGAGATTTTTGGAGTTTCAGAAGATCCTGGTAGAGTGACCTTGAAAGCATCTTTTTCTAAAGTAATAACTGCCGTCTTAATTTCAGAAGACTCATAAGGAGTTAGGTTAATAACCTTAACAGTGCTGTAGACCTCTCCAGAACCTAATACACCATCGGAATGTTGGTCTCTACCTGCCTCAAACTCTAGAGGAACTGTGGGAATTGGGTCAGCCATATTAGAATGTAGTTATAAGAGGAGGTTCTTCAAGTTCTGAAAGTAGCTCTTGAATTAATGCTTCTTTTTCTTGAGTTGCCTGTTGCATCAAGCTATCACCATTTAATTGAGCGCCACCACCAGGACCTGGTAGCGTTCTATATTTACCTCGAATCTGACCTAAGATTTCTTTGGCACAAGCCAGTGCGTATCGTCTAATCCAAGACTTGTAGGCGTAATGAATTGTATTACTATCAAGAGCACGATATTCTAAAATACAGTAATCATTAACAACTGGTGTAGGATTTACCTGAAGGAAGCGACCGTTTAAAACGTCCCACGAGCCCTCCTGTGATAAGATCTTACGAACCATCTCTAGGTGCATTTGCAGAATATAAAATTCACCTACAGAGAAATCAGAGAATAGGTGAGCATCCTGGAAATATTTGATGAAGTAATCAAACTCAAGCGTTCCTGCTTGTGCCTGAATTGATAATAAAGTTTTCTTGTAGATAACGTAAGTTAAGTTATCAGCGATATATTGAGGAAGTTCATAAACATTCTCTCCTATTTGAGTTTGGAATACTGCATATTGCTTAGTCCATACAGGAGCGTGATAGCTCATTCTTTGAATAGATTCATCAATCGCTGTTTCGATTTGAAATGGAGTAAGCTCAACTCTGACAACAGGATGGCCTAATCTAGCCATTATGAAATCATAGATTTCTCTTTTAAACGGACTAAGTTCAGTAGCATCAGTCTCGTATGCTAGTTTATTATTATATAAACTATCTCCTATGTCGTCATATGGGACAGTATCGGTAAGTCTAGATCCTTGATATTTACCGTAAGTGTTTCCCCAAACAATATTAGGTTTTACTACCATGATTATTTACCTCGTCTTTTAGAGGGCTTTTTTGTCTGTGGCTTCTTTTGTTCTTGTCTAAGATCTTCAACAATTGAGTCACTTATCAATACTATTAAATCTTCAGGTAATTCTTCTTCTTCCTCTAACTTAAGCTTCCCATCCTCAACTTTAAGCTTAGTTTCCAGTTTATGGTCATTAACTAAGAATTGTTGTAGAGTTGGGATATAGTCTTTTACTTCTAAAGTATCGCCTGGATTAAAATTAATAATTTCAGGTCCGTTATTAACTACAATTCTAAACTTTGAATTATTGATATACTTAGCCATACTATAGTATGTAGTATTTATAAATAAAAAAAGGTCGGAGGTTTTTCACCTCCGACCAATTTCATACTCGACTAATCACCTATCAGAAGGGATTTCCGAAGAGACCACTCTTACCGATGATTGATCTGTTGCGAGCAGTTGGTGCAACCAGGAAGTTAGCATCAGCACCGACAACACGGATGATTCTGAAGAATCGTGAAGCAGGCTGAATTGCGACCTTACCGTAACGGGTAAGGATACCCTTTCTTGGCTGGAAGCTCTCAGGATCAGTGATCGTTGGGAGTTGCTGGAGTGGGATATAGGGGCAGTAGATGAACCCTGAATCCATTGGACCAGAACCCTTGTAACCCATCATGATTTCGTCAGTTGGGAACATTGGGTCAACGAACAGATCGTAGCGACCAGCGAACTTGCCCTTGAACTCGATTGACGTGTTGCCAATGTTGGTTGGGCGATCGGCCAGAGCTAA
>Ga0099848_1000626_pt1 | contig 16561 bp, 19 predicted proteins | sample CB_VirMetaG_3_FD_78179 | JGI IMG/M metagenome (GOLD analysis project Ga0099848, IMG submission 78179) | Freshwater to marine saline gradient viral communities from Chesapeake Bay - CB_1508_1S Viral MetaG | ecosystem: Environmental > Aquatic > Marine > Coastal | place: USA: Chesapeake Bay...
GTAATGAAGTATCTTAAATTATTTGAGCAGTTTATAAGTGAAGGCAAAATGCCTGACAAGTATATTGGTAATGACAATATTGTTTACCTTAAGACTAAAGAGGATTCAAGAGGTGCTAACTACAATCTCTATTATAAAGGACATGATATTGATTTTGGTGGTAGAAGATTTGGTAGTGAAAAAGAGCTAAAAGACTTTGCCGCAAATTATATTCTGTCTAACCAATGGTATAATAAATTAAGATATGCTGACGAAAAACCGCTTCCAGAATCTTTCGTAGTTGAAAGTGGTAATTCTGTACAAGATGCCATTCCATTTAAACAAGATCAGGTACAACCTACAGTAGATTGGATTGAGAAAAATATCTTTCCATCAATAGGTTTATCTGGAATAGGCGATGATGCGGCTGTAATAGGTAGTGCTGGTAAAAAATTACCAAGTGACACTAGCGGTGATATTGATATAGCAGTATCAGCAGATAAGATAGCAGGATCATTAGGTACTTCATTGCAGAAGGCAGTATTTGATCTTAATGATAAACTTAAGAGTATGGGATATGATACTAAACTTGCCCCTGCATTTAATCAAGTAAGTTTCGGTGCACCTATTGGAGGAGATTATAAAAATGGCGTAGGTCAAGTTGATCTTATGTTAACTGATGATCTTGATTGGAGTAAGTTCATATATCATTCTCCAGATTTTAGAAAGGCTGAATCAAAATATAAAGGTGCATATAGGAATCTTTTACTTATGTCAGCAATAGGTCAATGCTTTAGAGAAATTATTTCTGAAACTGATGAAGGTGACATTAAAGAATATGAGGCATTTGTAATTAGACTTAATCAAGGTATCGTAAAAGTTCGCAAGTCATTTGAAGGTAAGAAAGGTCTATTAAAGAATCCGCAACTATTAAAAGAGTTCGATAAACTAGTCACAAGAGAACCTCAAGAAGTTGTTAATCTTCTTTTTACAGGTGAACAAAAACCTTCTGATGTAGATTCATATGAAAAACTTAAAGCTCTTCTTGAGTCTGGTAATTTTAGGTTTCCTCAAAAACTTTCTGCGATAATGGAAGAGTTTAAAGAAAAATTAGAAAAAGCAAAACTTCCATTACCTTCAGATGTTCAATAATACAATAATCTTGTTATAATAAATAACAAAACGGTCATATAAATACATGCAAGAACTCATAAATGTATATAAAGAAAGAGGTAATGATTTTATTAATGATCTCTTTGGTAGCTATGTTGTCGTAACTGAAAAACTTTCAGGCTCTTCTTTTGCATTTGAAAAAACTGGTCAAGGGTTACAATATTTTAAAGGTAATTCAGGAAACCCTATTAATCTTATTGATAGAACATTAATGGTTTATTATGAACCTGCTATTAAGTACATTAATGACAGTACTAAATCAGTATTAAGTAGCATTCCTGAAAATTGGAGATTTTGTTTTCAATATTTTGTTCATAATGAACCTGGTATGATTAGATACGATAAATTACCTAAGAATAATTTAGTATTGACCCACATTCAAATAATGAGTCCTGGTGGTAAGATTGCAAAGGTGATAGATGATCCTCGTGTAATTGGAGACTGGGCAAACAAACTTAATGTCACCGCCCTCCCACCAGTTTTTCAAGGAAAACTTAACGATTCACAAAAGAAGCAAATTAAAAACTTTCTAAGTATTCCAATTGAAGATCAAATGGAAACATTTGGAACATCTTCATTCTCTTCATACATATTAAGTATCTTAAACCCTTCTTTGGGATCTACTTTACTACAAGAAGACCCATCCAATCCTATAGATTCTTTTATTTTTAGATTTTATAAACCGGGTGAAGCTAAAGCATTTTCTACTAAATTAGTTGACCCTTACACGAGGGCACTAATGAAAAATAAGGTTAAAGAAGATCCAAGAAGAGCCCCTGCTGATATGAATGAGATTATACTTTTAGATATTCTTTCATTTATTGAAGAGCGAGGTTTAAGAAAGAATGAAATCTTAAGTACAAGACCAGATGAAAGATATCTGGAATTGGTTACTGCAATTTTTAATGATTATGTTGATAAGAGAGGATCTGATCTTAAAAATCTTGATATTGAAAAAGCAGATTTTATAAAAGGTGATGAATTTAATCTTAACCTGGATCTTGTTTCTAATGATAGAGCAAGAAAACGGTTAGCATCAGATTCAACATTACAAGACCTATATAAGATTATGCTTGGTTCTCTAAAAAAGAAAAGAGATCCTGATAAAGCTGGTGTAATTTTAACTCCAACAGTTATAGAAGATTTTAATAAAGTAATAAGTAAAATAGAAGAAATAGTTTATACGGAAACTGGAGAAAAGTTTAAAACTTTTGGTGATTATCTAAAGATGAAAGAAATGAATGAAAGCATTTTTTCACAAGAATATTTTGCTGATTCATTTGATGAAGTTTTAAATGAAAACTCTGGTAATAGAGGATTTGAGTTTGAAAATGCTATTGTAAAAGGTATTAATAACTTAAATTTAACTAACATAAGAACGGACGGTGGTACTGCCGGAAATAATAATGCTATATCAGATCTTGGTTTAATAGTTAACGGTACTCCAATTGCAGCTGAAGTTAAACTATCAAGCACTGATAATTTAGGGGCATTACCGAAAAAAGATGTAGACTTAATAGAATTTGATGGAAAGCGAGTTAGATTAAAGATTAATAATAGCTCACAATATAAAGAAATTTTAAATGATGCTCTTTCTGCATTAAACACACCAAAAATATTATCGCTATTAAAGAATATTTATGATAAAATAGAGCCTTATTTAGACGGCCCTATGGACTTAACAAAAACACTAGGAAGTTTACGTGGTGATGAAAATGCAAAGAATATATTTAATGAGGTTTTACAATCCAAGAAACAATTCACGGGCCCGGGTGATGTTAAAGTAAATCCTGAAACGATTAGAAGATTAATATCCAAAAAAATTGGTCCTAACGGTGCACCAACAGATTATATCATAATAGGAAACAATAATCACAAAAAAGTAGAAGGGAGTGTTTATCATTTAGGAAATAATCCATTAGGAATAGATGTCCCTTTGTTTGATCCGACTGGAGTTTATGTAGAAATGAGAATACAAGGATCTGGTTCGGTAACCAAAAAAACGGCAGCATATTCATTTGGAATGAAAACAAAAAATTCAGGTAAAATGAATAAAGGAAGAACTTTTTCTGATGTAAGTGAATTGGCTTCTATATTCTTAGGTAATGAGTTAAGTAAAAAAAAATGAATGAACGGATTTTTAATAAAGATAATCAAGTTGAAGAAGTGATTGTATCAAAAATTGAAGAAAGAAAGAAAGTCAAAGATTCACTAATAGATGTAAATTCATTACCTGATTCAATTAAGAATGCGGCAATAAAGGCGGGTAAAATGCAACAATTAACAGCATTCTTTGACAGATTACCAGTCGGTGAAGGACGAGATGCAATGTTTAATCTATTAAACAGTATCAGTAATAACCAGGGTGAAGTAGATTTCTTTATTAAAAATCTTTGGACAAAAACCGGACCTACTGGTAATGGTAAGATTGATATTAACCCTAATGACTATAAACCAGGTACACTAGGATATAAGATATTTGAACTTAAACCTGCTGGTATGGGTAAGGGTGAACTTCTTTTTGCGTGGAGAATAAAAGACTCAGAAATACAAGGTGGTAGTGTTAATTTTGACTTAATGACACCTAACGGTAAGTTTGAAGTTAAAGATTATAGAAATAAGAGTGAACCTAAAAAGTCTATTAGATTAGGGGTTAAAGGTAAAGCCCCACAGTATAGGTTTTTTAGACAGATTTTGGAAACAATTTCTCTTATTGAAAAAATGATGGGAACTGATACTCTTGTAACAAAATATCAATTCGATAAGAGCTTTGGTGATACTGAACTATTAGATGTAATTAAATACATCACAGAAAGATCTGTTAGTATCAGAACAGGTGAATTTAATAAAACAGATCAGTCTAATTTTAAAACATTTTATGAAAAGATTTCTAAAGTTAATTACACACCCAATGTTTACGTTAAAGCCATATTCAGAGGTCCGGGAGGTGAACCGCTAGAAATAAATATTGAACCTATTAGTATTGAAGATGCAAAGAAAGGCAATACAATAACAATAACTAAAGCATCTGGTGATATCTCAACTGTCGATTCGGTGTTAGCTGAATTTAGAAGATTAAGATATGCTAGAAATCCACAGGATCTTGATAACGATTTACAAGATGCTGTAAATACTGCGGTAGGTTCTATCCCACTGGTAGTCTTTAGAAATGACGGCATTAATGTAACAACTGAATTTGTGTTTTCTCACGTATCACAATCAGGTATTTTTATACTTGAAAAAAGTATAGCTGAAAAATAAACTAAGTAATGAAATTTATAAAAAGATTTGATGAACTTATAACCGAAAGGAAGGTTTTCTATAAAAGAAAGTACACTGAAAACTATCCGGCCGAAACTGCATCTACGACAGCACGAGTACGAAATGCTATATTCGATGCTATTCAAGATGGGGTTATTACCGAAGATGAATTAAGTAGAATCTTATCAGAAATTAAAGCACATAAGAAATGGCTATCAAAGAATAGTGATCTTTTTAAACTGGAAGAGGATGGCGACGGCCGAAGAATATATAAACTGTCGACTAAAGGAAATCGTATTTTTAAAGCGACTCGATAAAAAAAAACATAAAAATGAAACGAGTAAAACTATTTGAAGAATTTGTAAATGAAGCAGTAAAGGTAAATATCCCATGGGATAAATGGGAAGTAACACCAATTGATGGTGATATGGGTACCAAGCTTGTTGCTGCCGAATGGAAAGGTAAGTATTACAGTGCATATGCAACATTCGGACCTGGGGACGAAATCGTAGAACTTGATGATCTTGAACAAGTTTCTAAAAGGGAGTACGAAGGTTACTTCCGTTAATCAAATTTAGTTTTAATGCCAGCAAAAAGTATAGCACAACAAAGATTAATGGGACAAGCATACGCACTAAAGCGTGGCGATATCCAGATTAGTGATATAGATCCTGAATATAGAGATGAAATTAAATCTCTTGCAGATGGCATGACACTTAAACAACTTAAAGATTTTGCAGAAACCAAACATACAGGACTTCCTAATAAAGTTAATGATTCTTTGGAACCAGGCAACATTCCTGGTATGGGCAATCCTGAGTTTCCAGGAGACCCCGGAACTCTTAACTCATTTGAAGATCAAACCACGGGTTCGGGTGATATCCCTCATCAACTTTCCAGCGATGAAGATGAAGAAGAAAGATTAGGTAAGTGGATATTGACATTTGAACAGTTTACAAAAAATAAAAGCTAATGCCAATAAAACCTAAATATGAATTAAAGGGTCTTTTTGAAAGTGGGGATAGGCTATCACAATCCTCGATGATTGATCTTATTGATTCTACATATAATCCAGTTCTTACCGCAGGTGCTAACATACAAATAACAAATGTTGAAACTCCATCCGGTAGACAAACCACAATATCTGTTAAAGAAGTGGTTACTGAAACTGGAAATACAGGTATTCCTACATATGCAGATAATGCAGCTGCAGTATCTGGAGGCCTTGGTGTTGGTGATATATATAAAACAACTATTGGAGAATTAAGAATCGTAGTATAAAAAAAACATAAAAATGAAACACATCAAACTATTTGAGGAATTTAAAAACGAACTTTCTGAGTATTATAAACCACCGGCTGGGGCTAACGATAAAGTATTGCCAGGTATAGTTAGTGATGCAGATACACAAAAAATGAAGTGGTCAGATATTCAAAAAATGAAGCAAATAAATGGCTCTAAATCTAAAGCTGAAATATCACAAGGTGTATCTATTACCTCTATTCCAAAAGGACCTAGTATAATTTGTGCAGCGGTGTTGAATACCGATGGTGAAGCCAGTGGAACTGAAACTGTGTATGAAATTCCAGTGTTTAGAGCTGGTAATAATCTGACATTTTTTGAAGATACTGCAATGGAACACAGCATGTCAATTAAAGATTTTCAAAAAATGATTGATGATTATTATGATACGCCAATAAAAACAAGAAAGGGAAAAATTCCCGGCGTTGGTGTTAGTTATACAAAAACTTGGAACTTATATTTCTTCATATAAAAACTTAAAAATGAAACACATCAAACTATTTGAGGAATTCCTAGATGATTCTTTTGGGAATAAAACTAAGAAATTTATTAAGTACATTAATAAACAGGATGCGTACTGGGATTGGTTTAACGATGCTGATGACAACAGAATGATTGGAGGTTTACCTAATAAATATCATCAAACAGTAAAGAGCCTTGGTGTTAAACCAGAAAATGCAATCATCATATTTGATGACTCTGTTGAGAGTTGGAGTGACACTTTAAATAAACTAAATTCATTTGGTATTAAGTATGCTGAAATTGATGACGACGGTCAAATGTCTTTGGTATTTGATGGAACAAAGTAACATTTAGAATAAGATATAAACGGCTTAGGACCGTTATTGGTTACGACCAATAGAAGCCTTGGAGATTCGCTATCATCCAAGGCTTCAAAGTCTAAAACAATCTTTACTTTAGCTATATAAAAATAAAAGATGGCAAATACTGACAATCAGTGCAAAGATTTAACAGTCAAGGATTGGTATTCTGAAAAGGGATATACTTCTGACAATTCCTCGCTACAAGATCTATATGATCTTCAGGCAAAAACGCAACAAATGTATTTTGACTCACAAGACCGTAAACCATTCTCAGAGTTTACGATTGGTGATGTGGTTGATTTTTTACTTTTAACCGAACATGCAATTATTGATGAATTACATGAAATGATTGATGCTGTTGGTGGTATCAAGGACGGCGTAGGTAATGCTGCATGGAAGCCGTGGAAATCAGCTAATAAAGAAGCCAGAACCAAAAAACTTTCTGATCTTAGTCCAGGTGATATGAAGGAGCTTAAGATGGAATGGATTGATGTAATGCATTTTGTATTTAATGCAGGTTTAGCGATTGGCGTAACACCTGATGAATTTTACAACTATTACATAAGTAAGAACGAAGAAAATTGGAACAGAGAAAAACGAGGATATTAAGATATGCTATTAGACGTAACACAAGAAGGTGATCAATTATGGGTTTCTTATTATAACTTAAATGGAGAAACCCGGTTTAAAACATACGACTTAACACCACAAGACAAATTTGTCTGGGAAGTTTGTGATGAGCGTGATAAGAATGCAGATCCTAAATTTAAGAACTGGGATGGCCGACCAGTTAAACGGGTTAGATCAAAATACCTAAATAAGTATCGACAAATAGAAATGGTTGAAGGTTTAAGTTGGTCTGACCGGGAACTTATTTTTGGATATCATTTTCCAAAGACATATTTTGTCGATATTGAAGTAGAGGTAAGTGATTCATTTCCTGAACCAAGCAAGGCAGAAAATAAAATAACGGCTATATGTGTTGTTACTCCTGCTAGACAGTGTATTGTTTTGGCCACGAAGGATTTAACCAAAGCCGAACAAGGTGACATTGAAAGAAAGATAAATGACCACCTTAAGGATTTAGGTGTTGAGTATAGATTTGAATTTAAGAAGTTTGAATCAGAATATGATATGCTATACACCTTTCTTAAAGGTATGGTCAGAAAGTTTCCAATGATGACAGGTTGGAACTTCGTAAAATTTGACTGGGCATACATCGTTAATCGTGCAAAGAGAATAGGAATAGACCCATCAATCGCATCACCAATTGATACACTGTTTGGATCTAATGAATTTCCTGCACACGTAGGTGTAATGGATTACCTTGATATTTATGCTAAGTGGGACCGAACCGTTGATATTAAAGAGGACTTTAAACTTGATACTGTAGGTGAGGCTGTATTAGGTGTACGTAAAGTAAAATATGATGGCACTCTTCAGGATATGTATGAAAAGGATTATGTTAAGTACATATTTTATAATGCTATTGATACTGCTATTGTTCAGTTAATACATGAAAAGATTAAGACAATGGAAATTGCTCTTACTATTGCGCATATGAGTCAAATCAGTATCTTTAAAGCAGCCTCACCGGTTGCTATTACTGAAGCTCTTTTATGTAGAGAATTTCTAAAAAAGAACTTGGTTATGGCAAAAGATCCAAAGGCACCGCCTGTTAAGAGGCAGCAGTATGAAGGTGCCTTTGTGAAAGAACCCATAACAGGTATGCATAAATCAGTTGCATGCTTTGACTTTGCTTCTCTATATCCATCGGTTATGAGACAGATGAATGTTTCTCCTGAAAGTTTTATTAAGAAGGTTGATGAAAATAAACGTCACTTGGAAGTATCTCCTGATAAAATCGTAGCTGTAACTGGTGCAGTCTATAATGCAGAACGATCAATCTTAAAAGATATTTTAACTGACTTATATTCACAGCGACGAGAGTATAAGAAGAAGTCCTTTGAACTTCAACAAAAAGCATACGAAATTGAAAAAGGGTTAAAAAATGAAGAGTAAAGAATTTAGCGAAAGATTAGTACTTGTAGGTTTTATTGGGATGTTTTTAACCATCTTAATTATGAAAATTTTCGTATCATAATGCAACTATTTATTACACAGGATTTGTCATTTTATAATGAAAACACTAAGTTATAAATAATTTACATAATCAAAATTAGTGCAACTCAATGAGTTGCACTTTTAGTCAAAATCAAATAAAAATCATAATATGCCTAAACTTTTTGAGAACCGTATCCCATACAAACCCTTTGAATATCCTGAGTATTATCTGGATGGCTGGCTTCCACAAGCCCAAGCATTTTGGCTTCACACCGAGATTGCAATGCAAAGTGATATTAAAGATTGGAATGAGAACTTATCGAAATCAGAAAAGAATCTCGTAGGAAATATCCTATTAGGATTTGCACAAACTGAATGTGCAGTTAGTGACTACTGGACAGGTATGGTAACTAAGTGGTTTCCTAAACATGAGATTAAGCAAATGGCAATGATGTTTGGATCACAAGAAACTATTCATGCAACTGCATATTCTTATTTGAATGAAACTTTAGGCCTTGAAGACTTTGAGGCATTTCTACATGAACCTTCTATTGCCGATCGTTTTGAGTTCCTAATGGAAACCACTGCAGATTGGACACCAGAAGATCTTATGGTAAATTCAGATGCCCGTAAAGAAGTCGCAAGATCACTAGCAATATTTTCAGCTTTTGCTGAAGGCGTTTCTTTATATAGCTCATTTGCTGTGTTATACAGTTTTCAAATGAGAAATCTTCTTAAGGGAATAGGACAGCAGATGAAGTGGTCAGTAAGAGATGAATCTCTCCATTCTAAAATGGGCTGTAAATTATTCCGTCATATGTGTGAAGAATATCCGGAACTAAAAGATGAAGTACAGAATAGTATAGAAGAAGCTGCTACTCTAATGGTTGAAATGGAACATAAATACATTGATAAGATTTTTGAAAATGGAGATTTAGAAAATCTGTCTGCTCATGATCTTAAGAACTTTATTTATAAAAGAGCTAATGAAAAGCTAGAAGAATTAGGATATCTCCCAATTTTTCATTATGATGATGAGAGCGCTAGTAATCTTGACTGGTTTTATCATCTTTCTGGTGGTGTTATGCACACAGACTTTTTTGCAATTAGACCAACCGATTACGCAAAAGCAGGAGAAGATGACGATTGGGGTGATGATATTTGGAACTAAAATAAAATGATAATGAATAATACAAATATTTCACAAGCTGATAAATTGGCAACTGAACTCGGGTGGGTTCGTGGAGAAGATTATCCTGAGTGGGGACATAATGATATTTATCTTGCAACAATTTCACGAGGTTATTGCCTACCTTATGAGACGCCAAAGGATGCATATTGGAGAGTTTCTACTACAATTGCAAGAAGATTAGGTAAACCTGAAAAGGCAAAAACATTTTTTAATTACATTTGGAAAGGATGGCTAGGATTGGCTAGTCCGGTTTTAAGTAACACAGGTACCGAAAGAGGACTTCCTATTAGTTGTTTTGGAATTGATGTTGCAGATAGCATATACGATATAGGTAATAAGAATCTTGAACTTATGCTGCTTGCTAAATATGGCGGTGGCGTTGGTATAGGTCATAACCAAATTAGAGCTGCTGGTTCTAAAATTACAAATAATGGTACCAGTGATGGTGTTGTTCCTTTTATAAAGATAAATGATTCAACTATTCTTGCAACAAATCAAGGAACTGTTAGGAGAGGTGCCGCAAGTACGAATATTAGTATTGAACACGGCGATTTTTGGGAATGGCTTGAAGTCAGAGAACCTAAGGGTGATGTAAACCGCCAAAGTTTAAATATGCATCAATGCGTTGTTATTGGTGATAAGTTTATGAGAAGACTTATGGAAGGCGATAAGGACGCAAGGGATAGGTATTCAGCAGTTCTTAAAAAGAGAAGACAGACTGGGGAACCTTACATTATGTATAGAGGTAATGTAAATAAACAAAATCCTGCTGCTTATAAGAATAATGGTCTTAAGGTATTTATGACCAATATCTGCTCAGAAATCACACTCCATACAGACGAAAGTCATTCTTTTGTCTGCTGTTTATCATCACTTAATCTTGCTAAATACGATGAGTGGAAAAATACAAATCTTATTTATGATGCTACTTGGTTCCTTGATGGTGTATTGGAAGAATTCATTCAGCGTGCAAAGGGAATGCGAGGTTTTGAAAATGCGGTTAGATCTGCTGAAAAGGGAAGAGCGTTAGGTTTAGGTGTATTTGGATGGCATACATACTTACAACAAAGAGGTATCCCGTTTGAAGGATTACTTGCACAATATGAAACAAGAAATATCTTTTCCCAGCTAAAAATAGAAAGTGAACGTGCAAGCAGAGATCTTGCTGATGAATATGGAGAACCGTTGTGGTGTAGAGATACTGGATTTAGAAACTCTCATCTTAGAGCTATTGCACCGACGGTGTCCAATTCAAAATTAAGCGGAGGAGTTTCTGCAAGTATAGAACCAATTCCTGCAAATGTTTGGACAGAGCAATCTGCAAAGGGTACCTTTATAAGAAAAAATCCTATTCTTGAAAGTGTTTTAGATAAGATAGGAAAAAATGATAAGTTAGTTTGGGATAAAATATTGGCAGACGGTGGTTCTGTACAAGGATTGGATTTTCTTGATGCTTGGGGTTACATAAATGGTGAACTTACGCAATTAAATACATCAATCCTAATCGAAGACTGGGTTCCTGTTAAAGATGTGTTTAAGACCTTTAAAGAAATAAATCAATTGGATCTTATTAAACAAGCAGGGATTAGACAACAATACATTGATCAAGCGGTTTCATTAAATCTTGCATTTCCAAAGGAAGCTACTGCAAAGTGGATAACACAGTGTCACATTGAAGCATGGAGACAAGGTATTAAGACATTATACTATATGAGAACTGAAAGTGTTCTTCGCGGTGATATTGCTTCACAAGCAATGGATCCTAATTGCCTATCCTGTGATGGATAATAAATAATCAAATGGATAACTTAAATACAGATTTTGATTATTCTAAGCTTTTAAATCGCAAGCCGATTGAGCCACAAGAATCTCTTATCAAAGAAGGTATAAGAGGAAAGCGTGTACTTGTTACAGGTGGGTGTGGCTCAATCGGCAGCGAAATCGTAAGACAACTTATAAGGTTTAAAGCTGCTGTTATTATTGTTTATGATAATGCAGAGAGTCAACTATTTTATCTTGAACAGGAAATTTCAAAACTTAATAAGAATGTTCACATAAGATATGTGATTGGTGATGTTAGGGATAAGTATAGATTGGACGAAGTCTTTAACAGTTTTCAGCCAAACATTGTTTTTCATGCAGCTGCATATAAACATGTTCCTATGATGGAACATAATCCAATTGAAGCAGTTAAGACCAATATATTAGGGACAAAGAATGTAGCTGATGTTTCTTATTATCATAATGTTGAAAAGTTTGTTATGATATCCACTGATAAGGCAGTGAATCCAACAAACATAATGGGTGCTACTAAAAGAATAGCTGAAATTTATACACAATTTCTTAATGAAAAGTCTAATACTGCTTTTATAACCACGCGATTTGGAAATGTTTTAGGTTCTCATGGTTCTGTTGTACCAACATTTATTGACCAAATAAAAAAAGGCGGGCCTGTTGGAGTTACTCACGAGGATGTCATTAGATACTTTATGACAATTCCAGAAGCATGCCAATTGGTTTTACAAGCAGGCACGATGGGCAATGGTGGAGAAATCTTTTTATTTAATATGGGAGAACCTGTAAAGATAATGGATCTTGCAAAAAATCTTATTAAGATTATGAAAGCAGATGTTTCTATCAGAATAATAGGATTGAGACCTGGTGAAAAATTATACGAAGAGCTTTTATGTAATGGAGAAAATTCAGTTGAAACCGAAGATCCTAATATTATGAAACTTAAGCATAGTGAAATTAACTTTAAAGAAGTTATGCCTGAAATAGAAAAATTGGCAATGCTTAAAGAAAATGACTTCTATAAAATTATATCAATTGCAAAGAACATAGTACCAGAATTTAAAAGATAATTTGAAAGCAAAATTAACAATTTATGGGAAGGGACAACATGCAAATGTTGTTAAGTCTATATTTGATACTTCCATCACCATTAACATGGTTAATGATTCTGACTTCGTACTAGACGATTCAGATTATTGGCATATAGGTATAGGTAATAATTTTGATAGAAAGAAAATTGCAGAAAAATTATCATATGATTTAGACTTCCCTGTTATTAAAGCAGAATCTGCAACCATCTCATGTGATTATGATTCATTGGGAGAAGGGACAGTTTTTATGGCAGGTTCAACTCTACAAATAAACTCAAAAATAGGTAAACACTGTATCATAAATACAAATGCAAGTATAGATCATGATTGTGTTATTGGAGACTATGTACACATCGCACCCGGTTCTATACTATGCGGTAATGTTACCGTAGGTGATTGTACAATAATTGGAGCAGGTTCAGTAATCATACCAGGAATAAAGATTGGTAAAAATTGCATAATAGGAGCTGGTTCTGTTGTTGTTAAAAACATACCAGATAACACAAAAGCATTCGGTAACCCTTGCATATATAAAGAAGCATTATGAATAAAATTTATCTTTCGCCACCTCATATGTCAGGTAAGGAACTTGAATATGTTAAAGAAGTTTTTGATCAAAATTGGATTGCACCAATCGGTCCTCATTTAACCAGGTTTGAAAATATTGTAAAAGATTACACTGGCACTAAGAATGCTATCGCGGTTACTACAGGAACTGCAGCAATACATCTAGCACTTAGAGCATTAGGTATACAAAAGGGTGATGCGGTGTTATGTTCTACATTAACATTTATAGGAACCGTGAATCCTGTTCTTTATGAAGGTGCAGAACCTGTCTTTATTGACTCAGAATCAGATTCATGGGGAATGTGCCCATTATTATTGGAAAAGGCTATTATTGAATTAAGTTTAAAGGGAAAATTTCCTAAAGCTATAATTCCTGTTCATATATTCGGTATTCCTGCTAATATTGAAAAGATTAAAGAAATTGCGGATCAATATAGCATACCTATCATAGAAGATGCTGCCGAAAGCTTAGGCTCATTTCATAAAGGTAAACATACTGGTACATTTGGTGAAATTGGCATATATTCATTTAACGGAAACAAGATCTTATCAACATCAGGTGGTGGAATTATTGTAACTGATAATAATGATTATGCAAATCATATGAGATTTTTATCAACACAGGCAAAGGATCCGCTTCCTTATTATGAACATAGTCAAATAGGATATAATTACAGGATGAGTAATGTTTTAGCTGCAATTGGAATAGGTCAAATGGAAGTTCTTGAGGATAGAATAAAAAGAATTCGTGAAATTCATGATGTATATAGAACTGAACTTGATGATCAATTTTCTTCATTTTTAACAGAAGGACCAGATGATAGGGCTAATATGTGGCTTACATGTGGCTTACTTAAAGATTCAGTAAATCCTAATGGTTTAATAGATTACCTAGATTCTCATAATATTGAAGCTAGACGAATTTGGAAGCCAATGCATCAACAACCTCTTCTGTCATCATACAGAAAATATATAAATGGAAATGCTGATGAGTTCTTTTCTGTTGGAATATGTTTGCCATCAGGATCAAATATGACAGAAGAAGATCAAAGCAGAGTTATTGATGCAATTAAAAAATACAAAAGACAATGATATTATCATATGATGATTTTCTAATTAATGAAAGTTTTAATGATTCCAACTTTTCAATTCTTCTTGAAAAAAACTTAACTAGTGAAATTGATAAAAAGATTAAGTTCGGTATAGTTTTACCTACTCATAAGATTGAAGATGGTGGTGCTCAAACGGGAAGACAGAAGTTTATGAATACCCCAGGTCTTTTGAGAGATTCATTAACCTCTATAAAGAATCAGAAATATGATAACTGGGTAGTTTACCTGGTTGCTGATGCGTATGACGGCGATGATGAAATTAAAGCAGTTATTGAAGAAATCATACCAAAAGATAAGATTAAATATCATAACTTATCAACACCAGGCGAACGCGATAAAGGCTGGACAAAAGAACAATTTAGATATACTGCCGGTTGCGGTGCAATGAACAAAGGTTTAAGCATGGCTAAATCTGATGGTGTTGATTTTATTGCAAGAATTGATCATGATGATAAATGGAATCATGATCACTTAGAGCTTTTAGCAAAAGCATATACACAATATCCAGAATTAGCATATGTATTCACTAGAAGTAGAAAAAAGGTTGATGCTGGAAATTCTTCAAAGAAGTATATGTATCAGCCAAGAGAAGAAAGGCATACTGGAAAAATAGAACCTAATAATTTAGGATATACACATGGTGATGTAAGTCATTCTGCAGTTTCATGGAGACCAAGTATGGTTGGTGATATAAGATACCGAAACGCTGAAGATCAGGCAAAAACCGAGCCTAAAATTCCAATGACAAAAACAACATTTGCCGATGTTGATATGTTTAGTCGTATGATGAGTGCTATTAAAGATAAAGGACATAAGTATATGTATATTCCTCGTTTAACCAGCTTTTACAGAAATAGAAAAGGCAAATTTTAATGAAAACTAAAGAATCTGCTGGTCTTGCTATAATATATGAAGGCAAGATACTTTTAATTCACCCAACTAATTCAAAATGGTTTGGATCATACGGAATTCCTAAAGGTGGTGTTGACGATGGTGAAACTGCATTAGATGCTGCAATTAGAGAAGTCAGAGAAGAAATTGGAGTCAGTGTACCAATAAACCTAATTGATAAAAGTATGAGGTCTTTTAAATTTAAGACAAGTTCATATAAAAAGATTGTTTACTACTTTATTGTAAGAATATCTGACTTATCACAAATAGGATTAACTGATGTAAAGATTCCAAAGACACAATTACAACTAGACGAAGTTGATTGGGCAGGTTTCTTATCATATGATGAAGCTAAGAAACGTGTAACAAAATCACAGAGAGATCTTATAGAAGATCTTGTTAACGATGGATTATTAGAATCTTCTAATGAAATAAATATAAAAATAAGAAATAAAATGAGTAGCATTAAAAACTTTGATTCTTTTGTAAATGAAGCGAGACCAGGTTATAAACCTGAAATTGGTTCAACTGCACATAAAAAAGCATTAACAGATCTACGAGCAGATTTAGAAAAGATGATCAATAAATATGAAAGCAAATTAGCAGACACAGAATTAGATCAATTGTCTGACTTTATCGTAGTAATAAATAACAAAATAAAAGAAAAGTAACATGGAAAAATTCGAAGAAATTAAGAAGCTGATTCAAGAAGTTGAAGATGATGTAACCAAATTCTATGAAAAGGGAAACAAATCAGCTGCTGTTAGAATTCGTAAAGCAATGCAAGATGTAAAGAACTTAGCACAAGAGCTTAGAGTTCATGTACAAGAAACTAAGAATAGTCTTTAATACTGTTCATAATTTTCAAAGGGGTGGTCAATGACCACCCTTTTTTATGAAACAATATTTGGGTTTTCGGCTATAATAATAAATCTTATAGGCATATATAAAACAAAAATGAAAACTCAAAACTTAACAGTTGCATTTTTTGCAGTAGGTTCTGCAATTAAATTCAAGAAAAAGAATCTTTTAAGATCTGATGGTACTTCTGAGTACTATGCAACAATTCGACTTCTTTTAAAGAATCCTTCTATTAGAAGAATCCTTCTACTCTCAAAAAGTGATTGGAGTAGATTATCAGAATCACAGCGCAGAGAATTTGATCCTGAAGGAAAAATTTATGATCCTTATCTGCAAATACCAGAGCTCTCGAAAAGACCTAAGCCTGAGAATATAGATGATCGCCGACAATATTACATTACCTTTTACGAACTTCTTAAAGAAAGAGGTATTGAGGCTGACTTTGGATTA
>Ga0099848_1000629_pt1 | contig 16477 bp, 17 predicted proteins | sample CB_VirMetaG_3_FD_78179 | JGI IMG/M metagenome (GOLD analysis project Ga0099848, IMG submission 78179) | Freshwater to marine saline gradient viral communities from Chesapeake Bay - CB_1508_1S Viral MetaG | ecosystem: Environmental > Aquatic > Marine > Coastal | place: USA: Chesapeake Bay...
ACTTTAGAAATTATTAAGAAGCAATTAAAAGATACTCACAAGTCTCTAGATAAGGCAAAGAGAGAAAAACAAAACCTTCAGTCAAAGATTGACATGCTTCATGATCACGAATATGATCCTAACTGCAAGTTCTGTTGTGACAATGAGTTCGTAAAGAAAGCGGAAGAAGCGAAGAATACAATCGTTGATGTCGATAGGGACATCGAGACTCTCGTTGCTCAAATGCTTGACTTGAAAATGAAGGCATCATTGATTAATGAAGTTTATTCAGAGGCAGTTATCAGAGACTATGAAGCTCAAAGGGATACTTTGATGAGAAGTCAAACTGAAGTACTTAACATGTCTCTACAGTGGGAAAACTGCGAAGGAAAGGTTTCACTAATGCAGAGACGTATACGTGACTGCGAAGAAGACATTGCATACTATAACGACAACATTGAAGCATATGAGAATTTAACTTCTCTAAATGGTGAGTTATTGGCGATTAATAAGACAATATCTTTGAAAGAAGCTGAGATCAAAAAATGCGATGCCAAAGTCTTAGAGTTTATGTCTGAAAAGGGCTCTGTTTCTCGCTCTATCGAAGAAGCTAAGGAAAAAATACAGCAAATAAAAGACGCTGAGAGAGATTTTATTGCTTATGACATCTTTGTTCAGTCAACTCATGCCAATGGAATATCTTATGAAGTCATTAAATCAATGCTTCCAATTATCAACGAAGAGATCCAAAAAGTACTTTCTTCTATTGTAGACTTTGAAGTATTCTTCGCAGAAGATGGAGATAAGCTGGAGATTTATCTTAAGCATCCTAAATACGAAGAGAGACCTTTGTCTATGGGTTCAGGTGCTGAAAAGACCATCGCTTCAATGGCTATTCGTTTAGCTCTAATATCTGTATCGTCTTTGCCAAAGAGCCAACTGTTTATTCTAGACGAACCAGCCACCGCGCTAGATGCAGATCATATGGAGGGTTTTGTAAGTCTGTTGCAAATGATCAAAGCTCAGTTTAAGACTGTATTGCTCATTACCCATCTAGAGAATCTTAAAGATATAGTTGATACAACTATTGAGATAGATAAAACCGATGGGTATGCGCAAGTAAATTTGTAACATTGAGAACTAGTTAGAGCCAAGCAAAGGAGAAATACTATGCAAGACTCTAACGAAAATAAAACTGAAAAGAAGGGCATTATCGATAATGTAATGGAGAGAGCAATCTCACGAAAGCTCCTTGTGTTCACTGTCGCTACTGCCCTTCTGTATTTAGGAGTTGGCTTAGATGCTGATACTTGGGGAATGATTGCCATGACTTACATTGGCGGCCAAACTGCGATTGACTTCGCAAGAACTTGGAGACACGGATAATGTGGGAATGGTTTAAGGAAAGATGGGAATGGTTCGCAGCAGGCGCAGTTGCCCTGCTGGCTTTTGCATTAGGTCGTCGAGGTAAAATTGAAGCCGAAGAAATGGCTGAAGATATTGCCGAAATAAAAGAAAAGGAACTTGAAGTAATCCAAGAAGTTTCAGCTGAAGAAAAGTTGAAGCTTGCAAAGGCACATCAGAAATACATAAACTCAAGAATTGCTCTTAGAAAACAAGCAAAGGCTGCTCAAACAGAACTGGAAAGAGAAACAGCAAATAGAAAACTTGAGCTTATAGAAGCAGCCAAAGAAGACCCTGAAGAAATTGATAGAATCTTGTTGGAAGAATTTAATATTGAAAAGCTAAAAATGGAAACAAAATAATGAGAATAAAAATTAAAAAAGTTTTTAAAAAAAACTTAAATGAAAGGTTTAAGACAACTCCAAAAATGTCAACTCCTTACATTCTAGATAATGTCATAAATCCAAGTAGTCGAAACTCAATATTTAACAAAAAACTAATCTTTTATGACTTGGAAACAAATGGCTTCATGCCTGATGCCTATGTTCACCAAATAGCTGCTTTAGAATTTGACATAGGCTCTATATTACGAAGATATCTAGCGGGAGAAGATATTACATCTGAGATAAGCAATCTTTCCCCCTCTGGTGGTATCATAATTAAATCAAAGTTTGACTTTGCAGACTTTAAAGAAAAAGATGCAGAAATACGCGAAAAGAGAAAAGTGCTTTACAACTATTATTGTCGCAACCCCAAAGGTAAAGACTCCGTCGCCTTTGCAATGTTGAGAAATTTATTTGTTAAGACATATAAAAATAAGGAAACAAAAAAAACTTTTACTTCCCCAAGCTACGAGTTAAATCCAAAAACATATGAACCAGAGGCGATTAAAGGTGCATTTTTATGTATTAAAGATGATATCCGCATGTACAATAGTCAAAAGTTGAATGATTTATTAACTTTGCTGGAAGAAGATGGCGTCGACATTGATATAGTGACAAAGGGCTTTATAGAAAAGTGTCTAAATGAAAAAGTAGATAATGGCTCAAAGACATATGAAATTAAAAACCCAGAGGCCTTTTTGGAAAGTTCTAGCGACGAAGAGAGAAAGAAGTTCTTTGTTGACTTATATAGCCTATTTTATAGGTTAAGCGATTCTCCATATAAATACGGAAGCAGACGCGGCAAGAAAAGAAAAAACATTTCGACCAGTTTTGCTCGCACGTTACACTCATTTCCAATGCCGAATGGAGCGAGAATGTCTCTTCAAAAGGCATTGGACTTTACTTATGCCGAAAACAAAACATTTACGGCATACGATAATTTTCCTATACCAGAATATGAAGGCTTCTTAGCTCACGATAAAAATGTACCACCAACGGAAGCAGAGGGTATAAAACTATTCTTGGAATACCTAAAGAGCTTAGGCGCCAACAAGTATATTCTTGTTGGGCACAACATAAAGTCATTCGACAACAATGTAATCTTAGGAAGAGCGTCTATACATAATATAAGCAATAAGCTTGTTGATTATTTTCAAAACTCTGAAGCATTAGACACATTAGAGTTCTTACAACTATTCACCAAACAAATGCAATTCTTCAACGATATTCTTCCGTCTATTCAGGATAGTGAAAATATCTCAGGCGAGACAAAAGCAACATTAGCTAAATCTCAAACTGCTGGTAATGAAATTATTAAAATGCATGGAGATATCAAGACTAAATTAGATGGAATTATGAAAATTTATGATTCTACAAAAGAATTTGACCAAACGCACACTGCAGATGATGACTGTGAAAAGTTGGCTAAGGTATTTTTAGAATCAATTATGGAAATGTATGAGATGGACAAGGCCTTTAGGGAACTGGCTCAAAAAATTGATTTAAATGATGCAAGTGCAAATATTAAGTCTGACTTCTCAACATTTCAGCCGCAAAAAATGACTTCTGGAGATGTTAGGAAAGCGGTGCTGACAAAAATAAAGGGAGACCTACAGCACTTGGGTTTGCCAAACCCAGAAGAAGCATCACTAGTCATGAACGAACCAGACCAAGAAAAGGCTGTCGAAAAGGCAATAAGTAGATTTGCTTTGGAACTTGTATATGATATAAAAAATAATAAACCTGAGGTTAAGACATCCGAGGATGCAATGAGTTATATATCCAATCTAAGTCGAAGTGGGGCCAGAGGCATTGAGGGACTCTTTACTAAATGGATGGAGCTAAAAATGTCCGAAGCGCAACCTGTCACAATTGACCCGCAACTTAAGCAAGTCAACCCAGAAGATATTGACACTACCGCATTGAGAGAGTCCATCCTAAAGAGATGGTCCAAGATGATCAAATGATGTGGCTCATGATAGCAATGGCTTATTCAGAGCCTCTGATGACTCCTTTATCCCAAGGCGAAGCGGCCCCGTTTGCTGGTAGGCTCTTCAACGATGAAGCTGTTGCATCAATTATTACAACAAAAGAGTTTGCTGAAGAGCAATGCACCATCACTGCTGCTTTAGATTTTTCTCTTCAACTTGCGGAAAAGCAGCACCAAATTGACTATTTAGAGATTGAAAAGGCAGCTTTACAATCAAAATATGATGCAATGGTTGAGATAAAAGATGAAGAAATTAAAATCCTGAGAAGATATACTAACTCAAAAAGATCAACTTGGGTATTTTTCGGAGGCTTTGTCCTAGGCACATCCGCATCGCTTTTTACATATTATGCTGCGAATAAAATAGAAGTGAGTGTTCAATGAATAAAGATCCAAATTATGTTGTGAAAGTTGAGAAAGCTATTGCTGAAAAATACGGAGAGGAAGCTGTCATAAATCCAAAGTCTAAATGGAACGACGACAAAGAGAAAGAATACCTTAAAGAGCTTAAGACGAACTACAAACAGGATAAGGCTGAAGTTGATAAGGTTGACCTAGATGGAGTTTTAATATCAAAAGAACTACTTAATAGAGAATCAAAGCGTTCATGCCCAACTTGCAACACTTATTCATTCAAATCTGTTGATGATCTTTATATGACGAAATTTGAATGTTGCCATAAATGTTATATACAGTGGGTGGAAGGCCGAGAAGAAAGATGGAAAACAGGTTGGAGACCAAATAAATGAGCAAAGAAATATTAGAAATCATCGAAGGACTGGCTCAAGCAGCAGCGAATGTTTCCTATGATGGTGCACAACACATGGAAAACTATTCACATGACGGTCAAGTCCGAAAAGTCGGACTTATGCGAGAAGAAGGCATTCCTCTGCTTGACAAACGAGTAATCGATGGCTTTAAAGTAAAGTTCTACGGAGACTCAATGGTCATCAACTATCAGTCCGATGTAATGATGAAAGACTTAAAGGAAAATGGTTTCGAGAATGATATTGTCCGAACCATCAACGAAGTTAAAAAGTTTTTGCAAAAAGAATATAAAGCAATAACTGGAAACTCTGTTTCTCTAACGGCAAAGGGAGAGCCTCAAATCTTGGTTCAAACAACTTCAAATGTTCGTACATTTGTTCAAGCTTATCAACATTACAAAATTGGCGGTTTACAAATGGACGAGATACTTTCTCCTTCGGAAAACAAAACTAATGACATTACAAAGAAGTTTTTAGAGTTCGCAAAAGCAAAGCGTCCTCAAAATGAAGAGATCTCGGCTTCGGATAACCAAAAGAAATAGGGGAGTAAATGAAACTCACCAAAAATGAAATCGTTAAAGAACTTGTAAGGTGTGGAAAAGATCCTCAATATTTTATCGACAACTATTGTAAGATCTCGCACCCTCTGAAGGGTCAAATCCCATTTAAGACTTATGACTATCAGAGAGACTTGCTCCAAGACTTTAACGATTATCGTTTTAACGTAATCTTAAAAGGAAGGCAGCTTGGAATCTCTACAATCTCCGCTGCCTATGTTGCTTGGTTCATGTTATTCCATAGAGAAAAAAACGTTCTCGTTATTGCGACCAAGCTTACAACAGCAACGAACCTTGTAAAGAAAGTGAAAATGATCTTCAAGAATCTTCCATCGTGGATGATGATTGCGAAGATACACGTCGACAACAAACAGTCATTCGAATTAACAAACGGTTCTCAAGTAAAAGCCGGAACGACATCAGGAGACGCTGGTCGTTCGGAAGCATTATCATTGCTCATTATAGACGAGGCAGCGTTCGTTGACGGCCTTGATGAGCTTTGGACGGGTCTTTACCCTACCTTATCTACAGGGGGCCGCTGTATCGCTCTGAGTACCCCTAACGGCGTTGGAAATTGGTTTCATAAAACCTATACCGAAGCTGAAACAGAAATGAATGATTTTCACCCAATCAAGCTAATGTGGGATGTTCATCCTGAGCGAGACCAAGCATGGTTTGAGAAAGAAACGCGAAACATGTCTAAGAGACAAATCGCACAAGAGCTTGAGTGTTCTTTTAATGCCTCTGGTGAAACTGTAATTAACCCAGAAGATCTTCGAAGAATTCATGCAGATATATGTCAACCACAATACAAAACTGGGTATGATAGGAACTTTTGGATATGGGAAAAGTATCAAGATGGTGTTCCGTATTTACTAGTTGCCGACGTCGCAAGAGGCGATGGGGCTGACTATTCATGTTTTCACATATTACGCGTAGATACAATGAGTGTCGTGGCGGAGTATCAAGGAAAGCCAGACTTGGATATGTACGCAGATATTTTATATAGTGCTGGTAATGAATATGGAACGTGTCTCTTGGTTGTTGAGAACAACGGCATTGGTATTGCCGTATTGGAAAAGCTTCGCGAGAGAGAATATAAAAAACTTTACTACTCCATCAAAGCAACTCATGAATATGTAGAGTCCTATTTGGCTGAAAATGACAGCAGAGCAGTGCTGGGCTTTACAACTTCAATTAAGACAAGACCGCTAATTGTAGCCAAATTAGAGGAATACGTTAGAAATAAACTAATTAATATACATTCCAGTCGTGTTTTTCACGAACTAAAAACTTTTATTTGGCAAAATGGTAAGCCTCAAGCTATGCGCTCTTACAATGATGATTTGGTTATGTCTCTAGCAATTGCATGCTGGGTAAGGGATACGGCCCTATCAGAAAATGAAAGAGACATGGCTTATAAAAAGGCGATGCTTGGCGGTTTGATGAAATCAACAACAACGATGAATACTCAAGTCAAAGGTCAAAATATTTATAAAGAAACGTTCGAGCAAAAATACGAGGAGGAAATAAAAAACGCAAAAGACTTTTTGTGGATATACAAAGGATAAAAGATGGCTCGCAACGAAAGAAACCCCAACAACAATCAAAATGACTTATTTAAATCTCTCACGAGAATGTTCTCTGGACCTTTAACTCAAAGAAGAACTCAGACCGGAAGACAACTTAGAAGAAGACATTTAGATATTTATGCTAAAAGATTTAGATCTGCATCCGGTCAGCAGTTCAAGAAGACTGAATACAACCCAATGAACATCATGACCTTGAACATGATTTCAAACAGAAACCGTGCAGAACGTTACGTTGACTTTGAGCAAATGGAGTTCACACCAGAGATTGCATCCTCTCTAGATATTTACGCAGACGAAATGACGACACATTCAGCATTGACCCCGATGCTTCGCATCAACTGCCCTAATGACGAAATTAAATATATTTTACACTCACTGTACTTTAACATCATGAATATTGAACACAACCTTTTTGGTTGGGCTAGAACGATGTGCAAGTACGGAGACATGTTCTTATACCTTGACTTAGATGAGAGTAAAGGTATTCAGAACTGCATCGGCTTGCCTCCTCAGGAAGTCGAAAGGCTTGAGGGAGAAGATCCCACAAACCCGAACTACGTTCAATTCCAATGGAACAATGCTGGTCTAACTTTGGAGAACTGGCAAATTGCTCACTTTAGAGTTCTTGGTAATGATAAACATGCACCATACGGAACAAGTGTATTGGAGCCTTCCCGTAGGATTTGGAGACAGCTTACCCTTCTTGAGGATGCTATGATGGCATATCGCATCACACGCTCACCAGAGAGACGTGTATTTAAGATTGACGTTGGAGGCATTGCTCCTCAAGATGTTGAACAATACATGCAGAAGGTTATGACTCAAATGAAGCGTCATCAAGTTGTGGACCCTACCACAGGACGCGTAGATTTGCGTTACAACCCCCTTTCTATTGAAGAGGACTACTTTGTCCCTATTAGAGGCGGTCAAAGCTCTACAGACATTGTAAACCTTCCGGGAGGTCAATTCACGGCACAGATTGAAGATGTTAAATATCTTCGAGATAAACTGTTTTCTGCTTTGAAAGTTCCTCAATCTTACCTTTCAATGGGTGAAGGTGCAACAGAAGATAAGACAACCTTAGCTCAAAAAGATATTAGATTTGCGAGAACCATTCAAAGACTTCAAAGAGTTTTGATTGCTGAACTGGAAAAGATTGGTATTGTACATTTATACACTTTAGGATATAGAGGAGACGACTTATTGAACTTCAAACTTGCTCTTAATAACCCGTCGAAGATTGCTGAGATGCAAGAGCTTGAACATTGGAAAACTAAGTTTGATATCGCTGGTGCTGCAACAGAGGGATACTTCTCTAGACGTTGGGTATCCGAGAACTTGTTGGGACTATCTCAAGATGAATACCTAAGAATGCAAAGAGAAATGTTTTCCGACAAGAAATTCATGTCAGCCCTTGAAGAAGCCGCCGCCCCTGCAGGAGATGCTGGTGGAGGACTTGGTGGTGGCCTAGGCGGTGACCTAGGAGGAGACATTGGTGGTGGCCTAGGCGGTGACCTAGGAGGAGACATTGGTGGCGATACTTCACCTGCACCATCACCGGACACTTCCAGTGGCGGTGGGGAATCGGTTCTATTAGCTGAACCGCCTGCAAAACGTGACGACGATGCAAAACCTCGAGGACCATATGAGAAACATAAAATTTCCTATAGAAAGGGAGGTTTTTCGAAACAAATGAAGAACCAAGCATTTGGTGGAGAGGTAAGAGGCTCAACGGCTAGAACAACATTTCCGGGAAAGGTCGGCTTCGGCGGTATGGATTCGTTAGCCAGAGGGATATACGAGTCGAACGAAAGGGAAGAAGAGAAACTATTTAGTACCGACAGCGAGATCAAATCGCTTCTAGAATCATTAAACAAAAAGGAAGATAGAAATGAAGCATAATAAGAAAAGAAATACCGCTTTTCTTTACGAATGTCTTATTCGTGAATTAACAAAGGCAATCATCAAAGAAGAGCAAGAAAGGGTCAAAAAAGTCAAAAGTCTTTTGCGAGAGTTCTTTAAAAAAGGAAAGGCTCTTTCATTTGAGTTAGATATATATCGCTCACTTATGGAAACAAAAGAAGCTAGCGAGTCCTTCTCTAGAAGACTGCTTCAAGAAAGTAAAGTTGACTTTGATAAGCTCGATAGAAAAGAAATTTTCAATGAACAAACCTCCCTCATAAACAAGATCAATAAAGTATTAGGCCCTGCTGCATTTGGTAACTTTGTTCCAAACTATAAGGATCTAGCAACTCTTGGCCTATTCTTCCAGAATGACAACTTAAATGCAAAGAATAGAATTATGCTTGAAAATAAAGTGGTGAACTTCTTATCTCGCAAAGAAGAAGTCATGACAGAGATGAAACATATTGATAAGCTGGAATTCAAGATGTATGTGAAGAGGTTTAACGAAACATATGAACACTCACTATTGAAAGAACAGAAAGAACTATTAAGTAATTTTATCACATCATTTTCCGATAATGGGCTTGGTCTCAAGACCTATTTAAATGAGGAGATTGGACGACTCAAGAAAGCCGTAGACTCCGAAATAGTAGAAGGCACAAATAGTGCTTTAAATGAAAATTTTAAAAAAGTTAGAGCAAAGCTTGATAGTTATGCAAAAACGCCGCTAAATTCAAATATTGTTGAAGAGGTATTTTACATTCAAGATCTTTTGGCGGAGGTAAAGAGAAGTGAAAATTAATATTAATATCGACAAGAAAGAACCAGAAGAAACAAAAATCCCAGAACCAGAAGATAAAAACGTCACCATCAAAGTGGATATCAAAGATGAGGTCTACGGAAAGCTTAAACTTAGATCTGCATTGAATGGAGACTTGATGATTATGGACCACAAGGATATCGACATCATCATAAAGCCGAATGAGAAAAAAATCATCGCTTTTGCAAAAGATACTATGTCAGATTTAGTATATGGAGCGGAGTCTCGTCTTTTTGAGTTTTTAAGAAAAGCAGGTGTGCTGAACTTTGATTCAATACAAGGTGGAAACATTTACGGCTCTTTAGAAGGTACTTTGATGGATAATGATAAGGTTATTGAAATAACTTTGCTTAAAATATCAGAATGGATGGAGACGGAAGAACCTATGATGTCTGGTAGAACAGGTTACGATGACATGATGGATGACCACTTATTATCACCTGATGGAGAATATTCAACTGAACTTGGTGAAGTACCAGCTGAGGAAGAAAAGGGCTCCATCAGACAACACAACCTTTTCGCACCTTATCTTTACGGCAGGTATAGTTTTTGAGGCACATTTGGATACATTACATTTCATATTGATATCGTATGGCATGACCTTCATGATTGTTCATGGTAAAATCTTTGAAGATATAAGGCCAAAAAAAGACCATACAAAGAAGTGGAACACCCTTTGGAACTGCCCTCTTTGCATGGGGTTTCATGTAGGTTGGGTTTTAAGCCTCCTTTCTCCATACACCGAACTATTTAGTTTCGAGAGTTCATTCGTGAACGCGTTCCTTCTTGGCTGTTTGTCGGCTGGAACATCTTATTTATTTTCGGTCTTGGTCGATGATTTCGGCTTAAGACTATCATCAAGATCAGGGGGTGAGAATGTTGATGATTAAGCGCTGGGTTTTGCAACCTGTTCGTCGCTGTTGCAGTGGCTCCTAGCTCACGCGGGTGATGCCCGCCAATGGGCGGAGATTAACTCCGCCCACTTTTTATTGGAGAAAAAAATGAAAATTTCAAATGAAGAACTTAAACAAATTATTAAAGAAGAATTAAGCAATGTTTTGCAAGAGATGAACCCTTTTCTGGGGCTTGCTGGGCTTGCCATGGCAAAAAAAAGAAGGTCAAAAAATAAACCACAAGGAGCTCCTCTTGGACGTCCAAGAAATGAGCCCATAAAAGGTCCAAAGCCACTGTCGCCTATGAAACAACACCCAAATACTCCAAAGATCCCTGCTTCAAGTATACTAGTAGATTTGGACGCAATTTATCCACAGTTAAAGGCAGCAGCTAATGCTACAAAACAAAAGCCAGAAGATCAAGCAATGGTCTATCAAGACTGGCTTCTAGGTGAACTAGAAAACCTAGGTCACTCAACTGACGATGCTTACGATATCATGGGCCAATTGGAAGATAATGGACTTATTTCTTTTGATGAAGATTCAGGAAGAGTAAATTTCGAAAGATAAAGCCTCAAGGAGAAAGGAATGTCAAAACAATTATTGAGAGAGTTTCATGCATTATGTCCAAATGGCACCTGCACAGACCTTTTAACAGAACGAGAAAAACGTGAAGTTGTTGAGGAAGGTGTCGTATATTTAACTGGTCGTATTCAAACTGCTGATAAAAAAAATGGAAATGGACGTGTATATCCAGAGAAAGTTCTTAAGCGTGAAATGGACAACTATATGAAAATCGTAAAAGATAATAGAGCAACTGGTGAGCTAGACCACCCTGATGACTCCGTTATTAACCTTAAAAACGTTTCTCATATGGTAGTGGAGTGTTGGTGGGAAGGAAAGGATGTAATGGGCAAGATTAAAGTCCTAGACACTCCTAGCGGTAGAATCTTAAAAGACCTCATCAATGCCGGTGTGAAGCTTGGCATTTCATCTCGTGGACTTGGCTCAGTAAAAGAGTCCATGGGAGTCACTACAGTAGAGGAAGACTTCCAGCTTATTTGTTTTGATATTGTATCTGAACCATCAACTCCCGATGCCTATGTGTATCCAAGAGACGGAGAAAACAGAGCAAATACATTTAAGTTCTCAAGTAGATTAAGAGAACAAAGAGAAAATAATATTGACAATCTATTTAAAAAGATTCTTGGAGACTAAATGAACAAAGAAGAATTAAAAAAGACTCTAAAGCCACTCATTAAAGAGTGTATCAAGGAGGTCATCTTTGAAGAAGGAGTTCTATCAGGAATTATTTCTGAGGTAATCAGGGGAGCTGGGACTCAGCAAATTGTCGAGACACGTCAGGCACCTACCTATCATCAACCTCAGGTAGATTATGAAGAGCAAGAGCGAAAGCTAAAAGAACGAAGAAGAAAGATGCTTGACTCAATTGGTCGAGACTCTTATAATGGAGTTGACTTGTTTGAGGGTACCCAACCTCTTTCAAACAGAAGCTCTGGTCATTCGCCAAGTTCTCCACATGGGTCAAAAGCCTTAGATGGAGTTGACCCGAATGACTCTGGTGTCGATCTCTCAGCTTTCGGAGCTAGTTCTGGTATTTGGTCCAAATTGGCAAAGGGAAAATAATGGCTACAAACTATAAAGAAAGTCCTCGTAAAAACGAGAATATGGAAAAATTTATCAAAAGGTTTCTTAAGAAATGTAAGAAGCTCGGAATCATTCAAGAAACCAGAGATAAGCGCCACTTCACATCTCAATCAGAGAAGAAGCGTTTAGCTCGTAAAAAATGGAAAGCAGGACTCAAGAAGAAAAAAAATAACTAGTTAGTCCTAAAGAGAGGAAAATATTATGAGTTCAAATTTCTATTCAGTCGGTTTAAATAATGTCGGCTCATATCAAGTTAGTGGAGCGCCATTCTTTGAAAGGTCAGCGTTACCAGCAACGGCAGACGATTCTTTGAGATTTCAATTTCCTAAAGTAACAAAAAGAGTTGTCATTCAGAACAATTCAAATACCGATATTAGAGTTCATTTTGTTCCTTATCGTACAAACGAATTTGGCTTTACCGAAGGAGCCATCACAAATGATAACTACTTCATTATTGCCAATGGTACTGCGTTTGAGATGAATGTTAAGTGCAAAGAAGTTTTTGTATCGTGCGCGACAAACAATCCTCCAAATGATATTACGCTTTTTGCAGAATTGACAAACATCCCAACTGCTCGTATGTTTGAACTTGAAGGTTTAGAGGGGGTCTCTAGATAATGTCCTCTTTTGTATATACAACTGGTCTAAGAAATGTAGGTTCATATCAAGTCTCTGGTCGACCGTGGTTAAAGAACTATGACAAAGTTGCTCCTGGTTATGAATTTATCGAGTTCCCTAACGTTACAAAATGTTTAAATATACACAATGACTCTGGTAGCTCTCAGATTGTAACGGTAATGTTTTGTAAACCAACGAGGTCTGCCAATATGCCCAACGGCACTGAGTATTTATCATCATCAATCACTCAAGGTGGAGAGTTCACGGTTTCTTTGTGGGTTAAGTTTGATAGCTTAGCGGCTGACCAGAGAGTTATAACTTTAACTAATGGGACAGATATAGTAAGAGTTCAAACAAGATTTCTATCCACTACTCCAAACTGGAGACTATTCGTCAATGGCAGTGTTGATGACTATTTGTTTGATATCAACACCACTGATTGGATTAACATAGTTTTAGTAGCTAAAAGTGGAGACACAAAGTTATATGCAAACGGCACTCACATTTTAAGTCTATCGGATACTTTCTCAGATTTGAACTCAATTGAGTTTGGTGGAACCACTGCCAATTTCGATGGATACTATTCGAGTGGATATCTGTTTTCCAAGGCTTTAACTGATGCTGAAGTTTCAGAATTATACACTACAACCGCCAGAGTTGAGCCAGAGGTTCACTCTCAAGCGCAATATTTAGAATCTGTTTGGCTTTTTGACGATGGAGAATATTATACTTTATCGCCGGTTGATGATGCCACGACAGTATATGACAGGGTTGGAAATAATAATTTGACACTGAATAGTGGGGCTTTAACTTTTGCAAATGGCTGGACAATAGAAAATGCCGAGGCACGACACTCTTGGGATATTTCTGGACTTCAAGGAGTACAAGGTTCTGTTAAAACAAATAGAGTTCTTTTGAAGCATGATAACGCTGGATATATTTCGGTGTTCGCTTCTTTAACGAATATACCTGCTTCTCAAATGCATGAACTATCTGGACAAGGAATCGATGAGTAATGTCGAGAGAGTTTGGGTGGGCATATGTTGTAGGTTCTCAAGCCTCGGGACCTAAAGGCTCAGTTCAACTCGCTGGAGTTGAGACTGCTCTAGATCATGACCCAAACCTTATTTGGTCTGATGATCTAAATGCATTGTTGGTTTCTGGTAATATCATTGCTCATAACTTTGAGATTCAAAACCAAACCAAAACTGTATTTGAGTTCGAAGTATCTGGGTCGTCTATATTCGGAGACACTCCAGATGACCTCCATCAGTTTACAGGCTCCATAGATGCAAGTGGAACGATAACTGCTCATTCATTTATCGGGTATGGTGGTGACCTTGAGGGTGTTGCAATCAATACATACACCAATGCTGGTGACAATAGGCTAGTAACATCAGTCGGTGCAAAGTCAGTACATGCAGAAGACAATCTTTTATTTGATGGAACTTTATTATCTGTGGCCGGTAATGTTCAGGCAATAGATATTGAAGGAGACCAATTAAGTGGAACTATAGGTCTTTTTGATTCTCTTCAAACAGAGGATCATCAGACAACTAGGTTCACAGATGGCATTATAACTATAGAGTCAGGCATCATTTCAAACGTTGGCCATTTTATGGCTAATACTATAGAAGGAATATTGACTAGTCCATCGCAAACTAATATTACGCAAGTTGGAACACTGAATACTCTTAATGTTGCAAACGATGCAACATTTAATGGAACATTTTACGTAAAAAGCGCAGAGAATAGAGTGGGGATAAACGTCTCAGATCCTCAAGCGACTGAAGAGATACTATCTACGAGTACTCAATTGAGACTAACTTCTCAGAGAGAAATATTCGGTATTCAGACTTCTCAATATACAGATCTAGGAACAAATACATCCGGACAGTTCTCTATAAGCCCTACAAGTGGCTTTGTAGGCATCAACAAAAGTAATCCAACTGCTGCCCTTGATGTAAATGGAAGCGCTATTATTAGTGGTGATTTAACTGTTTCAGGCACACTTCGAGCAGAAATGACTGATTTTGTTGTTAGTGCCGACACTCTGACTTTTGGAGATGAAGCCTCGGATCTAATAACAATAAATGCTCAAACCATTCAGGCACCAAATAATTTAGAAATAAATAGCGTACTGTATGTATCTGGAACGACAGTTGGCATTGGAAATTACTCTGGTGGGAGCAAGTTTGAAATTGAATCCAACTCGAATCAATTCAAGGTTGGAACTCAAACTGAGAAACTATCTATCGATGTTCAAAATGGCAATACAGTAATATCTTCAGATACATTAACTATAGACATTTTAAATACTACAAAAATTTTAAATGACATGTATGTTGGCCCAAGTGGAGATATCATTTTGGACAGCGCAGGGCAAGTTTCCTCTTCTGTTTCAGTATCGTCACACTCTGGGTACTTTACCAATATTACTTCAAGCAATATAACGAATGGGCAAGTTTCCATTTCAAATTCCGAGATCACAACTCCTACCTTAAATGCAGACAATCTTAGTGGAACACTAACCACATCAGCACAGCCAAACATTACTAGTTTGGGAAATCTAACATCATTAACAGTAAATGGAGAAAGCGATTTAAATGGAAATCTGAATGTGAGTGATACTATTGCTGTTGGTTTATCTTCTGCTTCTAGAAAAGTTGAAATCAAAGATTCCAATTCGCAATTAAGATTAACAAACACTGAGGAAATATTCGGTTTAACTTCATATACATACACTGACCTAAATACAACATCGGAAGGTGACTTTAGTATCCAACCTTCTTCTGGTAAAGTAATCATTCCAAATCTTAACTTGACAAACATTCAGCAAGGGACATCGAATAACTTTCTTTCTTTAGACCAAAATGGAAATGTCATATTAGCGCCGGCAGTTCAATCTGGTATTGAAGTTAGAAATAGAGTAGTTGTTTCTCAAAACTATAACGTAACTTCAAATGATTACTTTATTGGAATACAGGCGACTCAAAACTTAACAGTTACACTTCCTGATGCTTCTACCTTGTTTAATGGCCAAATAATGGTTCTAAAAGACGAATCTGAGAATGCAGATCAATACACTATTCAAATAACTGCTTTGCAAGGTCAACTAATTGAAAATAGGCAAAGTATAACTTTTGCATCTGCAGGATCGGCAGTCAATATCTACACCGATGGTGTATCTAAATTCTTTATTATGTAATATTCTATAAAGTCGAGTTTGTCGAGAATATAGAAAAATAAATTTTTTTTTCCTCTTTAAAAAGTCCTTTTGGAAACTGGACATTTTTTATTTTCTTTTGGAATATTGGTGAAGTAGTTATGAGTAGCTCGGAGTCTCTGTACATCGAGCTATTAAGATCATTATTTGGAGGAAATAATAATGAGTAAATTATTTATTGGAAAAGTCAAGGTTGACGATCAAGTTACCGAATTTGATATGTCGGAATTGGCTCAAGGGAAACTTACCCTTCCTACTGGTGCCATTAAGAACTTGTCTGAGATCGATGGCAACCTTATTGCTGGTGATGTTCTAGCAGCTGACGGAACTAAATTGGCTCAAGAAAAGCACGTAAAAGCTGTTGAAGTTGCAATGCAAGGCGAAGTTGATCGTATTGATGGCGAACTTGCTGCTGAAGTTGCTCGTGCAACAGCTGCCGAAGGCGTTAATGCTACTGCTATCTCTAACGAAGTAACTCGTGCTACTGGTGAAGAAGCTCGTATCGAAGGCAAGCATGATGCTTACGTTATCTCTAACGATGCTGCTTTGGCTGCTGAACAAGCTGCTCGCATCTCTGGAGATTCTACTCTTCAAACAAACATCAACAACTTGTCTGGTGCTGTAGCTTCTGACTTGGCTACATTGGAAACTGATTTCCAAGCTGCATTGGACGCT
>Ga0099848_1000631_pt1 | contig 16444 bp, 10 predicted proteins | sample CB_VirMetaG_3_FD_78179 | JGI IMG/M metagenome (GOLD analysis project Ga0099848, IMG submission 78179) | Freshwater to marine saline gradient viral communities from Chesapeake Bay - CB_1508_1S Viral MetaG | ecosystem: Environmental > Aquatic > Marine > Coastal | place: USA: Chesapeake Bay...
CTTGAACTTCAACGGACATTGTTCAAATGTCGTGATCGATGAAGGCGACAGGTACTCCGGCGCTTTCAGCGCCATCAGTCTTGCTCGGCTTCTGTGTTGACCGACACCGTGGCATCGAACTGGAGGCGCAGAGCCTCAACGATCAGGGCATCAATTTCGGCTTTTGTGAACTCGCTCGGCTTCGGCACTGGACGGCCATTACTGTAGGTCGCCCACCATGAGCGGAGTTGTTCGCGCTGTTCGTCAGAAAGCCCTTCCCGAACTTCACGGAACCGCTCGTATGCTTCGGCGATTTCAGTGTTCACTGGGGCTGGAGCAGGAGCGGCCTGTACCGGCGTTTCATCCGCATACATGACTTCATCCATTTCAATGGCATCGATGTCACGAGCCAAGTAAAGGCCGACACCGAATTGCTGGAGAGCCTTTTTCAGTGCGTCCGATACAGCACCCTTGAATTCGTCACCAAGATCGACGATCTCGTTGTCGCGTCGGTTCCTCTTGATCTTCTGGCCACCAATACCGTCTTTAACAACCGGGCCGCGACCAAAGATCCCACTGGATCCACGGAAGTTGACTGTTACTCGGACGTGGGCGATAACAAAATCCGGATCCAAGGCATCTCGCTGGCATGAAACAATCTCCGATGACCAGGAGTCGACTCCGACAACGCGGTTCATGCGATTGATGACTTCGCTGACCGGGATGTACGTGAGGGCGACGCCACTCTTCGTCAGCGTTCGTTCCATTTCAGCGGGGAATGGTTCGGCCAGGTCACGCATCATCTTGACCATGGAATCCTTGATCTCCTGGTCTTCTTTTGCTCGCTCTTCGCGCCTCATGGCGCTCCAGCGAATTTCGTCTTCGATCGATAGTACGGGTTCTTCAATGTTGGACACGGGTATCACTTCGCTTTCTGGTATTTGATAACTGGTTTTGGTTCGCCGACTTCGCAGTATTCGTCGGGGTTGATTCCGATATCTCGGAGTGGTTTCAGTCGCCAATATGACGGGTAGACGTAGTCCAGTAGTTTCGCGATCATTTGGTCAACGGTCATTGTGATTTCACCAGTGTCCAAATCGACCGCCATCCGTTGGATGCGTTCGGCGACTGCTTCCGCTACTTCCTGGTTCTTCCACGCTTTCCGTGGAGTGTCGATGACCTTTTGGACTGTGCCGTGATCATTGGAGATGATCTCTTCGCTGTCCCCGAACTTTTCGACGAGGATATTTTCCATGGTGTCAACGATCAACCGAATTGACGTTTTGGCATGTTGGAGATGGACATAGATCTCGGCAACCTCTTTGAGGTCGTGGCCAGAGTCTCGGATCTCCGTCACTTTGGTATCCAGGTCCAAAATGTGCTGGTTGAATGCGTGCACCCACTCAGGTACATCAGTAGTCATTAGCCCTCAGGTTTCGTCAATAATCAGATAATTATGGCGGCCCGTTTGCGCTGTGGCAAGCCGAGTCCGGTCAGGAACGTGAACGCTCCCACGGACGAGTCTACCTGGTCGTCGTGGTTTGCCGCCTCTGGGAACGACGAAAATTCGTCAAGGTATTCCGTCAGCCAAGGGCCACGCACCAGCCTGACGTTGCCGTTGGCAACTGCGGCAGCAAATGGTCGGGATCTGGTTACCTTGTCGCCCGTGGAGCGAATCGCACCGAAGTCATACCCTGGTACGACATACCGGGCGTACTGGTCTGCCAGGGCTTTTCCGGAAGATCCTGGCTCTTGCTCCATCCGGATGGGGACTCCACGGCCATCTTCGTAGGCGGTCTGAGCGATAAATTGTTCGACTTTTTCGCCTTTGACTCGGGCCTTGCGGACATCTAGGACGTAGGCAATGCCCTGGTCAAACAGCATGAGTGTGCCTACGGTCCAGTCGGGGTCGGGGTTGCTTTGGGAGGGTTCCGTGGCCGCCAGGTCCCAGAATCGGACTGCTCGGGCGGAGGAGGTTAGTTCTGGCACGTCGACCTGGTCGATGACCACGAATGACTCTCGTTCGAAGAGGGTTCCGAGACTGGTGGACCACCAGTCACCGAGTTCAAGTCGCCTGCGTTCGATGGGGTCAAGGGCTTGAAGGGACTGCCGGTATGAGGCGGCGTCGATACCCGGGTTGTCCGTAAGTTTAGACGGAACGAAAATGCGGCCGGTTTCTTTGCCCTCTACAATGAATCGTTGCCTGACCCAGTTGGGGGCCGGGTTGGATGCGGCCCTCATTCTGAGGGGTACTTGGGAGAGGGGTCCTGAGGCTGGGCGGCGCAGACGGGAGAACAAATACCTATAGTCATTTTCCCGGATTTCTGTAACTTCATCCATACCTATGAATTGAAATTCAGCACCCTTGTAGCGTAGATAATCCTGCTGGTTATTTAGATAGCCAAAGGAAATTCTCGCTCCCGAAGGGAACACGGCAGTGTAGTTATTTGCATTCCAGCGGACCTCGTCATATGGTGCAATCCAGTGTTGAAAACGGTCCATGATTGCGCCCGGAAGGGCCAGGTCGGCATATGTACGACGGAAAAGGATCGCGCTATAGCCGGGAACTTCGACATATTGCATGGCCGCCATCAGCAAAGCGCTGGATTTACCACCACCTGCCGCCCCACCAAAAAGGGCTTCAATGGAGTTGGTCCGGAGGAAAACCTTTTGGGTGATGGATGGCTCTTCGGGGCAAAACTCGGGCATCTTCGGTTCCAGATATTTCAAAACCGATGCCCAGTCGCCCATAGTTGTCTCCAAGTTCCGTCGTCTAAGTTAGTATAAGTGAGAAACAAGAGGTGAACGTGCGGATCTTGAGTCTCCCGAGACGTATTCGTAAATCCATAGCAGAAAGACTGCGCCGTGTTGCTTGGCGCTCGTTAACCGCTAATTTCATGATGTTATCATTTATAATTATGACGTCAGTGGGTGCAGCCATGCTGTTGCCTGCCGCAGGTTTTATAACCGCAGGTATCGCTTGCGGCTTTTTTGGCTACCTACTGGGGTCTGATTAAAGATGGCATGGAATTCACGGCAGACCAAAGATCTTGGAGGGAATAGTCAGCAGAAGGCTGGCACCCTCGGCCCTGGTGCACCTGTAGCCCTGCACCCCGCTATGGCGGGCAAACCGTACCGAGACTCGTGGGACATTGAACGCGCATATCGTGAGGGGCTACAGAAAGTCGTTTGGGTATCGCGTTGCATCGACGCAATCGCAGGAAACCAGGCCCGACTACCCGTCATTCTCCGCAAGGACAACAATCCCGATGGTGAGGTATACAACCGAAAGCATCGGATCCTTGACCTATTGAACACCAAGAGCAACGAAGGCGAAAACTCGTTCGTTTTCCGTTATCGCCTCTCAAGCCAATTGTTGATGTCCACTCGCGGAGCATTCATCGAAAAGGTAACCGGCCGCGATGGGGGGATCATCGCCCTGAACCTTCTGCCTCCGCAATTCACCGCTCCCCTTCCTGACCCCAAGAGGTTTGTTGCTGGATACCAAGTGGATCTGCCGACTGGGCAGAAGTTTATTCTTCCGCCAGAAAAGGTTGTTTGGGTAAGGCGTCCCCACCCCTTGGACCCGTACCTGTCTTTGACTCCCATGGAGTCTGCCGGTATCGCCATCGAAATTGAGAACTTGGCCCGCCTCTACAATCGCAACTTCCTGCTGAATGATGGACGTCCTGGCGGACTCCTTGTCGTGCGAGGCGAACTGGACCCGGATGATGCCGACGAGTTGCGCAGCAGGTTCCGTGGCAACCTGAGTCGAACCGGCCATGTTTCGGTTATCAGTTCCGAAGATGGTGCGGACTTCATCGATACTGCATCGAACCCTCGTGATGCCTCGTACACCGAAATGCGTCAAATCACCAAGGAAGAAATCCTGGCGGCTTTCGGTGTTCCTGAGTCAGTAATTGGCAACGCGTCTGGCCGAACATTCTCCAATGCTGCCGAGGAACTTCGGGTGTTTTGGATGGAGACAATGCTCCCCCATCTAGAGCCTCTGGCGCGTTCCCTGGACGAATTGGATGACAAGTTCTACATCGACTTCGACACCAAGGATGTGCCGATCCTGATCCTTTCCAAGCAGGAGCGTGAACGCTATCTGATGGAAGAGTACGGCAACGGTCTGATCAGCGCAAACGAATATCGCGAGGGTACTGGTCGTAAGAAACTTGAATCCGAAATTGCCGATCAGTTGCTGTCCAACCCGAACCTTGTTCCAATCGCTAACACTGAAAAGCCGTTCAGCATCGAAGATCAATCTCCGATCGCCGAGGGTGGAGCGGTGCCCGGCGCAGGTGGAGAGATGGGTGCTATGCCGGGCGCTCCCGGTCAAGAGCAACTTCCGGCGGCTCCCGGTGCCGAACAACAGCCAGGCATGGAACAGGTTCCGCCAGCCGATGGTCAGCAGGGTGGCATGGCTCCCGAAGCAACTATCGAACCAATCCCCGAGGGCCAGTTGAGTGAACGTCAGTCTGGTATCCAAACAAAAATTCTCAATCAAGCCTTGGATGTGTGGGATTTAAAAGCGGAACAGAGCGCTGATCGTTGGACAGAAATTCTTGACGCATCTTTGGATCGACTTTTCGAACGCCAGCAGCGAGTAATCCTTGAGAAGGCATTGGGAGCGAAGAGCCGGAAGGCAATCAAGGATCAGACTTTGTCCATTGATGCAATTTTTGATGTGGACGTATGGAACCGCCAAATGGAGGACGATCTCCGGCCACTGTTGAAGGCGGTCGCTATTGATGCAGCGACGTTGGTTTCCGAAAATGTTGGCGAGCAGCAGCCCGTCTCTGAGAAAGAACTAGATGAATTCTTGGACGCTCAGGTTCAGCGGGTTCAACAAGCGAATGAAACCACCAAGGAAGAATTGGCAGCCGCTCTGCTAGTTGTTATGGCTTTGTCTGGGTCTGATGATGAAAAGGCAAGCATGCTTCGGGCGGCTTTGATCGCAATTTTTGCGAACCTTTTGTCGAAGAGGAAGCGAACGATTGCGGAGCATGAATCCCAGACTGCATTTAATGCGGGAACCTATTTGGGTAGTTTGTCGGCTGGATTGCCTCGGAAGAAGTGGTTGACACGCCGTGATATTCGGGTGAGGGAAGCGCATAAGTTCCTTGACGGGAAGAGCGTTGAGATCGATAAGGGTTTCGCCGTGGATGGTTCTGTTCTCCGGTTCCCTGGTGATCCGCTTGCGCCTCCTAGTTTGACGATCAATTGTCGTTGTCGTTTGCGTTTCGATCTGTAGACCCATTTTCTGTAAAGTCAAAGTGATGTTCCCTATGGGATGATGCTTTTGCTTTATTATTGGGTCAGTTCAACATCTTGAGGTGGTTTATGCCTACGTCCATTTCGAACCAGTCTGGCTCGGTTGAGTTCAAGGCAATTAGCGGTCAAATCAACGTTGACGAGGCAAAAGGCATTGTGGAATGCTTCGTATCGGGCGTTGGAAACAAGGACTCTGTTGGCGACATCGTCCTCCCCGGTGCTTTTACTGAAAGTCTGAAGCGCCGTAAGCCTCGTGTTGTTTGGGGGCATGACTGGAACCACCCAATCGGGAAGGTTCTTGAGATCTACGAGGTGCCAGCAAGCGATCCCCGACTTCCCGCCAAGATGAAGGCAGCAGGAATTGGTGGTCTTTTTGCTCGTGTGCAGTTCAATCTCAAGTCCGAAAAGGGCAAGGAAGCCTTCGCTAATGTTGCATTTTATGGCGAAGAGCAGGAGTGGAGCATCGGCTACAAGACGCTTGACGCTATTTATGATAATCAGCGCCAAGCAAACCTGCTACGCGAAGTTGAACTATATGAAGTAAGCCCTGTTTTGCATGGGGCTAACCAATTGACTGGTACCATTTCTATCAAGAGCGAAGAAGGCGACCAGAAAGTTGACTCCTTTGGTAAAAGCAAATGGAAGATGTTCGACCGTGAATTTGCGGCTCGCCTAAAACAGGACTACCCAGAGATTTGGGCCAAAGGCGGAAACATCAAGGGCAACGCCCAGTACGCGATTTTGACAAAGATCGCGGAGCAGGGGGGATCAGCCGACACTCCCGACCAGACCAGCGCCCTAGAATTGCGCGAAGCGTGGGTGGCAAGGCACGCGGGAGACTTCCGGCTCCCCGGCGTCATCGCTCAGATCAAGTGGCTGGCGATTGGGAGCAGGGGCGAGGACTACATGAAGAATGTGGTCCGGGAAGCCATGAAGAAGATCGACATGAAGCGGAAGTCCGACGAGGAAGTCCTGGACGAAAGCGAAATGGGTCAAGAAAAAGGCCACATGATGATGGCTATGTCTCCCGCAATGAGCATGATGCGTTCGCTAGTCGCCGAGATTGGGAAACGATTCGGCGGTCCGGTACGTATGCGCCAAGTGTCGAAAAATCAAGTCATCTTCGATCATCTGCACGATGGAAAGCCGATGACGATGAGGGTGGGCTACCACTATGAAGATGGCCAGTTCATGTTTGGTGATCCCGTCAAGGTTGTGGCCCGAACCGTCTACATGGAAGTAGAAGACGGTGATGAGGAGGCTGGCTACGGCAACGAGTACGAGGGTGACGACGAAGGCGAAGAGCGCGAGTACCCCAAGCCATCCGACTACGAAGATGATGACGAGGACGAATACCGGAAGGGTTCCTGCTCCTGCGGTGGCAAGTCTCTGAACTATTTCGCCAATGTTGACGATTTCTTGGATTCGTTGGAGTTTGACGCCAAGTCCTACGAGCAGAAGGCTGGTCGGGTCATCAGTTCGGGCAACCTGGAAAAACTCCAGCGGGCCGTAGAAATTCTCCAGGAGATCATCGCTGCTGGTGGGCGCGCCGAAATTGAGATGAAAGAGCAAGACGACACAATCATCGTGGAGGCCAAGACTTCGGATCTCTTCGATCTGAGGTCCTTCATCGATCCGGTCTTGGAGTACCACGAACTTGATGCCGAGGTCGACGAAAATGGCATCAACGTCAAAGTCGCCGACTTTTCACAGCGCGATGCAATTGAGCAGGCGTTGACAAATGCAGTCATCAACTTCTACTCATCGAAATAAATTTTCCACTAAGGTGATCGTTATGGCCCACGTTTACAACCAAATAGACACGGGCGTGTAAAATGACAACAGAGAAATCTCTTTCAAAAATCACAACCAAGTACCACTGTATGGTTTCTGGCCAGAAGGTCATGGAACCCTGCGACGGGTGCTCCAATCCCAAAGGCTGCTTGTCGCGAGCCATGCAGTACAAGGAGAATGAGGAAATGGACGAACTCAACGAAAAGGCAGTCGTCAAGATTGATGCTGACGGCGGCGTCGTCAAGTGCGCAAAAGGTCTTGGTGGTGGCGAATGCGGCTATAAGGCTGGAGCAAAAGTTTGTGGAGCCTGTGGTGCTATGCCCGTTGAGGCTAAAGGCGCTATGGAGGCAGCCGAAGAAGTCGATGAAGACTATACAGACGAGGTCAACGAAACTCTGAAGAAGCGCAAGAAGCGTGAATCAGAGATGCGTGAGGAAAACCTCGGTGCCAAGGAAATGAACGAGGAAGAAGAAATCATGCCCGATCCGGACATGGTCGATGACGAAGACATGGAAGAGGACGAGGGCAAGACCTGGATGATGAAGCCCAAGAAGCGTTCGCGTGCTCGCGCCATGAACGCCATGGGTGTCAAGTCCGAAGAGTTCGACGACCCGGACGGAGCATTCCTCTGCCAGTTTGAGCGCAAGGTTTACCCTGGCGACTCCGATGTTTGCGCCAACTGCCCTGGTGGTTGCGCAGCCGAGCAGGGCATGCCCGGACTCCTTGATGTTGAGGGCATGGTCCTTGACATGTTCGGCGGCAAGGTTCTCTACTCGGGTTACTCCGATGAAATGAAACTCTTCATTGTCGACGTTCTTGCCAAGGATGGCCGAGCAGTTGAAGTTCTCGCCGATGGTCCTAGCGGTGAAGTCATCAACTTCCATCGCTTGAACGCCGCCGACATGGGTTCTTCTTTCGGAGAGAAGTCGCTTGATTCCGAGCAGGCGATCCGCATCGTGGACATTAAGTCTGCTGAGGACATCGCTCTGGATCTTCTTCTTAACGAATTCAAGACAGCAGGATCGGTGGTTGCCGCCGACTCTGACATCGTCGACGGATACGACGCATACATCTTTGAAGTCGATGGCATCAACGGCAAGTCCTATGATGTTTTCGTCGGAGTGGACGGAACTGGAATTCGCATCGACGAGTACGATGCCACGGAAGTTGAGGAAATTGAAGCGGAGGCCGCTGAGATTGCCTTGAAGCGGGCTTACAACGAAGAGTCTCGCACGGAAATGGCCGAAGAAGGAATGGCCCTTCCTGACGGTTCGTATCCGATCAAGGATGAGACCGACCTCCAGAATGCTGTTCAGGCTTTTGGCCGGGCCAAGGATAAGGAAGCGGCCAAGCGCCACATCATGAAGCGTGCACGTGACCTTGGTAAGGAAGACATGATTCCAGAGAACTGGATGAATGATTCCGACGAAAAGAGTGACGATGCTTTCATGGCCACCTTGATGGAATTCCAGATCCTGGAAGCCGAAGAGGATCTCAAAGACAAGTTCTGACCTTTATAGGAAGGCGACGTAAATGGGGAACGATAAGACCTCCATGCGTGTCGACTTTTCACTTCGACGAAGCAAGTCTCTTAGCCAGCGTGCTCGGACGGACGCAAAAGTACGCACGACTGAACCAGTTGTTTTAACTGGCGACGATCGTCTGCACTATGGCGGCAAGAAATGTTTGACCGCAAGCGTTGATCTGCAACCGGATTCCGGATTTGCTAAAGGCTCTATTCAAGAGACGTTTGCTAAATCACGTGCAGATCTTTACCAGCGTTTGATCGCTTGGTTTGATGCTTCGCCGTGCAACTGTGGAGGAGAATCAACCGATGAATGATTCATTCGAAACGAAGGCACCTCAGGACGTTTTGTTTGATGTTCCTCAGGAACGTTTGACTGGCGATGTTCTTCGTGGTCGTGGCCCTCGTCGTGGAAACCTTGAGCGTTTGCTCCGCTACTGGCGTCCGATTATGCGTAAGCCTGGCGGTTTTCGTCGTTGCCGAGTAATTTTGGCGAATCATCCCGAGTTGTATCCGTTGGAGCGAATCTGCGCCTGGTTGCATCATGAGACCACGGGTTTGTGGCCTAACGAGGGATGTCATCACCCGGGAATGAAGAACTGTCGCCGGAAACTCCGTGGTGTCACACGTGGGTCGATTTGGAGTGACAGCGAGTTTGATGATCGGTTGCGTCGTGTCCGCAAGTTGTCGAAGCCTGGCAAGAAGTCGATGTTTGGTGGCGGTTATGACGTTGTCACCGAAGCCGATTTCAAGTATGCGATGAGTGTCCTCTCCGAGTTTTCGGAGATGGAAAAAGGTTTCGTTGAATATCTCCGTGACGACAAGAACTGGGATCACTATGGTGAAGACGACCTCGGCAATGAGGTGATCCACGAATGGATGCCTTCTGACGGCGATAAAGACTGCGGTTGCCACTGATATGAGTTTCGCTGGTCGGGGATTCCAAGCAAGTAAGTCTGTTCATCTTGGGCATTCCGACAGTTTGTTTCGCGACTTGTTTTATGCCCCTTTGAATGGGGATCAGTCGTTGACGGATCATAAGGCTCGCCTTTATCGGGCGAACGCTGTACGTCGCGCTCAGGAGAAAGTTGTCGGTGTTGTTGGGTCTCGTGGACGGGCGGGCCAAGCGGCTCAGGCGGCTGGATCGATGCTTCTTCCCGGAAACATCAGCCCTGCCCGTAGCCCAATCCGGTCTGGTATCGCTCGTGCGATTACTCCCGGTGGTGGGGGCGGACGTGGGATCAACCTCCCGAATCCGAATGAGCGAGGCTACCGTTGTGCGGAAGGTTTCCAGTTTGGTGGACGTTTCACTGACGAGAACTACACGACTTGCGGAAAACAGTTGTTTGATATTCCGTCGTTGCGTGAAACTTTGGGTCAGGCGATTTACCGTACTCGCACCCGTCGACGGACTGCTGTTGAAGGACAGGCCGCGGAGGCCACCCCCATCCAGTCTCAGGCTGAGCAGGAAAATCCGCAGTTGATGATTCGTCGTGCTTTGCGAGTCTCGGAAACTGGTCCGATGAGCAAGAAGGCTCGTGAGGATGGGATCAAGCAGGCTGCTGAGGCTGTCGCTAATCAGGATTCAGAATCAGGGGTGCTTGTACGGCGTGATGGCTTCTTGATGGTCCCCGTTGTTTCGGCTGCTGAACTTCGTGAGGTTCCCGATAACCGGAACATGGAAGAGGCTGCGTATGTGCAGTCGGTTCGTGAAGCACAGGGTCTTGGTGGAGACGAGTTGCGCTTCCTCTCCAATACTGGCGTCACGTCTTTGGTCTATGTGACCCCCAATGGTGTTCAGATTCGGTTGGATCGCACGCGTGACCTTTCGACTGGCGAGCGCCGCCAACTCGGCAAAGATGCCAACACTGCCGCCGACATGGACGTTTCCAAGGATCCGACGGCACGCTTGGACTTCATCGTAGAAAACGCCGATGGTGCATTTGAGATGTCAAAAGACTATGGGGATGTCAAGGATCCTGAGTCTGATGATGGTGGCATGCCGAAGTGGGCCAAAGAGGCATTTTTGGGGGATATTGAAGAGCGAGTCGAAGAGGCTGCTGATCTGAATGACGGTGAAGGAGAGCCGGAGCCTGGCGAACCGGCACCTGAAGCGCCTCCGGCGAATGTCGCTCCGCCGAAGCCTGAGGAGCGGATTGACTCCGTCAAAGAGGCCGTGGAGCACATCAACAAGGGTGGCCTATTGTCCGAGATCGATCCGGCCATTGTCTTGGAAGCGTTACAGCAGAGTGAGATCTATAAGGAAGACAAACTTCGTGACGACATCACTCTGTATGAGACCGAGGACGGCAAGAGGGTCATTGTCAAAGACAACAACAACGATTTTGAGCATTTGAGCGCTCACTTGAGTTCGGAGATGCTGCGTGAGTTGGGGGTGCAGGCTCCTGCTGTGCGTTTCGCCGGAGAAGGCGATGACCGTCCGTTCTTCTACCGCTCACCTGACAATGTCATCGAAGGTGCTGGAATTACCGATGATTATGATCCCGAGGTCGTCCCTCCGGAGCAGGTTCTTGGGGTGCAGGTGGCCGACTGGTTGACGGATACTCGTGATCGGACTCCGGGTTCGCTGTTTACGGCGACAGTTGGCGAAGATGCCGAATTGGTTGCGGGGGTGGGGCCTCTTTCGGCGCTGGTTGGTTTGGACGCCGACGAACTGGAAGAGCGTCGCAGTATTGCCTTGGAGGACTTCTTCACCGAAACCACGGACCGATACGGTCGTAAGTTGGAAGGCGGGGACGAGGAAGCGCGTGTTCTAATGATCAATATTTTGGAACAGTTGATTTCTCGTGCGGAGGAATTCTCTTGGGCTGATTACTACGAGAAGTTATCTATTGACGGTAAACTTTCTGATGCGGAACGTCAACATCTTGAAATAGTGCAAGGCATTTTTGACACGCGATTGACTTCTTTGCGGGAGTCTCGTGACCTGATCCTACAAATTCTTGGCGCGTGAACATGAACAGAGCAAGCATCATCCGTGACACCGAAACTGGCGATCTTCGCGGTTTGATTTTAGAACGAAACAGTGTAACAACACTCGTTTCTCACGGTACCGAAATCAAAACACTTGCAACTGTTTTACGCACACCTAATTTAAGCCTTTCCGACATCGCCTATGACCTTCCAGAAAATCTTTACGCAGAAAAATCTGTTCCTGTTGATCGGCATTTGATCAAAAGCCTAGAAAAGCATGCTTCTCCCACTCAGATCAAGAAACTGACGTCACTCATTCCACACGACGCCTTTATCCAAGATGGCAAGACCCACCCAACGATGGGAACAAGCATCGTACGCAAGGACGTCAAGCAACTCGCCCATCCTCAGACGCATCTTTATCATAAGCCCCTTCACCTCATTCCGGCAGAGGAACGTCAGGCCGCAATCAACTTCAAAGCACGCCGGTTCCGAACCGAACAAAAAGTCGCCGCCCTGAACATTCAGGTAAAGCGTGTTCGCGCTCTATTCGATCCCAACATTGGCCCTGGAGGCGGATGGCGCTGTCCAGACGGAACACTCCACGGTGGACAGATCACCGACCGTTTCGGTCGTGGTTGCGGTGGAGGTTTGACTCGCCGTATTGGTCGCGCTCTCATGCGTGCCGGTCGACGTCTTGACAATATCGGTGAAGGTCGCGATCGTTCCCGTTTGGAACGCGCAGCAGAGCGTGCGACTCGTGCAGGTAACCGGGCACAGCGTGTGCGTGAAGGTCGTCGCGCAGTAGCGAATCGTCTTGATGCTGCGGCTGATCGCCTGGTAGGGGATTTTGGTCCACCTCGTGGTGGTCGTCGACGTGATGAGACGGGTGTTCCAGGTGGTCGTGTTCGGGAACCGCGGCGTCCTTCTGCTAGCCCGCAACGGGGACTGCCTGGCCCGCAACGAGGAGTGCGAGATCCTCGCCTAGAGGAGCGTGACCGAGACGCGATCAACGATTTTATTGGCCGTCGCAATTTGCCGAATGAAGTTCTCCCTGGGGGCGAACGGGGTCGTGCATGGGCTGATATGACCGACGAAGAGTTGGAAGAGGCACTTCAACGTAACTTGCCTCCAGCACGGACCGATGACCGTATTGGTCTGATGCCCGATCCGCCTGACGAGCGGCTTCGCAAAGAAGCGAATCTTCGCGCCATTAGAAATGAGCAGGCTATTCGCCGTGGCGACCGTCCCCGTGATGCGGCACCCGAGGCCGGTGCGCCGGAGGGTCGTCGTCCTGGTCGTCGACCAACTGAACAGCGTCGCCCTGCGCGTCCACGTGATGGCGAAGGTCGTAGCCCTGCTCCTCGTCCACGTCCGGATGCTGAGCGTGATGCTGGTGGAGACGAAGATGATCCGTTCGATTTTATTGAGGATCCCGAAGAACGTCAGCGTGTCAAGGATGCTTTAGGTCCTTACGCAGAAATCATTGCCGAGATGTTGCGTGATCGTCGTGATCGTGATCGTCCACGCCGTGAACGTCGCCGTGACCGTGATGGTGGCGGTGGAGCCGGAGGCGGTGGGGCTGGACGACGCCAGCGTGACGGCGAGGATCAACAGGACGGCGAGGATCGTTCTCTTCTGCAACGAATCATGGATGCTCTCGCTAAGGCGTTTCAGCGTATTGGCGAGTTCCGTGAGAATCGTCGGGAAAGTCGGGAGCGTCGTCGCGAGCGCCGTAACGAGCGTCGTACGCAGATTGCTGATGCTTTGGATGATGCCGCTCAGCGAGTTCTAGGTGAGGAGCGTCGCGGTAAGCGACGTGATCGTCGTGGACCACAGCGGGATCAGGAGCGCCGTGATATAGAGGAACGTGCTCGCGAGGCAGCGGATCGTATTTTGCCTGATGGCGATCCCGATGAGTTTGCTCGCAAGGAACGTGACCGTCGTTGGCGCGAGGAGCGCGGCATTCCCGACAATGTTCGTTCTTTGAATGACGAGGAACTTGACGCGATTGTTGAGATTCTTGATGAAGAGGATCGCAATGCAGATCCTGACTTTGATCCGTTTGATGATCTCCGTCGCCAAACTATCGACGGTTTGAATGCGGAGCGTGCACGTCGTGTCGCCGATCGGGCTGCTGACGCAGACGAAGATCTTGGTGGAAGTTTGCCTGACGATCGTTCGCTACGCAATGTTCGTAACCGTTTCCCGCGTCGTGGCTTGCCTCGTCGCGCTTATTGGCGTGATCGTGACCGTGATGGTTACAACGAGGCTGATGAGGCCGAAATGAACCGTCGCTTCGGACGGTACTACGATGATGATGGAAAAATAAACGCACGTGGACGTTATGTGAATGAGCAGTTGCGAAATGAACGCGACCGAAACAATCGTCCTTTGTCTGCTGATGATCGTGAAAACATTGAAGATCGTGCGAACGATCAGTTTGACCGTGACCCGTCTCGTCCGCTTGAGCAGTTGGAAGATGAAACTCCGCGTGATGCCGAGGTCCCCGATTTAGAGCCTGCTCGCGAAGAGGTCGCGGATGTTCGACGCCGTATTCTTCGCGAGGATGATCTTGAGCGGGCTGCTTCGTTCCGTGATCAGAATAATCGTGATGGCTTGCAACGCATGGTTGAACGCCTGGATAATGACATTAGCGAGGTTGATGCTCTTATTGAGCGAGCACGTGAAGATCGTGATCCGGACCGCTATCGCGATCTTATTCGCCTGCGAAATGATATTGGGGCGAATCGCCGGATCGCCAATAGTTATTTGAGTCGTGTTCGGCGTCGTGATCGCGATCGTGCTCCCGAGGCTGGCGAGGTTCCTGGTGATGCCGATCGACCGCGTACACCTGGCCAACTTGATGGTCTGAGTGATGACCAAATTTTGGCTGCTTTGAGGGGCGCTAATAACGAAGATGATTTGCGTGCTAACGGTTTGGGCGAAGGTCGCGGCTTAGATCCACGGGCACTATCGAATGATGAACTTCAGCGTGTGCAGAACATTATTGACAGTAACCCTGACGCATTCCGGGATAGGGACGTAGATGGTGTCCCACAGGCTCATCCTGCAGTAAATCTCATTAGTCCTGAATACAACCGTCGCGACGGTGAGGGCCTGTTTGCGGCACCTGATGTAGATGCGCCCGCTGGCGGTCAACTTGATAATTTGAACGACGCTGACATCGTTGCAAGCATGCGCGGATTGCGCAACATCAATGACACCCCTCCGTTCAATATGGAGGAACTGAGTAACGAGGAATTGCTACGACTGCAGCGACTGGTTGACGCTGGTTTCCCCGATCGCAATAATGAACGTCATCCCGCAGTGACCATTGTTGGCGGTGAGGTGAATAGACGGCAGGATCTAGGTCTTTTGAATGCACCAGCGGGTGATGCTGCTGATGATCTCGGTGGCAGCGTGCCAACAACTCGCTCATTCCGTAATGTTTACAACCAGTTCCGTACTCGCGGATTGCCTGAAACTCCTACGTGGCGAGACCGCAACCGTCGTGGTTACAGCGAGGAACGCGAAGCAGCCCTGGATGGGCGTTTCCGACGCTATTACGATGAAAATGGGCAACTTAATGCTCGTGGCCGTTACGTCAATGAACGGCTAGAGGAATATCGAAACCGTGTTGAGGGTCGACCTGGTGTTCCTGACGTAGAGCGTGTGATTAACGATGCCGATCGTGAATACGATCGCGATAATCCGATCGTTATCCCTCGGATGGATCAGATCAATCCGGATGACCCAATCGACCAGGAAATCTTTGATCGCAGTATTACTTCAATGCGTGAAGAATCATTGCGTCGTCACAACGCGATCTTGGCGGAGTTGTCTGATGCTGGGGAAGATACGCCAAACGCTATTAATGAGGCTGATCGTTATATGAGTGAAATTCTTGCTCAACGACGTATTGCTGAACGTCGTCTGCGTTTGCATCAGGATGGTACTCGTCCACTCGCCGATGAAGAAGTTGCTGATCTAACTCGTTTCATCAATAGAACTTCTGCTGGTCTGCAGGACTTGTTGGGGTCAAATCCACAGATTCTGGATGAGGATTATGACAACGCGCCGCGTGCTGCGTTTTTGCGTAGCCGTTATGGCGTTCTGGCCGGGATATCCGAAAACCTTGACGGTGCCGCTGTTCGTCGGAATGGTGGTAGTCAAATTGAAGGCATTCGTGAAGCACTCGCTCTCATCAAACAAACCGAAGACATCGGTCCACTTGAGCCAGACAGTTATCTTGAGCGCGCCGGAATTCTTGGTATCCGGAGTCTTACTCGTTCTGAACTGGAACAAGTTATTACGGCTCGTACCGGTCTTGACCTGGCATCTTTCAGAAATTTCGCTACTGAAATTGACATAATGGAAAGTCGTCTTCGACTTAACTTTGATGAAGAGCGGGCATTGTTCAATGCTGACAATGTCGACGACATTTTGGCCAATCTGCCTGATTACATGCGGAATCAGCGAGAGTACAATCTTGCCGCCCAGCGGATGGCCACATACCTATATATGAATGCTCTGAATAAACGCCGAACCGCTACCGCCGATGCGTTTTTTGAAGAGTTGCAAAATGATTTGAAGGCTCGTCATTACGGTATGGTTGGAATGCCTAACGTTTTGGGAATCAACCTTGATGAGGCGCTAGCAGGAAACCTTGAGACGCTAGAACGCATGAATCAAGGCGGCGGGCGTTTTATGGCGTCTTTGATGTCTCCTATTGATGAGATGACTCGTGATGAACTTGACAAGAATAAAGATTTCTTGGAAGCAATGCTCAGAGGGTCTGCGGTTGCGGCCGGTAACGCTTGGATGGATGGCGGCGATCGTGGCCCGATGCAAAGAGTCGGGCGTGCGTTTGCCGGTCAACTTTCACTGAACCCTGCGCTTCAAACCAAAATGCGTCAACGGTTAGCAGAA
>Ga0099848_1000633_pt1 | contig 16431 bp, 20 predicted proteins | sample CB_VirMetaG_3_FD_78179 | JGI IMG/M metagenome (GOLD analysis project Ga0099848, IMG submission 78179) | Freshwater to marine saline gradient viral communities from Chesapeake Bay - CB_1508_1S Viral MetaG | ecosystem: Environmental > Aquatic > Marine > Coastal | place: USA: Chesapeake Bay...
ATGTCTCAATATTCGCCCGTAGAAGGAGTTGTACGTCGTTGCCTGTGTTATCAGCCTCATCGATGATGATGACTTTGTGTTTAGAAGATCCCGTAAGTGAGACGGTCGAAGCAAAGTTCTTCGCTTGGTTTCGTACAGTATCCAGGAAACGTCCTTCATCGGATCCATTGATGACATAATAATCTGCTCCTAGTTCATTACACAATGCTTTAGCAATTGTAGTTTTACCAATACCAGGAGGTCCTGCGAGAAGAAGATTAGGAATCTCACCTTTCTCTACAAACTCCTTAAATGTTTTTTTAGTATCATCAGGGAGAATACAATCATCAATTACTTGAGGACGATACTTCTCCACAAAAAGAAATTCACTTGCCATGATTACTCCAAAGGTCTCACAAATTCATTACTAATGATGTCACGAGCTTCAAGTTCTCGCTTCATCCATTCTACACCCTTTTGAGGATCTGTGTGATCCCCACAGGTAAAAATATCACATACTGCCATTCCTTTCTCTGGCCAAGTATGAATGCTGATATGACTCTCAGCAAGCATAACAATACCAGTCACTCCCTGAGGTTCGAATTTGTGGGAGTGCATGGCTAAAAGGGTAGAATTGCATTCTTTAGATGCCATGTATAAAGTATCTCTAATCCATCCCTCATCATCAAGTAGATTGGAGGGACACCCCTTAAGAGTAAAAAGTATATGTCTCATTTTCACAACCAGTCAGGTTTACGTTCAGGTATTTTAAGATAGTTGTCTTTAACCCAAGGCTTAGATGCAATATACATTTTATAAGCATCAAAGGTTGTAATACTATTATCATATTTGTATTCATCTGGCATTGCTCTTGCAAAATCAGTTACTTTTGTAATCTTTCCTTTAGGAAACAAATAAAAAGCATCTACAAGAGTCTTATAGCAAGAGTGTGTTTTGTTGTACCTTAGAGTATATTCATCACACAAATTCAAACCATGTTTGATTAACCAATAAGCATTATGAATACTTTCCATTGCCCATTTGGTGCAAGGATGATTACGAAATGCACCTTTTTCAGTTTTATATGGAGTATGATCTGATTTGTATAGAGGACCATAACCATGTCCCCACTTGTCAGATGCAACAATGGATAGCATCTGACAACACTCTAAAGGCATCTTGACAACATGTTTATCAGGGAGGCAAATAGCACTCTCAGCAGGCCAAGGAGAAGTCACAAAAATGTTCATTACAAAGGTTGCGGACCACCAATAATTTTAGCAGATGGTATCTGTGCTTGAGCAATTCTTTTTGCTTGTGACTGATTATCTGCATCAACAACAACTTCCAGATATCTATTATCACCTGGAAGTTTATATCTCACTAGATACTTCATCCAAAAGTAGAATCAGGTTCTAGTGCAATCCAATAACTTAGATCATAATTTTTATTGGTGAAACTTGCAAGCAGTTTCCTGGAAACAACAACCTCATAGGTTCCAGGAATGATCTTGATATTTTCTACCTTGAAGTTGAAAATAAATTCAGATTCAGTTTCACCAACAACAATAGAGAAGTCGTTGGATGTATCATTCTTCTTGTCACGAACAACAAGTTTCACTACACCTGCTTCACCAATAGCAGAGATATCAGGAAGTTGATAGACAGATGCTGCTTTCAGAAGTTTGTCAAGTTGGTTGGTATCAAGTTCAAAACAAACATCTTGGCTGGGAAGAGTGATGTCTTTTTCAGGTGGAGTAACAATCACATTTTCATCAGCAAAGAAGTACTTAGAACGCATACGTCCCTCTTTGATGACCACATAACTATCATTCTCAAAATCAAGATCAGGACTCTGATGAAGACCAAGACCATTCAAGAATTGATTAAGATCATAGATTCCAAATGTCTTAGGAATGTCTTCATCAATAACTGCCTCAGCAAGGATATTCTTCATCACAGAAATAGTGCGAAGTTTGTTACCTTCCTTGAAGAGGATGGACTGATTGATAGAAGAAAAATTCTTCAGGATGTTTACAGTTTTATCAGAAAGTTTCATAGTAATGTTTTAAAGTTTAATTCAACGAAATTCTGTCAGACCATTATTGGTTCGAGAATAATGACCATCAAAATGCAGAAGAAGCATAGCATAATGGATAACCTTCATAAGATCAATCTTATTGCGACCATCCTTCTGACCATAACGACTACCATACTTCAAAATGTTTGCTTGGCAGAAGTTTGCAGCAAGTTCTTTTGCTGCCATCAGATCAATTGTTTGAATGGACCTATAGTTTGCTTCCTGACCACAATAGTGACTTTTATAAGTTCCAGTTACATAATCCTGGATATCTTTTAAGATCTTATCTTCATTATATTTCCAAAGATGATTAGTAGTTTCACTCATAGGAACAAATTTCACAGGTGTTTTTGTAATTTCAATCATGTCATCAGAGTTCACTGAAAATTTGAACTCATTGTAAGGATACTCATCCATAATAAAGGGGGAGATAGTTTTACCTCCCCCCATTCTATCAAAAAGTGCTGGGAGGGTCAAGTTCCTGAAGATCCTGAGGCATTTGGAAATCAGCATCAACCTTATCATAGAGTTCAATGAATGCTTGCTTAGTTTCATCATCAAATCGTGCAGTGCAAACATCAATTGCTTTTGCTTTGTTGCCAAAGATGCTGTAAGCACGGACAATATGAACCAGGCGGCGGGTGCTGATGATTTCCTCAATGCCACCATCATAGAAGGTCTTGCGAATAATATCTGCCCAGTCCACAAGACGCTTACAGAAGTCACGGTCTTCCACTCCAAGATCCAGAGAGATGCCTTCCAGAATCTTCTGCTCAGTTGCAGGAGCAGGATAGGACTGCTCAAAGGTCACAGGGAAACGCTCAAGGAATGCTTCATTGAGAACATTAGTGCCAATGAAACGTCCATCATCAGAACCCTTACCTTTGGTATTTGCGGTAGCAATCACATTGAAACCAGCAGCAGGTTTCACCCAACGACCAATCTTCTTCAGGAAGACACCTTTACCTTCTAGAATGGACTGAAGACAGAGGATTTTGTTGGAAGCAAGGTCGATTTCATCCAGGAGAAGGATTGCTCCTCGTTCAAGTGCTTCGATGACGGGACCGTTATGCCATGCAGTGTTCCCATCAACAAGCCTAAAACCACCGATAAGGTCATCTTCATCAGTTTCAATTGTAATATTTACACGAATCATTTCACGCTTCAATTGAGCACAAGCTTGCTCAACAGAGAACGTTTTACCATTACCCGAAAGACCCGTAATAAACGTTGGATAAAAAAGACGGGACTGAATAATCTTTTTAACATCAGCAAAGTTACCAAACTTGACGAAGGTATCATCTTTTTCAGGAATGAGGTTTTGCTCTACAGGAGGAACTACAGCAGGTGCTTGGAAAGTGCGTTCAATTTCTTCCACTTTTTGTTGAGTCACTTCAAGATTCCATTTGCCACGACCAATTTTAAATTCATCAATCTTTTTACTTACTGTCTGATAATTTGCATCATTCAGATTACACCATGCACGAATATCAGCACTAGTGACAGAATTGCCATAAAGTGCCTGAAGAGAAGTGCGAATGTAATCAGAGGAAAGAGACATTTTTGTAGTGGTGTTTTGTTTCAACCTAGTCATTATAGAGCAAAAAAGGGGGCATCACGCCCCCCAGTGGTCAGTTCACCAACTGGTTCTTTAGTTTTTCCAGATAGTCTTCACTGCAGAGACAGGCAGTATATCCAGGATAATACTTGTCCATCAAGGCAGGCATTCCTTTTGCAGTAATACTACTATTGCAAACTACCCATACCTCCTTAACATCACACTTTACTATATGTGGAAGAGGAAATTTTTGTTTCATGCTACCAAAGAAATAAATTCACCAAGAACTTTCTTATTTAGTTTTTTAGTTTTAAGAGATTTGACAAATGCAGATTTGATTTGTGACTTGGTAGCATCTTCAGCAACTTCAAACTCAGAGTCTTGTGCTAGTGCAGTTGCAGACATTCCGAAGTAAGCATCATAACCAGAGTTAGTAATAGTGAAACTCTTCAGTTTCTTCCAGTCACTCTGAATTTTTTCATACTGCTTATCAAGTTGAGAGTGATAGAGTTTAATGAAATTGTGAGCATAACGACTCTCAAGAACACGAATGCCAATGAAGTTTGTGGTAGAAAATGCATCCTTCAAATTCCTAAGAAGGGTATCTGTGAAGGAATGATATCCACAATCAACTTTGTAAGTTGTTCCAAGTTTACGATCACGCAAAAAAGTGGTTCCAGGATAGACATAACCACTTCCAAGAACAGGATCCTTTGAGTAAGAACGACGAACTTCTTTGTGGTAAACAAGTTGGTTTGCTTCACCATCAGTTAGAACAATACACTGAACTTTCTGAAGTTTATTTTCTTTTTGAAACTTGGGAAGAATTTGATGAAGAGAGATCAGAGCCTCATTCAAAGGAGTACCAGAAAGAGACATACGATTAGAATAAGTATAAGGTGCGGTACATGTTCTGGCAAAACAGAAAGCAAGACGCCAGATGTTGAGAAGTTGATGCTCTAACTCTTTACCATTCACTTTGCTGGTAAGGATATTCATCATAGAGAAAGTTTCATCCACAACTAGCAAACTTTCTTTCTTTTCATAATGAGGGGCACGATCAGCAGCAAGATATCGATCATTTTCATAGTCATACTCTCCACGCCGCCATTCATTAGTAAAAGCATAAACCTCAAAAGGAATAGAAACCTTTTTACAGAACCACACGAGATTGAAAAGTTGCTTGCAAGTATCTAACATCACATCAGACATAGAACCACTCCAATCCAGCACAAATACCAGGCCGTGATTCTTACCATCAGGAATCACAGAGACCTTCTTGAACAGGTCTTCATTATACTTGTAGGTATGAAGGCGAGCAGTATCAAGAACACCAGTGCGAGAAGTTGATGCACGAGCATACTGGTCTGCTGCTTTGCGACACTCAAACTCTTTTACAAGATAGTTAACTTCTTTTTGAGCAGAAGATTTAAACTTCTTAAACTCAAGGTCAGATTCTTTGTAAAGATTCACTGGAGTAAATCCTTTATCCTTAGCATGATTATTATGAAGCACCTGCTGATGTAAGAAAGAAAAATCAATCTCTTTATGAACTTCAGAATTTTTTCCAATAACAGTATCGAGATTTAGTTTGGGAACTTCCACATATGTGTTCTCATAAGAATCTTCCTTTACAAGATCCTTGATTTTTTCTTCCAGAGAATCAGCAGTGCGAACTTCAGGTTCACTTTCTTCACCACCAGACTTTACTGGAGTTTGATCTCCCTGAGCAGTTCCACCATAGGACCCATCACCCTCTTCAGGTTGAGAGTTATTGCTCTCACCTTCTTCTTCAGAAGAGGACTCATTACTCTCCACAATTTCACTAGAAGGAGACTGTGAACCTCCGCTCATTTCGTGAGAATCGAAGTCAGCAACCTTTTGTTCCTGTTCTTTTTCTTTCTTACAGTATTTGTATAGTTCATCAGCAGCAATCAGAACATCAGCAAAAGTTTCAGATGCTGCAATCAGATTGATAATCTCCTTTTCTTCAGAATTGAATTCAAGAGTTACAAAGTTTCCAATCTTAAAGTAAAGGTTTACTCGGTCAGCAAGATTAAAGGTGGAGATATCATCATCAGCAATCTGGAAGAAATCACCTTCATTCAGTTCCTTATAACCATTGAAGAAAGTCTTAGCAAGTCCAGCATACTTACGCTTCATCAGTTTCTCAATACGTGCATCCTCAACAATATTGACAAACTGAGGAGGAACCTTTACCTTGTCCAACCAATCCTCATCAGGAGTAAAAATACTATGACCACATTCGTGTGCGACAAGCAAATCATACACAACATTACTTGCCTTCTCCCACAGGGGAAGGGTTAGAACACGAGTATGGACGTTGAAGCAGGCAGTAGAAACTTTTTTATGCTCAACCACAAGGTCTTCGGTAGCAAGAAGTTTGGCGAGTTGTGACTTGATTTCGTGGCGGACGGTCATAGAGCGTTGTGCGTTATGGACCTATTATACAAAAAAAGGAGGTCCGAAGACCTCCCAGTGGACAGTTTGAAAATTGGTTTTATTTTGCGTGATACCAACCCTTTCCAGCGTCTCTTTGGGAACCACCAGTTCTTTCTGCTTCCTTAGCACGGCGACGAGCAAGTCCCATCTTCATTCTACGATCTAGGGCATTACCACCTTTATCTCTAAGTTCTTTTTGTTTTCTTTCAACCTTTTCGTGTGGAAATGGTCTTTCTTCTTCACTAATAAATTCTTCAACAATAGTATCTCTCCACTCTTCACTCATATTCACCATAATAGCCTCTGCTGCTTCTGGTGTTTCAGCATATCCTTCATCAAGAAGGTGAGAAAGAATAATATCATAGTAATCATAACTATCAGAAACTGTCTTACTTCTTTTTCTGTATAATGGACTTTCTGGTGTCTTATTTACTTTCTCTCTATGTTGAGGTCCTGCGGAATGATGAAATTTTGAAGCAAGACCCAACTTAGTTGCTCTTGCTCTAGACCTCTCTATTCCTTTAATTTCATTAGAAATTTCTTTGCGACTTTGACCTACAGCAGGTTCTGCCATTTTTTTATCTATATCTCCTCTCACTTTTTTTTCTTTTGCCTTTACCTTCTCATGAGGAAATTCTTTGTATCCTTCACCCATAACAACTTCCATATATGCTTCTTGAAGACTACGAAAATCTTGTGCTTCCATTTTTTTACAAATACTTTTTAGTTATTTATAAAAAAGCACTCCATATGGAGTGCCTTCACTCAAGTTATGAGTAGTTTATCAACCAATAATACTATTTCTCCACTCTTCACTCATATTGACCATAATTGCTTCTGCTGCTTCTGGTGTTTCAGCATAACCCTCATCTAAAAGGTGTGAAAGGATGATATCGTAAATATCTGTTTGCTCACCAAGTTCTCCCATAGCTTTCTGCTTACGAAGTTTCTTAGGGTTCTTGGTTACTGAACCAGCTCCATATGTATTCTCCCCATCAAAGGCACGCTCAGCTCTTCTTTCTGCTCTCTCATCATCATCCATCTTACCTCTACCACTCTGAGGTCTAGAAGATTTCTTACCACCAGAAAGACCTCTGGAAAGCACATCTTGTCTATCAAAATGCTTCTGAGCTGATTTTACTTTTTTAGTTTTTTCACCCTTTTGCGAATACTCAGTTGCAGGTTTATTTCTTCTAGCATTAGCCAAGGCACCCATTGCTGCTTTTGATTTGGGTGTTTGACCATAAGAACCTTCTGCTTCATCAAGTTCCTGATAAACCTCCATATAAGCTTCATGGAGATTCTTAACTTCTTTGGAGTTCATTTTTACAAATACTTTTTAGTTATTTATAAAAAAGAAGCGTCTCTTTGATGGAGACGCTTCTTGAGTGCTTGCCTTCTTGCCTTTGCTTGTCGCAATGCTTGAGGTTTAAGTTTTCTTTTTTGTTCCTTCTTGGAATGGTGCTGCCAGTTCGGAGTGGTCATTGTTCTTTGATGAATCAGGACATCATACGACTAAATCCTTTGACTTTCTCAAACTTGAGGACACTTTGGAATTTGTCCTCTAGTCCAGTCTTATGGGAGATAACAAAAATATTAGCATCTGAAATGACATACCTGATGATTTTAAGAAACTCTTCTGTTCCAAATCCATCAAGTGAACTATCAAACACCTCATCCATAATCAATAGATTGGTATTGACTGAATTTTTATACCTTGCAACTTCTCTCCAAGTAAAAAGAAGTGCTAGGTCAATCCTCATTTTCTCACCTTCAGAAAATGAAGAATAAGAGAAGTCCTCATGGATAGGAGATTGAATGGTTTCATTGAACTCCTCATCAAGTTTAAAATTAATGTAGAAGTCCATCATTTGGAGATACTTATTAACTTGCTGGTTAATCAGAGGAAGATACTTCTTGATTATTTTTGATTTTACTCCCCCATCCTTCAAAAGGCTATAGGTGAAGTCATAGTAGGAAATATCCTGTCTTTTATCAGCAAGTGTATTGTAAGTCTCTTTTAAGTTCTCCTTAAAACCCTCTAACTTGGTGTACTCAGTATTTCTATTTTCAAGTCTGCTGGTAATTGTTTGAATTTCAGTTTCAAGATCTCTGATTTGTCTACGACACCCAGAAATCTTAAAGTTGTTTTGAGAAATGTCATTAGTTAGTTTTGTAATCTCCTTAGAAAGAGCAGTGAATTGACGCTCTCGCTCTTCTTCCTCTTTAATTGCCTCTTCCAGTTCTTTGTAACCAGATTGCAACTCCTTTGCTCTATTTTGAGCGTCTTCAATTCTATTTATCCTAAAGGACTCGTCAATATCCTGTGTACATGTAGGGCAAACCCTATTTTCTGTAAAGAACTTATGCTCTTTAGTGATGGTAGATACTTTTTGAGATAACTTACCCTTAAGATTACCAAGTTTACGAAGTTTATCTGCATAACCAGAAATTGATTCTTGCTCTCTAACGAATTCTCTAAGTGGTTCTTCTAGAGATTCATTCTTATCCATACAATCGCCAATTTCACTTTCAAGATTGGCAATCTTTTCTTTGTTGGCATTTATATTGGCATTACTTTGATTCTCAATCTCCTCAATAAATCTCTCTTGCATATCAACTTTATCAAGAAGAGATTCTTTCTTCAGAGAAAGAGTCTTTATTTCTTCCTTACAACCCCTAATCTTTTCCTTAATAAGAAGATTCATTGAAGAGAAAATCTTAATGTCAAGAAGATCCTCTACAACTTCTCTACGACTAGAAAGAGGAAGTTGCATAAATGGCACAAAAGTACTACTACCCAAAATCACAATCTGAGTAAAAGACTTATAGTTCATTTTCAGAACATTCTGCTCCAACCACTTCTGCTGATCCACTGCAGAGTGTGATTGATCTAATGGTTTGCCATCTCTATAGATCTCAAAATTATTCGGTTTAATTCCCCTCACCACTTTCCAATCAGTCTTGTTTACAGAGAATTCAATCTCAACCAATGCACCTTTTTCATTGGTACTATTGATCAGTTGATTTTTGTTAATCTTTCTGAATGCCTTTCCATATAAAGAAAAACAAAGAGCATCTAAGATTGTAGATTTTCCTGCTCCATTGTTTCCAATGATAAGAGTAGTTCCATATTCAGAGAGATTTACTTTTGTAGGATGCTGACCTGTAGAAAGAAAATTTTGCCAAGAAATATTTTTAAAGTGAATCATAAGAAATTTCAGGAGGAATCACAATATCATCAGAAGTTATAACAGTATACCTATGATCATGGTATTCGCAAGTTTTTATCATTAGTTCATCATCTATTTCCACAACATCCATTTCTACCAAACCAATATCCTCAAGTTGCAAGGAAAAACGAACAGCATCATCTTCTTCTTCAAAGATATAGAGAACTTTCTCTCCATCTTCATCAATTACTGAAAATGCACCTTCTTTATCTTCGTTTTTCCCTGTGATAATAAACATTAGATCATCTCACATGCTTCCTGATAGATTTCTTTTACAATCTTCTGAAGAATTGATTTCTCCAAATCAGTTTCAGACTCTTCAATATATCTATCTAGAATAGAAATAGTATCTTCAGATTCCTCTGCTTCAAACTCTTCTGATTCTTGAATTTGGAAGTTCTCTACAATCTTTAAGTCTGCAACATTTGCAGAATAAAGTTTATCAATAAACTTCTCAAACTTTGTGATATCTGTCTTCTTTCTAACAATAACTTTTACAATTTTGTTTTCATACTCTCTAGTATCAAAGAGTTGATAATCATCATCCTCATAATAGATGTTATAAAAAAGTCTGAAAGGATTATTTACTGGAGTGTGCTCTATAGTTTCAGTATCAAAGATATGAAATCCTCTATCATCTTTCACATCAGTCCAGAACATCTCATAAGGATTTCCTAGATAGAAGACCGTCCCATTGTTCGATCTAGTGTGATAGTGTCCCGAGTAGACCCTATCGAACTTCTCAAATAGTTTGCTCTCCAAACCATGATCCATGACGAGCTGTCTATTAACTCTAAATCCTTGGAGTTCAAGGTGCCCCATCGCACACTTGCAAGTTGTCTTTTCAATAAGTTTGATAGTTTCTTTTTCATTTTCTTGATTGATCCATGGTATAAAAAGGACACCTAATTCATCCAGTTTAATCTCAGTTGGTTTTGAATAAACCTTTATATTATCATATTCACGAAGTAAAAGATCTACTCCATTAACACTATTTGTATTTTTGTAGTATGCATCATGATTACCAACAATCAGATGAACTTCAATTCCCCTCTCTTTAAGAGGATCAAATACAACTCTCTGTGCCCATGTGAGTGCTTTAAAGTCTATCCCCTTTCGACTATCAAAAGCATCTCCCATATGAACAACAGTAGTAATACCCTGCTCATCTAAAGTGGGAAAGAAAACTTCTTTGTAAAATTTTTCAAAATAATCATGGAACAGAGATGACGATTTCCTTGCTCCATAATGAGTATCAGTTATAATTGCTACTTTCATTAATAACGAAGTTTGCTATGCACAGAATCTTTGATGCTATTGTAGTCGGAATAATTTGATGCGTCAAGGTCATTGGCATCAAAAACCTCATCAAAGTTAGTCTTTTCAAGAATCTTATTTTTGATTTCCATTTGCTTTTTCTCTTGGGAAATCCTTCTCAGAAATGCATAGTAAATGATTTGAGTAAAGTAAGCAAAAGGATTCTTAGATTTTTCTGGATTAAAATTGTGAATGTAGCGAACACAATTCTCAATACCATCACAAATCATATCATCCTTGAACATGTAGTTCACAAAATTGGGTTTATATGATAGGTGATTTGCAATCTTTAAGAAGCACTCTCCAATATACTTTGGAATCTGAGGTTTTGGTTTGTCATTAAGTTTTGCTCTTTCAACCTCAGCAAAGTAAATCTCTAGTGCTTCTAAAAATTCTTTGTTGTTTACATAGTGTTCTGAATTTTTTGTTTTCCTCATTACGGAAAATGTTGGGGATACAATGGACATCTATAATTAACTTATCTGATACTAGTATATCAGATTATCAAATAGTTGACAAGTTTCAGTTCTGGTATTAGACTAGGTTTGTTGCCTTTGAAGATAAGTAATAGCTTTAAGTACTTAGCTATTATTAAAGATCTTCTCTAGAGTTTCTTTAGCATCGGATACAGTTGATATGTATCCCATTTCTCTACTGAGTTTTGAATTGTTTTTTTTATTTAACCTCCTAACAAAGTCTTGATAACTTACTATCATCTCAACATCAGATGATTCAGACATTGTTAAGACATCTTCGAGGTTAACAATGAACATATCATCTGTGGTAGTTCTAAGCCATGGTTCAAATTTATAACCTCCCAATTTACCTCTAACCTTAACTTCCTCCACAGTGATTGGGTTAGATAAAATTAAAAGTGTTCTTCCCTCTTCTTCTGATGCTGCTACTTTAGTGAAGATCTCTTCACCATTTTTAAATTTGATTGTTGCATAGAAATCGTCTTCAATCAAACTATTTCCTCCTTTCTAATCTTTTATATTGATAGTTGTAATTTCATAATTGAATTGTTCTTGGACATAAATTTTAACTCTTTCAATGAAGTGGTTCAGAGTATAATTTTTTCTTGATCCAATAGTGAAGTCATCAGCAATGTCATAAAGTCTTGCTTTCACTTTATCTTTGCCTTTTCTTAGGACTCTTCCAATACTTTGTAAGTTTCTAACACGTGATTTGGATGGAGAGGCAAATATTACATTGTGAAGATTTTTAATATTAATACCTGTACTAAATGTTCCATATGATGCAACAATAATTGCACCAGTCTCTCTTTCAGTAATTTCTCTAACCAGTTCTCTATCCTCAGCGTCTACGCCACCATGAATAAAGAATACTTTTCTGTCAGCACTTACAGCATTATTTATATTTTCATATAGCACCTTTCCATGTGCCTCTACTCTACTGAAAAGAATAAGAGTATTGCCTTTAAGATCAAGTGCTAGATTCTTAATAAAGTTATTTCTTTTTTCATGAGAAATTAGATATTGAATTTCATCTTCATAATTATCAAATTTTCTTGGTTTGTATTTTAAAACCAAACACTGAATGTCTAGAGTTGCAAGGTGACCCTCATCAATAAGTTTCTTGGTTTGTGTTACTTTATATGATGGACCAAATAGACCTTCTAGAACCCATTTGTGAGTTTGAGTTCCATCTAATGTTCCAGTAAATCCATATCTATATTTGGCATGATGGAGTTTGTCCATGATACCAATTAAAGATTTGCTCTTGAATAAATGAGCTTCATCACCTATGATCACATCATAGTCTTCAAAGAATGTTCTATCTAGATTGTAAATGGATTGCCATGTAGTGATAGTAACCTCATTAGTATTTACTCTTTCCCTCCCAGAATAAATTCTGTGGCAGTGATTTTCTGCATCCCATCCATAATCTTGGAAATCCTTATACATCTGCTCTACAAGGGATGTAGTGGGTACTACAAGAAGAATCTTTTTATTTCTACCAACAAAGTATCTTACAACTGAATAAATCATAAATGACTTACCAGATGCAGTGGGTGAAATTAATAATTTTCTATTGTATCTCAGAGCTTCATAAACTGCTTCTATTTGGTAATCTCTGGGAGTAATACCTGGAGTTAGGGATTTCATATAATCTTTTACTCCCTCTTCACTCACGAAATCGTTAATTTCAAAGGGAAGACCATAGAACTTATTTTCTATGAACTGATATGAATAATTTCTATTGATGCAGAATGCAATAATCTTATCAAGAAGACCAACATAGATCCTCTTGGTTTTCATATTGAATAGGTGAACAAATCCATCCCAATACTTACTACGATACTGGGGCATGAATTTCTTATTTGGAACCTCAAATGTGAATTTGTCTCTCAGTTCATATTCAATGTGAGGTTCTGTTGTGACTTTTAAATATACTTCATTAACTTTTTCAATAATAAGGTCAGCCATATCATCACCAAGCTAACCTTATTTATTACCCCAAACCAGCAGTAAATTTAATAAATTCTATAGCATTCTTAATTTGATATGTCCTATTGGTTATCTGCTTTAAGATGCTTTCCAAATACATGAGCATGGTGTCATAGTAATCAATTTTGAGCGATGCATTAGAAAGTTTCTCATCTGCATCAAGATACTTTTGCATTGTATCTTTATCTCTAATTTTCTTAGGAAAGGGGTCGTCAACATATACTTCTGGATCTGCTTTTCCTGAGAAGTATTCATACCTCTCATGCCTGATATTCTTTCTTTGTTGTTCTGCCTTCTTTCTCAACAGAAGAATGTTGTTATAGAGTTCATGATATTTTCCATGAAGAACTGGAATATTCAAGGATTCTGTATGAAGGTTGTCTGGGTCAATTTTAGAATCTTCATTCCACATTTTCTGGATGGTATCCAAATCAATCATACTTAGCACTGATCACACTTGATCTCACGAATGTTGTATATAGTATACTTGAAAGATACCTCTGCAGTAAAGTACTCTAGATCAGTTTGTGTTGCATCGAAATCAAGAGTTGTCAATGAATAGGGAAACATATTTTCAAAGACCACTTTGAACTTTGCATTGTTTAAGGAATCTAAAACTGTTAGTGTTCCATCAGAATATAAATTTAACTGACTCTTGTAAGGTTGAACTAGATCAGTGTCTTCTCTTTGGAAATCGTAAATTTCTTGTAAACTTTCTGGAAATCCTAATCCACGCATCCAGTGCTGTATTTCCATATAGTTTTCTAAATTTTCATCAACTAAAAATCTCAGAGTCAAATCCTCAAAATCCATCATATCACCAGGAAGAGGTATTTCTCTCAGATAGTTTGGTTGTGCTGCTACCCCTAATGTGATTCCAGGAATATTGACACCATTACCAAAGTAAGAAACTTTAGGTGCTCTTTGTACTTGAAAATGAAACCCAGTAGGTGCTAAGAAGTTTCTATTTTCAATTTGACCTGGTATGGGTTTTCTAACTGCCATGGTTCTTTTTTAAGTATTTATGGTTAGACATAAAAAAAGAGGCATATAGCCCCTTTACTCATAACTTTTTAGGAAATCCTCTTGAACAGGTATCCATTAGGAAGTTTAGCATAATCATATGCAATTCCTTTTTTCTTCAAACTGTCTGGAACTTGAGGAATAGACTTTTTCTTTCCAAGATCTGAAAAGGGAACAAGGAATCCAGTACCTACAGGAGTTTGTTCCCATTTATAGGAGCAACGAGACTGTTTATTTCGTTGGAATTCTTCTTCTGGGAAATTTAGTATGTCATAGTATTTGATAGCCATTGATCTCAAACTGGTTTGTTGGTTTAACTGTATAAAGTATACAACCTCCATAAGAAGATGTCAACCCATAAAAAAGGAGACCCTTTTGGGGTCTCCAGTATACCAGATGTGGTATGGATCACATGAGGTTCTTAACAGCAACTCTTCTGTAGTATCTGTTGCTGTTAACTCTGAGTCTACCCAGACCCTGAGTTGTGCCTTCTGCGAATGGGTTAGCAACCAGACCATATCTGGTCTTGAAGCCAATCTTAGGCTGGAAGGAGTTCTCTCCAACAGCACGAACCATCTGCAGGGGAACATATGGGCAATAGAACAGACCTGCATCATAAGGGGAAGAACCCTTATAACCAACAACATAGTACTGGTTACCAGCTGATCCATTACCTGAGGTCAGGTTTGCTGAATATGGATCAATGTAAACTCTGAACTTACCATTGATGGTTCCAGCAAAGGTATTGCCAGTGTCATCAACATTCAGGTTTGCATTCAGTGCAGGAGTGTAGTCCAGGATGCCTGCCATGGTGAGTGCAGAAGCAACATCAGCAGAACAAAGGACCATGTTGCCCTTTCCTCTACGAGTTCTCTGTGCAATAGCATTTGCATCTCTTTCGATCTGGAACAGAAGTCCTTTGAACTTCTCAACAGACCATCTACCATTGGAGTCAACGTCCAGGTCAAAGATGCCAGCAGTTGCAGTGTTTTGTGCTGCACCTTGCTCAGCAACCTTGTAAATGGTTCTGATGACTTCTCTGTTGATTTCAGCCAGAATCTCAGTTGACAGAATGTTTGCCAGCTCAGCTTCTGCATTCAGACCATGAATTGCCTTCAGGTCTTGTGCAAGCTCAAGGCTGTATTCTGCCTTCAGTGCTCTTGACTTTGCAGTAACAGTGACTTTCTCAATTGAGAATGCCATCTGGTTGAATGCATCTCCACCTGTACCATCCAGGTTTTCTGCATCACCAGTTACCATGCCCTGACCTACGTCATAAGCAGTGGAAGTTGCAGTACCAACAGGGTTCAGAACTGCAGGGTTAGAACCAGACTGAGCAGTTGTACCCAGACCAGCATTAACATCAGAGAATCCTGAAGTGAGGTTGAAACCTGCATCCTGACCAGAGAATGCGGTATCTGCTTCATTGAAGAATGCCTCGCCACCAGATTGTGTTTCATATCTGGAGCGCATTGCAAAGATCAGTCCAGTAGGACCACTCATTGGCTGAACACCAGCCAGATCATATGCAACCAGGTTAGGCATTGCACGTCTGATCAGTGAGATCAGAACGGGGTCGAAACCTGCAACAGGACCTGCTGCAGTTGCACCACCACTGAAACCACCAGTTCCAGCTGCGTTGGTGGGTGCTTCCATCAGGTTGATACCTGAATTGAATGCTTGCTCTTCCTTAAGGAATCTTTCTTGGTTTTCCAGCAGGACAGCGGTTACTGCTCTTCTGTGGGAATCTTTGATAGGATCAAGACCCTCATAGTCGAGGAGTGGACTCCACTTCTCCTGCAGATGTTCGGATTGGAACATTTGCTTTACCTCTTAAAGTGTACGTTTTTGGTTTGAATTAATATTAAATTCAATTTTTTCTAAATGCTCCCAGAGTCTTCAGATAAGCATCCATTGATCCCATAGGAGCAGCAGTGCTATCTACGCCCTCAGAGAGAGTTTGAGTCTCTGGTGTAGCCTTAGTTGCAGGAACTCTTGAGAAGTATGACTCCTTCAGAGTTTCCAGTTTTTCACGATATTCTTCTTCACTTTCAAACTCAACACTTTCGGCAAGTGAAGCGAGCTTTTCTTTCTGAGTGGCAGCAAGCCCTTCAGAAACCTGATCTAAGATTCCATCAGCAACCGACTCTGCGAGACGCTTGTTGAGGGAGATATTCTTCTCAATCTGCTCGTTGAGTTTTGTCTCCATATCATCAAGTTTTTCTACCATGCTCTCAAGCACATCATATTTATCTTCAGGAATAGTTACATAATGTTCTTCAAAAAGACCCTTCATTCCAGAAAGGAA
>Ga0099848_1000635_pt1 | contig 16396 bp, 17 predicted proteins | sample CB_VirMetaG_3_FD_78179 | JGI IMG/M metagenome (GOLD analysis project Ga0099848, IMG submission 78179) | Freshwater to marine saline gradient viral communities from Chesapeake Bay - CB_1508_1S Viral MetaG | ecosystem: Environmental > Aquatic > Marine > Coastal | place: USA: Chesapeake Bay...
GAAGTATGAGGAAAAATTGCTGAAAATGTATCAGCAAGCGGAAAGGTCGAGAAATTACGATGCGATGGAGGTTCTTGAGTCCGCAATGATGCACAAGACTCCAAAAGAACTAATGGAGCAATATCCTAATCAGGCCGGTTTAGTCGGCAAGATAAAAAATATTCCATACAACGCTGGCGCACTCTACAAAGTAGACCTTCCCGACGAGCAGATTGCGAAGATGCTTGATTGGGACAAGCCGCTGACAAAAGACGCCCCGCAAGAAGTGAAGGATGCCTTTAACCGTATAATTCAAAAATACCCTGAATTGAAAGACAAGTTCTTTCAAGCGTTCAAAGAAGGCAGGCCGGGGTATCATTATTACTCTCTGCTGAACGACTATGCAAAAACTGGTGACTTGTTAAAGAACCAAGCATTTGCATCAGATGCTTTGCGTGAAGCAGGCATACCCGGCATCCGCTACCTTGATCAAGGCTCACGCGGCGCAGGTCAAGGTACGAGCAACTTCGTAGTATTCCCCGGCATGGAAGACATCCTGACCATCAAGGAGCGGATGAAGAAGGGTGGGCCTGTAGAAAAGGCTGGCGGCGGAATTGCTCGTCGTTTGGCAAAATATGCAAAGAGTTTCGAGCCAAGCAAGAAGACCGAAATCTTCATTGGTGAGAAGTCAGAGATATGGGATGCGCCCGCCGCGGCAAAGGCTGTTAAGCTTGAGAAGGCTGGCGTCGATCCTGTAGAAATCTGGAAGCAGACCGGAACCTTCCGCTCGCCTGATGGAAAACTGCGTCAGGAGATATCTGACGTAGGCTCGAAGTTCCGCGGCGAGAAGGAAATGAAAGAACTTGTTGCTACGATGAAGCAGCAAGAGGCTGATATCAAGCAAAAGATCAAGGAGAGCAAGGAGCATCCCGATCTGTTCCCGAAGCAGTTGAAGGCGGCTCAAGGGGCGTTACGTCAGGCCGCGAAGGAAATAAAACAGATCAGGACGATGGAGGGCGGCCCTGAGTATCGTGTTGGTTTAGGAAACAAGGCTGGATTTGCATTTGAACACCCTGAGCTTTATGAGGCATATCCAAAGCTACTGGATATGGATGTTCAGCAGGGCGGCAGATCTGGCTCTGCCAGAGGGTCTTACATCGCCGGCATTAACGAAAACGATCCCGGCCTGATGAACATTTATGATCAGGGTCTGCAAAATGATCCTCGATCCACTGCTCTGCATGAGATGCAACACGCAGTTCAGGGATTGGAAGGCTTTGGTGCAGGCGGCAATCCGGCGATGGCTTACATGCATCCGGAAGCGCATGAGATTCTAAACCTGATGCGCAAGCAGGCGCGTGAGCCGATGAGCTACGAGGAATACGCTAAAAAGGCTGGACTTGATAGTATGCCTCTCGGTGACGCAATGAAGGAATATGAGAAATACAAAAAAGCGGTTCCGGATGTTGCTCAAAAGATGGATCGTGAGTTTCAGAATGAAGCGGCGATGCTGTTTTATCAGAGACTGGCTGGCGAGGCTGAATCTAGGGCCGTGCAAGAGCGGATGCTGATGACGCCATCGCAGCGCAAGGAAACTTTCCCGCTGTCTTCGTATGACGTTCTGCCGGAAGACGTCATTACCAAGTTTGAAAAGAAGAAGGGCGGCCCTGTATCGCTGGATTCGATGCGGCTGGCTGTAGGTGGCATGGCGGGTGGTGGTATTCGTAGAATCATTACTGAAGGCATTGAAGGATTAAGCAAGGTTGCAAAAAGCGCTTCTAAAGCAAAGAAAGAAGTTAAAGAATATAGAACTCCTGCCAAATTTGAGCGTGTGCCAGCCAAGACTAAGGAAGAAATTGAGGAATTGGCGCGACGCATGGCACCACAATACCTTGGTGAGTTCGTAAGAAAGCCTGAATCGACGTTCAGTGTTGCTGGTAAGAGTATGAAGCAATACAAGCGAGAGAAGGATCTTCCGATTATTTATAGCGGGGATAGACCTACTCCTGATGTATTTGATATATCGAAGCATGAAGGTTCGGTGATGGTTGGCGTTCCGGGCGATCCCACAATCGCTCATAGAACTCTTGAGCAGATAGGGGATATAAGGCCGGAAACTCCCGTAAAGCTTCATGGTGGCCCGCTCTACGGTCTTGAGGGTGAATTTTGGGCTTCCGGTAAAGGCCCAGCCACAGGGCTGCAGGCAACTGCTCAGAGGGGTTCTGAGGCTTATGGTGGTGTTCCTGTGCTTGGTAAATACATCAGGATGCCTGAAGGCACTCCATACGCACTACATACTACTGATGCACTGCTTCAGTTTCAGCGACCAGATATGCTTGGAAATAAAAAGCTGAAGCAATTAAATGCTGAGATTCGTAGGGGTAACTTGAAGAATAAGTTTCCAGAGTTTGTAGGGTTTGAAGACCCCGATCTGGTTTTGTTGCAAGCGCAAGATAATCCAAACCTTCGCAAGCACATCAATAACGTACTGCTTAAGCCAACAACGACAGAAAAGTATGGATTGAGAATGTCTGGCCCTGATATTGATGCTGCCATAACTGAGGCAGAGTTACGTAATCTTGAGACAGGATCGACTGGATTTTCTGTTGGCCGTTTGTATCCTAAATCAAATCTAACTGAATCTGCTCATCCCACATATGAGTTTGATATACCGGGTAGGCTAATTGGACAAACAAGATATCCGCAGCCTTATGAGTTGTCATTTCCAGATACGTTAAAGTTTGCCAGAGAGAATCTAAAGCCGGGTGTTGGTGAGTTTGGAATGTTTAAGATGATCGGTCCTCGCCAGATCATTGATTCTCAATTAGTTGATGAGATCAAGATGTATGAAGAGGCGATGAAAATATTGACTGGCAAGAAGCAAGGCGGCCCCGTCTACAAGTCTTCCGGTGGCATTTTGAAATCTTTGAATGCCATGAGAGCATTCATTAAGGCATCTAAAGAAGCAGATATTGCAAAGAAATCCAAGGAGGCCGCCGCCAAAGGCGAAGTCTATATTCCTGACGAAGAGACGAAGAGGATTATGCAGGAGGCTTTGAAGCCGGGTATGCCTGAAAAGCCTGAAGGATTCGCTGATGGTGGCCAGATCACATCAGACGACTTGATCATTGAGGAGCGTGCGCTGTGAGTCTCATTCGACCCGGGCTTTCTGCTCTGAAAAAATTGAAAGGTGCGAAAGCGGAAAGCGCCATGAAGCGCCCGTTCTATTCCGCGGTTGACAAGGCTATCGAGGATATCGTCGGCAAGCAGCCCAAAGGGACTGGCGATCAGTATCTGGCGATGATCCTGAAGACGAAAGGCGTGAAGCCTGCGGAGGTGAAGGATAGGGGGATAGACAAGGCTTTGCAGGGTAAGGGCAAGATGAGCGGTCAAGATCTTTTGAGTGTTGCTGAAAAAAGGCCGCCGGTTGCAATCAGAGAGACAAGGCTAGAAGAATATCTTGATGATTATGCCGAGCCTAAAGGCGACGTTCATTACGGCGTTGAAGACTACGGACAGTATCGAACTCCGGGCGGAGAGAACTACCGAGAGATCCTGATCAAGCTGCCGCAAGAGAGGGTGCAAGCAAAGCCAATCTCTGTTCAGGATCTGATTGATCAGGGTTATCGCGTTGAGGATCTGTCATTCAATCCTGTGACGTTTCAATCCTCATACAGGATCGTCGGCCCTGATGGTAATTGGGTATCGCAAAGATCTGGCGCTTATGGCATATCTCATCCCGGTCAGGCATTGATTGACTACGCGCAAAATCTTTCGAAACGAGAGGCAGAAGAGGCGAATAAACCAAAATTTCGTGCGCCGCATTTTGGCGACGAGGGCAAAAATCTTCTAGCTCATGCAAGGGTGCAGGATATGATTGGCCCGAACGGCGAGAAAATCATGCTGATTGATGAGATTCAATCTGACTGGCATCAAGCCGGAAGGAGCAAAGGCTATCGCACGCCAGAGGTTGATGAGGCGTATCGCAGGCTTGATCAGGAATATCAGGAATACATAAATGGACTGAAGCCAAGGATTCGCGCTTTGTTGGAGTCTAAAAATATCCCTGAGGAGAGTATTGGAAGTTTTCTGAAGATTGATGAATATAACTTGGCTCTTCTCGGTGAAGCCGATAAGTTTTCTGAATTTCAGAACAAGCTATTTAAAATGAATCCGGAGAGGTTTCCGGCTGACGCGCCATTTAAAAAGAACTGGCATGAGCTTGTGATGAAGCGGCTGATGGATGATGCTGTCAAGAATGGGTATGACAGGGTAATCATCACTCCGGGCGCGGTGCAGGCAAGACGATACGACCTGTCTCAGCACGTTGATAAGCTCATTTACAATCCTGAGACGGAATACCTTTCAGCGATAAAAGGTGTTGAGGTTCCTTTTATGGATCGAGTTCCGAAAAGTGAGCTTCAGGATTATGTTGGCAAAGAGGTTGCAGAAAAGCTTTTGTCGCAAACTCCTGTGAATGGAGAAAGCGTTCTATCTGGACTTGATATGGACATCGGCGGTCAAGGCATGAAGGGTTTCTACGATCAGATCCTGCCGAGTTACATCAAGAAGCAGTATGGCGTTGAACTAGGCCAGTTTCCTGTCAGGACGCAGGAATATGATGTTGTGAGAAGCAATCAAGGGGATTGGGCAATCGTCCCTCAGGGCGGTATGTCGACCGTAAAGAAGGGCTTTGCTACGCCTGAAGAGGCCCGGGCCGCCGCGGAAGAGATGGGCAATGTCCCGTATCACTCGTTCGACATTACGCCGGAGATGCGAGAGAGCATCATCAATAAAGGCCAGCCTTTGTATCAGATGGCTCCTGTTGGTGTTGGTGCTGCAAGCATCTCAGATGAGGAACCAGAAACTTACAAGGAAGGTGGAGACGTAAAAAATAACAATAAGGAAGTTAAAGAAGATTCTGAATTAAGTCGTTTTAGATTTTATGGTGGTGGCGGAAAAGACCAATACGCCTTTGATGCCGGCGGAAGACTTTTGTATGATATTCCTGTGGGAAAAAATTCTGTTATATCTCCATATGTTCAAGGTTACGTTGTTAAGCCATCTGGAGCCGGATTGTCTGGAAAATTAACTGGGGCTGGCATTCAATTTCGTAAATCATTTAAAAAAGGCGGTAGTGTAGAATCCGCCCCATCGCTGGACGCAATGCGTCTTGCTGTTATTAAAAGGAAATAACTATGGCTGAGATGCCTATTGATCCTGAATTTGGTCGCTTTATCGAAGGCATTCAAGACGAAGAGCCTATTGAAGGTGCTGTAGAGTTCGAGCTGCCGGAAGATGAAACGTCCATCGAGGAGATGCCTGATGGATCTGCGGTCGTTACACTCGAAGATAAATTCAAGGGGCCGGAGGAAAACGAGGATTTTTACTCGAATCTCGCTGAGTCTGTTGATATTGCTGACCTTGATTCGATTGCTATTAGATATCTTGACCTGATTGAGACTGATAAAGAGGCTCGCAGTGAGCGGGATAAGCAGTATGAAGAGGGTTTGCGGCGCACCGGCTTAGGGAATGATGCTCCCGGCGGGGCTACCTTTGCCGGTGCGTCCAAGGTTGTTCATCCTGTAATGGCTGAGGCGTGCGTAGATTTCGCCTCACGCGCCTGCAAGGAGATGTTTCCGCCTGATGGTCCTACCAGAACGAACATTCTGGGCGAAGTTACTGATGAGAAAGAGGAAGTTGCAGAGCGTAAGCGCGACTACATGAACTGGCAGTTGACGGAACAGATTGAGGAGTTCCGCGATGAGCAGGAGCAGATGCTGACCCAGCTTCCTCTGGGCGGTTCTCAGTTCATGAAAATATACTGGGACGACAAAAAGAAGCGCCCTTGCGCTGAATTCGTTCCTATTGACAACATTTTGCTGCCTTTTTCGGCCGTTAGCTTTTATACGTCGCCGCGGGTTACTGAGCAGCAGGACATTTCTCAGTGGGAATTCCAGAATCGCATTGATCGCGGGCTGTATCGTGACATAAGTTTCATCAAGGCATCGTTGAATCCTGACCCTACTGCTGCGGAAAAGGCAAACGAGAAGATTGAGGGCAAGAAAAACGAGTCTAGCGATGATGGTATCCGCCGTGTATTCCATGTGTATACGTGGCTTGAGATTGAAGATGATCCAGAAACTAATGGTGAGTCTGCTCCTTACATCCTTATGGTTGACGAGCAGGATCGAGAGGTTCTTGGTCTGTATCGAAACTGGGAGGAGGGCGATGATACTAGGCAGAAACTTGACTGGATTGTGGAATTCAAGTTCATTCCTTGGCGAGGAGCGTATGCCATTGGGCTACCGCACCTTATTGGCGGCTTGTCTGCTGCCCTTACTGGCGCTCTTCGCGCTCTTATGGATAGCGCTCATATCAATAACGCAGCGACTATGCTCAAGCTTAAGGGTGCCAAGATATCTGGACAGTCGCAGCAGGTCGAAGTTACGCAAGTAGCGGAGGTTGAGGGCGCTCCGGGTGTGGATGATGTGCGAAAAATTGCCATGCCATTCCCATTCAATCCGCCTAGCGCTGTTTTGTTCCAGCTTTTGGGTTGGTTGAGCAGCGCCGCAAAGGGTGTTGTTACTACTTCAGAGGAAAAGATTGCTGATGTGACGAGCAATACGCCTGTTGGAACTACTCAGGCGCTTATTGAGCAGGGTGCTGCGGTATTTTCATCGATTCATGCTCGTTTGCACAATTCTCAGCGTCGCGTTCTGATGATTTTGCAGCGTTTGAATCGCTGGTATTTGGATGAGCAGAAGAGAGGCGATGTAATTGCTGAATTGCCGATCAAAAAGGAAGATTTCAAGCGCAATGGCGACGTTATTCCTGTATCTGATCCGCATATTTTCAGCGAAACGCAGAGAATGGCGCAGATTCAGGCTGTTTTGGCTCTTTCTGAAAAGAATCCGCAGTTTTTCAACAAGAGGGCAGTGCTTGCGCGTGCATTGAAGCAAATGAAAGTGCCGAATATTCAAGAATTGATGCCTGAATACTCAAAACCGATTGAAATGAGTGCTGCCGACGAGAATGCTGCCATGACTATGGGCCGCGTTGCTGTTGCATATCCACGGCAAGATCATTTGTCGCACATTATTTCGCATCTTTCTTTTGCGCAAGATCCTGTAATGGGCATGAATCCGATCATCGCGCCGCAATTTATACCGCGAGTGCTTGAGCATGTGAAGCAGCACATGATGATTTGGTACACCCAGAGCATGAAGAATTATGCTCTGAAGGGAACAAGGCTCATGAAAGAGAAGTATGAGGATAGCAAGCTTGCTCCTGAAATAGATCGATCTATGGCTGCCGCTTCCGGCCATGTTGCCATTGATATTCAAGAGAAGTTTGCTCAGTTCATGCCGGTCATTCAGAAGCTACTGCAAGTCATGCAGCAAATTCAGAAAACTCAGGGCAATGCTCCGCTTACGCCTGATGCTCAGGCCGTTCTGCAGGCTTCTATGGCAGAGACTCAGCGTCGTGCGCAGCGCGATCAGGCTGAAATTCAACTGAAGGCTCAGAAACAAATGCAGGATGCCAAGGATAGCGCTGATGATCGTGAGGTGAAGGTGGCTATGAATACCGAGAACAACCTTACGAGAGAGCGCATGGATACTTTGGATTTGACGCTTGAAGCGGCAAAACTGAAGAAGGAGCAGAGTGAGTCGGTAACGGCTCTGCAGGAAGCAGTACAACGTGGTTTAGTTCAATAAGGAGCAAATATGTCAGACGAATCTCAAAAGAGCGCGGCAGTTCCGCAACACAAGCGGCTGGCGCAAGGTGCAACTGATGGCAAGTCCATTCCGCAGCCTGAAATTCCCGCGGGGAAAGGAGTTGACAAGAAGAACGCATAATTTATGAGGTATGTTGAAGACTTCATCGGCGCAATAAAGGTAAGGCAGGCTGAAATAGCCTCCTCTATGACTGCGGGTAACGTGGTCAATTTTGAGACTTACCAGCGTCTGGTGGGGCAATACGCAGGGCTGCAAGAAGCCTTGGAAATTTTAAACAACCTGTTAAAGGATGACGATGAGTGACATTCCGGTAGCTTCTAGCGAAGCTGATTTGGCTTGGGCATTTCCGAGCGTTGACCCCGGTGCAAAACCATTAGGTGCAAGAATCTTAGTTCAGTTGCGTAGAACCAAGAAAAGAACGTCTGCTGCTGGGATTGTTCTTGTTCATGAAACGAAGGAAACAGAGAAGTGGAACAACATGGTGGCGAAAGTCATCTCTATCGGTCCGCTTGCTTTCAAGAAGCGTGACACGATGGAGCCGTGGCCGGAAGGCTCATGGTGTGATGTTGGAGACTATCTCCGAGTTCCTAAATGGGGCGGTGATCGTTGGGAAGTAGAAGTCACCAACGAGAAAGATGAAGATCCTGCTCTTTTCATGATTCTTAACGATCACGAAGTTATCGCTAAGGTAACAGGTGATCCCTTGGCTATGAGGGCATTCGTATGAGCGCAACTGACAAAGCGGAAATGCAGCAAAAAGAGGAGCCTTTGAAGTATGAAGAGGCTCAGGACGGTAGTTTGACTGTAGAAGGTATTGCAGAAGAGGAGGTTCAAGATGAGCCTAAAGAGCCGGCTGCAGAAGTTAAAGCTGACGCTGAAGAGCCTGAGCAAGAGCCTGATGAACAGGATGCTGCCCAGCAGGACGAAGACCACGAAGACGACACAGAGGCGATCCGTGAGGCCAAGCGTGCGCGTCGCAGGGCGAAAAAGCAGTTCCAGCGTGAGCAGCAGAAGGAAAAAGACTTAAGATTCAATCAGATACTCCGTCAGAATCAGGAATTGATGGAGCGGCTGAAAGCGGTTGAAACGAAGACTCATGGTTCTGAGATGGCTCGAATTGACAAGGCTATCGAGGATCAGGAGGTCCGTATCAATTACGCCAAGATGAAGATTGCTGAGGCTACGCAGAGTCAGGATGGCAATGCGATGGCTGAGGCTCAGGATTTGCTGTATGAGTCCAGAAGGGCGGTAGAGGCGCTGACTAACCTGAAAAATCAGGCAAGTCAGCCGAAGCAGAGGCCTATGCAGGGGCCAGATCCAGTTATGCAGCGTTATGCCGCGGACTGGATGGATCGAAATCCTTGGTATGACCCCGGCAAAAATGACGAGGATTCAGCCATAGCTTTTGCTGTGGATGAGCGTTTGGCCAAAGAGGGCTGGGATCCACGTACCCGTGAGTATTGGGAGGAGCTTGACAATCGCTTGCAAAAAAGATTGCCGCACCGCTATACTGGGGACGCAGACGATAAGCCTGTTAGAAAACCAAGGAGCGTTGTGACTGGATCTGGGCGAGAAAGTGTTTCGAATAAGGGCGGCAAGAATTCCGTCGTGCTTAGTCGTGAGCAGGTTCAAGCCATGAAAGATGCGGGATTCTGGGAAGACCCTTTAATGAGGGAAAAGATGATTCGCCGCTATGCCAACGAACAACGTAAAACTAGGAGCTAACAATGGATACCCGTCTTAAAAAATCTTTGAGTGCAGGTGGCCGCGAAAACCGCGCAGTTCTTGATGAGAGTCGAGACGCCCCTGAAAATATGTTTGTTTCGTCTGAAGAACGTCGCAGGATGTGGAAGGACGAGTGGACACAAGAAGCGTTGCCCAAAGTTCCGGAGATTCCGGGCTGGCACCTTTGCTGGTTATCAACCACTAACAGTTACGACAGTATTGATAAACGGATTCGCCTTGGATACGTTCCCGTGAAAGCGGATGAGTTGAAAGGGTTTGAAAATTACCGTGTAAAAGCTGGCGAGCATGTTGGTTTTATCGCGTGTAATGAAATGCTCTTGTATAAACTTCCTATGGATATTTATCAAGAGGTCATGGCGCAAATGCACCATGATGCCCCGCTTGAAGAGGCAAACAAAATACGAGTTCAAGCGGAGTCGATTCACGGCCGTGATAGCTCAGGCAAACGTCTGGGTCAGGTTGAAGGCGAGGGTTTGGGCGAAATTGACAAACCGAAGCCTGCTCCCATTTTCCAAGGGTAGGCAAATTTAAGGAGTTTATTATGTCTTCGACTAATGCTCCGTTCGGTCTGCGTCCTGCGTTCCACCCGTCCGGATTGGATCGCGCTCAGGCGCTGGCTAACGGAATCGCAAGTGGTTATGCGACGGATATCCTGAAAGGGCAACCCGTCAAACTCAATTCCAGTGGGAATATTGTTGTTGCTGCTGCTGGCGACGCCTTCCAAGGCGCTTTTGCTGGTGTGGAGTGGACTGATACCACTGGTCGTCGTCGTGTCTCGAACTACTGGCCGGCATCTACTGCCTACCAGACCGGTTCGTGCGTGGCTTATTTCTACAACGATCCCAACATCGTTTATGAAATCCAAGCTGACGGCTCGCTGGCGCAAACCTCGGTTGGCGATATGGCCGACCTGAGCAACACGACCGCGGGTTCTACGACTACGGGTCTGTCGCAATGCACGCTGTCAACCACTCTGGTTGGTGCGGGTAACAGCGCTCAGATGCTGATTCGTGATATCGCCCCCCTCGTTGATAATGCTTGGGGAGATTCGTACACGGTTGTGCGAGTAACGATTAACGAGTCGCAGTTCAATGCGTCCGTTAACGCTATCTAAGGAGGGCTAACAAATGGCAGCCCCGATGAGAAGTACTGACTTCCGTTCGATTGTTGAGCCTATTCTCAACGAGTGTTTCGATGGAGTCTATGATCAGCGTACCGATGAATGGTCGCGTGTTTTCCGCGAGCAAACCGGTATTCCCCGCAACTACCACGAAGAGCCGGTGCTGTATGGCTTTGGTGCGGCTCCGGAACTTCCGGACGGCACGCCGGTTTCGTATCAACAAGGTGGCGTGCTGTTCCTCAAGCGCTACGTCTACAAGGTCTACGGTCTGGCCTTTGCTCTGACGAAAGTGCTTGTGGACGACGGCGATCACATCCGTATCGGTCAGACCTATGCCAAGCATCTGGCACAGTCTCTGATTGAGACGAAGGAAACGCTGTCTGCGAACGTGCTGAATCGTGCGTTCAACAGCGCGTATCCGGGCGGTGACGGCGTGCAGCTTAACAGCGCCAGCCATCCGATCGTCAACGGCACGTTCAGCAACCTGCTGACGACTGCGGCGAACCTGTCGCAAACGTCGCTGGAGCAGATGCTGATCCAGATCCGTCAAGCTGTGGACAACAACGGCAAGAAAATCCGTCTGGTTCCGAAGCAACTGGTTGTTGCTCCGGGCAACGTGTTCCAAGCGGAAGTTCTGCTGAAGTCCGTCCTGCGTGCCGGCAACGCCAACAACGACATCAACCCGATCAAATCGATTGGGCTGCTGGACGAAGGCGCTGCTGTTCTGTCGCGTCTGACCTCCGCCACTGCGTGGTGGGTGCAAACGGATGCGCCGGAAGGTCTGAAGCTGTTGATGCGTCGTAAGCTTGAGAAGACGATGGAAGGTGACTTCGAGACTGACTCCATGCGCTACAAGGCAACGGAGCGTTACGATGTTGGCTTCACGGATCCTCGCGCTGCTTACGGGACTCCGGGCGTTTAACCAAGAAGGGGGCTTCGGCCCCCTTTGAAAAGGAGATCCTGAAATGGGTAATCAAGTGACAAACATTGGCGGTGTTCTCTCTGCCGTTACCGGCACTATTGCTTATACCGATAGCTCGGCGGTTACGATTGGGACGATTCCCGCGAATGCTCAAATTGTTAATATCAACATCGATGTGACGACCGCTTTTAACGCGGCGACCACGAATACGATTGCTGTTGGCAAGTCTGGTACCGCTGCGGCTTATGCTGCTGCTACTGGGGTTGGCTCGGCCGGTCGTGCGAGTGTAGCCTCGACTGGCGTGTATAGTGCTTGGGCTGATGTTGGCAGTTCTGAAGTTCCTGTTTTGGCGACTTATGCTCAGACTGGAACTGCGGCGACTGCTGGCGCGGCTCGTGTGACTATCGTCTATCGTTCACCGGCACCGTAAGGGGATCATCATGGGACAATTTAAGCCGATGGTGAAAATGATGACCACCGAGCCGTCTGTTGAGCTTAAGCTCAAAAAGGGCGGTCACGTTAAAAAGCCCGTCAAGAAGCAGATGGGTGGCGTGATGGGTGGTCTTGATGCTTCCCCTGCTGTTCGTCGTCCTGTAGCTCCGGTTGCCGCGGCAGCTCCTGCCCGTCCGTCGCTTGCCGCTCGTCGGCGTGCGATGATGGGTCGTCGCGGTATGGCTGCTCCTGTCATGGCCAAAAAAGGCGGTGAGATGGAGTCCAAGGCGGAACACGCCAAGGAAATGCGCGAAATGAAAGGTATGGAGAAAAAGCTTGAAAAGCATAAATCCATGCCGGCATCAAAAGCGCATAAAGGGCTGAAGACTGGTGGCGTTGTCAAAGGTCAAGGTGGTTACAAGACCGGAGGCGTCGTTAAAGGTCAAGGTGGCTACAAGAAAGGTGGTGCTGTAAAAAAGCCTGTTGACAGCGGATCTATGAATGATTCGGGTCACGCTGTCGATATGCCGCAAGGCCGTAAAAAGCCTTCATCGCCTGTGAGTATTAATCGTCTTTCTGGAACGTTCAAAAAAGGCGGTAGCGTTAAAAAATACAATCAAGGCGGCAGCGCACCTAAGATGGTTAGCGTTGAAAAGGAAAAGTTCACAACTAACGTTGATGATTCTATGCCAACACCGGAAGAAATGAAGAGGCTTCGTGAGACTTACGACCGACAGCTCAAAAATGAGCAAAAGGGAAGTGAGAACTTTATGAAAAATCTTCGCCTTCGGAAAAAAGGCGGCTGTGCTTAAAGTGGGGGCTTCGGCCCCTGCTTTTTATTGAGGTAATAAAATGAAACTTCAAACCGTTTCTAAGACTGGAACTGGCTCTAGCGCCGCTTTGGTCATGAATACAAATGTCACGCCGTTTAATGTCGGTTTTGGTGTCGTTGTCGATGGCACTGTTGACTATACGGTGCAGCATACTTTTGATGATCCAGCGGTTGGTTTTACCACTTGGTTTTCTCATCCTACGATTACTGGAGAGAGTACCAATCAGGATGGCAATTATGCTTTCCCTGTTACTGGTATCAAGCTGCTGGTGAATTCTGGTGATGGCACCGCTACTCTAAATCTTATTCAAGCTGGCATTTAATCATGCCTGTTGGGTATGGTGGAGTATCTGATCAGGCAAATACTAGCGACGGTTTCGCGCTAGATGTGTCGGCTCAGAACATTATCGGTGGCACTGATTTTGGCCTTGACGTGGGTGATGATGGAGTTGTTGATACGTATGGGGCTACTCCCGTAGTTATACTATACATCGCGGACGAGACGGATCCGGGGTATGTCTTGCAGGAAGACGATAGCAAAATAATTCTGGAGAAATCGTAATGTCTGATCAAAAAATTTCAGCGATGCCGAATGCGGCAACTCTTGATGGAACAGAGGTAATTCCTCTTGTTCAATCTGGCGCTAATGTAAAGGCAACCATTGATGTCATTCGCGCATATGATTCCGCATATGGAGCGTTTAGCGATACCACAGATCAAACTGGAAATATAAGCGCAGGAACAGCAATCACATTTGATACCGTTGATGTTTTAGACAGCATTATTTTGGCTGACAACACCAAAATTACTGTTCCCTCTGACGGAATATACAATCTGCAGTTCAGTATTCAGTTCAAGAATGTTGATAATGCTCAACATGATGCAACTGTATGGTTAAAAATCAACGGCAGCGATCTTCCAAACTCTGCAACGCAGTACACAATTCCGGCAAGAAAAAGCGCTGAAATTTTTGGTTATAACGTAGTATCTTTGACATTCATGCTTGATATGGATGCAAATGATTATGTGGAAATTTACTGGATTCCTACTGATATCAGCATCACTATTGAAAGTTTGCCTGCCAGCGTTTCTCCTGCATATCCTGCAATTCCCTCTATCATTTCTTGCATGTTGCAGGTGGCATGATGCCGGCAAAATCTAAATCTCAATTTCGACTGATGCAGGCTGCGGCTCATAGTCCGAAGTTTGCTCAAAAGGTTGGAATCAAGCCAAGCGTTGCTGCTGAATATACTGAAAGTAACGTTGGTAAAAAGTCCTACGGAAAGCTTCCTGAAAAGAAAGCTAAGGGCGGGAATGTCAATCTTTCGGTTGGTCGTGGCGAAAAGATGCCGGTAAGCCGTGGTGCTGGTTTGACGGCAAAAGGCCGCGAAAAATATAACCGCGAGACTGGAAGCAATCTTAAAGCTCCGCAGCCACAAGGTGGTCCGCGTCGTGATTCCTTCTGTGCGAGAATGGAGCCTGTTGCGAGAAAAAGTGAGCGCGGGAGCAGGTCCAGAGCGTCTATGAAAAGGTGGAACTGCCCCGGCTGGTGAAAGGATGGTAAATGGCTACTTCTGGAACAGTTGGGACTACCGTAATAAATGTCCAGCAACTGATTGATCATGGCGCTAGACGCTGCGGGAAACTAGCGGAAGAACTTACTTCAGAGCAGCAGGTATCTGCTAGAGAAAGCCTTTTCTTTCTACTTTCTCGTCTTATCAATATTGGCATTCAATATTGGGCAATCAATAAGAAGGTGATTGGTCTTCAGGCCAATAAATACATTTACGATCTTCCGCTTGGTTCGGTAGATGCTCTTAATGTTCTGTATCGTCGCCTTAATAGGCCGACCCCCAATGAAACTGGCGGGTATACAACTTCTGCTGGCGGAACGATTGCAAATGCTTTCGATAACGATATCGACACTATTTGCACGCAGACATCCGCAAATGGAAACATAGCAGTTAATTTTGGCACTGATAATCCCATTTATGCTGGCTCCATTGGGATATTGCCGGGGGTTAGCGGAACGTTCAATGTTGTAATTGAGTATTCGATTGACGGCTCTACTTGGTCAACGCTTTATAACCCCGGTCAGACCGTGTGGGTTGATAACGAGTGGCTTTGGTATGACATCGATCCGGGCCAAAATGTGCAGTATTACCGCATCCGTGAGACTGGTGGAAATACTCTATCTGTTCGGGAATTTTATGTTGGTAACAACAGCACTGAAATCACGATGGCTCGTTTGAACCGTGATGATTACACCAATCTTCCGAACAAGAACTTTACCGCCAATCAGCCGTTTCAATTTTGGGTGAACAGAACTATTCCGCAGCCACAGCTTTATCTGTGGCCTGTTCCTTCTGATCCATTTGTCCAGATGACTGTTTGGTATTCAAGGCAGATTCAGGACGTTGGTGCGCTTCAGGATGAGCTAGAAATCCCTCAAAGATGGTATGAGGCCACTGTATTCATGCTTGCGCATAGAATGGCTTTGGAATTGCCCGGAGTTCAGGGCGAGCGAATATCGTATCTTGAGAAAATGGCCGATAAGTATCTGTTTGAGGCGGAGCAGGAAGAGCGTGATAAGTCTCCGATTTACTTTGCGCCTTCAATAGGTTGTTACACGCGATAATGCCAAAATTTCTCGACACACGCGGCTACACGACGATTGCGATTGCAATCTGTGATCGCTGTCGCATGAAGAGGCCGCAGGCGGATCTTCGTCCTGATCCGAATTTCCCCGGCCTCAAGGTATGCGGGCAAGGGTGTGCTGATGAAAAAGATCCTTATCGATTGCCGGCCAGAAAGACGGAAAGGATTACCCTGCAATATCCTCGTCCTGACGTTAGTGTTGCCACGAATCCTAACGATCTGACTGCGACCGGATATGGTGGGTATGTAATTTCTACCGAACAGAACAATGATACCCCTGAAAATAATGGGAATCTTGATGGTCTTGAGGTATCTCCGTAATGCCAAATGTAAAAATCACAGATTTACCAGCAGCCCAGCCGCTTAATGGATCGGAAATTGTGCCGATGGTGCAGAACGGAGTTACCGTTCGCGCCACTACCGCGGCAATTTCGGCATCTCCGTCCCTCACGCAGACGTTCCTGACGCTTAATCAAGAGCTTACCCTGCCGAATTCAAGGGCTTTAAGCGCAGGTACAGGCATAGGGCTGACTGATGCTGGCGCTTTATCTACCCTCCAGATCGCCCTAAATGGAGCTTCTGGCTCATTGGAAGGTGCTGGTAATGGTCTGATAGCCAAAACAGGCTCAGGGACCGTTATAGCGCGTTCTTTGGCCGTTTCTGGAGATGGATTGTCGGTATCTGACGCAGATGGCGTTTCAGGAAATCCCACCTTATCTCTTGACGGGATTGCTTTGGCGCTTGCTCAGATGGGCGGAACTGGCATTGTAGCCATTCAAAGCGGCTCTACCGCTGGAACCGTGCTTATCGCCGGAACGGCCAATCAGTTAGGGGTGACAAACGGAAATGGTAGCGGCGGAAACCCAACAATCTACATTGTGGACAATGTGGTGTTGCCGGGAACGGGCGGCGTATTCATTCCGAAGGGTACTTCCGCCGAGGAACCTGTTGGCTCTGCCGGTCAATTC
>Ga0099848_1000637_pt1 | contig 16389 bp, 23 predicted proteins | sample CB_VirMetaG_3_FD_78179 | JGI IMG/M metagenome (GOLD analysis project Ga0099848, IMG submission 78179) | Freshwater to marine saline gradient viral communities from Chesapeake Bay - CB_1508_1S Viral MetaG | ecosystem: Environmental > Aquatic > Marine > Coastal | place: USA: Chesapeake Bay...
CAAAAAATCTAATGCGACAGGGTGGTAAGCATTAGATTATAGCCACCTACCTTTGTTAGTTTGGACGGTATAAACTAGCCAAGCCTGTGGATGACTTGAATTAGAAGTTATTTTGGACGCGAGTTCGATTCTCGCCGCCTCCATTTTCTAAATAATAAACTATTTAATGGTGAGGAAATACAACATAAATGCCTGATTTAGCATGTGGCAAGAGTGCCATGATTCAAGTTAACAATGCCGCTTCTTGGTCCGATGCAAGGGATGCTGCTTCTGGCGATGTTGGTGGAGCCACTGAACCAAATAGTTTATTTCTCAAGGTGGCCACAGCCACTGGACCTTACGATGTATATCGTATATATTTTGCGTTTGATACTAGTGGTATTTCCGTTGCCCCTTCTTCGGCCACTTTGAAAGTTTATGCAGCATCAGCGATTGCTGTTGACTTTAACGTTGTTGAGGGCACATCAGATACAACTGGTAGTCCAACGCAAGCATACGTGGATGGAGATTTTGGGAAATTAAACTTCAGCACTCCTTATTCTGATAGATTTTTAGCAGGCGATTGGGTCGATGCTCAGTTTAATGAAATTACTCTTAATCAAGATGCAAGAAACGCCATGGCTTCTCTTGACACATTCAGAGTAGTTTTAGTTCAGAAAAAAGATTTTGATGATGATGGATCTGCCGCTTCTACACAAACAGGCCCTACAATAAGATCAAATGCCTATGGAGTTACAGCACAGAGGCCGCTGATCACCTATACTGAAGGTGCAACACCAAATGAGCCAGAGGGTCCAGCAAATCCATCAGCAATAAACAGTTCTTTTATTATCACTAGCTATGAATCTGGTTCTCTTAATGAGCAATATACAAGAGGTGTAGCTCAAGTTCCATTTTCTCTAGGAGTGAGAGGCCCATTAAGCTTGAGAGGCAGATCAGCTAGTCAAGTTGTGGCTCCAAGCACTGGCGATAAAGATACTAAATAAAATTCTTGACACAGTTTCTATATGAGCTTATACTCTTAAAACAAGGAAGGCATCCATAGAACCTAAGTGAGACATACTCCGGTCACTGTCTCTGGCGCTCAAAAATAATCCCTGTAACCCTTTAGGCCCGTAGCTCAGGGGTTAGAGCGCTGTTCTTATAAAGCAGATGCCGTGGGTTCAATTCCCACCGGGCCTACCATTTCGCCATGGAAGATGAGATGAACAATTATCAAGCTTTGAAGCTAGACGCCTCTTATAGACCAATTGGTGTTGTATCTTCTATTGATGCTTTGGTATCATCGATGATGGGCAAGTCTAGAATTCTTGAGACTCACAATAAAACCATCCGTTCTCCTTCTGTCCATTTTAAACTACCATCAGTTATTGTGATCGATAGGATTGCAAAACATAGAAAGACTTTTACTTGTGATAAAAATAATGTTTATCTACGAGATAACGGTCTTTGTCAATATTGTGGCTGTAGTGTTGAGAAGAGCAAAGTCACTCTAGATCATGTTATCCCAAAAAGTCATGGTGGAAAATTGTCATGGGACAATATTGTTCTTTGCTGTAGGTCATGTAACCAAAAGAAAGGCAATAGAACTCCGCTACAAGCAGGAATGAAGCTGTTTAAAGAGCCAAAAGTGTTGACATACCATGAATATCTTGGCTCTCTTAATCTAGACAATACAATTTGGAAAGATTACATATAGTGTGCAATAATACCATCAAAAATCACTTGATCTAGAAATCACATATGTTATAGTGAATGTGTAAGCACCCTTAGCTCAGTTGGGTAATTTTATGAATGGATAAACTTTTTACTTTATCCAACTACTTACAAGTAGGAGGGTAAAGCAAATGCCGATTCATAAAGAAAAACTGTGTAGAAGATGCGATACGGTAAAAGAAGCAAAGGACTTTTATAGAAGGCGAAAAGGGACTGACCTCTCACCTTATTGTAAGAGATGTACTAAAAACCAGACGGTTGAAAGACAAAGAAGGCTAAAGCAAGAAGCGATTAATTATCTTGGAGGGAAGTGCCAAAGATGTGGATACGATAAGTGTCAGGCAGCATTTGACTTTCACCATCGCGATCCAAGTGAGAAAGAATTTACTTTAGCACACTTTAAATTGACAGCATTTAACGAGAAGATAAAAAGAGAACTTGATAAGTGTGATCTACTGTGCGCGAACTGCCACAGAGAAGTCCACTGGGAAGAAAAAGAATTTATAAACTTTTCCCCAAGGCAACCAAAGAAAATATACAGGTGCCAGACTTGTCACACTGAAGTGTCCCAGAAAGCAACTCAATGCGTAAAATGCCATAAACAAAGCAGAGAAAAGATAGATTGGCCAGACGCGCAAGAACTTGCTAAGATGGTTGAGGAGTCTAGCTATTCAGCAGTTGGCAGGCTTTTGGGAGTCAGCGACAGTGCTGTTAGGAAAAGAATAAAAAACCATTTGACATAAGAAACGTATATGTTACACTGATTTTATAAGCGCCGGTCGCCTAATGGATGGGCAACAAACTTCTAATTTGTCTTGTGGGGGTTCGAATCCCTCCCGGCGTGCCACTTTAGGACAATCAATTGAGGTAATTCATGCTTAGGAGTAACCAATGAATATTAAAGACTTTATCACGCAGCTTGAAGAGAGTGGCGTACCTGATGATCATGTAATTAATTTTACTATTAGCGATACGGCTGAAGTTATGCACTACCATGGCACAGCACTTGATGACGCGATGAAAGAGACAGGGTTCATTTCTGAGGTTTCTTCTTTTATTTTCCACGGTCCTCTTTATCGTGAAGATGATGAAATTGTAAAAGATCTTCTAGAATCAGATGCAGTTACAGCGCTCTCTGATGAATGGTTCGATGATGAAGCAGAAGATCCAGACGCTGTGTATCAAACAGAAGAGTACAAAGAAGCTCTACAAGAAACTCTAGAGGAAGAGTTCCATGAAAATTGGTATGAATACGACCTCATTGACTATAATTTGATTCAATATGATTACAAGCGTGGTCGAGTTGATCTGAGCTTCACTAGAAGCTTAAGCTTTTCCTTCCTTAAGGAACATTCAGATTGGTTCCCGCTATGCGAAGCATCTGTTGATCTTCCAAATGGTTTTTCTCTAAGTACAGATTTGGATTAATCGCTAACTACTTACAGTTAGCATAGGGGGAGGGATGAGTTATGCTAACTGTAAAGAAATTTGCTTCAAATTATTTTGGTTTTGTTATTGGAACTTTTTTTGGAGCATCTATAGCAACACTAGTTAGTTATTTAATCTTTTCTATATCACTTGGACAACTTGATGATTCTAGGTTTTCCTCTTTGCAGGAATGCCTTTTAGAGAGGTTAAATGAATGAAAAAACAATAATGGTTTCTGGCGGTTTTGACCCTATCCACGTAGGGCACTTGAGAATGCTACAAGAAGCTTCTATCTATGGAAGGCTAATTGTTGTCGTAAACTCTGATGCTTGGTTGAATAGAAAGAAAGGCTACAATTTCATGACTTGGGAAGACCGAGCAGAAATTATACGTGGCTTCACAGGCGTATCAGAAGTTTTGCCAGTAGACGATTCTGACGGTACAGTTTGTGACGCACTAAGGGAATATCGTCCAGATATCTTTGCGAACGGTGGAGATCGTGTTAATAGTAACACACCAGAAAAAAAGGTTTGTGAAGAACTTGGAATCGAGATGTTATGGAACATTGGTGGTGGCAAGATCAGAAGTAGTTCTGAACTTGTACAGAATGTAGAGGGAATAATCTAGAAGCATCCTCTTACAGTTCTCTTACAAAATAATAAAAAATATCATTTTAATGTAGTAAAACTATTTACTTTACAGGGGTAAGTTCAAATGAAAACACCAGTTTTAGATTCTACAGATATCCTAGATCGAAAGAAGAGCTTGAAGCATGATATTCCAACTCTTTCGCAAGTCTTAAATAGCGAAGAAACCCTAGCTGTTTGTTACCAGACAGTTCCAGCTTCAAGAAACAGGAATATTGTTTCTTTTCCAGAGCTAGAGATTGCCGATCTAAGGCAGGCTGCAAGAAATAGAAGTAGTATCGTGAGTGTAACGCCCCGTCTATCCGAGTCTGGGCAATATGGGTTTACTCCGCACCAACAATTCATCATTGCTGCAAGCATGCTAATTACTTCTACCTTTACTGTTGCATATGCAGTTTCTTATTTGTTGCCATAGCTAGCAACTTCAGTATCCAATGTTTGCTTGTGTCGCCTAGTGGTCGATGGCACCAGCCTTGTAAGCTGGAAGGGTAACACCTCACCGTGAGTTCGAATCTCACCGCAAGCTCCATTTTAGCTCGTGTGCCATGCGTACAGCGAGTAACGGATGCGTCAGATAGCATGGCGTATCCAGCCTTATCGGGGTGTAGCGCAGTTGGTAGCGCATCTGGTTTGGGACCAGAGGGTCGGGAGTTCGAGTCTCTCCACCCCGATATTTTTGCCCTCTTAGCTCAGTTGGTTAGAGCATTTGACTGTTAATCAAAGGGTCGTTGGTTCGAGTCCAGCAGAGGGCGCTTTTAAATAGGAGAAGTTATGGAAGGTGTACTATAAAGCTAAAGATCTTGCTCTAAATAATGGTAGAACATATCATCTAGTTGCAATCCTCAAAAGAAAGGGGAAAGTTATTAGGATAGGTGAGAATACAGACAAGACACATCCAAAGTTTACTAGAAGATATGAAGATGGAACATTTGCTTCACACATGCATGCCGAGATGAATGTCTTGCGCTTTGCAAAACCCGGTGATATAATAGAAGTTATTAGATTCTCAAAATGTGGTCATAAGATGACTATGGCAAAGCCTTGTAGGTTTTGTATGAAGCATTTGAAAAATAGTGGAATATCTAAAATAAGATATACGAATTGGGAAGGTGATTGGGAAACAATAGACCTAAAGGAGGAATAGTGGTTGTTTGGAGTAAGTTTGGAAATGATATTCGTATTGGAACTGTTTTAGAAGAAAAAATTGAAAATGGTTGGCGTATGTACAATATTGATTGGCATATGGACGAACTATACGAACAGTCGATACGATGGAAGGAGAAGATGAGGAATGAAACATTCAATAAAATCTGGTATCGAGCAGACGAAGTAAATCCTGTTAACATAGACTATCTTGCTAGCAAAATCTTTATGGCAAGGCATTCAACGAAGCCATCTTGGGGTAAAGTTGAGGGAGTAGCCGCCGTATAAAACAACAGCATAATTTATTAAAGCCGCCCATTTGTTGGCGGCTTTAATTTTTTGATGAAACTAATTACTCTGAACCATAACCATAGAGGTAATGTATGGCTAAGAAGATATATGTGCTTGATACTAGTGTTTGTTTAACAGATTCAGATTGTGTTTTTCATTTTGGAAATAATGACATTATTATACCAATGAAGGTTTTAGAAGAGATTGACAAGCACAAAAAGAGACAAGATAGTGCAGGCACTCATGCAAGAAAGATAATTCGTACTCTTGATGGATTAAGAGCAAAAAAATCCCTACAGCAAGGTGTTAGGATAGATCGCGGCAAGGGTATGCTCCGTGTTGTTGGCGGGAATTTAGAGTGCATCCCAGAAAATATGGATCCAACCGTCCCAGATCATATTATTATTAGCTCAGCTCTAAAACAAAAAGAAGACAATCCAGATAGAAGAGTCGTCTTAGTTTCTCGTGATATTAATATGAGAGTTATTTGTGACTCTTTGGGCCTCCTGACAGAGGATTATATTAAAACAAAAGTCATTGAGAGCGAAAGTGAACTTTACAGTGGCTTTACTAGCGTGCTTGTGGATGACGAATTCATAGATCAATTCTATGAAGATGAGTATATGTTTCTAGAACAAGACGATCTTTTTCCAAATCAATACATTATGCTTGTTTCTAGCTCCAATGAAAAGAAGACAGCGCTTGCACGATATATTCACCCATCTCATCATCTTGTTAAAGTCAATTCAAACAGAGAAGGGATCTGGGGCGTGAAGGCAAGAAACAAAGAACAGAACTTCAGCTTTGATTTATTGATGGATCCTTCTGTTTCGATTGTTTCTTTAGTTGGTAAGGCGGGCTCTGGTAAGACGCTATGTGCTGTTGCAGCCGGATTAAAGCAGGTTTTAGATGGGAAAAAGGAGCGTGATCCACTCTATAAAAAGCTTGTTATTTCAAGACCTGTAATGCCGATGGGTAAAGATATTGGATTTTTACCCGGAACCATGCAAGAGAAAATGGCTCCTTGGCTTGCTCCGATTCAAGACAATCTAAAGTTTTTGATGGGCGACCACACAACGCTTGAGATGTATATGGAGAAAAAAGTAATTGAAATGGAAGCCCTTACATATATCCGAGGTCGTTCTATAGCTAATGCCTTCATTATAATTGATGAAGCTCAGAACCTAAGTGTGCATGAGATTAAGACAATTCTTACTCGTGTTGGCGAAGGTACAAAGATTGTCCTAACTGGAGACATTGAACAGATTGACAACATTTATATTGACGAAACTTCAAATGGGTTGGTCCATGCTGTAGAAAAATTTAAGAATTATGATATCGCTGGTCACGTATCTTTGCAGAAGGGCGAGAGATCAAAGGTTGCAACAATCGCTGCAAATGTACTTTGATCTTGACTTTTGTAGGTTAATTAATTATATTGTTTTGTAGGAGTTGTTATGAGTGAACAATACAAGCAAACTGAAAGTCCTCTGAAAGCATGGATTATTCAATACGTTGGGGAGAAGGTTAATCCCGAAGATAATGAAGTTACAGTAGAAATGGTTATTGCCACCTTAGTAACGGAATTCCCAGAAGTTGTTCTATCTTTGGCAGAAGAAAACTTCATAAGAGGTTACGAGCAAGCATTCACAGATATGCAGGCTGTTACTGAGGATTTGATCGATAAGAATACTGAGATTGAAAATGAAGAGTAATATAAGGAATTTTATTAAGGAGTCTGCACAGAGAAGCAGGAAGTCGTTAGGCGAATATCCATTTGGCAGTGGCTACGCCTTCGTGAAAGATCCTTTGCCAGATAATGTAAATATAGAATCTGTTTTAGATACCATTTCCCGCCTCATCCCGGCGCGTCTAATGTTTGCAGTTGATACTATTTTAATTGGAGATTTTGAAGAACTAAAAAGCAAGAATATTAATGCAATGCTCAAGGACGGAGCAATATACGTTTCAAATGATCAGGATGATGAAGAGGATATGGTTGACGATATCATCCATGAAATTGCACACTCTGTTGAAGAGGAAAACGCATACTTTCTTTATGCACAAGATCAAAATTTAGTAATTGAATTCACAAATAAGAGAAAAACCTTTCAAAGGCTTTTGACAGATATCGGAGTAGACGTATCCGGCTATGACTTTGGAGAAATAGAATATGATTTAGAGTTCGATCAGTTCCTCTTCCGTGAAGTTGGCTATGAAGCATTAGAGAGCTTAGTGAACGGTTTGTTCCCCAATGCCTATTCGCCTACTTCAATTCGTGAATATTTCGCTTCTGGTTTTGAAGAATATTTTTTGGGAGACAGGAACTACTTAAAAAAAGTAAGCCCTGTCTTATACAGAAAAATAAAGGAAATATTAAAAGATGATTAAAATTATTAGTTGCACTAAGAATGAAGAAGGAAAAATCGAAGTAGTATTCCGCCTTAATCCATCTGAAGCAGTATATAAGAATCCCAAGCATAAGATGGTACCCATTATTCAAGAAAATGTAGACGTTAAACTAGGAGAGCTAATCGTTGGTACCGAAGTATGCAATAAGTCTGGCTTTCCAAATGAATATACTTTTATTTTTGAACAATTTGTAAGAAAACCAAAGAAAAAGGTTGACACAGAGGAGCCAAGTGTTAAGATAAGGAGGTCTAGGAAGACAGAAGTCACTGGAGGCTAATTGTCTGGCTATATCTCATTTTCTGAACTAAAAGATTGGAAATTCTGCCCGTACTATCGGAAGCTAACGAGAGATGATGGTCTAGCTGGCTTCAAGGGTAATGAGTTCACAACATTCGGCACAGCAATCCATTCAGCTTGTGAAAAGATGATGCTGAATGAAAACATTGTGCCTATTGATTTCTTTTTGAAAGAGTTTGATAAAGAAATCTCTAATCTAGATGATGATGTAGAAATTGATCTTTCACTAGTGGACCAGATGAAAGATCAAGCTTCTAACATTCTACCTTATGTTATGGATGCTGTGTCTAGAGAATTTGGTAACTATGAGGTTGTCTCTACTGAAGAAAAGCTTATGGTGCCAATTGAAGAGCAAAACTATGATTTTAAGGGATTCATCGATCTCGTCGTTAAGACAGAGGATGGGAAATACCATATTATCGACTGGAAAACATGTTCTTGGGGATGGGACGCGAAAAAGCGAAGCGATCCAATGGTCACTTATCAGTTGACTTTGTACAAGAAGTATTTTGCAATCAAGCATAATATTGAACCAGATAATATTGAAACTCATTTCATCTTGCTAAAGAGAACAGCGAAGAAAGATAATGTTGAGCTTGTGACGGTAACAAGTGGAGCCGTTAAAACAAGAAATGCAACTAATCTTTTAATTACGGCAATTAAGAACATTAAAAGTGGCAAATCTATGAAAAATAGGTTATCGTGTAGAAAATGCCAATTTTATAAAACTGAGCATTGCACTTAAGAGGGTTTAAATGGAAAAGAAGAAGATTTTGATCATTTCTGATCATCCGATGGCACCATCTGGTGTAGGAACACAGACAAAATATGTAATTGAGGCTTTACTGGCAACTGGTAGGTATAAAGTTGTTTGCCTAGGTGGTGCAATAAAGCATGATAGCTATCAGCCACAAAAGGTTGAAGGGTTCGGCGATGATTGGATCATACATCCAGTAAATGGTTATGGAAATCCACAAATTATTAGATCTGCGCTTTCAATGGAGAAGCCAGATCTTGTTTGGTTTATGACCGATCCAAGATTTTATGGATGGCTTTGGGATATGGAGAATGAGGTTAGATCTGTCGTCCCAATGCTCTATTATCATGTGTGGGATAATTTTCCTCCACCTATGTTTAATAGACAGTTTTATATGTCAACAGATGTAATTGCTTCTATTTCTAAGCTCACAAGAGATGTGGTTTCTGTTGTAGCACCAGAGGTAGAAAACGTTTATCTTCCACATGCAGTTGATTCATCAATTTTTAGAAAGATTGATGATTCTGACATTAGACAGTTTGCACTTGAGAACTATTCTGAGCACTATAAAGAAGATAGAGTTGTGTTTTTCTGGAATAATCGCAATGCTAGGAGAAAGCAGAGCGGCTCTCTTCTTTGGTGGTTTAATGAGTTCGCAGAAGAGGTCGGACCAGATAAGGTACAACTAATAATGCACACAGATCCAAAGGATCCAAATGGTCAAGATTTGGAAGCAATAATTAAGGATCTTGGAGCAGATGATGGGAGGATAATTCTCTCTACACAGAAGCTTCCATCTGAAATTCTTTCAATGCTTTATAACTTGGCTGATTGTACGATTAATATTTCAGATGCAGAAGGATTCGGTCTGGCAACACTAGAATCACTATCTTGTGAGACACCTATTATTGTCAACCTTACGGGAGGGCTACAAGAGCAGGTGTGTGATGGGGTCAATTATTTTGGAATCGGTATTGAGCCCTGCTCACGCTCGATCATCGGATCTCAGCAAGTTCCTTACATTTACGAAGATCGGATTAGCAAGGAGGATTTTATCCAAGCCCTTAGGACAATGTATAATATTCCGAAGCACGAGCGTCAGCGTCTTGGAAAACTTGGTAGAGAGCACGTAACTAAGAACTATAATTTTGAAAACTTTAATACTGCTTGGGTTGAACTTATAGACCGTGTTATAGAAGAGAGAGGCTCTTGGGATAGTAGAAAATCATATGATCGTTGGGTATTCAAGGAGGTAGCATGAGACAGAAAATTTTAGTTAAGGGTCCAGTCCTTACGCAATCTGGTTATGGAGAGCAGGCTCGCTTTGCTGTTCGTGCCCTTCGTGCATATGAGGATCAGTTCGATATCTACATTGTCCCAACAACTTGGGGACAGACCGGCTGGATCACAAAAGATACAGAAGAAAAAAGGTGGCTAGACTTTATCATTAATAAAACTAACCATGCTTTGCAAAATAGGGTGCAATTTGATGTATCCTTGCAGATTACTATTCCAAATGAGTGGGATCGCCTAGCTCCGGTTAACATTGGCTATACAGCCGGTATTGAGAGTGATAAAATTGATCCTGTTTGGATTGAAAAATCAAAGATCATGGACAAGATTATTGTTGTGTCAAATCATGCAAAGCATGGTTTCGATAAAACTGTGTGGAGAGGTGCGGACCAGAATGGAAACGAAATTGTTCTCAAGAATGAAGTTCCGGTCGAGACTGTAAATTATTCTGTCCGCAAGTGGGAACCAGCTGATATAGGCCTTAACATTGACACTAAATTTAACTTTTTAGCCATGGCTCAGTGGGGTCCAAGAAAGAATCTAATTAATACAGTTAATTGGTTTTTAGAAGAGTGCTACGATAAGGAAGTTGGCCTTGTTCTCAAGACTAGTGTAAGAAAGAATAATGTAGCAGATAGGATCGAAACCGAAAAAAGAATCAAGTCTTTGTTGGACAAGCATCCAGATAGAAAATGTAAGGTCTATCTTCTACATGGTGATTTAACAGAAGAAGAGTTAGCCGCTGTTTATACTCATCCAAAAATTAAGTGTCTGGTTACGCTTACACATGGTGAAGGCTTTGGTTTGCCAATTTTCGAGGCAGCATGTCATGGACTTCCAATTATTGCGCCCGATTGGAGCGGTCAGTGTGATTTCTTGTATATGCCTGTAAAGACAGGAGGAGTCGTAAGGAACAAGGCAATGTTCTCGAAAGTTTCTTATACAATTGCTCCAATCCAAGATTTTGCAAAGTGGGAAGGAGTATTACATCCACATTCAAACTGGTGCTATCCTGAGCCGGCTAGCTACAAGAAGCAGCTTAGAGAGATGATTACAAACCACAAGAAGCACAAGAAGACAGCATTAAAGCTACAAAGCTACATTCTAGAAGAATTCTCTTCGGATAATCAATATGAAAAGTTTTCAAAAGCAATCCTAGATGTTATTGGCGGCGTAGAAGAGCAAAACGTGGTCAAGGTGTTTGCATGAAGATAGCGTTCTTATCTGACTTTTTCTTATCAGATGGAATTGTCGGTGGTGCAGAGATTGTAAATGATTGCCTAGTTCGTCAGCTTCGTAATAGGGGCTTTTCTGTTGATGAAAGACGTAGTTCTGACACTATAAACTTTTCTTCGTATGATTTCTTTATTGTGTCAAACTTTGTGAGCATGTCGGAAGAGACTAAAGCTTCTCTTTATGATAAGCCTTACGTTATTTATGAGCATGATCACAAGTATTTAAGAAACAGAAATCCTTCGGTGTTCAAAAATTTTAAGGCACCTAAAGAGATGCTAATTAACGAAAAGTTCTATCGTTCTGCAATATCCATTTTTTGTCAATCAACCTTGCATGAAGAAGTTGTTAGAAAGAACCTATCAATAAGAAATACTGTAAATGCTGGATGCAGCTTATGGTCAGAAGAGCATTTCAATATTCTGAGAGCGAACCAAAATAATGAAAAAAATGGTCTTTGTGCTGTTTTGGATTCTCCCAATCCGATCAAAGGTACAAGAAAGGCAGAGAAGTATTGTTTAGATAACGGTATTCAGTACGAGAAAGTGCCGTTCACAGACTTTAAGACATTTATTCAGAACATTTCAAGATACGAGAAGCTTGTCTTCTTCCCAGAGACTTTGGAAACGTTCTGTAGGGTCGTCACAGAGGCTCGTATGGTAGGCTGTGGGCTCATTACGAACGATTTGAATGGTTGTACTCATGAAGAGTGGTTCGGGCGCTATAAGGGCCAAGAATTGCTTGATTTTATTTCTGGCAAACAGGATGAGGTTGTAGATAAGCTTGTTGATGTAATAAATGGAAAGAGCGAGCAAAGAGAACCAGAGGATATCACAGTAATATTAAATTGTTATCGTAGACCATATAATCTAAGAATGCAGATTGAGTCCCTTAGGGCGCAAACAAGGCCACCAAAGCAGATATGGCTTTGGGTCAATAAGCATGAAGATAATGAAGGCTTTTCTTTTGAAACATTGGGTTTAGATAGAATTTTTCATAATGACTATAATTGGAAATTCTATGGAAGATTTGCTGGTGCTCTTTTAGCAGATACCGAATATATTGCTATTTTTGATGATGATACGATCCCCGGTTCAAAGTGGTTCGATAACTGCTTGCAGACAATGGAAAAAAGTGAAGGTATCTTGGGCTCCGCTGGTGTTATTTTAGATGATAAGTATTATGTTCGTCACCAAAGATGTGGTTGGCCAACACAAAATAAGGAAACAACAGAGGTAGATCTTGTCGGTCATGCTTGGTTTTTTAAGCGAGACTGGCTGCAATATTTATGGCGTGAAAAGCCGCCAACTTGGGATAACGGAGAAGATATGCAATTTTCTTATGCGGCACAGAAGTATGGTGGAGTGAGAACTTACTGCCCGCCACACCCATCAGATGATCTTGAATTACATGGTTCGATCATGGGTAATGAACTTGGAATAGATGACAAGGCCACATCAAACAATAACGAAACTTCACATCAGCAATTTTTCTCTGAAAGGGATTTTTGTGTTCAAGAGTCGCTGCGAAAGGGATGGAAAACTGTAAATGGAGTAAAATTATGATTCTTATGGCGTTCGGAACTAGACCAGAATATATCAAAATTAAACCACTGTTAGAAAAGATGAAAGGTAAAATTCCTTTCAAGCTTCTTTTTACGGGCCAACATGTTGATCTTCTATCCAATGTTAGTGATCAAGATGTAATACAACTTCAAATCAAGGATGGACCTAACCGCCTTGATTCTATTGTGTCTTCAATCATGAATCAGGAGCACATTTTTGAAGGAATTGATGCTGTTCTTGTACAAGGAGACACAACATCAGTGTTCGCCATTGCACTAGCAGCGTTCCATCGTAAGATAAAAGTGATTCACCTAGAGGCTGGGCTTAGAACTTACGATAAGCAAAATCCATATCCAGAAGAATTCAATAGGCAAGCTGTCTCAAGAATAGCTGACATTCATTTGTGCCCAACTTCAGATTCTGCTCATAATCTTGGTATGGAACTTGTTCGTGGTTCGGTTCATGTAGTTGGCAATACAGTCTTGGACAATTTAGTACACCTAAAGCCAACGAGAAATAATGTTGTAGTTATTACGATGCATCGTCGGGAGAATCATGACAAGATGGACCGATGGTTTACAGCTTTGGATGAAATAGCGAAAAGATATTCTGATAGATACCGTTTTGTTCTGCCGATTCATCCAAACCCAGATGTTCAGAGGCATAGACATTTGCTTGAAAATATAGAAGTTATTGACCCTGTTCCGTATGAGAGTTTTCTAGAGATGTTAGCCTCTTGTGCATACGTGATTACTGATAGTGGGGGTTTGCAAGAGGAAACTTCATTTCTTGGGAAAAGATCTATTGTCTGCAGGAAGACAACCGAGAGACCAGAGGGCTTAGGGGAATTCTCTGTGCTTTGCCATGAGCCGGAACATATGCTGTCTCTGTTCGAAAAGATGATTCATGCACCTCATCCTTCGGCAGAGTGTCCATACGGTGATGGCCAATCAGCAGATAGAATTGTTAACATTTTACTGGAAGAATTATGAAAGATTACCACAAAGAGTTTGATAAATTTCTAACAAAACTAAAGAACGGAGAGAATTTTGCTTTTGCAAGGTTTTCTGACGGAGAGCTTTTTATTTTGAGAAACGAGACTGTTATCTTGGCAGAGAATCACTTTGTTACTGGTACTCGCAAAGGGGCAGGGACTTATCCGAAAGAAGAGCAAAAAGAATTTATTCCAGAAAAGCACGGGTTTTTTCAGCAAAAGCTTGTTGAGTGCTTTCAACATAAGATGCCAGAATATTACAAGGGGATCTGCTGCAGAAACGACGTTGGAGAAGAAGCTTTCTTTTGGCAAAAAAGATTGAATGGTGGAGACAAAGACCTAACTTTTGCAAATCTATTGATCAATAGAAACTATAGACGTTTTGTAGAAGAGCTAGTTCCGATACTTGCTAAAAGAGACGTTATATACGTTGTTAATGAGGCGGCAAACTTAGAGGGCTTACCTTTTAAGGTAAAGAAAGACTTTAGAATCGGCAGTAATTGTATGATCGATAATTACGATGTTATCGACCAAGTAAAAGAGTATATAAACGAAAATAACATCAGAGATCATGTGGTCCTATGCTCGGCAGCAAGTCTAAGCAATTTCATTATTCGTGATTGCTTTGAGGATAGCCCAAACAATACCTTTTTAGATATTGGTAGTTGCCTTAACCCATACCTTAATTTAGAGGGATGGAAGCACACTAGGGGATATTTGACTCATTATTGGCTTAAGAGTGGTAGCCCTTACGGCGAGCAGGTGGACATATGGTGACACAATATAAGCTTGTCCCAAACGAAGAAAAGTATTGGGAGTTTATTCGTAATCTAAGAAATGATTCAAGAGTGAAGAGGGGCTTTATAGAACAAAAACATATTCAAAAGCCAGAGCATTACTTTTTTATGGATTTGTATGGTGATAATTTTTATATTTGTCTTGACGGTAAAAATCCTGTAGGCTATATTGGAGTTATAAACGAAGATATAAGAGTTGCAACACACCCTGACCATCAAGGCAAAGGTATTGCAAAATTTATGGTTAATGAATTAATGAAAAATAATCCTGCTGCAATTGCAAAAGTTAAGATCGAGAATGAAGCTAGTTTAAAATTATTCGAAAGTTGCGGCTTTAAGAAAAAATATTACATTTTGGAGAGATGATGCTTCATAATCCTTATAAAGTTGTAAAAATGTTTGAAGAGGAGGTCGCTCACTACACTGGCGCTCCTTACGCTGTATCAGTAAACAGTTGCACGAATGCTTTGTTTTTGTGCTGCAAGTATTTTAATGTAGAAGATGTAACAATTCCAAAGAGAACTTATCTCTCGGTTCCTCAATCTATCATTCAAGCTGGAGGAACTGTAAAATTTGAAGATCTAAAATGGGAAGGGATTTATCAACTTAAGCCATATCCGATTTGGGATGCTGCCAAGCGTCTAACTTCCAACATGTATATACCCGGTACCCAGATGTGTCTTTCGTTCCATATCAAGAAACATCTTAAGATAGGCAAGGGAGGAATGATTCTTACCGATAACGAAGCTCTTGTTGATTGGGTTCGTGAAGCCAGATACGAAGGTCGCAGTGAAGGTGTGAGGTATCAAGAAGACGATATTGATTCAATGGGCTGGAATATGTATATGACACCAGAACAAGCTGTGAGAGGGTTGATGCTTATGCAGAACTACCCAGAGCACATGCCAGATATTCCAGAAGATCCTCCATATCGAGATCTTACTGAATTCAGTCTTTTTAAAGGAAAGTAGCAATGAACATTATATTTGATGAAAATAGAAATTTATTAATCCAAGATAATGGATATACATCCAAAATAGAAAATTTTATTATGGAAAAGTGGGGCTCATTTCTAGAACAGGATTTTAGAGGACAATGGGAGGGTGTTCAGAATGCTGAGTTGATGCTTGAAGAGAATCATGCAAGGCATAATAGCGACCCCGAATATCAGGAATTTATAATCGAGCCTATAAAAAGTAAGAAAGATTTTTGGAATGGCAAAAAGGCGCTCGATATAGGTTGCGGGGCGGGAAGAAATATTTATAATCTTTTATCTTCTGCTAATTTTTCCTCTGTTGATGGCTGCGACATTTCAGAGTCAAACGCAAAAATAGCAGAGGAATATGTAACAAAGACTTTTGATAAAACACGAGTTAAGACGTGGAGAAACAATGGGCTTAATTTGAGACCGGCTAAAGATAGCACTTACGATTTTGTAATGTCTCATATTGTATTTCAACATATTCCAAATTATTTAATTAGACTTTCCCTGCTAAATGACGTTTTTAGAGTCTTAAAACACGGAGGAATGACAGTTATTCATTACATGGACTTGGATGAGTCTGAGCCATATAACTCTATTTATCCGGGCAATAATCAGAGTTTAGTTTCTAAAAACTGTAGAGTAGAAAATGCAAATCTTCTAATCAACGATTTTTATGCTTTAGGTTTTAAAGATGTTAATTGTTTTGTTGGTGTAGACCCGTTTGCCAACAAGCCAAGCTATTATGTCAGGGCATTTAAAAGATGAAAATAGCTTTATGTTTATCTGGATATTTTGACTCTCTGAAAGATCTCGACTCCAAAGGAATTGATG
>Ga0099848_1000638_pt1 | contig 16330 bp, 17 predicted proteins | sample CB_VirMetaG_3_FD_78179 | JGI IMG/M metagenome (GOLD analysis project Ga0099848, IMG submission 78179) | Freshwater to marine saline gradient viral communities from Chesapeake Bay - CB_1508_1S Viral MetaG | ecosystem: Environmental > Aquatic > Marine > Coastal | place: USA: Chesapeake Bay...
AAATCCAAAACATCAATTTGCAGGATATGAAACAACAACTATTTAACATTTTACCAACTTGGTTAAAGTCTTTAAAGTATGCCGATAAAATTGCACACGCTATTTATGGCACTTTATTTTATTTATTATTAACTCTTTTTTTAGATAAAGAAATATCTTTTGCTTTAGTGTTTTTTTTAGCAGTATTAGTTGAATTTTACGACTTATATACAGATAAAGCTACTTCTGATGCTTACGATGTTTTTGCGACTATTACAATTCCTTTAATATTGATGTTGTTATGAGTAGAAAAGAAAAAATAGATTTATTCTTATCTAAATGGGTAAGTAGAAAATTATTAACTTTTGGTATAGCATCTATTGCTTTATTTACTGGAAGTATACAATCAAATGATTGGGTAATAGTAGCCACAGCTTACATATCTCTTCAAGGTGTAACTGATATTGTTGAACGTATTTATAAATCAAAAAACAATGTCATTTAACGATTTGAAACTATACGGACTTAACTCGCTAGCTATGGCTGTTAGTTTTTCTAACGTAGAAGCTACATTAAAAATACTGCTATTATGTGCATCTATTATTTATACAATTTTAAAAACAATTGAGCTTGTAAAGAGTAAAAAAAATGACAACAAAACAACTAATAGCTAAATATGGAAAACCAAATGTTACAGGTGATGGATACCTTGTAACAATACAACTTCCATATCCTATGAGGCTTGCTTGGGATACTGATACTAAAGTTTACAGAATGAGATGTCATAAACTTGTTGCTGATAAATTTTTATCTGTATTTAACGAGATACACAGGGTTTATGGTTATGATAAAATAGTTGAACTTGGTATTGATTTATTTGGAGGTTGCTTTAACTTTAGAAAAATGAGAGGAGGCAATAGTTGGAGTACTCACTCTTGGGGGGTGGCAATAGATTTACATCCTTCAAAGAATCAACTAAAAACACCTTGGTCTAAAGCGTTATTTAGCAAACCAGAATACAAAGAACTGCATGATATTTTTGAAAAACACGGATTCATTAATCTAGGCAAAACAAAAGGATACGATACTATGCATTGGCAGATTAAAGAATAACTTATGAAAAAGACAGCTTCAAATACTTCTACCAAGTTAGAGAAGAAAAAAATAAAAAGACCAGGAGTTCATTCAAAGAAAAGAACTTCTACTTTAAAAACTAGTAAAAACTATACAAAGACTTATAAAGGTCAAGGAAGATAATTATGGCAAGAATAAGTACATACTCTTTAGATGAAGAAGTTTCTGGAGGAGATAAATGGATAGGCAGTGACTCTGGATTTTACAATAAAACTAAGAATTTCACACCATTAAAGTTAGCTGATTATTTCAACTCTTCCGAGAAAATAGATTTATCAAACTCTTTAAGGTTTTGGTATCAAACATTAGACCCTTTAGAGGAAAGAAGTATTGGCACAATATCTTTTGAGGAAGAGGTTGGTGCATCTGTTCCTTTTTCTAGTGTATCAAGTTTTTTATTAAGTAAAAAAACCGAAGGAACTATATATATATATGATTTCTTTAATTCATTAATTGAGTCTAAGATATTACTACATAAAGCAGACACTATAAATACATATGCGATATATGAAGTTGTTGGCATAGAAGAATATGATGAAAACAGTGAATTTATAAAGGTTGATGTTTTATTTATAAGAGGTAATGGAGGTCTATTGGAGGATAAGTCATACCTGATTTCTGTAGTCGACTTTGCTTTAGAGGCAAGTTTGAATTGGGGTAACATTGAAGGTACATTATCAGACCAAACAGACTTACAAGATGCTTTAGATTTAAAAGCTAATATTGAAGATATACCAACTTTAACTTCGGAATTAACAAACGATTCAGGATTTATTACAAGTTTTACAGAAACAGACCCTATATTCCAAGCTTCAGAAGCAAGCCTTTTTGTGGCAGGAGATAAAGCTAATTTAGACAATCAAAGTGGTGTAAATAGTGGAGATGAAACGACTTTATCAATACAAACAAAACGCCCACTAAAAACAGTAAATGGAGAAAGTTTAGAAGGTAGTGGCAACATAACAGTAGGTTCAAGTATAACAAACACCTCTGAACTTATTAATGATGGAGCAGATGGCACTTCAACTTATGTAGAAACAGACGAGTTAGGAGCAGTTGCTTTTTCAAATGATTATAATGATTTAAACAATAAACCATCGGTAGCAACTCTTTTAAGAGAAGAATTTGTCTTTTCAGGTGGTCAAACTTTCACACTTGCAAATAATTACGCTCAAGTATATTCAGTAGAAGTACAAGGACAAGGAGCTTTGTCAACAAGTCAATATACTTTAGTTGCTCCAAATCAAGTTACAATTAATGACACTTTAGACGCAGGAGATTACGTAGTGATTATTTATTCAGATGCTTCAGCAGGAGTAGTGCCTTATTACACACAAGCACAAACTGATGCTTTACTATCTCAGCCTTACAAAACAATTTCTACCAACACAACCTTAGATAACACTTATCATAGTGCTACTGTTTGGGTTACTGCTACTTGTAACGTAACTATTCCGAGTGGTTTGCGTTCAGATTTTTATTGTAATATTAAAACTTTTGCTGGTGCTACTGCTACTTATCTTGTTAGTGGTACGGTTATCAATACTGAGAGCGATGGCGATGTACAAGCGCCAAGTACAATGATAAATATTTCTACATTTTCAACTAATAACTTTATACTTTCAGGAGGAGGTTTAAGCTAATGAGTGTTACAAGTTACATATTTGGAAGAAAATACGGGAGTGCATTATTAGATGGATTGGTTGCTTATTATGCATTAGAAAATAACGCAAATGATTTAAGTGGTAATGGTAATAATGGTATTTTATTAAATTCACCAACTTTCGTAGCTGGTAAAGTTAATAATGCTATGAATTGCGGAACTGATACTATTAGTAGAGGATTTGTAGTTATTGACAACGATGATTTTTCCTTTACGAATGGAACAACAGATGTGCCTTTCACTATATCAATGTGGGTTAATTTCAGTTCTATTTCTTCAATAGCTAATTTCTTAGCAAATAAAAGAAATGCAACAAGTGGCGGAGATGAGTGGCAATTTAATTATTCAACAGCTAATAATAGGTTGTTTTTTTGGAAATTTCAATTTAATAATAATGCTATATCTCAAAGGGTAGAGAGTTCTACTTCGCCATTTTCTTTGAATACTTGGTATCACATTTGTTATACAGATGACGGAAGTGGTTTAGTTGGAAGCGGAAAAATATATATAAATGGAGTAGATGATACAACCACTAATTCAAATATAGGTGGAACATATACAAGAATGAATAATGGAATTGCAAACAGTGGTTTTGGCTATGCTGTTTTTAATAATACCGAAACATTAAAACACAAGGGTTTATTAGATGAAATAGCAATTTGGAAAAATAGAGAATTAACACAAGATGAAGTAACAGAATTATACAACAAAGGGAACGCTGGTTTACCACTAATTTAATAGATATGGCAAAGATTAGAACAAAAGACAAAATCAATTGGGGCGGTTTTGACCCTTCAAAATTAAACCACGTAGAAGTGGAAATAAAAGAGGTTACTAAAACTTCTGAAAGCATAACCTTTTTGGTTAAAGATACAGTAATAGCTGAACACACTTACTTAGGAGAAAATGAAGAAACTTTAATTTCTGAATACCCTTTTCAAGTGATTAGAGAAAAACGATTTTCCGTACCTATGGAGTTATATAATCAATTATATTCAGAGGTCGAAAGTCAAATACCAGCTGAATTAACACCTTTTGAAAAAGAGAAACTACGCCCTAAATTGGCTTTACTATTTTATTTTAGTTCAGATACTTTAGAAAATGGACTTTGCGGTTATAATACTAACGCAACAGATTGGGAAATTGTTTATTAAAATATTATGGAAAGTACTAAAAAAATAAAGAAAGGACAAATAGAGGATTTTATTTCTGATTCTACTCAAACCGCATTAGACTTAAAACTTTCAAACAACCCAACAGACTACACAGACGCAACAACGCCTTTAGCTGGCACTGAAGTAGCTTTAGTAGAGCAAGGCGGTACATTTAAAAAAGTAGCGGTTAGTGAGTTTGGTGGTGGTGGTTCAACATTAGATATAACTTCTACTTTTCCGAACAGATTAGAATATAAGACCATTTTTGGAAGTATTCAAAACATAGGCGGTTACAGTAATTTGTCAATTGTTGGAACTCAATCGCAAGTAATTTCAGGAAGTACTGTTTTAAGAAAAATATTATCAAGTTCAACCCCTGGAGATATTGCATCAGTAAGACAAAGCGCAATACCTTTTATTTTACAAACCACTCCATTTTGGTTTGACCAAAGAATTGATGAATTAGATAGTGGTGTTGCTTCAGATAGCCGATGTTCTTATGGATTAGCTACAACAGCTTTAATGGGAAACATTGAGCCAAGCGCTTACGTTACAGCTTTATTGTCATTAGGTCACGAAAGTACAGATTCAAACTTTCAAATATTTTACAAAAATTCAACTTTTGGCGGTGCGTTAAACAAAATAGACTTAGGTGTTAATTTTCCAAAGAACTTAAACAAATCTTTTCATTTAAGATTTTACAGATTGCCAAATGAAACCACAATTAATTATTATGTAAAAAATATAACTGATGGCTTTGAAGCATCAGGGAGTTTTGAGTTTGTTGGCGCACCCCCATTTGGATTAACTCCTAACAATTGGCGTAATAACAACACAAGCGCAATACAAGTAGGTTTTGGTATTAACAGAATTATAACACGCATAGCAGATGTATAAGATTAGTAAACTAACTTATAAAATTTACGATAGTGATTTTATAGAAGTGCCACAAGATGATAGAGAGCAAAGTTTTTTAGATTTTTTGCAATGGCTCAATAATGGTGGTATAGTTGAAGAAATTGAAGCAACCTCTGAAGAAATTGCAGAACAAGAATTAGAACAACAAAAACTTCTAAAACAACAACAATACGAAGAACTACTACCAACAGATTGGTATGTTGTTAGATTTATGGAAATAGGAGTTGAAATTCCTGAAGAAATTTTAAAACAAAGACAAGAAATAAGAGATAAATATAAATAATTTATCACAAAATACACTTACGTTAATACATAAAAAAAGAAGTAAAAATGGCAAGAATTAAAACGTACGAAATAGATAATTTACTATCAGACTATGATAAAGTAATAGGTACTGACGCAGATTCATTCGACAAAACAAAAAACTACACATTACTTGACCTAAGAAACTACCTTATATCAGGATTGTCTCCAGAAGAAGGTGGTACATTGAGAATATCAGAGATAGAATATGAAGGAGAACTTTATTCAAATCCTGCTGAATTTGTAAATGCATTATCACCTACATTTGAGGTATTGAATTACAACCCTCTATTTGTAAAGTTTAATAGCCAGCAGTTCTTGTTAAAACTACAAGATGTTACGATAGGGGTTGGTCAAGATGAAGTTATTATGAGTGATTTTATTGAATTCCCTATATCTGTAGGACCTCAAGGTATTCAAGGTATTCAAGGTATTCAAGGTATACAAGGTATACAAGGAGAACAAGGACCTCAAGGTGTTCCAGGCACAGATGGTGAAACAATAATTGAAAACGGAAACACTACACTTGCAAATGGTTCAGGAACAGTAGCAGATCCTTATGTTATAGAAATTAAAAATTTACAAAAATCAATCACCTCATTTCCTTACACTTTATTAAACGAAGATGATAAATACACAATCTTCGTAGAAAATGGGGCTTCTAATGTTGTTATAAACGTGCCTGATGGATTAGTTAACAATTTTTCAGTAGTATTTATACAAATAGGTACAGGGGATTTATTGATACAATCTTCAGGAGCTGCCACATTATTATATCCATCTACAACATTGCAAAATATTGTTAAAGGTCAGTACTATTGGGCTATGGTTGAAAAAGAATTGACAACGAATACTTATTATTTATTAGGAAGTTTAAAACCAATATAATTATGCTTTGGAAATACAAAAAATGCTATCAAGAAACAACTGAGGAAGTTACGGTAGAACCTTCTGAAATATGCAAAAAAATCGTAGATATTTCAGGAGTTTATGAAGGAGGTATAGGCGATCCAACAACATCGCAGGTTAAGTATATATTATGTGGTGATAATACTAATACAGAAGTAATAGAAGAATTAAATACTGTAGATAACCCTCTTGTAATAAATAAATGTATTAAACCAAACAGTTTATTTGTAGGAGGAGTTAATATACTAAATGAAACCCCAACATCAATACCTTTTTGGACTGTAACTGCTGATTTTAATACCTGTAAATCAGTCTCTATATCAATTGAGTCTGGAGTAATAAGTTCAGAAAGCAGTGTGGATTCTACAGGTGTTTGTGGTTTTGAATTAAATAGCGTAGTTTGGTATCAAAATGACGTAGCAGGAGTTTTGAATACAGGTTCTTTAGTGTTTCAAAATAGCACAGGAACTATACCTTTTGATGGTGCTAATGAATTTTACAGAGTAAAAGCGACAGCTAGTTCAGATACATACTTTGCAAGAATAAATGCAGGTATAATTATAGAAATAGGAGTTTGTTAAATATAAGACTATGAAGTTAAAAAATGAATTGTTGTACTTTATATCTGGAGTATTAGTATGTTTACTATTCTTCAAGTCTTGTAATAAGACAGAAACACCTAAAGTCAAGGTGGTCACAAAAACAAAAGTTGTAAAAGTTACTGATACATTAAGACCAAAAGATAAAATTGTTACAAAATACAAGGATGTGTATATAAGAAAAACAGATACCACTGTGGTTTATGTTACAGAGAAAGACTCTTCAGTAATACAAGCTAGACTATACGAACAACCTATAATTGGAAAAAGAAGTTCAGGTTTAGCAAAGATAACAACAACAGGAGATTTATTAGATTTTTCTGCTATAATAGAGTGTCAAGATAGTATAAAGGAAACTACAATAACTAAATACAAAAACAAAAGTCAATTATTTTTATCTCCATCATACAATACAAACAACCAAATAAATTTAGGTGTTGATTGGAATATAAAGAATAAGGCATTAATAAAAGCAGGTGTTGGTTATGATATTAATAACACGTCACCTTATTTATCTGTTGGTGTAGGAATACCTATATTTTAAGTATCTTTGCACATTAAATCAAATTTAATATGAATTTAGTTAGAAAAATAACAATTAAGATAGATAAAGACAATGTTATGCATTACCAAGTAGGCAGTAAGGTCTTTGGTGGTGCTAGAGTCGTATCAGATATTATTAAAGAAGGAAAGTTCTTTGACATCTATGTAAGAGAAGCAGATAGCGAAATCAAAATGATATGGAAATCTTTTAATATTGATTCCGTAGTACATATTGAATACGAAACTGATTTATAAGATATGAAAAGTCCACATTATTTTATTGTAAGACCTCTTAATTCTGAGAGGTATTCTAATTTGAATAAAGATGGTTTGATTTTAAATACATCTGTAGAGGACCATAATTTTACACAAAGATTAGCCGAAGTTGTATCATTACCTATTGGTTATGAAGGAGATGTTGAAGTTGGTGATAGTATTGTAGTACACCATAATACATTTAGAATTCAGTACAATAATCAAGGTGTTCCATTGGAAAGTAAATACCACATTGAAGACGATTTATTTTATGTTGAAATACCATTAGCTTATATGGTAGAAAAGAAAGATACCAAAGAGAAGATTGCGCTTCCACCTTATTGTTTTGTACAACAATCATTTATTAAGGACAAGTGGGAAGGATTAATTCCAGAAACTCAATTTGGTATTCTAAGATATAAGAACAAGAATATGGTAGATTTTAATGCAGGAGATAAAGTTGGAATGAAGGAGGATTCTGAATATGAATTTAATGTATTTGGAGAGAGTCTTTATATGATTAACCAAAATAGAATACTATTTACATTATGAGAGGATTAAGTAAGGATATAGAAATTGCTGTAGATACCGTAATCGAAGGATTGGAGTATGAAACCGATATGTCCTTAGTTGATGCTGACAAGGTAAAAACAATTGTTAAAGCAAAGGTTGATTCATTTAAGTATGGTAAGGATTTACTTCTTAGGTGGCAGAATAGCAATAACGCTCCAAATGAAGCTACTTTAAAGAAGTATGTAAAAAGACTAATCAAGGCAGGAGATATTGCCTTAGAAGTCCTTAGAAAGGCTTTAAGGACTAAAATTGATTATGATGACTTAGATCCTTCTAAACATCACCTTGCTATTTCAGTAAAACCATCAATTCATCAAGCTATCATAGAGATAGACTCAGCCTTAATTGAATTAAGAATGCAGTTAGATGCAGATAATATCAATTTAAAGGAAAATGAATTTAAGAGAGGGTATCCAGAGAAATTTGCTTCAGGTGAATTCTTACCAGCCAAAGACTACTATAAGGAATGGTATGATAAAGAAAATGACGCTATAATATTAGATCCAAAGGGAACTAGAGGGGAAATGATAAAGGTAGGTGACCTTAATGTTATTTTACCTAAAGTTCCAATGAAGAAGCATATATTATTTAGTGATTTAAAGAAGGAAGACCAATATTGGAGAAGGATTTATGAACCAAGTGGTTTGTCTCAAGATACAGCAGAGGCTTATACAGAATACATTGTAGAGGAATTCAGAAGAAGAAGAGAGGGTGTTTGGTTTATGAATAATGGTAAGCCTGAATATTTAACAGGAACTCATTACTTTGCATTGCAATGGATTAAAATGGAAGACTCTGGAGGTTATATGGACTTCAGATATGCTCAAAGAGATATGTTTTACTTTACACAAGCTTGTATAGTAGATACACGGTGTCTTGGAGAATTATTTGTTAAGTCAAGACGTACAGGTTATACATATCAAATTATATGTCAACTACTTAATGACGCGACTTCTGTATCAAATGCAAGACTTGGGATAACATCTAAATCTAATGATGATGCTGAAAAGGCGTTTTCAAAGTTGAGCTATGGTTTTTTAAATTTACCTTTTTTCTTTAAACCTGTTGTTAAGGGTGTTGAAGATTCTAAGAAGTTCTTGGAGTTTGCAAAACCATCAGATAGAACAAAGACAGGGAAGAAAAAGAAAGATACAAATACAGACGATTACTTAAATACTTTAATTGACTTTTTACCTACAAAGAATGATTCTTATGATGGACAGAAGATGTTTAGGTATTTAGCTGATGAGGCATCAAAATGGACCAAACCTGCAAACTTTGAAAAACACTGGGGTCAAGTATCCCCTACATTTGATACAGGAGGTAGGATTGTAGGTAAGGCGTTTGTAGGTTCTACTGTTGCAGCAATGAAGGATGGTGGAGAAGAGTACTTTGAGTTATACAAGTCTTCTATGGTTAAGAAAAGAAATAAGATTACAGGTCGTACCCCTTCAGGATTATATACATACTTTTTACCTGCTCACAAGAATATGGAGGAATACACTGATAAGTATGGTGTATGTCACGAAGTAGTTGAAAAAGGAAATGGTTTTTATAATGCTCAAGGCATATGGATAACAATTGGTTCGATTCAATTCTTAGAAGCTAAAAGATTAAGTAAAAAGAAGGAAAGCGATATTGCATACAACGAAGAGTTAAGAGCATTCCCTATGACTATAGAAGAGGCATTCAGAGATGAAATGTTACAATCTACATTTAACCTTGAAAAAATATTATCACAAATAAAGATAAATGACGACCACGAGGTAGAAAGAAAATTAGTTAGAGGTAATTTCCAATGGAAAGATGGGGTGCAAGATACAATTGTAGAATGGTATCCTAATGAAAAAGGTAGATTTTTAGTTAGTTGGATACCGTCAGAGGAAATGAGGAATAAGTTTCAGTGGAAGAACTCATACGGAGACCATTCAAGACACCCATTAAATGAAGATATTGGTGCTTTTGGTTGTGACCCTTATGATATTTCAACTACTGTAGATGGTGTTAGAAAAGATGGTTCATATAGCGAAGAAGGAAGTAGAGGTTCTAAGGGAGCTTTACACGGACTTACAGGATTATCCTTTTCAGATGCGCCTAATAACACATTCTTTCTGGAGTATGTATCAAGACCAAGGACAGCAGAGATGTTCTTTGAAGATGTGTTAATGGCTTGTGTATTTTATGGTATGCCTATATTAATTGAGAATAATAAACAGAGGTTGTTGTATCACTTTAAGAATAGAGGTTACAGAGGGTTTTCTATTACAAGACCAGACAAGGTTGAGAATAGATTATCACCTACAGAGAAAGAGCTTGGAGGGATACCTAACTCGTCTGAAGATGTTAAACAGATGCACGCTGCCGCTATAGAATCTTACATAGAGAAATACGTTGGAGAAAATGAAGATGGAGATATATCAATGAATATGCCTTTCAATTTTACGTTAAATGATTGGAAAAAATTTGATATAAACAATAGAACAAAACACGATGCTGCTATTAGTTCTGGATTAGCTATTATGGCTGTAAACAGAAAGATGTATCAACCGAGAAAGAAAGAAGTAAAAGATATTACTATAAACCTAAGACTATATAATAATTAATTATGATTAAAAAGAAAACAGAAGGTGTTTCTATTACCTACAGAAGCTTTCCTCAACAAAATGTACCTTTTGAGGTTCAATCGAGTACAGATTATGGTTTACAAGTAGGTGAGGCAATTCAATATGAATGGTTTTCAAGAAGTGCAAGAAGCTGTAAGTATTTCGAGCAAAGAGATGAATTTCACAACAGAAGAATGTATGCTAATGGAACTCAAGGACTTGCTAAATACAAGGAGAAGTTTGCAGTAAATGGAGATATGTCTTACTTGAATTTAGATTGGAAGGTTATACCTGTAGTACCAAAATATGTAGATATTTTAGCTAATGGTATGGCTCAAAGAGAGTTTCAAATAAAAGCTACTTCAGTAGACCCTACATCTATAAAAGAAAGGGCTGATAAGAAAAGAGCATTAGAGAGAGATATGGTCGGTAAGGATATGGCTATTGATATTAAGAATAAATTAGGCATAGATGTTACATCTGTTCCGATTGATAAGATTCCTGGTTCAAAAGAGGAGTTAGATATTCAAATGGAATTAGAGTATAAACCACCAATTGAAATAGCTCAAGAAGTATCCATAGAGTCTATATTTAAGTTCAATGATTACGATAAAACCATAAGGAGAAAAGTAGAAAAAGATTTAATTGAAGTAGGGGTAGGTTTCGCTAAACATAGGTTTACACCTACAGATGGTGTTAAATTAGAGTATGTAGATCCTGCAAATCTAATATGGTCTTACACAGAAGACCCTTATTTTCAAGATTGTTTTTACTTTGGAGAATATAAAAATGTAAATTTATCAGAGGTTTATAAGGAATATCCAAACCTAACTAATGAACAAAAACAAAGATTACAGAGCATATCTAATTCTTGGAATAATTATTATGAATTAAATTACGATAGCCAAAATACAGACGTATTAGATGGTAAAATAGGTTTGCTATATTTTAATTATAAAACTTCAAGAGAGAGGGTTTGGAAAAAGAAAAAAAACTCAAAGGGTGGATTAAAGGTAATACCAAAAAGTAATGACTTTGTGTATAAAGGAACAGGAGATGCTGACTTTGAAAAACTAACTAAAATTGAAGAAGTTTGGTTTGAAGGGGTATTGGTATTAGGTACAAGTATTATGCTGCAATGGGAAGTTGTAAAGAATATGGTTAAGAGCAAATCTAATCTAAATAAAGTACTTCCAAATTACATTGGTGTAGCACCTAAAATGTATAGAGGTTACATTGATTCAACTGTAAATAGAATGATACCTTTTGCTGATGACATTCAAATGTCTTGGTTAAAACTACAACAAATAAAACAAAGGGTAGTTCCTGATGGTCAATATATTGATGTAGATGGTTTAGTTGGTATTAAACTAGGTAACGGAAACAAATATACCGTAGAAGACGCATTAAATATGTACTTCCAAACTGGTTCTGTTATTGGTAGGAGTTCTAATGTTGGAGGAGAATTTAATAACGCTAAAGTTCCAATTCAAGAAATTAGACATTCTTCAGGTCAAGATAAGATTAATTCGTTGTGGAACTCAATTCAGATATCTATGGATATGATTGCATCTGTAACAGGTATTAATCAAGCAATTGACGCTAGTAATCCAGATAAAAATAGTTTAGTTGGTATTCAAAAAATGGCGGCTTACTCGTCAAATGTAGCAACAAGACACATATTAGAAGGTAGTATGTTTGTAACTAGAGAATTAGCTAAATGTATAGCTATTAGAGTTTCTGATATATTGGAGTACTCTGAAATGAAAGATGACTTAATTAATAAAATATCATCAAACAATGTTGATGTCTTAAAAACCATTAAAGATTCTTATTTACACGACTTTGCTATTAATATAGATTTAGTTCCAGATGAAGAAGAAAGAGCTAAATTGGAAGCAGATATTTCTTTAGAGATACAACAAGGTAATCTTGGTGTTGAAGATAAGTATGCTATTTTAGGTATTAAGAATATGAAATTGGCAGGTAAATACCTTGCAGTAAGAAAAGATAAGAAGATGAAGGAAAGACAAGAGTCTGAAATGCAAAAAATGCAAGCTCAAACCCAATCTAATATTCAATCTGCACAAGCGGCTTCAGAAAGTAAGGCTCAATTAATTCAATTAGAGGGGCAATCTAAAGCAATGGTGGAACAGACAAGAGTTCAAGCTGAAATGGAAAAAATGCAAATGGAGGCTCAATTAAAATTACAATTGATGGAAAGAGAGTTTCAATACCAAATGCAAATAAAAGGCGTTGAAGTTGAAGGTATGAAGAGCAAAGAAACTATGAAGGAAGATAGAAAAGACGAGAGAACTAAGTTACAAGCTACACAACAATCTAAGATGATTGAGCAACGTAAAAAAGATATGTCATCTATAAATTTCGAGAGTAGTGAAGATTCCCTTGATTCGTTTTCGTTAGGACAATTTGAACCTCGTTAATTTATACCTTAATATTTCGTAATTTTGCAAAAAATTTTAATCTAATCTAAATAAAGTATGAAGTTCAAATTAGAAGGCTCTGAATGGAGTCAAGAAGATAATGGTAGTGTTCAAGAAAATGATGTGATCATTGACAATGAACAAGTTACCGAAGTGAACGAACAAGTAACCGAACAAGTTACAGATGCTGTTACAACAGAAGATAATGTTCTTAAATTTAATAGTGAAGATGAAGTTCTTGAATTTATCAAGTCTAAAGAGGATTTATACTCTAAGGTAGCGTCTAAGTCTGAGGAGAAGGAATTACCTTCAGACATTAAGAAGTATTTAGAGTTTAAAGAAGAAACAGGTAGAGGCTATGAAGACTTTATTAACTATCAAAAGGATTACTCAAGTTTAAGTAATGATGAACTCGTAAAGATGTACATTAAGGAAAACAACCCTGAGTTTGACGATATAGATATTAATGAAGAATTTGCAGAAGCATTTGCTTATGACTCAGACTATGACGATGAAAGAACTATCAATAAAAAAAATCGTGCTTTAAAGAAGGCTCACAAAGAAGCTTTAGATTACTTTGAAAAACAAAAGGAAAAATGGAACATACCATTGGAGGTTACTAATAGTAATGTTATTCCTGAAGATTACAAAGTAGCTAAGGAAACTTTAGAGGCTCTTAAATCACAAGAAGAAGTTTCTAAAAAACACGGAGAATACTTTTTGCAAAAGACAGATGAGTTATTTTCAAATGAGTTCAAAGGTTTTGAATTTAAAATTGGAGATGATGTAATTGTCCAAAAACCAAATAGTATTGAATCTGTAAGGGAAACACAAAAAAATGTTACGAACTTCTTTAGTAAGTTCTTAGATGAGAATGGTTTAATTAAAGATGCTGAAGGTTATCACAAAGCCCTTTATGTCGCAATGAATTATGAGTCTGTCTTAAAAAATATTTACGAGACAGCTTATGCAAAAGCAATAGAGAGTGAAGTGAAAAGTAGTAAAAACATAGATATGTCTATGAGACCAGCACCGCAAACTATATCGTCTGGCACAAAGTTTAAATTATTATAAAAATTAACAAAAAACAAAAATTATGGCATTATTAGCTAATCCAGGAATTAAATTAACTCCTACTGCGACAAAAGAAATTTTGTCTTCAAACTACTTAGATGCGTCTGATTTCGACTTTACAAATCAGTTCCTTCCTGAGTTATACGAGAAAGAATTTGCTCGTTATGGTAATCAATCATTAAAAGGATTCTTAGAGAGAATGGGTCAAGAGATGCCTATTCAGTCTGACTTAATTAAATGGTCTGAAGAAGGTCGTTTAAGACCAGTTGCTACTGCGGTTGCTCGTGCGGCTAACGTATTCTCTTTAGCTGGACACCCTTTCCGTAAAAACGATACTGTTATCATTGTTGATGGAGCAGGTGTTGAGAAAAAAGGTATTGTTTCTGCTGTAGACCCTGCTGGAACAGATTTTACTGTATTGCCAGTTGAGGCTGCTGGATGGGGAACTTTAGCTACTACAGGAATCTCTATGTTCACTTACTCTAATGAGTACAGAAAAGGAACTAATGGTAGAGAAGAGTCTTTAGAGGCACAACCAGACATCTTCGAAAACAAACCAATCATCATCAAAGAGTTAGACGAAGTTAATGGTTCTGATATGGCTCAAGTTGGTTGGATTGAAGTTGAAGGAGAAAATGGAATGGGGTACTTATGGTACTTAAAATCAAGAGCGCAATCTCGTCAAAGATTTGATGACTACTTAGAAATGGGTATGGTAGAGGGTGTTTCTTTCGAAAGTGGTTCTGCTGCTGCTACTGCTGGATTTACAGGAACTGAAGGTTTCTTCGAAGCTGTTGAACAAGGAAATATTTTCTCAGGTGTTATCTCTACTTTAGCTGATGTTGACGAAGTATTAGCTAGATTAAACCGTCAAGGTGCAATCTCTGAGTACATTATGATGAATGACTTCGAACAAGACAGAGAGTTAGATTATATGTTAGCTGCTCAAAATTCTTATGGTGTAGGTGGTACTTCTTACGGTGCTTTCAACAACAGTGAGGATATGGCTTTAAACTTAGGATTCACAGGATTCAAAGTTGCAGGTTTCGAAATCTACAAGTCTCAATGGAAATACTTAGATGACCCAACTGCTCGTGGTTTATTTGAAGGTAACAACGCTATCAATGGTGTTCTGTGTCCTTCTGGAACTAAAACTGTACGTGATGAAGTATTAGGAGCTAACGCTACTTTACCATTCTTACACGTTAAATACCGTAAATCTGCAACTGAAGACAGACGTTACAAAGTATGGTCTACAGGTTCAGCAGGTGGAGCTAACAACTCTGACTTAGATGCTAACCAATTACATATGTTATCTGAAAGAGCATTATGTACAATGGGTAGAAACAATTTCGTTTTAGTTAAAGGCTAAAAATTTGTAAGAATTTACATAAATATAAAGAGGGATTAATTTCCCTCTTTTTTATTTGTACCTTTGCAAAATAAATCAAATTTAATTAATTATGGCTAAACAGCAACAAGAAGTAGCTAAGGATAGAACATACATCCTTACTAAGAAAAATCCACCTATGCAATTGTTTTTAAGAAACAGGCATAAAAAAGGTTCTCCATTACAATACTTTGATGAAAAGGAGAATGTGTTAAAATCATTACGTTATGCTACAAATCAAAAATCTATCTTTGAAGACGAGCAAACAGGAGACGTAATCTTAGGTTCAATTATCTTTAACAATGGCAAATTAACCGTTCCTAAAACAAATCCTCAGTTACAAAAGTTCTTAGATATTACACCTGATAATGGAGTGGTATTTGAGGAATTTAAACCAGACGCTATTGCAGAGAAGCAAATTAGTGCATTAGAACTTGAAATGGAGGCATTACAAGTAGCTATGGAGTTAAAACCTGCTGAAATGGAAAGTATTGCATTGACGGTATTTGGTTCAGGAGTATTAACTAAAAAGACAGCAGAAATCAAAAGAGATTTATTTGTGTATGCAAAAGAAGATCCAGAAAGTTTCTTAGAGTTAGCTAAAGACGACTTAACTAAATTAAAGGGTATTGCTGTTAGAGCAGAGTCTTTAAATTTATGTCAGTACAAGTCAAATGCTTTCTATAATAACGATACATTATTATGTAAAGTTCCGTTTGATGAAACAGACAAGTACAATACCATTGCAAGTTGGATGAGTTCAACTACAGAAGGTAAGGCTTTCTTAAA
>Ga0099848_1000639_pt1 | contig 16326 bp, 9 predicted proteins | sample CB_VirMetaG_3_FD_78179 | JGI IMG/M metagenome (GOLD analysis project Ga0099848, IMG submission 78179) | Freshwater to marine saline gradient viral communities from Chesapeake Bay - CB_1508_1S Viral MetaG | ecosystem: Environmental > Aquatic > Marine > Coastal | place: USA: Chesapeake Bay...
AACCATGTAATTGGGACCTACGAAGGTGCAACTCTAAAAGGAGAAGCATTATTTCTTCCCAAAGCACTAGAGGCAGTGAGTGGGACAGGAACTACTGTAACCATAAGAAGGGTATTCAATCAAGCTCCTGTACTCACTAATATACCTTTTGCTGATTTAGGTCAATCAAATGGAACAGCTTGGGGAGCTAATCAATCAGCTACCGTCATTGCATTAAATACATTCTTTAATACTCCAATATATACTGCGGGAGCAGGAACTATTACTTCTGTTAATGGAGATACAGGTCCAGCAGTAGTTTTACATGGAGGACAAATTAATAAAAACAATAATGCTGGGAATGGAACTATAGCTAATGCTTTTATTACTGTAGAAAGTAGTATTACGGCATTAGACACTGCTGTAGCAGAATTATTTACAATAGTTGGGAAGAGAACTGGAACAACTGAACTTAAAGATACTGCTGGAGCTGCTCAATTAGAAATAACATCTGATAGCACAAAAGTAAATAATGTATTACTTTTGAATCCGCAAAATACTGCTCCAGTAAATCCTCCTACAGGGGGGATGTATATGAATAATACTGGGGATCTATTTATATCGAAATAATAACAATTAAAAATAACTTTTAAAACTTAGAAAAATGGGTACTTGGAAAAGAGTCTTAACAACGGCAGACGTATCAACTAATACAACTAATCCAAAAATTGTTGATGGAGATGCAGGTTTAGTAACTGGTGATCAGGTATATGATTGGGTAAGCGCCAATTTTGGTAGTGGATCTGGAGATATTACTGAAGTTGTTGCTGGTACAGGTTTAACTGGAGGTGCAGCAAGTGGATCTGCAACACTTTCAATTGATTATGCTGGAACAAATAACTTTATAGATGTAGCTACTGACTTAGAGGGAACTGCAATTGATGCTGGAGATACTATTGTATACCACGACGCTACAGATAACAATGTAAAAAAAGGATTTGTTTCAAATCTTCCCTTTACAAATAATACGGGTACTGTAACTTCAGTAGCAACTGCAGGAACAGTATCAGGTATTACATTAACTGGAGGTACAATTACAACTTCAGGAACTATTACATTGGGAGGATCTATTAGTGGATTAACAACTTCTAATTTATCAGGCACTGCTGGTATTACTAACGGACAATTAGCCAACTCCTCAATTACCATTGGAGATAGTACAATATCTTTGGGGGGAACAGATACTACACTTACTGGATTAACAGATATTGATTTAACATCTGGAAGTAAAACTATCTTTGATGGTGTTGGGGCAAATACATTAACTATTGGAGCATCAACTACTACCGTTACTATTGCTGGTAATTTAACTGTTAGTGGGATAACTACAACTATAGATAGCACCACAGTTAATGTCGCAGATAAGCTTATTACTTTAGCAAATACTGGATCCCCAACAACTACTACTGGTAGTGGGGGTGGTATTCAAATTGAAACTTCAGCTACAGAAGCAGAGTGGCCTGAATTAATTTGGACAAATGGGGGTAAATTAACTGGTTGGTCATTATCTAATCATACTGCAACTGCTAGTACTTTATACCCAGTAGCAGTTATGGAGTTTAGTGGATCTACAGCTCCAACAACAGGAGATGCTGCAGGTGTAGGAAGTTTTTACTTTGTAGAATCTTCAGGAGCTTTGTATATTCGCACAGCGTAATAGATAAATAAAATGGCTCTCTTAACCAAACACGTAGCAAAGCAGACAACTGAAAAAGATTTAACAGGACAAGAGTTAACCTTCTTACTTAATTTAATTTCTAAAAGCACCTTTGAGGGTAGAGATGTTCTACTCTTAAATAGCATAGTAACTAAAATTACCGAAGAAATAAAAGCTCATGAAACTGGAACTCTCTGAAGTTATCTTCTTAAAAGAAGCTTTAAATCACGTAACAATTAAAGCTGCTTTAGCCCCACAAGTATCTAAACTTATTGATAAGTTAGATAAAGAAATAGAACGATTAGAAAAAACTCAATTGCCTGAATAATGGGAACTTGGAAGAAAGCAATACTAGAAGGAGATTCAGCACTGGTATCTAGTGGAGGTACTACTGGGCAAGTATTAGCTAAAAATTCCAATACCAATTATGATACAACTTGGGTTACTAAAAAAGTAACTCAAGTTACAAGTAAAACTGTTGCTACCGGAGCGTGGTCGTTGGTTTCGGGCTTCTACGAGGCAAGCATTTCGGATTCTGCTATTTTATCTACAAGTATAGTAGATGTTATTCCTGATAATGCAAGTGCTTCAGTAGCAGCAACTGCAGGAGTACTTCCAAGAACAGATAGTAGCACAGGATCTGTAAAGATCTATGCTACTTCAACTCCTGCTTCTACACTAACAGTAACCCTTAATATTTTAGATCTATAATGGCTGTAGGTAAGTTTCATAATCTTGCACAAGGAGCGGGTGGGGAAACAATAAGAAAACCATCTTCTAATAGCAACATTATAGCTGGCAATGTTGGCGGGGCTGCTCTTTATATGTATTTAGAATCAATTGATTCAAAGCAACAGCTTTTTGCTACAGCAGCAACTACTCCACATAATTTTACAAAAATTGTTTCAAATGTATTTGGTCAATATTGGGCTTTAGATACTGATAATAAATTATGGAGATTTTCTCCAACTGATAATGGCTTCTCAAGTTATTCTCTTGTAAGTTCTTGGACTCAATTTGGAACCGATACAGATTGGGAAGACATTTCAGCTGGATTGTATCATTTTATGGCAATTAAATCGGGAGAATTGTATGCAATGGGATACAATCCGTATGGTCAATGTGGATTTGGAAGTACTACATATTATACATCATTAACCCAAGTTGGAGCTGCAACAGATTGGGCAATGATCGAATGCGGAAATGACTTTAGTGTTGCAGTAAAAACGGATGGGACATTATATAGTTGTGGACGTAATTCTCAGGGCAGGACTGGTTTAGGTACTACATCTGGAAGTACATTGTCATTTACTCAAGTAGGATCTTATACTAATGTTTTAGCGGTTTCCTGTTGTGAAAATCAATTTTTATTTATAGAGGCTGCAAATGATACTGATGATCATGGGGCCGTTTATGGTACTGGATATAATGGAGCAAACTCTATGGGATTTGCTACTACAGGAACAAGAACCAGTCCAGCAATAACTACTATAACTACAGGTGCAACAAGTATAGGGGCTGGGGCAAATAGATCTATAGTTGTAAAAGATGGAGACTTGTATATGGCTGGGTACGATACGGGAATGATATATTGGACAAGTACAAGCAGTGGAAGCAAGATATCTGGTTTTGTTAAAGACAATAATACAGATGGTGATTTTGAAAAAGTATGGGGAGAAGGAACTTCTCAAAATACCTACCACGCTTTAGTTAAAAAGAATGGCAAACATTATTTGCTTGCACTTCCAAATCATGCTTATATGTTAAACAATCAGACTACAACACTAATTGGATCTCAAGCAACCGCTGTTGAAGATTGGAGTTTCTTTTCAGATAATTCCCTAACAGTCAGTAATGTATATCTTGCATATAGTCCTGGAGGTAAAACATTATTTATTTCTTTAACATGAAATATTACGTTGAAATTTTCAGCAGTATTGAATTGACGGAAGAATGGGAAGATGAAAACTGCCCCTCTATGGGATTTTGCTTTATAGAAAGAAATCTTGAAGAATGCGTCATTTCAAATGACGGTCGTTTATATGCTACATATGAATCTTTTCACGTAGGGGATACAGATATTTTTACCTATACCTATATAATGGAAGACGGCTCTATTCAAACAGTAAATTTATATTCAGGAGAATATGGGAAACGCCCATATAGTTTAGAATCAATATCTGAATCCATTGCAGAGCCAGAATATTTTAGTAGAATGGCCCAATTACAACCTACAACAGTTAATAATAATGAATAAATTCATTAGGGGGATGTACAAAGACTCTGAGAGAGTCGATCAGATTGAGGGCACTTATAGAGATGCTCTCAATTTGAATTTGTACGTATCTAAAGGTGCATTAGTTAATGAGAGTGGGAATGCATTAGCCTACTCTAACTCTAATGAACTTGATGATTGGGAAGATATTATAGGTCAGTGTAATTTAGAAGATGGGAGGATTGTTATTTTCTATAACAAATCAAGTAAATCTGCTATTGGGATATTAAACCCAAAAACTAAACAGTTTAAAGAACTGTATGTAAATGCAGATTTAAACTTTCAACCTACACATACAATAGAAGCTATTGAGAAGATATCTAGTACAAAAGATATTCTAGTATACTTCACAGATAACTATATTGTTAGACGAACTGACCCTAGAACTTCTATCTCTTACATCTCTAAGCATAATCCCCCTAGAGTATTTAATATATCTAAGCAAGAAGCTCTTGTAGATGGGGGAGATGATGTTAGTGTATTGTATGATGCAGACAGAGCATACAATGTAGATAAACTAGATCTGTTTCTGAATACAGGTTTAATACCTAGATTCTTAGAAGCATATATTGAAGAAGGTGGGGGTGTAGTCTCTGGGACATACCACCTTGCATTGGCTTACGTAGATGAGGATGGGAATGAGACTAATTACATGACTACATCAAATGCAGTCTATTTAGTCACAGCTTCAGAAGATGCTGTCCCAACTGAAACTATTACTGGGGATCCTCAAGGATCTCAATCTAATAAGTCTATTAAATGGGAGATAGAAGTCCCATTGAATATTAACTACACACATATTCAACCCACAGTAATACAGAGATTTGGGGGTTTAAATCAAGAATCTAGTGAATTTGCATACAAACTAGAGAGACTTGAAATCCCGAAAGTAGAACCAGGATCTGCTACTATTGCAACAATGTATGTCTCTTATAGTGGATTAGAGACAGTTGCATCAGCTTCAGTTGCAGAAACTATTATTGATACTGTAAGATACGAAACTGCAAAGACTCTAACGCAGTTAGATAACCAGATGTATCTCTCTAACTTAGAAGCTAGAGGAGATATTGGGTATCAGAGATTTGCAAATGCAATTCAATTAAAAGCAGTAACAGAAACTGTAGAAAGATTTGATCCTAGATTCTTTGATGTAATTAGTATCAATAGAGGTAGTTCTAATTTTGGTGCATTATCTACATCCAATTCCTATGAACTAACAACATCTTTATCAGATTATCTGAATGTACAATCTAATACTTTAGATTACTTAACTGAAAGTCAAAAAAGATTTTTCTCTAGTAAAGTTAGAAAAGGATATAAGGACGTAAAAATGTCCTATAAATTAAAGTCTTTTAGACGTTCAGAAGTATATGCATTCTATATTTCATTTGTTCTAAAAGATGGGACAGAGACTTATGCATATCATATACCTGGAAGACCTCAAAAAGCAATAGATTATAACTACGTTGCAGGTCAAACGTTGTCTATAAATGAGAATGATTCATTATCAACGTTTCAAGCTGATTCAACAACTGCTCAGTTTCAATTTAATGATTTGTTCTTAGGAGCTGAGATGTTGAATTCGTATCCTGATGCTAAAGTATATCAAGTATTAGATACTCAGCTTTTAGCACATGAGGCTACTAGTGGATTTGATAATAGATCTACGAGTTATTGGGAAAATGAGAATGAAGAATACCCAGATACAGATGATTTCTTGATTGGGGATGTAGATAGTAATGGGGACGCAACTACAAGTGGGGGTGGAATTAAGAAGCAAAAAGTAAGGCATCATAAAATGCCATCAAATAAAACAGCTGAGTATGGGTATATAGATAGTCTTGCGTATGATCAAGACTGGAATGGATTTACAGATTTTAATCCAAATATACAATCTGAAGATTTAGGTACTGGTAATCAAGACTTTGAGATGAAAGAGGGTATTAAAATATTAGGGATAGAACTCTCTAATATTAAGATACCCAAATTCATATTAGAACAAGTTCAAGGCTATAAGATTTACTACGCTAAGAGAAATCAAGCTAATAAAACTATCATAGGTCAGAGTGCTGTAGTTCCTAGTTTATTTATTGGGAACATGGCTGATACTATGAGAAAGAGTACAGCTAAAACAGGACCATTCCACAGAGCATTCCACATGGTTGGGGCTCCAATACATGATGAAGATTTATTTGTAAACACTAAGAAGAGAAATAGTCCTAATGGAAGTACAAATTTATATAAAGGAATTCCTGTATTTAAATTCCATGACTTTAACTTATTAAAGAACAAGCATACACTTACTGGAGCATCACACATTGATGTTCAGTATGTAGCAGCTATGCAATTGTACGCAGGTGGTCCGCATGTTAGACCTAAAACTGAAAGTTCTACGGAGATTTTTGATAACATCCCTTGGGTAGGAACAGACATTGGGAACACAGTAGATCCTAATGATACATCTGAAGCAACTATTCCTATAAGTATGAGAGTTACAGCATTTAATACTTCTGTATTATTAGCTGGGGGATATGCTACTCCAAATGCTTTACAGTCAGATCAATTTGAATTTGCTACTAAAGCTGCTCAAAATCCTAATTTTATTAGTAACTTAAACTCAATATTTGCCATTCACCCAAGAAGTATAACTTACTTACCAGGACATACTCAATTAGAAATAACTTCTAATTCTGGATTTCATGGAGTACGGTACTTATTAAATTTTGGGGGAGAAAGCGCTATTGCTATTGGGTTGGCTTCTGGACTCCCAGCATTGCGTGGTTATAAGAATGCTAATGACGCTACCTTAGTAAATGGTGATGGGACTTACACTTGGAATCCTAGAGGTCTTTATTTAAGTGCAACTAGTAACTCAGATAACAAAAACGTATTAACTCAACTTAATGGATCTAGAGTAGGAAATCCATTAATATACATAGTCAATCTCTGTGCTATTAAAACAGATGTATATAGATCTTTTGATGAGCAGAATCTAGTATGGACTGGATATTACAAAGATCTAAGTGATGTAGATATTGAGACTGGGTTAGCTGAAGATAAACGTACTAACTATTATTTAGGAGCAAATACAGACCAAATCTTTGGGGGAGATACATATATTACCAGATATGGATTTAGAAGTACTTCTTTAAGATATGGATGGTGTAGATTTAGCCGAGATGTAAGTGATGGAGGTGATGACATCCCATTCCAGAATTTACTTACTGGGTTAATACAATCTTCTACTTCTGCTACACAAACTGATTATGCAAATGAAAATAACTGGATACAAGGAGGTAATAACCCAAATGCTTCTATCTATTATTTTATATGTGAATCAGATGATTTAATTGGGTATAGACACCTTGCAGATCAATCTGAGGGGGTGGATGAAGCTAATGGAAGATTCTTTGATTTTGCATCTGGGTCATCTACGTTGTTTAATTCTCCGATAAAAGATAACACAAAGTCTGTTAACTTACTGTATATGAATAACTACTCTCTTAATCAAGATATTAGAGTAGCAGTTCCATATCCAAAAGTTCCCAGAAGTGTAACTAGTTTCCCTACTAGAACCATTAGATCTAATAACGATGAAGGTTCTATATCTGATAAATACAGAAAATATCTGGCTCTTGAGTACAAAGATATTCCTAAGAGTAAAGGGGATATTTGGAAGATATTCACTAACAATGGATTGATATTTATGCATACAGAACGTAGTTTATTTACTACGAGAGGTAAACAAGAAATCAATCTTGGAAATTCAGGAAGTGCATATGTTGGGAGTGGGAACTTATTCGAACAAGAACCACAAGAGATTATTACAACTGCTGAAGGATATGGAGGTACAGATACACAGTTTGCATCTCTCACAACAAGATATGGGCAGTTCTATGTAAATAGAAAAGACCGTAAGGTATATCTATTTGGGGAACAGATTGAAGAGATAAGTGCTTCAGGTATGGAGTTGTGGTTCATACAGAATATCCCGTACAAACTTGAAGAATTAGGACTTAATCTAGAAAACTATACAGGAGGAGATGCCCCAACAAAATGGTTTGGGTTTACAGCTGCATACGATTCTGCATACAAGAGAATACTCTTAACAAAGAAAGAAAGGGTACCTATAGATCTTAATGTTGTAATTGAAGATGGAGAGTTTGAAGATAAAAACTATCGAGATTTTAATGACGACAGTTTATATAGAGACGGAGGATGGACAATATCTTATTACCCAGAATTAAAAGCATGGGGTAGTAGACATAGTTACATCCCTAAGTTGTATGCCTATAACTCTAATACATTCTTTAGTATTATCATAGACAATAACAGGGGTCATATCTGGGAACATGGGGATGACACTAATCCTTGTTTATTCTACGATGATAGATACAATTTTGAGTTTGAATTCATAGACAATATAGAACCTGCACTTGCTAAGATATTTACAAATGTAAAGTATATAGCAGATGTTGTAAGTCTTAGTACTACTTATGCTAATCAATTACATAAGCATACATCTCCTGGATTTACACAGTTCTATGTCTACAATACAAATCAAATATCTGGGTTAAAGGATATTAATTATTTATCTAACTCTAGACTTGTAGATAGAACTTGGTGGTTAAATGACTTCCGAGATATGGGAAGAACCATAAATCTTACAACAAGTTTATTAGTTACTGGAGTTCTAAACGTACAGAATACGTATACTACTGAGGTAACTAACAATTTAGATACCGAACCTATGTTTACAGAAGAAGGTGTTATTAATGATGACTTTATTGATAATAATAAAAACTGGTTTAATCAGAGGAGGTTTGTAGATAATTATTTAGGTGTTAGATTAATTAGTGATAATTCAGAGAATAATTTAATATATTTGTATTCTGCAGGCACCAAAAACAGACCATCTTACAGGTAACTATTGAAATTTATAGCAATGGCTAAGAAATCTACTAAAAATAAAAACTGGATACAAGGTGCAATTAAGCGTCCAGGGGCACTCACTAAAAAAGCTCAGAGTGCTAATATGACTGTTCCACAGTTTACTTCTAAGGTACTCTCTAACAAAGGGAAATATAGTCCTTTAACTGTGAAGCAAGCTAACTTAGCTAAGACGCTGAGAAAGTTTCAGGGTGGGGGAGCAGACGAAGCTCTCCCAAATCAAATGAGAACTACCTCGACTATAACAAGTCCTGGGATGGCTTCATTTGCACAACTGCAAGCTCGAGCTGATGAACTTGCAGCTTACAATAAGCAAGAGTTAGAAAGAAAGAAAGCAGAAGATAAAGCTGCTGAAGAATCTAAAAGAATGAGTTTAGCCGCTACTGGAGCACAATTTGCTTCAGAAGCTCCTAAAGCTATTAAAGCTACTGGGGAAGCTATTAGAGCCGCTTCAAAAAAGACAGCTGAAGCTGCAGGAAAAGGAGCTGAGATTATAAAAGATGCAGGAACTGTTGCAAGCACAACTGGAAAATTTGCTCCTCAAACAGTTCCCGGATTGGGAACCGTAGCTAATATTGGGGGAGAGTTACTTATGAGAGCATCTGATGATAAAGATCCTACTAAATATAATGCTGGGGAAACAGCAGGTACCTTATTAAAGGGTGCAGGATCTGGATTAACTACAGCAGGTATGTTAGCATCTATGGCTCCAGCATTAGCTATCCCAGGTATTGGATGGGCTGCTGCAGGAGTTGGGGCATTAACTGCTGGAGCTATTGCATTGCATAGAAGAAATAAAGCTAGAAAAGAGAAAGAAAAACTTGATGCTCAAAAAGCTTCTGAAAGAAATAACTTAAACAGAGCATTTACAGAATCTTGGAACCAGGCATATAAAAAGTCTGGGACAGATATGGGCTATAATATAGGCTCATCAAGCACTAATTCTTATCTCCCCGGACAACAACAAATGGCTAAGAAGGGGGGTGTAAAGAAATACCAACCTGGGGGACCTATTACTACTCTCCAGCCAAGAAACACAGCTGTTCCTACATTAGATCTTGGGGTAAGAGCTGAAACTATGAATAGGCCTCAATCGCGTGTAGATCCTATGGCGCGAGTACAAGCAGATAGGACGGCACAACAAGCAGCGATAGCAAGGCAAAATAGAGAGAAAGAAGCTCAAGAAAGAATTGCACAAATGCAATCTCAGGGTGCAAAAATTGATCAAGCGTTAGGACGCAGTGCTGCACCATCTTTACCTGTTGCAGCTCCTCTACGTGAAGTATCTGTAGCGGAAGAGAATAGAAATATAGCTAATGCTAAAGCTAATCAAGCTCAAGCTGCAGCACAACAACTTGGGCAAAATGTAGGACAAGTACTTAGAGATCCAGAAGTAGCTATGGATGTTACTCAACTTGCATTGCAGGGGATTGCTGCAAGTGAAATTCCATTAGTTTCACAAGGAGCTGGTCTTTTAAATACTGCAGGATATTTAGGAAGAGCTGGGTACTATGGGTATAAAGCTCTAACTACAGATGATTTAGGATATGGAGCTAAGAGTGGGATTTATGCAGGTTTAGGAGGTTTAAGTCTTGCAGGAGTTTTACCAGTAGCTGGGGCTGCAGCTGATGCTTCTGCTATGGGAAAATTAGCTCATGGTTTACATTCAGCCCATTCAAGCGGAGCTGGACATATTGCACATGATATTGCGACTGCTTCTAAAATATCTAGTTTAGCTGGGCAGGGTAGTTTATTACAGCATGCTACTGGGACATATCATGCTCCTGAATCACATACTAATCCACAACTTGTACAAGCAGTTCCACATAAAACTGGGGGAAAGAGAGTTGAAGGAGGAATGATTAAGCCTCTTCAATCAGGAGCAGTTGAGTTTATTGGGAGAACACACAAGCAGGGAGGGATTATCATTGACCCAGAAACAGAAGTTGAGAATGGGGAGACTATGGACAAGGTTCAGATGAAGAATGGGGGTAGTGATTACATATTCTCTAACTACTTAAAGTTAGGTGGGAAAACATTTGCACAGAGACATAAGGAGATTCTAAATAGAAAAGGTTCTCAAAAAGAGATACAAGATCTTGCTAAGATGCAAGAGGCAGTAGCTGCTAAAGATGGGGAAACTAACAGAACTCCTGACAACGTTATGCAGAATGGGGGTGTTAAGAATCCTAATCCTTGGAAATATAGTCCAGAATCAGACTGGGCAATTCAAGGCAAAAGGGGTATTGATAGAGAAACTATAATTGGGAAAAATCCACAGACGGGAGATTTATCAAAAGAACCGTTTGGACAGTTCTACGATAGATATCCTTTATATAGACAAGACCCCAATAAGTTTTATGAAGAAGTATATATTCCTAGAGTACGAGAATACTTTAGAGAGAATCCTGACGCAGCTTATGAAAGACTTAAAGAGATGGTTGCAGGAGACGATCCCAACGCAGATAACTTTAGAAAAAGGCTTTTACGCCCAGACGGGAGTATGCTTCCTAAAGATCAAGCATTGGCAGAAGCAGAACGCTTAGCTACTGATAAACAGGTTGGCTCTTTCCATATGATTCTTCCAGAAACACTACGTCCTATAATTCCTCGTAAGCCCCCTCGTAATAAAATTCCACCACCTGAAATTATTCTTCCAAACAAACCAAGAGATCCTGAAACTCCTCCAGATATTCTTATACCTCCTAAAGATATCCCAATTATTCCATTAGGATGGGCACAACTTGCTGGTCCAATATCAGCTTTAAGAAAGAAGTATCCAGAAGCGCAGATGGCTTACACTAGCCCTGTTGGGAGAATTAATTTACCTAGAGTAAATTACAATGCTGAGAGAGCTGCAAATGCTAACCAAACAAATGCACTGCAGAGAAGCATTGAGAACTCTTCTTCTGGACCTGCAGGTATGGCACTAAGAATGGGGGCTATGAGTACAGCTAGACAAGCAGATCTTGATATTGCTAACGCAGAAGCGCAAGTAAACAAGAGCTTGATGGCTGAAGAAGCAGCTGAAAACCTGAGAGCAGATATGGCAAATGCTCAGATTGGGGCTGATATGGCACAGTTCAATGCGCAATTAAGATACCAATCTGATATTAATAAGTATGATAACAGATTAAATGCTGTTAATCAAATTGGGAATATTCTTACGAATATTGGAATGGGATATAGACAGGACTTAGCTGATGAGAGAGTAGCAAGAGCTGTACAGATAAATGGGGAATACGATAGAGAAAGAATTAAGAGTGCTGCTAAACTCCGTAATACGAAAGTTAATATAGACGGGAAAGAAGTTAAGTTTAGAACTCTATCTCCTACAAAACAGAATGAGGTAGTAGCTATGATGTACTTAGGTCAAAATAATCCTGCACAAGCTCAAGAGTTTTTAAAGCAAGATAGAGAGACTAGAGCAGCAGCATATGCAACTCAACCTGAAACTAAAACTGAAGAGACTACTGAACAAAAGAAGAAAGGAGGTAAGAGATATCTTTCTAAATTTGGGAAAGTAAAACAAACTAGAAGACGTTAATCATGCCTATAGAATACGGTACTCCAATAAATCCTTATGTAAATAGAGGTTCTGTAGAAGTAGCTAAGCTTCTTAGCAATCGCTTTGCTAATAACTTAATGTACTCTAATGAACTCGAAGAACAGCTTGCTAATTTACAAGTTGCAGATTTCCAAGGAGATATGGCTGCTAAGTTTGCATTAGAACAGCAAACTAAGAAAACTTTAGATGGATTAGCCACAAGAGGTGACTATGAAAACCTCACTGTTCCTATCGTTAGAGCTTCTCAAGATTTCACAGAACAATATGCCCCACTTCAACAGAATTATAAACTGTATGAAGAAGCTAAGAAAATGGAGCAGGAACGTGTGATGAGAGGGGATATTACTAAAGATCAATATGATAATTGGTTAAGAAGATCTAAGTATACCAATGACCCTACTACTGGAGATCTTGGGTTGTACTCTGGAGTACGCAGGCGTGAAGATGGGAATGTAGATCCTTCTTCATTCTTTCAGCATGTCCCAATTGCAAGAGCAGTAAATGTGGATGATGAGATCATAAAGATGATTAATACTTTAGATCCTGAGAAAAGGGGTGGAAGATCTGCAACTAGTTTTCAGACTGATGCAAATGGAATACGATATGTAATAGACTCTCAGGGAGATATGATTGAGGAGATTACCCCAGATAGAGTTGCTGCAATTACTAGGCAAGTACTTGATAGATCTGATGTACGATCCTATCTAGAGCAAGAAGCTGATTTTAATACGTTTGAAGCTAGTCCTGAAGAACTTCAAATGATGTTGAGACAAAGACAATCTCAACTTCAGGGTAAAGCCTCTCACGCTGATCATGCAAGAGAGATTGGGGCAGCATTGAATTCTGGAAATACAGGACAGATGCGTGCTATGGCTAGAAAGATCTTACAAGATCAAGAAGCTGAGAGATATATGGATATGGCTATTAAGGCTGGAGCTACTACAAGTAGATACGGGGGAGGGTTTAGAAGTAGAATAGATACTGACTATTACTCTGTAATGAGGCAAAAAGACGAAGATCAGAATGCATTAAATCCTCCTGTTTTTCCTGGACAACCTCAAACTGCTACCAATGCTGCAGCTACAGCTGGAGGAGGAAAAGTAACTCCAGAATCTGTACAGAAAGCTATGACTAATAGTCAAGATGAACTTAGAAAGCAAGCAGAACTATTATCTCAAAGACATCCTGAGCTGTGGAGAGTAACACCTCCAAATATTTCTCAAAAAACTGACAAACAAATAGCACAAGAGTATAAAAGATTTGGAGACGCAGCAGTAGCAGACTTAATAGCTTTTAAAAATTTACAACGTAATGTTGGGGCTAAATTAGAATCTTTAGAAGCTTTAGATAGATCTGCAAAAGAAAAAGCTGGGTATACTTATGAAGCAGCTCTTGATGCAGCGTTAATAGAAATTGGGAATAATCATGGAGTACAAGTAGATAAGATTGGGGATGAAATATTGGGAAAAATTGCTTCTAAATATGGAATGTCAGAAACAGATGCTTTAAAAGCTTTTGCTGAAAACTACAAATATGACGCAACAGAGATGGGCTTACAAAGTAATATAAGTCTCCCGATAATTTTACAAAATGTATTTGGGATAGATGCTTCACATGCAGCTCAGATAGTTAGAGAAACTAATGCTAGAAGTTACTCATTTGATGGATTCTTTGGTGTTGGTTTTGCAGATGAATTAAATCCTAGAAGTATAGAATCTCAATATCGAAACAAAAGAAGTACGTATGAAGATTTATTAGAACAAGCGTCTCAAACTCAATTTTCATTTGCAACTAGTGGGGTAATGTTTGGGGACACTAGTCGAAAAAATGAGATGTCTGAAACTCTTACAAAATCTTTAAAAGATTATAGTCCTGAGTTTTTTGGATCCTTAACTGACAGAAGAACTGGTAAGAATATATCACAAATTCTTGGAGAACAACCAGCAAGTTATTCTATATCAGATGTTAAATATACTCATGCTATTAATCCAGATCATACTATATCTGCTAATGCTATACAGCTGACATTTAAACCTGGACAAGGAATACCCGATAAAACAGATAAAATAGTTATTGTTCCATATGAGGATGTAGTACACAATTATACAGTATCTACACCTGATGGACCTATAGATGTTAATCAATTAACAAACCAGCACTATGCCAATAGACTGCTTACTGAAGTATATACTCGTAGAATACATAATCCTTTCTCAGATAGAGTTACCATTGATAGGCAGTTTACTAATGGAAGATTAAAGGCAGACTTTATATTTGAAGAAACTGCAGCAGCAGACGGAATTTCTTACCCAAATATTGTAGCTGTTGAAAGTACTTTTATACCTACAGACACTGGCTTTCCAAATGTTAGAACTATGCCTTTAGATGTATTTTTAAGTTCATATACTCAGTTCGAAGATTAATTACGAATGAATCAAATAGATCCCATTACCGGCCTACCTACTAAAAGGTTTACTACAGATCCTATTACTGGAAGACCTATCCCTGTTGGGAGTAGCCCCAGAGTAGTAGCTCCTGTTGCATTTATGTCTCAGGGTAGTCCTGGTGCATATAGGACATATGAAAGCAGAGGTATTACTGTCGACCCAAGATCTGATATTGAGGAACTTAGAGCCTTAAGACAAAGTAGATTAGATAAATGGGCTAATGGTCTGGGGAAAGCTGGAGTTATTTTTGGGACAGGAATTGTAGATAATACTGCAGGATTCCTTATGGGGTTAGGTCAATATGCTGCTGGGGGATTTGGGAGTTTTGATGAGTTTGCAGATGATATGGTTAATAACCCTATCACAAATTTAACTAGAGCTGCAAAAGATGCTGCTACAGAAGCACTTCCTAATTATTATACAAACGAAGAAGAGCAATCTACAAAGTTGTGGAGTGCTAATTTCTGGGCAGATAAATTCTTAGGGGGAGCAGCTTACACAGGAGCAGCTATTGCAAGTGCTTGGTTAACTGGGGGTACAGGTTTAGCAACCTCTGGAGTTAAGATGGGTTTGAATGCTGCAGCAACAGGATTAAAGGGAACAAAAGCTGCAGCTGCATATGCAGCTAGTAAAGCTTCACTTGTAGCTAAAGCAGCGAAAGGAAGTAAAATTGCATCTGGAATAGTTGAAGGAGCGCAGAGACTCCCAGCAGCCACTTCTTACATAGAATCTGCAGCAGCCATGTCTATGGCAGAGGCAGGAATTGAAGCTGCAGAAACAAATAGATCTATTACAGAAAAACTCACACAGAAATATATGTCTGAGAATGGGATTGAAGATGAGAATAATATCCCATTAGCAGTTAGACAACAAATTGAGTTACAAGCATCTCAAGCAGAAGGTGCAGCATTCTATGGGAACTTGGCTGTATTGATGCCAAGTAACCTCATTATGTTTGGGAAAATGTTAAAACCATTCAATCCCAGTAGTGTAGTTAATCCTAGAGTTATTTCTAAGTTAGATGATGCTGGGAGAGTAGTTGCAGCAGATTCTTACGCTGCTATGAGTAAGACTTCTAAATTTATAGATGCTACTGCTACCAAACTTGCACCCAATGTTAAAGGTGCATTTACTGAAGCATTCCAAGAAGGATCACAATCTGCAATAGCTAGGGGATTAGAAGAGTTTGAAGTAGATAGATTTTATGATGCTGGAAGTGCAGATATGTTTGAAGCTCTTATAAAGGGTGGATCACTTAAGACTTTAGCAGCAGCATCTAGAGATATTGGGGAAGCAGCAGCATCTTCTTTAGAGAACAAAGATGCCAGAGAGTCTATGCTTATTGGGGCTATCATAGGTTTCCTTAGTGGGGGTAGAGCTGGATTTTCAA
>Ga0099848_1000645_pt1 | contig 16231 bp, 26 predicted proteins | sample CB_VirMetaG_3_FD_78179 | JGI IMG/M metagenome (GOLD analysis project Ga0099848, IMG submission 78179) | Freshwater to marine saline gradient viral communities from Chesapeake Bay - CB_1508_1S Viral MetaG | ecosystem: Environmental > Aquatic > Marine > Coastal | place: USA: Chesapeake Bay...
ACTTCTATGTGTTCACACCATCATCAGACTATTGGTGGTAGAGTTTCTATTGCCTACGTTCCTTCTGAAAATGGTAAGGTAGTTGGGTTATCAAAACTCAACCGTATTGTAGAGCATTTTGGACGTAGAGGAGCTATACAAGAACAGCTTACTGTTGCTATTCATAATGCAATCGATAAGATATGTGAGGGTAATTTAGGAGTAGCTGTAATGATTGATGCAACACATAATTGTGTTAGCTGTAGAGGAGTTAAGCATCAAGGAGCGTCAATGCAAACAGCAAAACTCTCAGGATGCTTTCTAGAAGAAGATGCAGCAAGAGCAGAGTTCTATAAAAATATAGAAATCTCTGGTAAATGTAGAATTTAGGTTAATATTGACCGATGAAGTTTTTTAATAATTTCTTTAGAAATGAACCTTGTGTTAACTGTGGGAATATAACCCCAGTTACTAGGAGTAGATTAGTACCTAAAAGAAAATACTATGTAGAAGGAGCCGGTCAGTTATGTGAAAAATGTTATAATTTAATATATAAAAAATAGTTATGCAATTAGATTTATTTGATGAAAACGAAGGACTTCAAGCACCTCCTAGTGTTCCATTCGTAAACGAAGTGGAAATATTTAACGCTACTTTTGGTAAACCAAACAATTATGTACCGACAATCCCGGAAAAGAAAGAGTGGGAATTTGTTTACAACTTCATACTCGAAGAACTTGAAGAATATAGAGAAGCTTGCGAAAACGGAGACATCGTGGAGGTTCTGGACGCTTTGTGCGACATTGCTTATGTTTCCCTTGGGAACGGTGTTATGTTACATGGCCTTAAGGATAAGATATGGCCGGCATATAAAGAAGTACAGGCTTCAAATATGTCGAAAGCTTGCACTTCTGAGGAAGAAGCCAGACTTACTGTCCTCCAGAGAAGTACGGAACAAGGTGAGAACTGCTATTTTGAAGAGGTCGCACCAGGAAGGTATATCGTCTACCGAACAAGAGATAAAAAAGTAATGAAATCAGTTAACTACTTTAAACCTAATCTAACCCAGTTTTTTAAACAACAGGAAATAGATAACTGCTTACCAAACAATAATCCAGAAACAATTATATAGTTATGCCGATTAATTTAGAAGACCATAAGATTTTTATCAAAGATCTGAATATGGAGGTAGTTCCGTATAGTGTTGCTATGCAAGCAATGCAAGAGCTTGCTCAGTCCTTTGCTGAGTATTCAGAGGGAATGGTAGATTTTCAATCTGAACTCAAAAAAGTTAATGAAGCCTTCAAAGAATTCGGCTCAGAGCTAAAACATGCATTTGACGAAATGGATGATTTAATCGATTTTGATAAAGCTAATAAACAAGATCAATGATTAAAATAGCCCATGAATCCCCGAAAGCAATTTTTGACTCAGTTCAGAAATTAACTAATTACGATTATGCCCTGGTGCATTTATTTGAAGAAGATCAAGAGTATTTACAGTTATTCAAAGATGCAATTAAAAAAGGAAGAGAAGTAATTCTCGATAATTCTATTTTTGAACTTGAAGAAGCTTTTGATGCAGATAGATTTACCCATTGGATTAACGAACTCAGACCTACCTGGTATATAGTACCTGATGCATTAGAGGATGCTAAAAAGACTATGAATCAGATGGCTAATTGGAATTTAAAATATGCCGATCAAGTCTACGGTAAAAAAATAGGAGTAGTACAAGGTAAATCCTATAGTGAAATTGTAGCATGCTATGAGTATATGAATAAAATGGCTGATGTCGATATGATAGCTATTTCCTTTGATTACTCGTATTATACCCAATCTGTCCCACATCCTAACAAATATGTAAGTTGGATGCTTGGAAGGGTAAAACTCTTGGGAGACATGCTGAGAGACGGTGTTATAAACGAGAATAAACCTCATCACTTATTAGGGGTAGGAATACCTCAAGAAGGGTTATTTTACAGACAGTATACTTGGATTTACTCGATGGATACTTCCAATCCAGTCGTACATGGAATCAAAGGAATAGAGTACAGTGAGGTTGGGCTTTGGAGCAAAGAATCTCAAAAGCTATTTGAAATGATAAATCAGCCAATAGACGATATTGATTTGAATTTAGTAAAATACAACATCAACAAATTCAGCTGGTTTTGGAATGGACATAATACTTCAATAAAAGTGAGTAATGGATAGTAAATGGGTAGCATTCTTTAGTCAAACTGGAGCAGAAATATGTGATATTGCTGAAAGCATAGGCAGATGGCCTGACAGGATTATTACTAATAAAAGACCAGAACATTTAAGAACAATAGATTCCCGGATCCCTTCCGAAAGATTATTTTGGACAGAAAACAAACCAGAACTCCATGAGTATACCTGGCTGTTATCTGAATATGAAAATCCAATAGTAACTTTGCATGGTTGGTTGAGAGTTATACCTGAAGAGATATGTTCTCAATATACTATCTTTAACGGTCATCCTGGATTGATTACCGAATATCCAGAACTAAAAGGAAAAGATCCTCAGATTAGAGCTTTTGAAGGAAAATATCCAATAGCCGGATGCGTAATTCATAGAGTAATTCCTAAAGTAGACGAAGGAAAAATTATTTCAGAAGAAAGATTTAATGCTGATGGTATTGAACTTGATGAATTATTTCGTATATTAAAGGATAGATCACTGTATCTATGGACTGAATTTCTCACTAGAATGTTATGATAAAAAAGGTTGCTTTAGTTGGGGCAAGTAGTACTGGAAAGACTACAGTTTATGAGCTGTTAAAAAATAAATTACCTAAGTACGAATTCATTAATGAATCTACTCGTACTGTAGCCGGTTTTGGTTTTCCGATAAATGAAAAAGGTACTTCCGAAACTCAGCTTGCCATAAGTTCTTTCCATCTAGAGTCTTTACTTAAACCTTACAATACTATTTTGGATAGATGCTATATGGATTTAGTTGTGTATACTTCCCATATGGAGAATATCAGTCAACCGGCTTATGAATATATCAGTTCTATCTGGAACAGAGTAAAGAACGAATATACACATTATATTTATTTTCCTATAGAATTTCCTTCTGTCGAGGATGGAGTAAGGAGTGTGAATGAGGATTGGAGACATAGTATCGATAACACATTCAAATTAATATTAGATAATTTAGGTAGAGATTACCTTACGGTAACCGGTTCACCTATGCAAAGAGTAAATCAAATTTTAGACTATATAAAATGAGCGAAGTTAAAAATTATCAATCAGTTGTAGATATAGCCAGCAAACATCTAGGACAGGTTGGAGGTGCTGGTTATTCAGATCAATACGATCCATCCTTACTTGTAAAAGTACCTCGGTATTTAAACCGAGAGGGATATGGATTGACAGGAAAAGAATTTGTAGGAGTAGATACATGGAATGCCTATGAGGTATCTGCAATTACCACTAAAGGACAGCCGGTAGCAGGAATGCTAAAAATAGTATGTCCGGCAGATTCTGAATTTCACGTAGAATCAAAGTCAATTAAGCTGTATTTGAACTCCTTGAATATGACCCGGATTGGTGATAATGCCAATGATTGTATTTCCGGAATAGAAGCCAGAGTGAAACGTGATCTAGATGAATTGCTTGAAACCGATACCACAGTTTCTTTTTACGGTGAAGGAGATGAGACAGAAGCGTTAATGTTTCAAGGATATGAGAATTTATCTGATATCGCCAAACTAGATGAAATTGACTTTACAGCCTTCCAATCAGATGCCTCCCAGCTTGAGGTTTCCGAAACCCCAGGTCATATTAAATGGAGATCTAATCTATTGAGATCAAATTGTAGAGTTACAAACCAGCCGGACTGGGGAGATGTATTTATTCAAATGAAAGGAGATCTAATGCCTACACCAGAATCACTGGCAAAGTATATCGTTTCACATCGTCAGGTTTCTCATTTTCACGAAGAGATTTGCGAAATGGTTTATACACATTTGATGGAAGCATACAAGCCTGAAATGCTTATGGTAGCATGTTTGTACACCCGAAGAGGAGGAATCGATATTAATCCAATCCGAGCATCTCATTCTATGCTAATCCCAGAATTTTTTACAGATCCAGATTTTCGAATCGCTAAAACACTTAGACAGTAATGAGGTTTATTATTACAGGAGGAGCAGGTTTTATTGGATCATCTTTTGCTAATTATTGCCTTGAATTAGGACATGAAGTATTAGTTGTGGATAAACTAACTTATGCTGGTTCTCTAAATAATTTAAACTCAACCACAGGTAAGCTAGAGATACTTATCTCAGATATCTGTGAGGTTAATGGCGAAATGTTAGGAAAGTATGACTATTTAGTTAATTTTGCTGCAGAATCTCATGTTGACAACTCTATTAAGGATGGAAGACCTTTCGTGAGATCTAATATTGAAGGGACTTTTAATCTTTTAGAATTAGCAAGGAATAACTCTCATCTTAAGAAATTTATTCAGATATCCACTGATGAGGTTTACGGTGATATGAATCATTATGGACCAAAAATTGAAGCTACTGAAAGTTTTTCTCTATCTGGTTCTTCATATTATGCTGCATCGAAAGCTGCTGCTGATCTTCTTGTACAGGCGGCTGGTAGAACCTATAACTTACCTTTTCTTATAACTAGAACGTGTAATAATTTTGGACCTAATCAACATGAGGAAAAATTTATTCCTAAACTTATTCGATCTATTAAAAACGATATTCCAATAGGAATTTACGGTCAGGGAAAAAATATCAGAGAATGGATATATGTCGAAGATAATATCAAAGCAGTATTTCATCTAACTACATCTGAAAAAACCGGTATACATAATATAGGATCGGGTAATAGAGTTAGTAATATAGAAATCGTAAATTTTGTTGAAGAAATATTAGGTAGGTCAATCAAAAAAGAGTATATTGAAGATAGGAAAGGACACGATATGAGATATGCCTTACATAGCTTAGATATAGAATTAACTTTGTCATTGAAGGAGTATCTTAAACAGCAATTGTTATGAAAATAGTAGAGGATCATAGAGGAAAATTTATTATTTGTGATAGTAAGGAGTGTAACCTTACATTTATTAGTGAGAATAAAAACAGGTTTACCCTAAGAGGTCTTCATTATCAAACAAACCCTTTTCAGCAGAAGATTATTAAAGTTATTCAAGGAACTATTCTAGATTTTATTTATAATTTAAATACAGGAGAGGTTCAGCATTTTATATTAACGCCTCAAAGTGATTTGTTTAATGTTACTAAGGAGTACGCACATGGATTTTTAACACTTGAACCAAATACGATTATAACATACCAAGCAGTTGGTGAATTCAACCCTTATACGTATACTAGCATACCTTGGCATAGTATTGAAAAAATAAAAAATTTAGTTTCCCCTATAGTCGGGGATAATCAAATAACTATTACTGATAAAGATAAGTATGGCAACAGCAATTGAAGAGAAAAATATTCTCATAGCAAATCGAGTACCCCCCGGAGACAACTGGGAGCTAGTGGTAGATAAAGGAACGGTAGTAGAAGGACTAGTTCAAGCATTAACCCAATACATGCGGAAGACTAACTTTAAAGGGCACTATCGATTAGAGCCTTTGAACGGAAAATTATTTGCAATCAAGCAAGATGAGATTTTCATTCCAGAGCCGGAACCAGTAGTATGGGACCTCTATGGAGAGGGAGAAGTTTAAAGAGAAAGGGTTGGATTTTCCAACCTTTTTTTTTATTTTTAACAAAAGGTTTTACATAAATGACATTAGAAAAAAAGTACTACACCGTCCAAGACTCTGAGACGTTAAAACTTATGTTTCAACATATTCAGGAGTCAGAAACAATTGCAGTCGATACCGAAACTACTGGTCTTAACCCTAGAAAAGATAAAATTGTAGGGTGGTCATTGTCCGGTGATGAAGGTATAGGATTTTACCTTCCTACCCTTGTATGGAATTTTGAAAAAGAAGAATTAATCCTTCAGACCATTGACGGGACATCCACAGAGACAATCTCTAGAAATTTACTAAAAGCACTTTTAGGCAAACAGCTAGTATTTCACAATGCCTCATTTGACGTTCAGTTTATAAAAAACTACTTTGGCGTAGATTTGCTTCCATATGTTTGGGTTGATACCGGTCTTCTGGTTCACACTGTATATGAGGAAGGAGCATTTGGCTTTGGTAATCCTTTTGGATTGAAATCCATTGCAATTATGAATCAGGAAGCACTTGGATTGAATGTTGAAGAAGCAGCCAACCAGGAGCAAATTGAACTGAAAGAATCTATTAAAAAGAACGGCGGATCAGTTACTAAAGAGAGCTTTGAGATCTATAAAGCCGATCTTGAAATACTCAGCAAATATGCTAGTGCAGATACCGATTTAACTTTAAGGATTTGTAATTTGTATCTGGCAAAACTCAAAGAGGAAGGACTTGAGAAGTTCTTTTTTGAAGAAGAAGTAATGCCGATTTATCGGGAGGTTACAGTTCCTATGGAAGCCTACGGTGTTGATCTTGATTTAGATCTTATAGAACAGACCTACAATGATATAGTAGAGGATCAAAAAGCTAACAAAGAGATAGTAATGAAATCTCTTCTAGCTTTACCAGAAGTAAAGAAATGGGTTGTTGATACTGCTCTAGAAAACTTTCCTCCATCACACAAAGGAAATTGGGCAAATAATTTAGTAGAGAGATATTCACTTCCTCTACCTAAATCAGAAAAAACCGGAAAGTATACTTTGACACAAAAGCATATACAACAGCTAGAGGATTCACCTATAAAGGAATTTCTGATGACCGGTGATGTAGAGCTAATTGATCCGTTAGAGAGAGCTAGAATTTCTATGGCTATGTGGAAAGAAGCTAATGATGGAGATTATCTCAATATTCAGTCTAAAAAACACCTGGGAGAAATCGTATTTAAGTATATGGGCATTACACCCAAAGTCTCAGGAGCAAATACAAAATCCGGTAGAGATAAATTTGATATGGATATGGTAGAAGAGCTTGCAAAGGAATATCCTTGGGCTGAAAATCTCCGTATCTACAATAAGCTTTTGAAGATTAAATCTACTTATGTAGATCGCTTTAGAGACAATCATGAGGACGGGAAATACTACTTCTACTTTAAACAGAACGGTACAGTATCAGGACGCTATGGTTCAGATGCCCAGCAGCTTCCTAAACCTCTCGAACCAGGAGAAGATGCTCCGGTAATCGAAAAATATGTCAACATCGTTAGAGCGTTTTTGATAGGAGGAAAAGGCAGAAAGGTAATTGATGCGGATTATGAATCTCTAGAACCTCATTGCTTTGCTTCTGTATCAGGAGATAAAAATCTACAAGAGATATTTGAAAAGAACTGGGATTTCTATTCTACAGTTGCTATCCGAACCGAAAAGCTAGAAGGAGTTTCGGCCGATAAAAAAGCAGATAATTTCCTTAAAAAAGTTGATCCGGTCAAAAGAAATAAAGCAAAAGCATATTCACTCGGAATTGCATACGGAATGGAGGCATATGCTTTAAAAATGACTCTGGATGTAGATCAAAAGACTGCTGAAGGCCTTATTAAAGGTTACTTGGATGGATTCCCGGAACTTGCAAAATGGAGAGAGAATTCAAGAAGGCAGGTTAAGGATCACGGATTCATAAAGAACTATGTTGGTCGAGTTCGACATCTACCCAGAGTAAAAGCCATATACGAAAAATTCGGAGACCGAATGATGGACTGGAGATTCAGAAAAGAGCTTGAAGGGCAGTACGGTAAAGATCAAGTTATGAAAGCCTATCGAGATTATCGAAATGGACTCAATAACTGTCTCAACTTTCAACTTCAATCTCTAGCAGCAGCGGTTGTAAACCGAGCCGCCTTACAAATAAACCGAAAGGCTGAAGAGTTAGGAATTGATGCCAAAGTACAGGCACAGGTACATGATCAGTTGATTATAAATGTAAGAGAGGATCAAGCAGAAAAGTTTGCCCCTATAGTACAGGAGATTATGGAGATTACAACCCGGCTACCTGGAGTTACTCTAAAGGCACCACCAGAGATTTCAAACAATTGGAGGGATGGACACTAGGTCTCTAGCACATTTTATCTGGATAGGGGATGGTGGTTTACCTCCCCTGTTCAGTTCTTGTCTAGATTCGTTTTATAAAAAACATCCTTACTGGAAAATTAAACTTTGGGTGAATAAAGATGTAGATAAAATAATATCTGAATCCAAATATGATTTCAATAAATACAAATCCTTTATTAACAGATACAATTTTATAAAATATCATATTCTGGCCAAAGAAGGAGGATGGTTTGTAGATTTAGACATTCAATGGAAGCTGTCAATTGATCAAATTTACACAGACAAATTAAAAGGAATTACTTTTCCGGACTTATTTGTTCCAGTTAGATCTCTTCCCAGGCAAAAAGTTATAGATATAAGATCTAACGATGATATGCTAATTTATGCTAGAAAAGGACTTTTTTATGAACTTTTAGAATTCATCAATAAAAGAGAAGGTATAGACTTGACTCAGAAATACGAACCTTACGGTCCATTATCTCTTTCCAAATGGCTTCATTCTACAGAGTATAGTAGAGTGTATTTGTATGAAAATGAAATACAAGAAAATGGGTATTATTGCAACCATTTAAATGGAAAAAGTTGGAAATTTTCTTAGAACATACTATATTTATATTAAAGAAATCGACCCCAGAGCGATTTTAATTTTTGTTTAACCGATGACCTTAGGGCATCATAAATTTTAATGATATGAGTACATTATTCTTTGAACGAAATCCGTTCGACATTTTAGTAAGAAATTTTTTCGAAGACGCTGGAACTTTCTCTCCGATAACCAGCGCAAAACTACCTCATCCGGCAGACATCTACACAAACGAACACGGTCTAGTGTTCGAAATCGCTTGTACCGGAATTCCAAAAGAAGAGTTAAAAATTGAAACCCAAGACAACATTCTTCGCGTCAGCTATGACAGAAAGAAAGAAGATAGTGTAGAAGGAATTGAATACATTAGCAAAGGTATTGCTAAAAGATCCTTCAATCTAGGGTGGAAAGTAGACACCAAATTTGATCTGAAAAAGATTGTTGCAAAGTATGAAAACGGATTACTTACCGTTGGGGTACCTTTTGCCAAAGAATCTCAGATTAAATTAATCGACATCAAATAGGTTTTTTTCTGCTCTGGGGTTGTATTTCTTTTCTTTTTTCTTATATTAAAATAATGAACAAACAGGTTTTAAACATAGGAGGTAAATTATACCTAGTCCATCGAACTATCTCTGAAGCTCAAGTAAGGGGTAATATCGACGCAGTAAAGGCCTGGTGTGAAATGCTTAAATGTGACCGAGTGTTCAACAATAAAGGATTTTTTTATTTAGTAACCGATATAATTGATATAGATTATGAGCAAAGTGATCAGACCTTTATATGATCGAGTTTTGATTAAACCGATCGATGAAGGTGAACAGACCTACGGGTCAATTGTAATCCCGGACATGGGAAAAGAAAAACCAGAAATGGGAGAAGTAGTAGCCGTTGGAGGCGGAAGGATATCCGAATTTGGACATTACATCCCAGTAAAATGTAAAGTTGGAGATGTAGTACTTGTTCCTAAAATTGGTACCCTAAGAATTGATTTTGAAGGAGAGGAGTACTATATTGCCCAAGACAAAGAGGTATTAGCTATAATTTCAGAACCCTTAATTAAGGAAGACGATGAGTAAACAGATTACATTTTCCGGAGATGCTAGAGAAGCCTTAGCAACCGGAGTAGATAAATTAGCAAATGCAGTAACGGCTACCTTAGGACCATCCGGTCGTAATGTTATCATACAGCAGGATATGGGTAACCCGATCTCAACCAAAGACGGAGTTACTGTAGCCAAATCCATAGAGCTAGAGGATGCAGTAGAGAATCTTGGAGCACAGATTGTAAAACAGGCTTCAATTAAAACAGCTGAACAGGCCGGAGACGGTACTACAACCTCAACCCTACTTGCCCAAACCATTCTTTCAAGAGGAATTGATTCTTTAAACAATGGAGTGAATGCAGTAGAAGTAAAAAGAGGAATTGATGCTGCTACAAAAGATGTAGTAGATTATTTAATAACAGAGCTTTCGAAAGAGATCACAGATGAAGAACAGCTAAAACAGGTCGCCACTATTTCCGCAAACAATGACTTAGAGATTGGGGAATTAATTTCCACTGCCATGGATAAGGTTGGAAGAGACGGAGTTGTTACAATCGAAGAATCAAAAACTGGAGAAACATATCTTGAAACAGTAGAGGGTATGCAATTCAACAGAGGTTATAAGTCTCCATACTTCGTGACTGATAACAATTCCATGACAGCTGTTCTTCGTGATCCTTTTATTTTAATTACAGACAAGCGATTGGCCTCTGTAAAAGAGTTACTCCCTGTATTAGAGGCGGTTTCTCAACAGAATAAATCACTATTAGTAATCGCTGACGATATCGACGGAGAGGCACTCTCTACCATGGTTGTTAACAAGATGAGAGGTATACTTCCAGTAGTAGCAGTAAAAGCACCTGAGTTCGGTGACCGTAAAAAAGCTATGCTAGAAGACATTGCAGTACTGACCGGAGGTCAAGTTATTTCATCTGAGAAAGGAATGAAACTTGACAAGTTCCAACCAGAATGGTTAGGAAGAGCCAATAAAGTCACTGTAGGTAAAGATACAACCACCATCATCGATGCAAAAGGATCAGAAGAAGCTATTCTACAAAGGGTAGAGGAGATTAAAAATCAAATCGATGAGACAGTTTCTCCATACGAGAAAGAAAAGCTGCAAGAAAGACTTGCTGCATTCATAGGAGGAGTAGCGATCATTTTTGTAGGAGGTCATACAGAAGTTGAAATCAAAGAGAAAAAAGATCGAGTTGATGATGCTCTTCATGCCACTAAAGCTGCTTTAGAAGAAGGAATTCTACCTGGAGGAGGTATAGCTTTATTAAATGCTGCTATGTATTTAACAGATATTAGAGGTAATAGAAATATTGAAGGAGATCAATCTGTAGGATACGATATTATCACTGAAGCCATTGAGGCACCGTTTACCAAAATATTACAAAATGCAGGGTATGGTCAAGCAGGCATCAATGAAATAGAAGAAACAATCAAAGAATCAGGAAGTAACTGGAAAGGATTTAATCCACGCTCAGAACAATATGTTGATATGTTTGATAGCGGGATTATAGATCCAACCAAAGTTACAAGACTAGCTCTTGAAAATGCAGCATCGGTTGCTGGTACGATGCTTATAACTGAAGCAGTTATTTCAATATCACCAGAAGCAAAAGAAAAGGCCGACAACGGTGTCGACCCAAATATGTTATTAGGTTAAATTTTTAATTATGAACAAACAAGAATTATTTGAAGCAATTGAAGCACAATTTGCAATCCTTCAAGAGAATAATGGAGGAAGCACAAAAGCCAGTCAAGCACGTGCTCGTAAGGCAGCCGGTGAGATTAAGAAGTTGATTACACCTTACAAGAAAGCAAGCGTAGAAGAAACAAAATAAGGGAGGGCGTTTACCTCTCTGCCACGCGCGAATTTTACAAGCCCCTCCAGAAATGGCGGGGTTTTTTATTGGTCAATATATTGATTGTAATTCCGGCAGTAACCCCTCCTCCAACGGTAGCGGCAAGATCTTTAGGGTCAAATCGGTCATTTGTCTGCCTACTATCGGCAAGTTCTTTGGCAGTACCTACTATCAAAGACGATAATGTGGAATACCAAAAGGCTTTATTGCGATTGCGGGTTTTAGTGTAAGTAATTTCATAAGTAACAGCAGATATACCGGCACCCACTATAAAATGTTTTTGCTTGTCTTGAGGAATTTGACCGAATGTAAGTAACGGAAAAAGCAGTAAGGGGAATAGTTTTTTCATTTACAAGGTTTGTTTTATAAATAAGTATTCTTATCTTATTAAAAGATTACGGCAAGTTTAAGAGAAGTTTAAATTTGCCATATTTATAAATAACCCTAAAACCTTTTATTATGAAACTACTATGGACACTAATGACGGTTTTGTGTTTTCTTACTTCGGCATCTGCCAAAGAAACAAGAGAGTATGAAAAGGTAAACGATGATACGATGATCGTGCGCGTTTATCAAGATGGAATCTTACAGCAGGTCGGTACATTGAAGTACCACCATAATGCGTGGCAAATTTGCGGGATCTGGAAGCAATTAGACAAAGACGGTAACGTGAATATGCGTGCCGAATATGAATGCGGAAGGCGGGTCTGGGTCGAAAAAGACTTAGGTCACAAGGTCGTGAGAATCGACAGAAAGGAAGGGGCAGTTTAAGCCCCTTTCCTATTTATAATAGTTGTGTAATTCAAAAACAATTCGTATATTTAACCTATGAATGAATTTATTTACTTTGAAGACAGTTGGAACATATTCGATGGGGGAACTGGCACAGCTAGCCAGACGACGCATGATTCAAAAGGATCACGGTGATAGGTCAAAGTATACAAGAAAGCAAAAACACAAATCAAATAGTTATGAGCGATTCAATTAAAAAATGGCATGAAATGAAACTTGATGAAAGCTTTAATGATAAGCCTTTAGAGTTTCAAACATCAGAAGAAAAGAACAGAAAACAGGCCTATCAGATTTTACTTCATTATTCAGAAGCTTCTATTAGGATTGCAAACGAAATACTTAACGGAATAGAAAAACAATAATTAACTGTATTTTTTACTTTTTTTTTATATATTTATTTAATATAAATCTTTATAAATGGAAAATAATTTTGACCTTAGAAAATTCTTAACTGAGAATAAGCTAACAGCCAATTCTAAATTACTTAACGAAGAAGTAACAATAGAACCTCAGCAAGGTGATAAAGCCGCCTACGAAAAGCTAACTAAATTATTTGATTGGGATGATATTGATCCTGATCTAGGAGTTGAATTCTCTGACGAATACGGACTAGAAGAATTTCCAGAATGGGAAGATCAAACATGGACTGACGAAATAGAAAGCCATATTAAAGAACAGGGAGCGCAAATGAAAAAGATTGCAACTGTTGGAATAAAAGGTACTTATATTGATCAAATTTATATTTACGATATAGACGGTAAGTATGCTGCTTTGATTGATGACTACAACCAAGGGTGTACAGTAACTTCTCTACAAAAAGGTCAAGAGTTGATTCAACAGGCACAAGATATAGCTGGCAGATCAGGAATGAATGAAAATGCACTTCCAGACTATGAAGATGCCGATTATCCAGTAGCACAAGCTTTTGAAAAAGCCGGTGTGGATATGAGTAGACCGATTCATGTAATACGCTTTGGAGACAGATGGGATGAAGAAGATTTAGGAGAGAAAGATCCAAAACAATTTGCTGCAGAACTAGAAGGTGAAAGACAAGCGATTATAAAGGATTTAGAATCTTATCATGACTACATGCCTCTTTATGAATTTGAAAATAACACCGTAGATCCAATACCAGATGGTTTAGAGTATAAACTTTGTTTTGCAGTTTTTGAATCTCATGACTTCGCTATACTACAGGCACCCTCAGGAATGAATGAAGGACAAATTGATCTTTCTTCTGAAGAATCTATTATGCAGGCTATCGAAGATGCGGCCCAAAACTACATGGATGATGATACTTCTAGAGAACAGGCTATGGCATTAGCAGCAGAAGATATTTATGATCTTGCTAGAGGTGAAGGTAATGAAGATGCAATGGCAATAGCAAATTCTATTATTAGAGGAGGAATGAATGAATCTAGAAGAAGATCAGCAGGAAGAAGATTAAATGAATCTAGAAGAAGAACACAAGCTAAAAGAAGAAAGTAATTACATATTACATACCCCCTCTCCGGAGGATAGTCTCCCCGGACCAACCCTTACAGAAATGTAGGGGTTTCTTTTTGTAATATAGTTGTCTATATGAAAACAATTTTTTATATTTAGGAATCAAAATTAGTTATATGTCAAATCAAAATCAAGACAAAATGCACACCTACAACGAATTCGACGGCAACATTGCTGGCAAAAAAACACTGCTATCTGTTAGTTCATATTTAGACACAGAACCTACTGAAGAGGTTGAACAAATACTTTCAGGTAACGTCCCTGGAAAATTTTACATCTGGCGTACGGAAGTTGACTGGAATGATATTGCTGAAGTCGATATTGAAACTGCACGTAAGTATAAGGAGTATTACGATAATCGTTCCGATTCAAACAGCGAAGGCTTTTTTGAACTTTATGAGTATTTAGGTATAGCCGGATATGAAACAGCATTGCTTTTTGAACCTGAAGGATCATCAGATAAACAGCCTACAATCAAGCTTGTCAAGCATACTATTAATTTGGATGAAGATCAATTCAATGCAGCAACTGATCTTTGGAAGGAGTATGATCTTGATGATACATTTATGATTGGAAGCCCAAACCTATTTGCTACATTTTATCCAGACTCTCTCACTATGTATATTTATGCTGAAGAAAGCCTGAATGAAGAAATAACAGACGGAGAGGATATTTTCGATTACTTTATCGATATAAATTATTAAGATTGAATTATAAGCCCCTACAGAAATGTAGGGGTTTCTTTTTGTAAAATAGTTGCTTATATAAAAATTAGTTCTTATATTTACTTTATGAACGTTGCACTACCATACTCTCCTACGCATTCTAAAGAATGGCTAGAGAACTATTTTAGTAAAAATTATTATAAGAAACCGTATGATCGTTTTATGTGGTGGAGAAGTTATTCTCCTAAACGCCGTCCCTTACATCCAAGATCTACTTTACTTGACCGTATACTTAATGGAGATTTCGATCTGGCATCCTATAAGTACGAAATTGAAGCAGTTGAGCATAAGTTGAATGAAAAATATGTAGAGCTGTTTGAGGATCAAGGACGTTACGTAGAAGAATCCTCTTTAGATAGAGCACGTAGAAAAAGACTTTTTGATGACTTTAACAAAGATGAAACCGATAAGTTGTCTGAATTAAAGAAGCAGTTTCTGCTTACTTTTAAGTTGACCGAAGATCAGTATGAACAAGAAATAGTAAGTACAGATTTAGAACTTGTAGATTTTTATTATTTTATTGAAGAAAAATACGGAAAATATTGGATTCCTTTGAAATAAATTCTTATATTATATATTTATTGTAAACCTTAATTTAACACAAATGAACGGAATGTTATTACCATTTGGTATCGTTATTGTAGCAGTTGTATTGATATTTTTCTTTACAAGAAAGAAAAGTAAAACAGTTAATACTCCTGTCAAAGTAAGACCAAACTTTACTTCGGACGTTACTCCGGAACAGCAAGAAGCAGATTTAAAAGAAGCTCAACTATCGGCTCTAGCAAAAGCAAAAGCGGAAAAAGCAAATGCTCCTGCAGCACCAGCCCCATCAGCCCCTGCAGCTGAAAAGCCAAAACCAGCTAGAAAGCCTCGTGCTAAAAAAGAATCTGGAGAAGATAAAGAATCTGCCCCTAAAAAGACTCTTCAAAAAAGAGCACCAAGAAAGAAATAACAAATGGAGAATAATTTAAATATCTCATTTGACCAGACACTACCGGTAGTATGTAATGAATGTGGACATCAATACTTTGAGCAGCAGCTCTTACTCAGAATGGCTTCCGGATTTCTTACAGGAACAGGACAGACATCCTATGTCCCCATTCCAGTTTTTGCATGCACAAAATGTGGCTATGTCAACTCAGAGTTCTTACCAAAGGAAGTTAAGAATCTCGATGGGGAATAATTACTGCGGAATACAAGAAAGTATTTACGATACGGAGGGCGATTTCTAGAAATAGGAATCGTTGTTGGGAGCGAAAGGGGGGGTAGGAGCCCCCTTTTGCATTTTACATATATTTATAATCGATCAAACAGTTTTCTTTATTGGTTGTTAGTTTTGAGTTTCACCTAAAACTAGTATACATGGCCTTAAAGGATATTTTTAAAGACAGTAATGATATAAATGAAAAAAACGTTGTAGGGTTTCTTTCATTTGCAGTAATGGTTTTATTCGCTCTAGCAGATATAGCAACTGGAGCATTTGGTAAGGATCTTGTGGTAAGAATTCATTTATAATTCCTTCGTTATAGTTACTTTAGGTAGCTTTGGAATTGATGGTTTACAAAAATTTGCTAATAGAAATAATAGCTAAATGATTTATAAATTAGGA